>Ga0268262_10005677_pt1 | contig 12277 bp, 10 predicted proteins | sample TergutNc150P3_FD_190354 | JGI IMG/M metagenome (GOLD analysis project Ga0268262, IMG submission 190354) | Nasutitermes corniger P3 segment gut microbial community from laboratory colony in Florida, USA - Nc150 P3 (SPAdes) (version 2) | ecosystem: Host-associated > Arthropoda: Insects >... | reverse complement strand
CAGCCATTAATCCTTGAGCGGCGGCTTCTTCGTAACCTGACGAGCCGTTGGTCTGCCCCGCCGTGAAAAAACCGGATAGGCGTTTTGATTCAAGGGACGGATAAAGATCGAGTGGATCGATGTAATCGTACTCAACAGCATAGGCGGGGCGGACGATTTTCGCGTCTTCAAGTCCCGCAATGCTGTGAATAAAATCACGCTGAACGTCCTCAGGCAAAGAACTTGATGCGCCGTTCATGTACATTTCGTTAGTTGAAATTCCTTCCGGTTCAATAAAAATATGATGCCGCTCTCGCTGTGGGAAGCGTACAACTTTATCCTCGATAGACGGACAGTAACGCGCTCCCACTCCGATTATTTTTCCGCCGAATAAAGGGGATCGATGTATATTTGCCTTTATAATTTCATGCGTTTTTGAGTTAGTGTAAGTTATCCAGCACGGCATGGAAGGTCTGTCTTTAACGTCCGCTCCTGTTTGAGCGCAAAAAGAAAACGGCTGCATTTCATCGCCGTCCTGTTTTTCCATTTTTGAAAAATCGATAGAAGGTTCCGCTATCCGCGCCGGTGTTCCCGTCTTTAACCGTCCCACAGGAAAGCCAAGACGGCGCAGGGATTTGCCTAGTCCTTCCGCCGCTGATTCCCCAAGCCGTCCGCAGGGAGCATCATATTCGCCGATAAATATTTTTCCTTCCATGAAAGTCCCGGCGGAGAGTATTACGGTACGCGCCGTTATACGATGTCCTCTTGCCGTAACGATACCGCAAACTTTAGCGGCGGTATTGTTATCGGTACCCTTCTCTATTATCAAATCCGTAACGGTATCCATAAAAATGGTAAGATTCTTTTGCTTTTCCAAAACAGAACGAGCCGCCATCTGGTACATTTGTTTATCAGCCTGCGCACGCGGAGCCTGTACTGCCGGACCTCGGGAGCGGTTAAGCACTCGGTATTGAATCATTGTCGCGTCCGTCAATTTTGCCATTTCGCCGCCGAGGGCGTCTACTTCTCGCACAAGGTTGCCTTTGGAAAGACCGCCGATAGCGGGGTTGCAGGAAAGAGCCCCTATTTTGTCGGGGTTCTGTGTAACGAGGAGAGTGGAAAATCCAAGGCGGCTTGTCGCCAGGGACGCTTCTATTCCGGCATGACCGCCGCCGATGACAATTGTATCGTAGTCCATGTGTGTTAATCGTAGTATAAAATAATTTTTGAGTTTTTACTATGAAGAATTAGGGAAGAAATTTAACCACGAACCACACGAACGACGACGAGATATGTGTTATAAGTTTGCGGTATTGCCGTTGTAATAAATCGTTATCTGCCCTTCCGATTTGCCCTGTTTCGGCGTAATGGTTACGTCGGTTACGCTCCCTACCGCCTGCGACAGGTTGCCAATGTCAAAATCGTCGGCAATGGGGGTTTGAGGATTGGCGATTTGGTTGGAAATCTCCAACGTTCCAGCGATCAAGCCGTTTGCCGCGTTCCAGCCTGTCGCCGCCGCTACGTTAAAAGTTACAGGGTAAAAGCCGAGGTCGGAGGGCGCAGTTTCCTCTCCATTGTAATAGATAGTTATCAAGCCTGTTGATTTTCCATGTTTCGGCGATATGGTTACGGTTTTGGGACTGCCGTCATAAATATGCGACAAGCCGCTGATGTTAAAATCGTCGGCGACGGGAGTTTCATTGACGGTTTGTGCGCTACTTCCAGACAGGTTTTCTACGCTGTTGCTCTGTTCATCGCAAGCGGCGAAAGAAAACCCGATCACCAAGATAAGGGTTATAACTAAAAAATTGCGCCTTTTAGCTCCGTTTGTTTTTGTAGTTTTCATAGAAAACTCCTTTCTTTGAAATTTATAAAAAAACCGTTCCTGAAAGCGGACGGCTTTTTTTCGAAGAGAAAATATATACTTGTAAGTGTGTGTAAACGTCTATTGAATGGGGGGGGGGGGGGGTAATTAACATTGACACTTTTTGCGTCGAAATTTGAGGATTCTTGTTAAAATGTGCGTTTTTGCTCATATAAAGCAATATATCGTAATAGTGAGTGTTTGTAAAGCTCATAGTGAGTAAAATAGCACATTTTTGTATAAATTACAAGTATTTTATTTAATTTTATTTTTATGACGAAAAGCAATAAAATGTCATTTTAAGATTTTAGCCAAGTTAACAAATACTCACTGCCTCACAGTTAAATAATTCACTAATTAGTGAATAAAATTAATAAATAGCAAATATTCGTATGGTTAGCGGTAGATCTCTTCTCTTTTTTCAGCTAAAATATGATAAATTCGATAAAAACAACTGTACAAAAATGTCGAAATTTAGAATATAATAAATAGTATGAAAAACCAAGAAGCAGTATTTGAGGAGCATAAAGAAGCGGCGTTACGTGCCGCGAGAGCGCAAGGTATTGTTGACGTAGTTCAAGCGTCAAATAGCGGCAGAGTCAGTCTTGAAACCTTAGAGTTAGCTACAAGGTTGACACAAAAACATGCACCTCGTTTATGTAAAGAGCATGAGGAAAAACGTAAGGCACAAAGAAAATGATCCAGTCGCGCTATTTTTACGACCTGTTAGATTGCCTAGCAGATCAATTTTTAAAGACTGGCACGGCTAGTTGTGTTGGAGATGATTTTGGTATAGATATTAGTTCTAGCGCAAAAGAATATTTTTCTGTTGATATTGTCCCGGAAGAACTGCAAAATGATTTAGTTGTACTGGGAGTCTTATTTGATGATTCCGTTTATGTTCCGGGAAGGAACGGATTTTCTTTTACGATATATGTAGATCTAAGAAGATTTATTGGTTTTGAGCACAGGATTTACTTTTTAATTATTCTGGCGCATGAAATATGTCATTTTGCTTTTTATTATGAACTCTTTGTTAAGCTAGGGGATAATACCGGTATTCGCAGCCATAGTAATTTTACTCATGAGATTTCCAGTAAATTAATAGGAGCTGTAACGAGTGAACAAGATAATACCAGTCAGACTATTTTTGATGAACATAATATAGAAGAATTAGTTAAAACTTTTGGAAAATATAATAAAAATCACTTTACTAAAGGCAGTAATACATTGATAAATTTTCACGCTTTTTTTAAAAATTTTCTTAACAGTTTAGAATTTAAACATATACTCGAAACGTATAAGAACACTACTACGGTACAGCCGTAAATGTTGTAGCGCTCCCTGAACCTTTCGAAGCGTCCTTGCTCCCTTCGACAGGCTCAGGGAGCGCCATCTCTCTAGGTTCGTGTGGTTCATGGTTAAAAATCCTTCCTATTTCCCAACACAAAAGCTACTAAACATTTTTTCCAACAAATCAACCGTAGAAATCTCCCCGGTAATCTCCCCCAGAGAGCTAACAGCGTCTTTCAAGAGCGGCGCAATTAAATCCAGCGGCTCATCGTTATCCGATAGGGTAAGAGCTTCCTCAAGAGACCCGCAAGCTATATCCACAAGTGTTTTCTGCCGCACAGTGCCAAGAGCAACAGCCGAAGAATCGCTTTGCTGCAAGTCATTTATTCCCGCTTCTAAAGTAATCGCCGTGTAAAGCTGTACAAGCCCGTCGCCTGTCTTTGCGCTTACGCAAATAGGAATTTGTCCGTTAATATTCAACGATTCAGGCGGCGAGGCAATATCGCATTTATTCCAAACAAAAATACATTTGCCGCCTTGCACAGTAAAATTTTTATCCTCGTCTGTTAAACCTCGCGCGCCGTCAATCAAATAAAGAACAATATCGCTTTCTTCCAAAAGTTTACGGCTTCGCTCTACCCCAAGCTTTTCCACCGAATCGGCAGTTTCACGTAACCCTGCCGTGTCGATAAGACGAATCGGTATCCCTTCAATGCTCACCCATGCCTCTATCCAGTCGCGAGTAGTGCCGGGAATTTCAGTAACAATAGAGCGATCCTCTTTTAACAGGGCGTTAAAAAGACTGGACTTGCCGGAATTGGGACAGCCGGCGATTACCAGCGTAATTCCTTCCTGATACACTCGCTCTATCTGCCACCCTGCGGATAATTTTTTAAGCCGCATTAACGCTTCCAACGCAATATTTTTTTGCGGCAGTCTGCCTTCCGCTTCTTCCGCGTCGGCGCTTATCTCATCTTCCGAGTAGTCAAGATAAATTTCCGCGGCGGCAAGAACCTCTACAAGCATTTTTTTAATACTGTCAATTTCTTCGTACAGAGAGCCGGACAAACGTGAGACCGCGTGGCGGCGGCTTATTTCCGTTTTCGCGGAAACAAGTTCTATAACGGACTCGGCTTTTGTAAGATCAAGTTTGCCGTTCATAAAAGCTCGGAAAGTAAATTCGCCGGGAAGTGCGTCTCGGAAACCGGAAGTTTTTAATGTTTCCATTACAGACCTTCCGGCAGCCGCGCCGCCGTGACAGCAGATGTCAAGACTGTCCTCGCCTGTGTAACTTTTTGGGGCTCGGAAAACAGAGACAAGCACATCGTCTATTTTTTCTTTTTTATTTGAGACAATCCAGCCGTGAATAACCGTGTTCCCCTGCGCCGAAGCAAGCGGCGACGAAAAAACTGACGACACTAATTCTATTGAACCTTTTCCCGAACAGCGAATCAATGTCAACGCGCTGTTACCGGGAGTGGTCGCAAAAGCGGCTATTGGGGATTCATCGCCGTAACTGGTTTTAGCGCCGTTATTTGTCATTGCTCTCCGTTGAATCATCCGCTCCGGCAAGATGTATTTTAATAAAAATCCAGGGAGCGGCTACGGAAACCCACAAACTCATTACCGCGTAACACAAGAATCCGTAAATCAGTATATATATATGATTGGAAATATTAGCCATAATTTGATTAACCCTGTATATAATAACAGCAAGAACGGCTATTCCCAGAATAAACCGCGCCAGCATAATAAGCAATTTTTTTATACCTTTCATTTCCCGAATATCAGAACTTTTAAAACCGATATAACGCTTGTTCATATAGTACCCTATGCTTAAACCCAGCAGAATTCCGCCGGGGAAAACATACTCAACGCTCGGATGATATAAAATCATAAGAAACGAAACTACCGAGGCGGTAATCATGTACGCCCTTACGCCGCCCTTCGACAAAAGAAAAATAATCTTTTTCCCAAGAAATAAATCAACGCAAAAAAGAAACGCGACTATTATCCATGTAAGATCGATATCCAACGGTATATCTTCTTTAAAATTCCTGTATAAAAGCACAGACCAAATACAAAGAAGAACCGTTATGCCAATCTGTAATCCCGCTTTTTCATTAATGCACCAGTAAATAAAAAAAGGCGCTAACAAAAACAAATAAATCAAATCCATTTTAAAACCCCTCAAAGAATGTATTACGAAGTTTGTTAACCGCATTATTCTGGCTTTTTGTCAGACTTACAACTTCGCTTGTTTTAACTATCATACTTCTTATAATAGACTGCATTGAACTTTTTTCAATAGTTATAAGCAAATAAAAAATATAGTTTTCGGAAGGTTCTTCCTCGCTTCCCGCTTTGGTTTTTATCCAATAATAATCCTCTTTTACGGCTCCGAAGTATTCCATCTTATACGCATTATGCATCATTGTTTCATAAAACGCGCCGTATTCATCATCGGGATACAAAGACGCCGTAAGATACATTCTTTTTTCTATTCTATCGGCTACCAGCATGGGAAAATCATGCGCTACGGTATAGTGTTCTACCCATTTGGTTAACGCGGCAATATTATCCCCTTCATTATTTACTATAAATACATATTTATTACTGTACGCGTCCAATCTTTCAACGGCATTTATTCCGCTGCCCAGGTAAGAACGCAGCCAAGCCGGCATTTGACTTGCCGGTCCGTTTTTTGTGTCAAGAATATTGCCGATTTCTATTATTACGGGATTTTCATTCGGGTTAATACCGGAATCGGGAACGGGAAAATAATTAGGAGCGCTCTTAGTAACACATGAAAAAAAAACAAATACTATTGATAAGTACGCTACCGCAGGATGTTTTTTATTCATTTAAAAATTATCTTTTGGCAATAATTACCGGTTGATCTCCGCTTGTTACAGGTTTTAAAGCCGCGGATAATATATTCGCAGGCGGCATATAGTACAACGCAAATTCATCCCAAAGCGTATTGTACTCAGGAGAAACATTTGCCTTATTTTGTTTAGCGGAAGATTCCGATTCATCATCTGCTTTTTTTAACTTAGCAAGAGAAGAATCATCGTTAAATCCAAGTATAATATTAAATTCATTTTTTATTTTTGTTTCAAGCGTAATTGGTCTTATTGCCAACTCCACAGGATTTAAATCTCCGAAAATATTGATCTGCGCCGACAACGCCCCTGATTTAATCGAAAATTTTATACCGGCGGTTAAGAAAGCTATATCTTTTTCTTCTCCAATATTTTCAGACGATTCATCCGGCTCAGTTGGCAAACTAACAGTTTGTGAGACTGTTTTTTGCGGCGACGCTAATGTTAATACAAGGTTTTTTTCTTCTACGGATAAAAACATCAATACGTCAGATGAAGGACCAAACTGTACGGAGAAAACAACGCCTTTACTTAAAGGTTTAAACCGGATCAAAGCCTGCCATATTTCCGTGTCTTTGTTTAAAACCGGTATTTTCGGAAGTTTAAGTATACTGTTATAACCCGTGGCAAGCCCGTAAGTTCCGTCCAACCCCATCCATTTTGGTTTGTTTTTTGAACCCGGTTTTAACGCGCTTTCATTATCAGCGGTATTTTTTGAATCATTTAAATTACCTTCCATTGTATACCAATGCGTTAATTGCTCAATATCAGCGGAAACAAGATTTATATTTTTTATGTTGGACGAAACAAGTAAAGAAATTTCTTTTTTATAACCCGCTAAGTCATGGCTCTTTTCTACGGGAAATACTTCCGCGTATAAAGAGAAAAAGCCGTTTTGCTCCGGCGCTTTCCAAAACAGAATGTCCGCTCCGTCGGAAAATCTTCCTTCGCTTATTTTATTTTTGCCGTCGTACCAAATAATATAAGGGTTTAATCTATGATCAAAATTTAAATTTACTTCCAGCATTACAACCGATTCTTTCGGTATAAGGTGAGAAGTATCCACGGCGCCCGGCAAATATACATTAATTCCTTCATAAGAAAAAGCTGTTTTTCCCAAATAATAAATATTTTTTTCTGTTTTTTGCAGTACGTCTTTTCCGTTCATAACCTGCAAAACCAGAGTATACTTGCCGGAGGATAAATTTTCCGGTATCGGGAAAGGCGGCAATTCCGCGTCAAGACTTTTTACGTGAAGAAATAAATCATCGCCGTTCTTTTTTAATACAGGCACAGACGCCTTTTTTTCTTCAACCGGCGTTTCATTCTCTGTTTTATCGTCTTCTGAAGTTTTTTCTTCGTTTTGTTTTTCGTTTTCCTTTACTAACTGCGTTTCTTCTTTTTGTCCGGCTGTCTGATCAAGAGTATAAATAACTTTCCACCCCGCGATGTCTCCCGAAGTTTTTTTCAAAAAAACTACAAGCGTTGAAACATCGGGATCATCGGAAACTGATTCTTCAAAATCGAAGTTTATTTTATCGGTTGATTTAACATAAGAACATTCTTCAAGCGGAATGCCGTCTATCTGCGCGTTTATTTTGTAAGCGCCCGCCGAGGCTAAAATGTTATCCATTGCTTCGCAGCCGCACAATAAAACGGCTGAAAACACAGAAAAAACGAGTAAAGTTTTGACAATTTTTTGGACACACATATCCAACTATAAATATATCAACAAAATCGTAAAAAATCAACTATATTTTATTCCTGTTTTTATGATAATATATTGATATGCGGGCAAAGGCGATAATTCATCTTGATCGTTTTGAGGAAAATATTAACTCCGTAAAGACGAGAATCGGGAAAAACAGGCATATTTGCGTCCCGGTAAAAGCCGATGCTTACGGTCACGGCGCGGCTCAAATTGCCAAAACCGCCCTAAAAGCGGGGGCTTCCTGCTTTGGCGCAGCGGCGGTATCGGAAGGGCTGGCGCTCAGAAAAGGGGGGATAAAAACCCCTATTTTGCTGTTTTCCCAGCCCGATCCCGATGAAATAAAGGAAATCATTCAAGCGGACTTAACCCCATTTATTTCCGACGCTGATTTCGCCGACGCCCTGAATGAATGCGCTAAAAAAGCCAAAAAAAATGTTTCCGTTCATTTAAAAATTGATACGGGCATGGGAAGAATCGGCTGTAAAATAAAAGAAGCCCAGGAGCTTGCAAGTCATATTAAAAAATCATCATGTTTAAATTTGACGGGAACCGCTACGCATTTGGCGGTCTCCGACTCAATAAACAGGAGCGACATCGAATACACCAAAAAACAAATATCCGGTTTTAAAAGAGCCGTTAACGCTATCCGCGCGGCAAAAATTAATCCGGGCATTGTTCACGCCGCAAATTCAGGCGCGGTAATTTTACACCCAAGCGCGTGGTTCGATATGGTAAGACCGGGCATACTTCTTTACGGCTATAAATCCGTGGAAGAATATACGGCTCCGCTTGACCAATTAAAAAAATTGTCTAAATTTAAAAAATTAACAATCGCGCCTGTTATGGAATTGCAAAGCTCGGTTGTTTTAATAAAAAAAATAAAAAAGGGCGAATCTGTCTCTTACGGCAGAACATGGATAGCGGATAAAGACACGCTGATAGGCGTTCTTTCCGTCGGTTACGCCGACGGACTTCCGCGTCTTGCGAGCAACAGATGGCAGGTTCTTATCGGCGGGGAGTATTATCCGCTGGTCGGGCGGATCAGCATGGATCAATGCTGTGTGAATCTGGGGAAAAAGACCAAAGTTAACCGATGGGACACGGCTGTCATTTTCGGCAGTCCCGATCATGACGCTTCCGCGCTGGCAAAAATTACAGGCACTATTCCCTATGAAATTACCTGTAATGTAAATAAACGAGTGCCGAGAGTTTATAAGCATTAAGAGTATTATTGCCTATAACCGGAAAAATCATTATTATTATATTGGAGGCAATTAATGAATCAATATCTTGATGAAGACGACGATGAGGAAGCTCAGGAAAAAGACAAGACTCCGGTTTTGGATCCTCTTGCGGGAAAGATGTTAAAAACACGGACTGTTTTACTTTCCGGGGAAATAAATAAGGAACTGGCGGAAAAAGCAATTCGCCAGCTTTTGCTTTTGGAAGATATGAACGACGAACCGATACGGATTTTTATAGATTCTCCCGGCGGAGACGCGGACGCGGGTTACGCTATTTTTGATATGATTCGTTTTGTAAAGCCAAAAATTTGGACAATCGGCATGGGACTTGTCGCAAGCGCCGCGGCGATTATTCAGCTTGCAGCGCCAAAGGAAAGGCGCGTAGGGCTGCCGAACAGCCACTACCTTATCCACCAGCCGCTTTCAGGAATTCGAGGCGTCGCAACGGACATTGAAATCCACGCAAAAGAACTTGAAAAACTGCGGGAGAAAATAAACCGCCTAATCGCGGAAGAAACAGGCAACTCCGTAACTCAGGTTGAAAAAGATACAGACCGCGACTATTGGATGAACGCTACAGAGGCTGTGAAATACGGATTAATCAGCAAAGTAATAACAAACAGGTCTGAACTATAGTCTGTTAAGGATTCTCGTAAGTCTTGTACAGGAAACGCCTTATTTTCTGCTGGGCGTTCTTTTCAAACGGCTCTTTACGTATACAAAAATCACTGACTTTTTTAAAGACCGGCAAAGATCGGTTTACTTCATCAATTTCTTTTCTTATTAGATTGAAAATATAGTCGTCGTTATTTTCCATGCCGGGATAATCTTCTTTTATCAATTCATAATTGGGAACTATAACGGCGTAAATAATTTCTCCGCCGGCTGTTTTTCTGCCGACTATAAGTATTTCGGCAATTGAACGCAAACCGGCAAAGTGCGCTTCAACTTCTTCAGGATAGACATTTTTCCCGCCGGAACCGACAATAAGATTTTTCTTCCGTCCGCGAATATAGATATATCCGTCTTCATCACGGCATCCAAGGTCGCCTGTTAAAAGCCAGCCGTCATCGGTAATAATTTCTTTTGTCGCTTCCTCATTTTCAAAATACCCCAGCATTACAGAAGGCGACTTACACGCAATCTCGCCAATGCCGTCCGGACCCGAATTGACAATCTTGACTTCCGTGTAACTAACGGGAAGCCCTACCGATTCATTGCGTTTATGATGAGGAGTATTTACGCTGATAAGCGGAGAGTTCTCGCTCATGCCGTAACCATGAATAATGTTAAACCCGAATGAATCAAAAAAATCCGCTGTCTTAATGCTTAACGCGCCGCCGCCGGCGACCATTATTTTTATTGAATGAAGGTTCGCCTTCTTACGGATAAACCTAAAAACTTTCCGTCCCCATTCAGGATTGCCTTTCTTTGCTTTTGCAAGAGCAATTTTACGCAGAACATTCAAAGGCGCGCGTACTATAGGAGAAATTTTTTGATAACCGGCTTCTATACCCGCCATCACTTTATCGTAAAGCAGGGGAACCGCTATAAGGAATGAAACTTCTCCGTCTCTTATATCATCTATAACAACTTTACCGACTATTTTTTCGGTAATTACAGTCGGAATGCCAACCGCGAACGGCGCGATAAAAGAGCAGGTAGTAGGATACGTATGATGCAATGGCAGAACGTCAATAAATACATCTTTTTCGTTGGGTTCAAGAATACGAACCGCCGCGCTTGCGTTGGCGATAATATTTTTGTGGGAAAGGGTAACGCCCTTCGCAAAACCCGTAGTCCCCGAAGTAAAAACAATAGAACAAGGATCGTTAGGCGCTATACTGTCATTGGGAGGGATTGCCCGCGTATCGGCGTTAAGTCCGAACATATCATATTCGGTTTTTTGCCCCGCGAGAGCCTCTTCAGTTTCCGGACTTATACAAACAGACACTGCCAATGAGACGCCGTTGGATTTTAATGAATCGGCAAATGTTTTTTTTCGTCCCGAATAAAACAACGCTTTGGCTCTTGTTATTTTTATAATGTTAAGACATTCTTGTTCCGTGCAAAGAAAATCAACAGGCACGATGCAAATACCCGCTATAACTGTTCCCATCCAAACAGACATCCATTCGGGGCGGTTTTCAGACCAAAGTACAACGCGGTCGCCTTTGGAAAGACCGGCGGCAAGCAGTCCTGCGGCTACCTTGCGACATTCATCGTTAAATCTGGAATATGACCAGCGGGTAAATTCCCTCTGCTTGCCGGAGCGATACCGGATAAAATCTATATTGGCGAATTTCCTCGCCTGATTATCAAGCATTTGAGCGAAATTATTAAAGGGGACATCCGGAATATCAGAAATATAATCCTCAAATTTCAACATAAATACCTCTTTGTATTATCTTCTCATTATTATAAATAACATTGGGTATTTTGTCAAAATAATTTGCAACTTTTTGCAAAAAGTTGTGTCGGACAGAAACATCAAAAAACTGATGTTTTTAAAATGTTCCTGTCAATTATTTGAGTTTCACTAATAAATATCGTTTTTTTCCCGCTCTGATTATTAATTCGCCTTCTTTGTTAAGCCTCTCCGTTCCAATTGCCGCGGACGGATCGCTTATCGCGGAAAGTTCCCCATCGTTGCCTGAAACAAAAGCTCCGCCCTGTTGAACAAGGCGGCGTCCCTCGCTCTTGCTTGGAACAAGCCCCGTATCGCAGAAAAGCTCTACAACATTGTAGCCGTCTTCCAGTCTTGAACGAGAAATTTCACAATGAGGCATTGCCGTTTTGTCGCCGCCGGCAAGACTGCCAAAAGCCGCCTTCGCGCCCGCAAGAGCTTTATCGGCTTCGTCCTTCCCGTGAATGATAGCCGTTATTTCCCACGCAAGACGTTCCTTTGCGTCATTCGGGTTTTTTCCCGATTCGCACATGGCTTTACATTCATCAACAGGCAGGAATGTAAACATAAGTAAAAAGCGAAGAATATCCTGATCATGCACATTGCGCCAATACTGGAAAAAGTCATAAGGGGTGGTAATGGCGGGGTCAAGGAACAGCGCGCCTTTTTCCGTCTTGCCCATTTTCTTTCCGTCAGCCGTAGTAACAAGCGGGAATGTCAGCCCGAATACTTCAACGCCTTCAATCCGGCGCACAAGCTCCACGCCAGCGACAATATTCCCCCACTGATCATCGCCGCCGATTTGCAAACGGCATTTGTGGCGGCGGTACAATTCCAGAAAGTCATAACTCTGTAAAAGCTGATAATTAAATTCGATAAAGGAAAGTCCCGTTT
>Ga0268262_10005676_pt1 | contig 12278 bp, 6 predicted proteins | sample TergutNc150P3_FD_190354 | JGI IMG/M metagenome (GOLD analysis project Ga0268262, IMG submission 190354) | Nasutitermes corniger P3 segment gut microbial community from laboratory colony in Florida, USA - Nc150 P3 (SPAdes) (version 2) | ecosystem: Host-associated > Arthropoda: Insects > Digestive... | reverse complement strand
CTCATAAAAACCCGGCCAAAATTGTTCAAAAAAGTTCTACTGACAAAGCAGCGCGTATTTATAAATTTAAGAATAAATAAGCAACAACAAAGCATTTCTAGCGCCGCTTGTCACAGCGGCGCTTTTTTTTGTCCGCGCACTCATGAAAAAAATATCCCCAGGGCGTAAAGCGGAACAATTTTTATATTGGGCAATTCGCCGAAATTTTCAAGAGAGGTACGAATACCGAAAGGGGGCTGTTTTTCTTTAATAAACATATTCATGCTTTGCATCGCCCCTTTGTTACTGCTTTTAACTTCTATCGGGATAATATCCTGACCGTACTGAACGACAAAATCGACTTCGGCATTACTGCTCTTGCTCTCGCGGTGCCAATAGTAAAGATTTTTTTTCTCATAGCAGGAGGATGATTTTAATATTTCCAAACCCGCAAATAACTCCGCTATATTTCCCTTGTTAACCAAAGAAAAATCGGAGCTTATCAATAAATCGGACAACGGCAAGCCCAATAATCTTTGAAAAATGCCGGTATCCAACAAGAGAAGCTTTTTCTTTTTATTGTCAATTTCCGCTCCAAGCGGTATTCCGTTTGCCGAAGAATGAACAACCGGAATTACAAGGCCTGCCATTATTAACAGTTCCATTCCTTCTTTTAATTGCCTGCTGTTATAGTCATTTGATATATTTGTGTAAACAAATTTCCTTCCCATTTGCGCCGTTACGGAATCAAACACAACCGATAATTGAGATGTCGAAACTTTCTTTTTATATTTGGCAAAATCCGATCTTAATGAAATTACAAGGTCGTCCAATATTCGCTGACAGGAAAGCAAGTCGTTGTCATTAACATAAACGGATACAACTTCCGGCATTCCGCCGAGAATAAAGTGCTTTTTTAACAGTTCCAGCGCCTTATTATGAACGGCATCCGACAGGGGATTTTTGCAATCCGCTTTTTGAATGGCTTCCAAAAGCAATTGATGATTACAGGCAACAAGGAATTCGGAAAAACTCATCGGATACATAAACATTGAACGCACGCGCCCTACCCCGAACGACGGTATTTCCTGAAAAGCGAATTCCATAAGAGAACCCGCCGCGATTACATGTAATTCATTGTATTCTTCATAAAAAAAACGAAGCGAGGAAATCGCCGGCACGGAGCTTTGAATCTCGTCAAAGAACAATAAGGTTTTTCCGGGGATTACGGGCGTTCGATATATCGCGGCAAGTTCCTGACACAGCTTGAACGGGGACAAATCTCCTTTCGCGAATAAATCCCGTACTTCGTTGTTTAGCTCAAAATTAATCTCTAAAAAGTATTCAAACCGTTCCGCCAGATGCCTTACGGCGCTGGACTTTCCGACTTGCCTTGCGCCTCTCAGTAATAACGGTTTTCTGTTGCTTTCCCCCATCCATAAGAGTAAATCATTGTCTATTTTTCTGTTAATATAGGGGGTTTTTACCATTTTTTTACCTCAAAATCAATATAACCGATTTTTGTCAAAAATACAAGCCATAAAGTAGACACTTTTGCAAAAAATACAAGGCGGAAAATAGATATTTTGTCAAAAATACAAGCCATAAAACAGACATTTTTGCAAAAAATACAAGGCGGAAAATAGATGTTTTTTTCAAAAATACAAGGCAAAGGGCCTGACGTGCTTATTCTGCCCCCTATTCCACACCCTCTCAAAAACAGCTATTCTTTCCATACATATGGATAAATTGATCATCAAGGGAGCGCGCGAGCATAACCTTAAAAACATCGATCTAGAGCTTCCGCGCGATAAGCTCATCGTAATTTCGGGGCTTTCCGGTTCGGGTAAAAGCTCTCTGGCGTTTGACACGATTTTCGCGGAAGGACAAAGGCGGTATGTAGAAAGCCTTTCCGCCTACGCAAGGCAGTTTTTGGGGCGTATGGACAAGCCCGACCTCGACTATATCGAGGGGCTTTCCCCCGCAATCTCAATCGAGCAAAAAACAACCCACCGCAACCCGCGTTCAACCGTCGGGACAGTTACCGAAATCTACGATTATTACCGTCTTCTATACGCGCGGATCGGTATCCCCCACTGCCCCGTCTGCGGAAAGGAAATCCGTGAACAGCCTGTTGATTCAATCATCGAGACAATCATGCAGTTCAAGCAGGGGGCAAAAATTCAACTATTAGCTCCGGTAATCAGAGGGAAAAAGGGAGAGCACCAGAAAATAATCGAGGATGCGCGCAAGGCAGGTTTCGCGCGGGCGAGGATAGACGGAGTTCCGGTAAACCTTGATGAAAGCATCAAATTGGATAAACAAAAAAAACACTCAATCGAAATTATCGTAGACCGCCTTGTGTTAGGAAAAGAAATTCGTTCGCGGCTTGCGGAATCCGTTGAAACCGCGGTGCAGACGGCCGAAGGTCTTTTGATCGTGCTTGTAAACGAGGACGGGAAAACCGGCGAGCATGTTTTCTCGCAGAAGAATTCCTGCCCGGACTGCGGCGTATCAATTCCCGAATTACAGCCGCGTCTTTTTTCGTTTAACAACCCTTTCGGCGCGTGCCCCGGCTGTTCGGGGATAGGCAGTAAAATGGAATTTGATCCCGACCTTGTAATCCCCGACCGCTCTCTTTCGTTTAACGAGGGAGCTGTTATCCCCTACAATCCCGACGCGGCGTGGAATCAGAGCCGGTTTAAAAGTCTTTCAAAGCATTACGGGTTCAGCCTTGATACTCCTTTTAAGCAGCTTTCTAAAAAAGTAGTGAACGCAATTCTTTACGGCACAGACGACGATATAAAAGTGCGTTATGTGAATCGCGAAGGAACAAGCCATTTTGAGTATCAGGCGAAGTTTCAGGGAATTCTTGAAGAGTTAAAAAGGCGTTATGTGGAAACCCAGTCGCCGGGCGTTAAAGACTGGCTGGAAAAATTCATGAGCCAGAAACCTTGTGAAGACTGCGGAGGCAAACGCTTAAAACCCGAAGTGTTAGGCGTGACCGTCGCCGGGAAAAATATCTGGGAGCTTTCATGCCTTTCCGTGACGGATTCCCTGAAATTTTTTGAAACCGTCAAATTAAACACAAACGAAAAAAAGATCGCGTATCAAATTTTAAAAGAGATAAACGCCCGCCTCGGTTTTATGCAAAACGTGGGGCTGGATTACTTAAGCCTTGAAAGAAAAGCATCGACTCTTTCCGGCGGCGAGGCCCAGAGGATACGGCTTGCGACGCAGATAGGCTCAAGCCTTGTGGGGGTTCTCTACATTCTGGACGAACCTTCCATCGGGCTTCACCAGAGGGACAACCAGCGCCTGATAGACACCCTGCTCTACCTTCGCGACCTCGGCAACACGCTGATTGTGGTCGAACATGACGAACAGACTTTGCGCACAGCCGACCATATCGTCGATTTGGGACCGGGAGCCGGCGTTCACGGCGGATACGTCGTAGCTCAAGGCCGTCCCGAAAATATAATGAAAGTGAAGGAAAGCCTTACAGGGCAGTACCTTTCAGGCGTTATTAACATGATAATTCCGAAACAGAGGCGCAAAGGCAACGGTTCTTTCCTAAAAATAAAGGGAGCAAGCGAACATAACTTAAAAAACATCAACGTGGAAATACCGCTCGGCTCTTTTACATGTATTACCGGGGTTTCAGGTTCCGGCAAGTCTACCCTGCTCTCCGACGTTTTGTATCCGGCTCTGGCGAATAAAATTAACGATTCAAATCATCCCGAGGGCGCGTATAAAAAAATTGAGGGCGCGGAAAATATCGACAAAATAATCGACATAGACCAAAGCCCGATAGGAAGGACGCCGCGCTCAAACCCGATAACCTATGTCGAAGGTTTTACCGCGATAAGAGACCTTTTCGCAAATCTGCCGGAAGCTAAAATGAGAGGCTACAGGCCGGGGCGTTTTTCGTTTAACGTAAGCGGGGGCCGCTGTGAAAACTGCGAAGGGGACGGAACTATAAAAATAGAGATGAACTTTCTGCCCGACGTTTACATAATTTGCGACGTTTGCGGCGGCAAGAGGTTTAACAAGGAAACCCTGGAAATCCGCTACAAGGGGAAAAATATCGCCGAAGTTCTGGATATGACTATCGAGGAAGCCGCCGAATTTTTCGCACCCATCCCGCAGATCGCCCGCAAAATGGACACCCTGCTTTCCGTAGGACTCGGTTATGTGAAACTCGGACAGTCGGCGCTTACGCTCTCAGGCGGCGAGGCGCAAAGGGTTAAACTCGCGCTGGAACTTTCCAAACGCTCGACAGGAAAAACCCTGTATATTTTGGACGAACCTACCACGGGACTACATTTTGCCGACGTAAAACAACTTATGGAAGTAATACAGCGTCTTGTAGACAAAGGAAATACTGTTATAATGATAGAACACAATCTGGACGTACTTCTTCAGGCGGATCATATTATAGATCTTGGACCTGAAGGCGGCGAAAAAGGCGGGAATGTTATCGCGGTCGGCACGCCGGAACAACTGGCTAAGTGCGGCAGTTCCTATACCGGCGCCTATATCGCCGAAATGCTAAAAAGAAACAAAACGCCTAAAAACGGGAGAAAATGAAAAGCAAACCGCTTTTTATCCTATGCTTTTTATCTCTTTGCGCCGGTTTATACGGTCAGGAAATTCCGGCAGGCGCGGAACAAAATCCCGCTTCGGACGTTAATTCTGCGGACGAAATTGCGGAAGAAGAACCTTTTATAGAAAAACTGACTCCCGAAGAAAAACAACGCGCGGAACTTGAATTAAAATCTTCAACTTTGCCGGAGCTTGCCTCGTGGTGCCGTTCTCTGGGCCTTTCGGAAAGCGGAACAAAAGAAGAACTTGCCAAACGTATCAGGGAATATTTTCATCTGACGGAACCGAAAAACACCAATGACAAGCAAAAAATATTGGTCATTGAGTCCGCTCAAACTACCGAGTATTTCAAAGTTGACGTAATAGACGAAGATTACGCAAGGCTTAAAGGCGACGTACGTCTTACCCTTTATGACAAAGATGATGTGCATAAAATAAAAGCGGACGAAGTGCTTTTAAACCGCACAAGGAATATCATCACCGCAAAGGGAAAAGTCGAATACAGAAAAGAAAAAGGGGATACGACAGAAATTTTCCGAGGAGAAAATATAACCGTTAATATAGACGATTGGGACAGTGTTTTTCTGGACGGCAATTCCGAAAAAACGCTTTCCAGCGAAAACACCGCATACCGTTTTGAAGGAACCGTAATCTCGCGCAGTTATGACGACGTGATGATTCTTAATAACGCGAGAATCAGCAACGCAAACAACAAAGAAGCGCTTTGGTCGATAAGCGCGTCAAAGTTGTGGCTTCTTCCGGGCTCGGATTTCGCAATATTCAATATGGTGCTGAAAGTCGGAGAAATACCGGTTTTGTATTTTCCGTTTTTTTATTATTCCGCCGACGATCTTATTTTTCACCCGGTTGTAGGATACCGCACAAGGGAAGGCGGCTTTGTTCAAACCTCAACATATATCATGGGACGTCCGAAAGGCGACACAACCGAAAAAAGCTCCATAACAAAAATTTTGGGCAGTTCGGATGATATGGAAAAAGTGCATAACGGGATATTTCTTCGCAGTACAGGAAAAAAGGCAATTAACACTAACGCCACAACCTTGAAGTTAATGGCGGATTATTACGTTAATCTTGGAGCATACGCGGGAATTGATTTTTCTTTACCTCAAAAAGGAATTTTAAATTCTTTGGATTTGTCGGCAGGCGCCGGTTTTTCAAGAACAATAAGCAAGTTAGGCAATGATTATACGCCTTATGCCCCTAAATTCGACGGATCGGTCGAATGGAACAATTCGAATCTTTTTTCAAAAACAGTGCCTTTCCGCTATAGAATGAAAACACAAAGCTCGTTAAGAGGAACATACGGCAGTGTCTCATTTAGCCTTCCTTTTTATTCGGATCCTTTCATCGACAGAGATTTTATTCTTGATCGTTCCGAAGCTATGGATTGGGTTAATATGATTCAACAGGGATCCGAAATTGACGAAAATGCTCAAAACAAACAGGATCTGCCCCCTTATTCATGGCAAATAAGCGGGAATGTAAACCCTTCTATAGGTTTTCTTTCTCCGTATATATCAAGTTTGTCTTTAAACAATCTGTCTACGACATTAGCTTTTAAAACCATCAGAAACGATATTATTTATAATGCCAATAAAGAACATCCCGGAAGGATATTTTTCGCGCCGGATAAGTACACCATCTACAGCGCTTCAGGTTCAATCTCAGGCTCTCCCTTGACTATCGGGAAAAAAACAAATACCGCAAGTACAAATAAAGAAGATAACAACGCAAAAACCGAGCCCGAAAATCCATTTAAAGGCATAGGCACGCTGCGGCCTCCGTGGGAAGACCAGGAAAATCTTACCGAAAAAAAACCTTCCGACGACAAATTGGCGCCTCCTGCGTTAAACAAGACTTTCGATCTGCCTAGAAGCGGAAACAACAAATTTTCGGCAGGCTACCAGTTAAACCCTTCAAGTTCATCGGAGCTTCAATTTAGATCCGGGTACGAACGCTGGAAAACAATGGAAGATATAAACTGGAACGAAGTCCAGTCGATATTGACAAACTTAAGCGGCAACGGCAACGTCAATTTCAGTCTGGATCACAGCGAAGGTATATATTCAAACAAATTAACTTTCTCGGGCGGCGGCACATGGCAGGATTACAAATACATAAATGATGAAGCCGAAGCGTACCGTACTCCTCAGAATCCGCAGGGGATTAAAGACGAAAAAAGAATAGAAGAAGCGAAAAAACAACAGTACGCTCTGACAAACTATTCGTCTTCTTACACATACAACACGACATACAAACCGCTGTATAAAGATCCAATTTTCAGCCAGTCCAGCATACAGTATGATCTTGGAGGCACGCTGGTTAAATCTAAAAAGTACGACATAAACACGGGCTTAAACGGCCCCGAATTAACGCCTCAATGGGGCACATTCAAAAAAGAACAGACAAAAGACGGAAAAGAAATACTCGGCATAAGAAACCACAAACTTACAACCAATGCCGCGGCTAATATTATGGACAAAACGCAAAATCTTTCGCTTAGTGCGGATCTGCCGCCGCTTGATCCTTTAATTCAAACCAACGCCTCTTTCAGGGTTTGGTATTCCACGACAAACGCCCGCATCGATTTTAAAAAGCCTGAAACTCTGGATAACAAACCGAACGACGAATGGAAAATCGACCCTTTACACATTACGGAAAGACTTGATTTCGGAAAAATCAGCACAGACTATTACATGATAATGGAACCTGAAGACGATTTTAAGGTTACCACGGTTACTTCATCAATATCGTTATGGGATTTTAAGGCGACTTTTTCCGCAAGAAAAGCAAACAGATGGAAATTCGAGCCTAATGATCCGAATTATCCATCACAAGGCGGTAAATGGGTTCAGCAAACAAACGAGGAACAAACCTTAACCCCTATAGATTTAATTTTTAGTTACAGAAAATCATTATCTGACAAGGAAATTGTTAAAAACAGGCTAAGCTATTCCGTGAATGTAGATACAAGACTGTTATTTGATCTTCAAAGGCATACAAATTCAAACTTTCAATTAACAGCGGGCTTTACAGTAAAAATCAACAAATTTCTGGATTTAACGCTTTCAGCGACATCCGAAAACGCGGTTGTTTTCAGGTATTTTAAGATCTTTCCGGGAATGAATGATTATACAAAAATGTACATAGACGGGCCGCAAAACAATCTATTTACGGATATTATTGATTCTTTCAATTTTTTTGACGATTCAAAAAGACAAAGAACGGGTTTTAAAATGAAAAGGATTAATATTAAAGCCGTCCACCATTTGGGAGACTGGGACGCTACCTTGGATGTCGCTATATCTCCATGGTTGAATACAAATAAAAATCCGCCAAAGTATGAAATAAACACGGAAATATCTTTACTTGTTAAATGGTCTTCCATTTCGGAGATTAAAACAGACCTTAAATACGAAAAAAGAACCGAAAAATGGACTAAAAACTAGCCTTTGGACAGCTTGACTGTCATCTTTGGAAGGTTATAGAATTAATCAGAGGTATTTTTGGAGGACGGCATAACTATTGCCCTTGACAACAGGGAACTTCTTTCCGGAATTTGCGGCGCAAATGACGGAAATCTCAAAGTTATCGAAGGTTCCCTTGGCGGGAGCATTACGGCAAGAGGCAATGAAATCCACTTTGAAAGCTGCGGCGAAGACGGCATCAGACGTTTCAGGACAATGATGGACAGTCTTGTTTCGGCCGTAAAAAAAGGGGAAAATCCGTCTCCCGAATATATCCGCGCCCTTGCCGCAGAATTTATCCAAAACGAAGAAGACGGCTCGCCTCTTACCGACCACGACGAAAAAGGCGAAGCTTTTTTCCGCGATTCGATGATACAGATCCCCCACGGTTTGCGCCACGTCTATCCGCGTACAAAGAATCAAGCGCACTACATCCGGGGAATGAGAGAAAACGAAATATGCTTCTGCGTAGGGCCGGCTGGAACAGGTAAAACATACATTGCCATCGCGCACGCGCTTCATATGATCCTTTCCAAAAAAATGCGAAAGATTGTGCTTACCCGCCCCGTAGTCGAGGCCGGCGAAAATCTTGGCTTTTTACCGGGAGACCTAAGCCAAAAAATAGACCCTTACCTGCGCCCCCTTTACGACGCCATGGACGCGCTTGTCCCTTACGATGTAATTCACAGGCTGGAAGAAACAAGAGCGATAGAAATAGCTCCGCTTGCCTACATGAGGGGGCGAAGCCTTAACGACTGTATTGTAATCTTAGACGAAGCGCAGAACACAACAAAAGAACAGATGAAAATGTTTCTTACAAGAATCGGAGCGGGGGCAAGAGCTATTATTACGGGAGACACCACACAGATTGATCTGCCCCGTAAAACGGATTCAGGGCTGTTACACGCCATTGAAATTTTAAAAGGTATCGACGGATTGCATTTCTCGTTTTTACACACTTCCGACGTGGCGCGCAATCCTTTGATAAAAAAAATAATACAGGCATATGATGAAAAGAAAAGTTAACTTATTCATGATAAATTTCAGAAAGAGAATGAACTTTATCTTTCAGCAGTTCCGTTCGGGGCCTGTAGTTTACAGCTTTTTGCTGTTTGTTATCGCGGCTTTTGTGATAATAATAAGCGGAAACAACGAATCCATAAGCGACATAAGCGATTTTGAGGCGGGCAAGGTTGCCGACAGGGATGTTACCGCCGGGTTTACCCTGTCTTTCATAGACGAAGACGCGACAAGAGCGCGCATGGAAGCCGCCGCAAAACATGTCAATGCGGTTTTCCGTATATCAACGGATACCAACAAGCAGATACTTGATTCATGGAACGCATTCTGCGATTTTATCGAAAAACATTCGGGAAACAGCAGAACTGCGGTAATACAGGCAATAGAAGCGGAATACCCGGGCAATTTCTCCAATGAAACGCTTAACGCATATTTATCGGCGACAGGGCGCGCATCTTTCAGGAATTACGGCATCGAAGCCTTGAATATAATCCTTAACAAGGGAATTTTTCTGCTTCACCGCGAGGATATAAGGTTTTTTAGTCCCGATACAGCGGAACTTCAGCATACAAATTCAGGCTTGGAAAGAGAATATATTTCGTATAACGACATTATAACCTTAATAAATATCAGGAGCGCTCTCGGCGAAATAATAAAAACTCAGAATACGCCTGTTTTATTTAAGAACATCGCCATAGACTTGTTGGAGCCTTTTATCAGGGAAAACACGTTTTTTTCGTTCAGCGAAACACAAAAACGCATTGAAGAGTCAAAAGAGACAATAACGCCGGTAAACAGGACAATCGAAAAAGGCAACCGAATAATCAGGAAAGGTTTTATTATCACGGAAGAAGAAATGGAAGACCTTATGGTTCTTCACTTATCCATGCCGAAAAGAGATCCGCGCAGTATTATCGGCGTTGTTTTAGTAATGTTCTTGCTTTATCTGTTATTCGTTGTTTTATGCGGGCGTATCGTTATCGGAAGAAAAATAAACAAAAGCGAGCGTTACCTTCTGGCTTCTATTACGGGTTTTTACATTATAGGCTCTGTATTGCTGTCTAATTTCCTGCCGGGGCAGAATAATTTCCCCGTATCTCTTTTAATGCCCACTTCCCTCTTTATCATGCTTGTTGCGGTCTTTATGGGGACGCGTCCCGCCATGATTCTGGCGCTTGCTCTGCCGTTAGGCTCGTACTTTGCAGGCAGTTTTGACAATTATTCATACATATTCGCGCTAATATCGGGAATAGCGGCTTCTACGGTTCTTCACAACGCGAAAGACAGAATGAGTTTGATAAAAGCGGGTCTTCTTATCGCGGCGGCAAACTCCGTCGCGGTTATTGTCATATTGCTTCTAAAACAAATAAGCATATACGAATACCCCGCAATGATTTTCGGAGCCGTCTTAAACGGCATCGTCTCCGGCATGCTTACACTGGGCTTTTTGCCGCCGTTGGAACACGCGCTTAACGCGGTAACGCCTTTCAGACTGATGGAACTGTCGGACCTTAACGCGCCGATCCTGCGAAAACTTTTTACGGCGGCTCCCGGCACTTACAGCCACTCGCTTATGGTCGCAAACCTTGCGGAGCAGGCGTGCCAGGATATCGACGCAAATGCCATGCTTGCACGCGTCGGCGCTTATTACCATGACATAGGAAAAATAGATAACCCGAGTTACTTTATAGAAAACCAAACCGAACATAACAAACATGATGAAATTGCCCCTCGGCTTTCCACCACGATAATCCGCAGTCATGTGAAACTGGGTGTTGAAAAAGCGATCAGCTTGGGCCTTCCAAAAGATGTCATCAACATTATTGCCGAACACCACGGGAACTCCGTTATATCGTGGTTTTACAACAAGGCGACTGAACAGGAAGCCGACGTAAGCTCCGAAGATTTCACCTATCCCGGTCCTCCCCCGCGAACAAGGGAGTCTGCGGTAGTAATGCTTGCCGACATAACGGAGGCCGCAGTGCGGACATTGGACAAGCCTTCGGCCGGAAAAATCGACAAATTCATTCAACAGCTTTTTGACAACAAGATAGAGCACGGACAGCTTGCGAATTCGGATTTGTCGTTCCGCGAACTTGAAACGATCAAAAAGGCGTTTGTAAGAGTGCTCGCGGGCTATTACCACTCAAGGATCGAATACCCGAAACAAAAAGAGGAAGCTCAATGAACCATGTAACGGTTAACGCCGAAGAAGTGTCGCTTCCCGAGTGGAGCGATTCCATGTGCGGTTTTGCCTTAAAAGTTCTGGACGAAATAAAGCGCGACAACTGGGAGCTTTCGATCCTTTTGTGCGGGGACAAAACAATTACCGCCCTTAATTCCCAATACAGAAACAAGAGCGAACCTACGGACATACTTTCGTTTAACCTTGGAGACACGGTGCGGGACGGTGAGAACACAATTTATCTTCCCGGAGACTTGGTAATTTCCCTTGATACATTGCGCGAGAACGCGCAGTATTTTAACGTAAACGAAGACGAGGAGTTACGAAGGCTGTTAATTCATGGTATTCTTCATTTGGACGGTATGGATCACGATACTGCGGAAAAAGAAGAGCCGATGCTCGCGTTTCAGGAAGAATTATTGAACAAGTTAAAAGGCGTACATATTTTCCCCGGCGGGGGTAAAATTTGAAAAGCCCCTTTCAGCTTAATTCCAAAGCCATAAAAGAACTAGAAGAAGATCAACAGCAGATGATCAGAGGCGTCGTGGAATTGTCGGACACCACCGTAAAGGAAGTAATGGTTCCGAGAACCGACACCGTCTTTATTTCTTCCGACATTACGAAAGACGAACTTTTCGCTTTTCTTAGCGAAAACGAACATTCCCGCTATCCTGTGTATCAGGATACGGTTGATCAGGTTATAGGCGTTCTTCATGTAAAGGACGTTTTAAAAGCGCTGGTAAACGGCAAGCCCATTAACATACGGGAACTTGTAAGAAAGCCTTTTTTCGTTCCCGTTTCCAAACACATAGACGACCTTCTGGGCGAATTAAAGCGGAAAAAAGTGCATATTGCCATAGTGGTAGACGAATACGGCGGGGTATCCGGCATTGTTTCCATGGAAGATATAATAGAAGAGATAATCGGCGACATTCAGGATGAATTTGATCAGGAAACCGAAGATGTGGTAGAATTGGGCAAGGGCGTATGGCTGTGCGACG
>Ga0268262_10005675_pt1 | contig 12279 bp, 13 predicted proteins | sample TergutNc150P3_FD_190354 | JGI IMG/M metagenome (GOLD analysis project Ga0268262, IMG submission 190354) | Nasutitermes corniger P3 segment gut microbial community from laboratory colony in Florida, USA - Nc150 P3 (SPAdes) (version 2) | ecosystem: Host-associated > Arthropoda: Insects >... | reverse complement strand
AAATAAATTTTATCGCTTTCAGGTATTTCTAAAACACTTGCTTTTGGCAAAATCAAATCCCCTCCCTTGGGTAATTTGATTATACCGCAATATAAATTGATTGTCCATATATTTTATAAATCAAATACTAGCTAAATCCAAAATCAATATTCTTTTTTAGAAGTTATTTCCAATAATCTTTTATCGAAACACTTATCGTTTCGACCCTATCAAATTCGTTTTCCTTTCCTTTTTCATCAAAGTAAATGTCCCGAACAAAATAACACGCAATACCAAAAGTATTACTTTCGCATCTTTCCATATCGGTATCAAAACTAATATTTTCGTCAAAAGTTAATAAAAATGAAATGAGTTCATCTTTTGACATTTTAGTAAGAATTTTATTTTCGTATTTAAGTTCAATTTTATCAAGTGCGTGGAACATAATAAACTCAACACCATTGTTCTCATCATAAAACACTTGACATATATCAAAACAATCAGCGGTGTTACTATCTTCCTTACGATTTCTGTATTCAGAATAATCACCAAGGATCTCCCTTACTTTGTCCCGTTTCATTCCAAATTTGATTTCACCTACTGAAACAAGCGGGGTTATAATAAATTGTTTACTCATATTTTTTCCTCTGATATAAGTTGTTCTAAATAGAGCGTGGCAATAGCTATACCTTTATCATATTTATCGCCAAATTTTACATGAATGTCATCAATATCCATTTGCATCGCTTCTTTAAATTTACCTTGTTTTATAAGCACATATTGCTTTTCGCAGTATTCTTTTGCTCCTTTTTTGTTATCGTAACTTGCTGTTTGGCTATGATCTAATTTACTCATTATGATTGATGGTCCATCACCTATGGAAAGGTTACTGATACATTTTGCGGGAATATGATGTACCTCTTCCAATCCTGTTAAACCGGAACTGTATTTTTTGCAATCCCTGTACGAACCTCCAAAGATTCCGGCAATGGCAACTTGAATTGCTTGATTATCATTTCCGAGAGTTGGCATATTACCAACAATATTGATACTTTCATATTCCAATACGCTTTGTTCTAATTCATTCAGGGACGCAAGGCAATTAATTAATTCATGTAACGTTTTCCTTATTGACGAACTACACTCATTCACAATATCGCCTAGTTGTTGATACTTTAAATCAGACCAATCATTACCAGCGTTTTGATATTTGCACTGCATATTTTTTTGTGAGGCGGAAAGCATTTCAATAACACTGGTGCATAAATTAACCGCATCGCGGATTAAAAGAACGCTTGTATTGATACTGCTCATTAGGATTTGCAGCTTACAGGCAAAGTTCCTATAAACTTTTCCAGTTCAGGAGTATCAGGCATTTTGTACGGTTTGAATTGAAACGCATTTTTTACCCCATCAGAGTAATAAACGGTATTGTCCCTTAAACCTGAAACAGTTACCCCGTCAATCAGGTTTTCGGAATCGTTATTGCTTAACGCAAAAATAATACGTTCGGGAAATTTTGACAAAACATTTTCGCCATAATGCATATTTTCCTTGACGCTTTGGTATTCAAGTGACGATACTATGAAAAAGATTCCGTAGCCGGAGCCGTCATCAATAAGCTGTAGTAATTTCTCTGTCATCGAGAGGGACACGGCGCTATACCCGCTTGATACGCCGAAGTCCGCATATTGCGTAGCGGATTCGCCGGCAGAACCGTCAATGTATTCGTTTTCCTTTACAGTTTCCCCTTTAAGCATTTTTTTAATGATATCAAGAAGCTGCATATTCTTTATGACAACAAGAGTTTGTTTTATCTCACCGCCTTTTTTTCTTCCTGAATATACAGAGTGTAAATCGTTGATAAAGCTAATGATTTCCGGCCTGTTCTTTGCCGACCGAAATCGGGATGTAAAGCCGGACAAGCAATCATACAATGCAGCCGAACGGCTTTCTCCGATCAGGCTCTCTCCGTCTATACAGCAGACATCGGTATTGGTATTCAACAATGCGGAAAATATACAAAGATTTGTGAGGTTTTCGGCCATCTGCTCATTGGCTCCGCAAATAAGCAGATTATGCCGTCTGCGGCGGTCAAACTGCATTACAAACGGAGGGGCTACCTTTATCAACGTACCCATGTGTATTTTTATCGCGGCTTCATCCGAAAATCCTGTCTTGTTTTGAGCCAGGTAATCGATAAGCGAGACAGTTCTGTTGCCTTCAAATATCTGCATGGTCACCTGACGGCCCGCATATTTTTCGGAAATTAAAGACAAATACCGCGCCTGCATTTCTTTTGAGCAATAAGCGGTGCGGAATCCAATGTTATTCGATTCTATATACTCCAAATTCATTACAGCCGTCCCTATGGGGCCTTTCATCATTTCCAGAGCTTTCATATCATTTTTATCCCCAAATAAATAACGCACATCATTTTCTCCGCATTTTAAACCGATGCGGACGCGCATCTGCTCAATAATACCATGTGACAGCGTAAGCTCGTTAATTACCTTTGTTGTTTGTGTCGCCATTAGAAGATGTATGCCGAAAGCTCTGCCTTCGGTGACAATCCGTTTCGTTAGTTCAGCGCAGTTCATAGCGACTTTACGGTTGGTAGAGTCATTGAAAAGGACTTGAAACTCGTCCATAATAACCAGGATGCGTGGTAATGGTTTTCCTGTACTGTTAATATAATCTGACAGGCTCGACTGACCAGCGCTCTTGAATAAATCACCACGGCGCAGCATCTCACTTACTAAATTTTCTAATATGCTTTCGCCGAACACCTGCATCGCATCAAGCGCCAATAATTGAATATGCGGTGGTTTTGCGGATTCGTATACCTTAAATTCCGTTCCGCTTTTAAAGTCCATCAAGTATAAATGCAGTTCATCGGGGCTGTGGTACAGCATACCGCTCATAATAATAGTGTGCAGTAAAGTGGACTTGCCGGAGCCTGTAGCGCCGGCGATTATTCCGTGATGTGATGATCCTTCGCCCAAAACCAGATTAACGACTTTTTCACCATCGCCAATACCTACGGGAATAGACAGCCTTTTTGCGGTTGAAGCGGTAAAATAAGGCGGACATACGACATCTTCAAAGGAAAGACCTCTTTGCTTCAACGCCGTATTTATTTTTATATACTCGTTTATGAAATCGGAGATTCTGTCTTTAGACAATTCGGGCGCGATGTCAATCGGCAGCCCGTAAGGTTGAATGACATATCTTTTGTCTACATATTCTACCAAAGAGGAATGCTTTTTTATCTCACCAAGATACTCATCAATGCTTTCGTATTTTGAAAACACGATGCCGGGATTGTGGCATATAATCGTATATATACCGCATTTGCCGCCATTGCTTAAAATGTTTAACAACAATTCTATGCTTCGGTTGTCAAAATTGCGGGGAAAATCAAATACTATCAGCAGGGTAACCGGTTCGGTACGATTTGGCGTGTTAATATTGTATTCAACGATGTTATCAAATCGATTGCCGAGCTTCTCCTGGATAAACTCATCAATATACTTGTTTAGCTTCTGAAGTCTGCTTATCATAGTGTCTTGTGCGGTATAAATCTGGCCGTCAAAAAATTCGGGCAGCTTCTGACGGAAATCCAAAAACGGAGTTATGCTGTTTCCCCTGCGTTCAGCGTCAATTATACAAAAGTTAACCTTTGAAACCGGAACAAAGGATAAAAAATCCCACATCAAGCCGTGTACAAACCGTTCGATATGCTGATGCACCGGTTCCGGGCAGGCGATGAGTAAATTGTTCTTTTCGTTCAGGTTAAATATTGCCGATAAATTGAATGTTTCGGATTTTTGCGCCGCTAATTCGGTTTTTACCTGCTTAAACGTATTGTCGTCGGTTATTACTTCCAAAGGATAAGACAAACACCCCACAGGAATTGCGCCGGGGAAGCTTTTATTGCCTGACGGAACGATACCAAAGGCATCGTTGAATTTATCAAGCGTATCTCTGATTTTATTTATCGCCATCTGGACCGTGCCGTAATTTTTATTGGCTATCAATTCACGGACAGTGGAATCCAACAGGGCAATATTCCCATGAAAGCTGTCGTAAGTAAGCAGATACTTTTTTATGTATCCTGATAAATCGTTCCCTTCAGGAACTATGTTATATGTTACGTGAAGATTGTAGTAGAGAAACATATCAACCGCTTGTTGAATGGCAATGCAGTTTTTTTCATGGTAAGGCGGCAATGTATTCCCAGGTTGACCGTTTGATGACGTATTATATCCGATAACAGTATAGACGCCACGGCTGCTCCCCTTATCAATTATATTGTTTATCAAGGCCATATTTTTATCGCCTAATGATTTTGGTGAGTCAAGCACAACCAGGACTTTAATATCCGGGGTTTCTCCGAAATCGCCGGATAAAGCCGGAAAATCAATAATGTTATTCCGAGAAGCATTGTATGTATCAGGCGCAGACTGTTCTGTTTTGGGTATACTGTCAAGTAAATCATCAGGTACTTCTACAGGTAAATCCACAAGTTCTATTCTTTCAAGCGTTGATTTTGAAGGGTTCAATAACTCCGCCATTCGGTTGGCCTGATTAGCAACGGTTTTTTCAAAAAAATTCCGGGTTTCACGGGCATTGCCAAAATATGCCACACGCGACGTATTCTTTACTCCTTCTGCAAGCTGGTCAAAATATACCTCGCTGACATATTTAGCTTGTGGCGAAAGGCTATATCCATTATTACGGCATATTGAAACAAATATTTCCTGCAATTCTTCACCTGTATAATCATCGAAATGAAACCTTTTGTTAAACCTTGAACGTAAGCCGGGATTGGAAGCGAGAAACTCATCCATTAACTTCGGATACCCCGCTACTATTACTACTAAATCATCCCTGTGGTCTTCCATCAGCTTTAACAAGGTGTCTATCGCTTCCTGCCCATAATCACTTCCCGATTTGCCCGACAGTGTATACGCCTCGTCAATGAACAAAACACCGCCTAACGCTTTCGCAACAACTTCCTGTACTTTTAACGCCGTTTGACCGACATAGCCCGCGACCAAACCGCTTCTGTCGGTTTCAACTAAATGCCCTTTTGACACAATCCCGAGATTCTTATAAATCTGAGCTATAATTCTTGCCACCGTGGTTTTTCCTGTTCCGGGATTTCCGTCAAAAATGATATGATACGACATTTCCGCAGTCGCAAGCCCTTGTGCCGTTCTTCTTTTCTGCGTTTCAATCAGGTTTATCATTGCTGCTGCGTCTTTTTTTACGTTAGCTAAACCTATTAAGCCGTTTAATTTTTTGATTGGATCATCAATTGCCTCATCAGACTTAGTATTAGCAGTCGTATTGGTATTTTGTTTATTATCATGCGCATCATGGAATTTGACCGGAGAACTTTCGTTAATGTGAATCGTTAGTTTTTCAAGAATTTTCCCGGTTTCTTCATGCGTTGTTATTATTCCGCCGTTAAATAAATTCGGCAGTTTTTTATTGAATTCTGCAAATTGCGTAAGGCTTTTACCCTGACTTTCCGTATCAATCACGCTGAAACTCAAATGAGTAACCGGAACAGACGAAATAAAACTCTGCATAATTGAGCTTATGAATTGGTTTTTCAGAGTACCGTCCTGCGTATACTTTACAAGTAAATTCAAATCATTGCTCAACGAAAAAACAAGGGGGAAACGCAGCAATTTATTTTGCACAAAAATATCCGCACATTTATCTTTAATGAGTGAAAACAGGATATTTGAACTCACAAATAGTTCTAACGGATAGTCAACATGACCAATAACAATGCTTCCGTCCCAGATGTTATAACTTACATTCATTTCCGCAAATGTTTTGGGATAACGTTCATTAATTTCTTTTAATGAACACAACAGGCTATCAGGCAGAATCGTGTCCAATTGCTCACAAATTTCGTCTGCCAGTGTTTCCACATTATTTTCATACCTTGCATTTACCGCAGCCAGTTCTGATTGATACTTTGACTCTATTTCGGATTTCTTTTTATCATATTTACCCTTGTCCGATTGTGTAGAATCGGTGATAAGCTCCGAAATAGTTTTTTTGATTTCATCAATCAGCTTCTCAAGCGTATTTTTCAGAACAATCAAATCTTCATAGTCCTGCTTACGCTGTTTTGAAAAAATATAGTTAATACCGTCAAAGAGGGCAGGCAGGGCTTCCTTTGAATATTTTGACGAAATCGACTCAAATTGTTTTTTTACCTTTTCAAGAGCAGCAAAAATATCCTGTTCATCTGTGATGGACGTTTCTGTTTTCTGCGCCAATTCTTCTATTTTCTTAGCCCGTGTCTTAACGTAATACTTATCTGCGTTTGCCAGAGAATCGTCTAATGTCAGAACTTCTTTATATGTTTTATCGGCGGTTTCTTTTAACGCCGTGGCTTTCTTCCTTATAGCAGAGGTGCTGTTATCATACTCAGCAGACGCTTTTTTCATAAATTGGTTATACTGTTCTTCAAGGCGCTGTTTGGAGTTATTATAGTTGTTCCAAAGCAGTTGAATATTTTGGTCGGACTGCTCCGCAAAAGAATTGATGCTATTGATAAGCCTCAATATCGTTTGATATGTTATTTTACTCATGCAACATCTTCCTTTCCGGATTCATGGCTTTATTTCTCATACTTGCATTTTTTTTCACCGCATTGTTTTGAGAATCCTACTTTTAATGAGGTAGTAACCTGCAACGGATAGCTGAATATCCCCACCATTTCACCGCCCACCTGTGGATCGCAGGTGTTGCACACAAGGGTATATTGCGTAAGTTTATTTAATAAACGGGGGATATAGCCGTCATTATTTACGTTCAATATATCAAGGATCAGCTTTATGCCAATGGAGGTTACAAAGTTAATATCGACCGATATACCCGGCTCAAACTTTATTCCTTCCGTATTTTCCTGGTATGAGTATACATGATGGTTGGCCTCCGCACGGGCCGAAATGCCGCTGCCATCGCCCAAAGCGCACTCGTAGCAGGGCATACCTTTTCCGTAGATATGATAGAATATTTCACCGGCAAAAGCCCGCTCCCAAAATCCAATGGAAATGAAAGATGACTTGTAATAAATACTGATTTTGTTTGTATATACATCCGCTATGCGGTTGTCGGCACAGCCAATGAAAATAGTGTCTGTGGCAACACAAAATGAATCCAATGTTTCTTTGGGCAAATTTTGAACGATTCCTTCAAAAGTAATTACCTCAGCGCCTGGGTTAATGTTTAGTATTTTCCGTTTAAGCGCGTAAACCTTGTAATCCCCTACATCTTCGATCCCGCATTGGTGGCGGCAAATATTATGGTATTCCAATATGTCGGCGTCAACTAAAATAAAATGCTTAACGCCGGCCCTTGCCAATTCCAAGGCGACCAGACTGCCAACAGAACCGCAGCCTAAAACCACAACCCTTTTTTGTTCCATAACATCGGATTCCAATATTCCCTTGTTACGCGAGAAAATATTCTGATAAAGGCTGTATACTTCACACTTGATTTTTTTGCCATAGCTGTAAAACTCAATGCCCGTCCCCGTAATAACGCCGCATAGCCTGCTTTTGTTGCAATCGCTGCCTATTGGCAGTAGCTTGCCCAGAAGATCCCCCTTGTTTTGCAATTCAGGGGGAAATACATTATAAATACCGGAATCTCTATAATACCGGCCGTAAATTTTTCCTTCAGTCCCGGTATTTGCCTGTATGTCAGATATGAATACGGTTTTTTCTACAGGCGGTTTCTTCATTTTATTCATCTTGATTTTCTTTTTCCAAGCCTAACACTCGCATCAGTCCCGATTTAAACGCACTGTCCACAGGGGTATAATCCGCCAATAAAGCGGCTAATAATCCTGGTGTGTATAAGTAGCAAATGTCGCCATAGGAAAAGACAATTTGCTTTTTAGGCGCTATGTATATAAAGTGTACTTTTGTAATGGTGTTGTTTGCCCCTTTATGTGACAAGGATAAAATGCCCTTGTTTTGCTCAACACTTAAAGCAAGTCCACGTTTTTCAGAAAAGTAAGTTATATCGTCTAACAACGAATCAATGAGCAAATCTGTGTATTTTCCCGCTTCTTCAGGATGGAAATCTTCTTTTTCTAGTGTAACACGTTGAAATTTTGCTTTAATTCCGTCAAGCAGGCGCACGAAATCCGCTTTTGGCTTTTCCATCGTATTTTTCACAGTATATGACCTATCCGCATAGCTGTTTATATAGTCAAGTGATTGTTCTGCATTTTTTAATTGAAGCATTTGCCCCGGAATTAAGTCATCTCCTGCTTTGTAGGTTATTTTAGTATATCTCAACGGCCATGCCACATGATACGGCGTTATTCGGAATTTTGGATCGATGTTCACCAGGACAGAAATAGCGCCGTTAGCTGACAATTTCGCGTAGTTAGAGTTGGTTCCATCATCTGTTGACGAAAACTCATCAAAGGAACCAGGATGTCTGTGCCATAGACCTATCAAAGTCAATTTTGATTGGTATATCCGCGCTATTTTATTTATTAAATGCTCGGTATATTTTTGGTCGTACTCAAAATAGGCTGCCTGGAAAATTGATTTTGGTCCAGGATCAATCGCTTCTATGACATACCATGTCTCATTTTCATAGCAGCCTAAAAAAATACCCCCTGTTTCGGTTTTAATCTTTTCGGTTGTTTCCGAGATGACTGACATATACGCTCGGTTTGAAAAAACAATCTGCATATCCTGACTTAGTACACCCCTTCTCTTGCCACTTCGTCGCTTACTTCACCATTGAGCCACATTTCGCACAAGATTATCCATTTGCATGCCCAACTTAGAGAGGAAGCGGCCGATGTAGAATGTGTCTGCGAAGCCTTAAAGTATTTTGGATCGGCAGTACATATAAAATATTCTTCGTTACGCCCGAAATTGTCACGGTAAATGTGAGGAAGCGGTAACATCGGTCTACCCGCTTCATTGTAAATTGGCGGCAATTGATCCGCTATGTCTTTCAATCTGGGTTTAACCGGCAGGATTTGAATCGAACCGCCAAATCCTTCGCTTTTAGGATGCTCGTTTTTATATATCAGCATCATATCCCAAACCTTTCCGCCTTTGCCGGTAGGTTGAACTTTTCCACGCCAATATAACCTGCCCGATCCATCATCGAGCTTATAGAGCTTAAACGACGGAAAGAATTTTGCCATCGCCATTTTTTCCGCATCCAATAAATCCGGGTCGTCTTCATACCAATAAAATCCCATTTTAGCCCTTCCTTGCCAATTTACCGTTAGGTACCTGGATAGCCGTGTGCCCCTGCTCTTCCGCTTCGCTTTGAAATTCCACTTCTCCTGAAGGGGTTACAACGACATCTTCTCCCGACCGCAGGGCTTCCGCTAAGGCGCGGCGTCTTGCCGCGACAGCATCAGCGTCAGCGTTGTTTCCCGTTTGATTGTCACTCATGATAAACCTCCTGTGTGTTATTAATGTGAGTAGCATCACCAGCGGCGATACAAACTGCTGATGACGCTGCTCATTGGTCCGCCTTCTGCTTATGCCGCTTTCTTCTTCGGTTTTTCCTTTGGAGGATCGAAGTTCCTAATGATTTCACCATTGGCAGCAATTTGAACCACACTGTTACGTAGTTCTGTCTGAGCTGTCTGTTCGCCTTTATCTAAAACAGCTCTCGCGTATGTGTTTTCAAATAATTCGCCTCCCTGATCAACAAGCTTGGCTAAATCGACGCTGGCCGCTTGCTTCTCCATGACCTGGGTGTAAGCGAAATAATCACGCATTTCTTGGAGTGCCTGCGAATCATTTGCTACGATTTGATTCGCCTGCTTTATTTGGTGTACTCTGGTTACTATCTTTATAACGGTCCTAAAGGGGGCGATAATTGTGTGAAACATTGCAATGACTCCCAGACCTAAACCAGCTCCATTCCAGGCGAAATCCCCCCATGCCTTTAAAACCATCCATCCAGAACCGCCTATTAGGCCTAATAAAATAGCAGTACCAACATCACCAGACATTGCCCCTAATATAATACCTATAACCATTCCTATCCCAACGAATATAAGTTATAGTTTTGTTTTTTGTTTGAGCTTATTAACTTCAGCTACGTTTGATTCAACCAACTGCGATGTACAATCGTAACAGAGGGCTTGACCCGCATATTCGCCGCTTGAAACGCCATATACATCGTAACAATCTTTGCAGATACCTTTTCCGCATCCTCTGCATGTCGCCACCGCATCCTGCGATGGGTGATGAAAACACTTACCTTCTGCCATTTTAAGTTTCTCCTTAATCCTTTTGTTTGTTGTATATCTAACGGTTATAAAACCGCATAGATCGGTTTTTAGTTTGCAATTTCCATTGCTATTAAAATCTAACGCTGTTGTATGAATCCAGCGATTGCGCCAGCTTTTCCAGTTTTGGCTGCGCCGCCTCAAGCGTATCAATCGGCGATTCAACCAATTGGGCTATCTTTTTCATCAACTCATTGAATTTCTGGCCCTGCGTGTCATTCCAGCCTTCAGAGCCAACAGCGCGTATTTTAGCCGCAGAGCCGCGAATTTCACTTACCGTACCTTTCAAACCGGCTTTAACTTCCCTTATCACTTCCGATGAAGCATTTACAGTGGGCATTATTTCCCTCCTTTCGCAATAAATTACAGATTAGCGCTTTCATATTCCGAAAGCGCTGTTTCAATTTCTTTTAACTTACTCAAGCAGTCAACCAATTCCTGAATGGGCTCCCTTAACGCGGTTGAACATTCATGGACAATAGCGCCAAGTTGTTCATATTTTTTGTCCTTCCAACGTTCTCCCGCCTGCAGGTAATGCTGCTGTAATTTTGCCGCCGTTCTGTTCAAATCCTGTATGCCTTCGTTGCATACGGCTTGGGCGTTTTTTACAATAGCTAATTCAACCGAAGCATTTGCCATATCAATCTTCCCCTTCTTTATTCTTGTGTGGCGCAAATACGCCTATATTCCATAACATGGTCAAGTTAAATACGCATCAACGGCAGCAATACACTTGTCGATGTTGCCTGCGCTTTTTTCTGTTTTTGATACCGCCCGTGTTTCAAATGATTTTGCGGTTGACAGCATAGTGCCTATACTGTCATTCAACTTTGCGAATACGGCGTTCATTCTTTCTTGCTTGTTTCGCAATCTGTCTAAATGCCTTTCAGTATAGCGAAGCTCGTCTTCAGTTTTTGCTTTTTCGGCTTGTGCCTGTTGTATTTTTCGTTGCAGTTGGGAAAGACGTTCTTTTAATTCGGATGTTTCATTCCGTAAACGCCCTATTTCCGATTCAACCTGAGATAATTGATTTTGCAGTCGGCTGATCTGCGCCTGAATTCTCTCTTTTGCTTCGCCTTCCGCTTCAGCGGCCGCTTGTTCTGATTCCGCGATTTGTTCTCTGATGCGAACCGCTTCACTCTGCCCTGCCGCTAATTTGCTTTGCAAATTATTAAGTTTCTGTTCCGCCGATCCAATCTCATTGGTCATTTGGTTTATCGCTTCGGCAAGCTGATTGGTTTTAGTTTTAAGCTGGTTGATTGCGTTTACCGTATCCTCAATCTGCCGTGCGATTTTTTGCATTTCAAACTCAGCGGATTTAGAAATGTCCGATGACTGTTGTTCTATTTTTGTGGAAAAGCCCGAAAGATCAATGTGGTACTCATTCAATGCCGTTTTTACTTTTATGAGAGCATCCTTTGAAACATTAACTTCGGACATTTGTGCTCACCTCGTTAAACGTCCTCTGTGGCAACTGCAAAAAATTTATCTATGCTTGCACAGGCTCTTTCGCCGCTTTCGATAACTTCCCTTGACTTTTTTGCCAGCTCGCCAATCTGTGTTTGCAATGAAACATAATTGCTATCTTTCCAAATATCACTAACTCCATTGATCTTTTCGCTTATCTTCCCCGCCGAAAGTTTGAAACCTTCAAGTTCCTTTTTTAATCCCAAAGCGTTGGTATTTACCATTTTTTTAGCCAACCATAATTTGAAAATATTTTCTTTCTCGCCCGATTTAGCGCATACCATGTTGTGCCCACGCTGTTTTTCTGGTTCATATCCATTAACCTGACGAACTAATAGAGGTCAGTATATATACTATAAAATAGTCTTGTCAATAAAAGAATAGTACAAATCAGCAATTTAAAGTTTAAGCACCTATCTCAAGGATGACACGAACAAACCGATAATACTGCCCTATAAAGTCTCGATAATAAAGTATGGGAAGGGGAATATTTAACGCTTTACTCAATAATCTTGATG
>Ga0268262_10005674_pt1 | contig 12280 bp, 12 predicted proteins | sample TergutNc150P3_FD_190354 | JGI IMG/M metagenome (GOLD analysis project Ga0268262, IMG submission 190354) | Nasutitermes corniger P3 segment gut microbial community from laboratory colony in Florida, USA - Nc150 P3 (SPAdes) (version 2) | ecosystem: Host-associated > Arthropoda: Insects >... | reverse complement strand
GGGGCGCTTTTGAGGAACTGCTCAAATTCCAGGATCAACTGGTTAAGGGCGCTATCGAGTTTGACGGAACCGGCGCAATCAAAGCCGAAGTATCCCGCAACGCCGACGCTATCGGCTATATCTCCCTCGGCTCTCTCGATACCACCATTAAGCCCCTTTCCGTCGGCGGCATTTCTCCGACTACTGCCCATGTAGTAGACGGCTCTTACAAAATTGCCCGTCCCTTCATCCTGGTAACCAAGAAAGGCGCTCCCCTCAACGCGGAAACCAAAGCCTTTATTGACTGGATCATGGGAAGCGCCGGACAGAGCATTGTCAAGAAAAGCTGGATACCGGTAAAGTAATTTAACGTGATTTTTTCCCGTCGTTTAACAGATACTATTTTTGCGTGGCTCTTCAGGGCAGTCTCCTTCACGGGGGCTGCCGCCCTGGGGGCCATTGTAATCTTTATTTTTGTTCAGGGAGCGCAGCCTTTTATTTTTCCGGGCGCGCGTAACCTTAGGCTTGTTATCGAACGGATTGATCCCATTACCGTAAACGGCCAGGTTTACGAAAATCCCGAGGGCTTCATTGAACTGCCCTGGGATACCAAAAGCATTTCATTGCAATTTGTTAACCGGGGCGAAGAACAATTGCTGGAATTTCGTCTTGCGCCGGGGAAAAAAGGCCGCACAAACCTATTACGCCCCATTGAAGCAGGAATAGGAGCGGCGACTTTCCCCGACGCGTATACCTGTTCGGTAAGCTATCCCGGAGCCATGGCCGGCCTTACCCAAAAGATACACCTTATATTGCCGGAACCTCCGTATAATTTCTTTGAATTTCTGGGCGGCCTGGAATGGCTTCCCGCGTATCAAAAAAAATACGGCATATTCCCCATGATTTTGGGCAGTATTTTTGTCTGCTTTGGGGCATTACTGCTCGGCGTTCCCGTGGCGCTCCTCTGCGCCCTTTTTATGTCGGAGTTCATGCCGGAGAAAATAACGAACATTTTCCGGGGCGCGGTAGAACTTTTGGCGGGTATTCCGTCGGTAGTCTACGGGTTTTTCGGCCTTATGGTTATAGTGCCCTTTGTAAAACAGACCTTTAATATACCGTCGGGAAACAGCCTTTTATCGGCGACGCTTGTCCTTACCATTATGATTCTGCCCACGGTTATAGCAATATCGGAAAAATGCCTTCAGGCAGTCCCCCGCTCCCGGCGCGAGGCGTCGCTGGCCCTGGGCGCAAGCAAGATGCAGACCGCGCTGTTTGTGGTTCTGCCCCACGCTAAATCCGGGGTTCTGGCGGGTATTATACTGGGCTTTTCGCGGGCGGTAGGAGAGACCATGGCGGTGATACTTGTTGCCGGAAACTCGGTCCAGCTTATAAAAACACCCCTGGAAGGCGTAAGAACCCTCACTGCTACCATAGCTCTTGAGATGGGTTACGCGGAAGGCAGACATTCCCAGATGCTTTTTGCCATTGGCATAGTTCTGCTTGTGATGATTTTAATTCTTAACAGCGTAATACTTTTTATACGCCGCAGCGGAGACGAAGAAGCGTGAATTACCTGAAAAAAAGAAAAATTACAGACAGTTTCTGGTACGGGCTTATGATTGCCGCTTCAGTAGCGGTAGGTATGGCCCTTGTCGGCATAATCGCGTATATCCTGTTTCAAGCCCTGGGAATGTCGGTGGCCGCTGATCATTCCGGGGCGGCGAGTGGGGCTGCTAGCGCGGAATTTTTCAGGATACGGGGCCTTCTGCCGATGATCGTTTCTACTGCCTGGACAGTGGTTGTGTCTCTGGCAATAGCCCTGCCGGTGGGCGTTATGACCGCCGTTTATCTGCATGAATACGCGGCAAAATCTTCTATAAGCCGCTTCCTCGGGCTTGCCATTGATACCCTGGCGGGGATTCCTTCTATAATATACGGGCTTTTCGGGCTTTTGTTTTTTTGCCGTTTCATGAACCTGGGGCAGTCCATTATCGCGGGCGGGCTTACTTTGAGCATTATGATTCTGCCTGTCATTATCAGAACCACGGAAGAAGCCCTTAAAACAGTGCCGGTATCTTTCCGCGAAGGATCGCTCTCCCTGGGGGCGACCAAATTCCAGACGATAGTCCATGTGGTTCTGCCCCCGGCCCTGCCCGGCATACTTACCGCGGCGATTTTGGCCGTGGGCCGGGTGGTCGGAGAATCCGCGCCGGTTCTGCTTACAGTGGGGCTTGCCCGCAACCTTCCAAAAACTATTTTTGAGCCTGGCCGCACTCTGACAATACATCTGTATTACCTTACCAAAGAAGCCATTGAAGCTGACGATTTTGCCCAGGCGTTTACCGCCGCCGCGGTGTTGATTGTTGTGGTATTATTAATCAATACCGTAGTGAAGATCATAGGCAGGAGCTTTGGCGGAAGCGCCTCCGTGGAGGAATAATGAGCAGAGAAAAACTACAGGTACGCGATCTGAACCTCTTTTACGGCGAATTTCAAGCGCTTAAAAATGTTTTTTTCGATTTGGACAATAACGAGGCCGCCGCCCTTATCGGTCCCTCCGGCTGCGGAAAATCGACCTTTATCCGGGTGATCAACAGGATGAACGACCTTATCCCTTCATGCCGCATAACGGGCGATGTCGTCCTTGACGGCGAGAACATTTACGGCCCCATGGACGTGAGCGCGTTGAGGACGCGGATAGGGATGGTGTTTCAGAAACCGAATCCCTTTAACATGAGCGTCTTTGACAATGTGGCTTACGGCAGGCGAATGCAGGGCATGAAGGACAGAAAGAAACTCGCGGAACTGGTGGAACAGTCTTTACGAAAAGCGGCCCTGTGGGACGAGGTAAAAGACAGGCTGAAAAAATCCGCGCACAGCCTTTCCGGGGGCCAGCAGCAGAGGCTGTGCATAGCGCGGAGCATTTCGATGGCCCCGGAGATAATCCTCATGGACGAGCCGACCAGCGCCCTTGACCCCATTGCCACCGGAAGAATCGAAGAGCTTATCGGCGAGCTAAAAAGGGATTTCAGTATTATCATTGTAACCCATTCCATGAACCAGGCCGCCCGTATCAGCGACAGGACAGCCTTCTTCCTTTTGGGTGAACTTATTGAGTATGCTGAGACAACAAAGGTATTTACAAAACCAAAAGATAAACGCACGGAAGATTATATTTCAGGACGCTTCGGCTAAGGGGAGAATTATGGAAAGGGTTTTATTTTCTGAAGAAATGAAGCAGCTCAGAGGGGAACTTGCGATCATGGCGGCAAGGGTGGAAGAAGATTTGGGGAAAGCGCTTGCCGTGTTTCGCTCGGGAGGCGATGAGCTTGCCGATGAAATAAAGGAAAGCGGCAAGCTTGTTGACGCCCTCCAGCTTAAAATTGAGGATATGGCCCTGGTTCTTATTGCCACCCAGCAGCCTGTGGCAAGCGATCTGCGGGAGCTTATAACTGTTTTAAAAATTACATCTAACCTGGAGCGCATAGGCGATTACGGGATTCACCTTGTAAAAGCGGCGTTGCAGCTTTCAAAATATCCCCCGTTCCGTTCCATTGAACGAATTGAACGCATGGTCGAAACCGCTATGGAAATGCTTAAACAGGCGGTCGCCGCCTACTTTGATCAGGACGCGGAAGCCGCGAGGAAGACCGCCGCTCTTGATGACAAGATAGACAAGGAGCATAAAGCCCTTACCGAGGAAGTGCTTGAACTTATAAAGAAACAACCGAATTTAGTAAAGGCCGCGGCCCGTCTCCTGCGGCTTTCGGGATATATGGAACGCCTGGGAGATCATATTACCAATATCTGCGAGGGGATCATTTTTATGACCGAAGGCAGACACGAGGAATTAAACGATTGAGCGCCGAGCGTATACTGATTATCGAAGATGATCCTGAAATTCAGGAAATGCTGAAATTCGCTTTTGCCCGGGAAGGCTGGCAGCTCATCCAGGCTTCCACGGGAGAGGAAGGGCTTAAAATACTTCGCGGCAAAGAAGCGGATTGCGTCATTCTGGACATAATGCTTCCCGGCATGGACGGTCTTAAAACTTTGAAAAAAATCCGGGAAGATAAAAACCTGAAAACCCTGCCCGTAATCCTGTGTACCGCGCGCGGCGAGGAAGCCGACATTGTAGCCGGCCTTGAGTTGGGGGCGGATGATTATGTCGTCAAGCCGTACAGCCCCCGCGTGTTGGCGGCCCGTGTACGCGCCGGTCTCAGGCGCAAAGAGTCAGCGTCATCACATGACGAAGGCCCGCAAAAAACTTTTTTTCAGTACGGCAAGCTCAGTCTGGATATCGACCGTCACACGGTCCTTCTCAAAGAAGCGCCTCTCGATCTTTTCCCCACGGAGTTCGCGATACTCGCGCAATTTATGAGCAACCCCGATATTGTTTTTTCCCGCCAAAGGCTTATTACCGCCATTCGCGGAAACGATTATCCGGTAACGGATCGTTCCATTGACGTGCAGATAATGGGGCTGCGGAGAAAACTTGGGGACTCAGGCGATATGATAGAAACCATCCGGGGCATCGGCTACCGGTTCAAAACAGAATAGGGTTATTCAAAAAGGAAATTATGAAAACAATTTTGAAAAAAAATTACGTCTTTGCCATGGCGGCGGCGCTGATCGTATCCGTTTATTTTATAAGCGGAGCGCTTATTTACGCGAACAGGCAGTACAACGCCATAAATGTGAAAAATATGGTTGAAGCGGTAAATATCATAAAGCAATTTACCCCGCCGGAAGTTTTTACAGATAACGAGGCGGCGGAGCGGTGGATTTCGCGTCTCGATGTTTCCGGTAAATATCGCATAACTCTGATCAGCCGGGGCGGCAAGGTTATTTTCGATACGGAAACGGACAGCGCAGGTTTTGAGAATCATCTTGACCGGCCTGAATTCCAGGCGGCTGTAAGGGACGGCATAGGAAGCGCCGTCCGCCGTTCCGCGACTTTGGGAAAATATTTTATTTACACCGCCGCCGCCATAGAAGATTCCGCCGGAAATTTCGCCGGCGTCCTTCGTTTTTCCAGTTTTATGCCGGGTTTTTATACGCGCCTGTTAAGCGCGACATTGCCGTTTCTCGCTTTAGGCTTCTTGCTTATTACGGGAATTTGCCTGGGGCTTTATCACCTAACGCGATACCAGTCGCATTTGGTTGAGGTAAAACTTAACGCGGAACTGGACAAGAAAACCGCCGAGCTTAAACTAATCGCCGAAAAGGCCGAGGCGGAAAGCTGCCACCGCGAGGTGATATTAAACAGTATGTTTGACGGGGTAATAACAATGGATAACAAATTAAATATTATCCACGCAAACCAGCGGCTTTACTCCCTCTTTGACATCAACAAGGATGTCCGAAATATTTCCCTTATTGAATTCAGTCATTCCGCCGAACTGGAACAGGCGGCGCGGACAGTTCTTTCAACAGGACAGTCCCATGAATTTACCTTTAAGCGCTATAACGGCAAACTTCAGCAATTCCAGGGATTTGCTTCCCCGCTTGATACAGGAGCGAATAAAACGCCGCGCGGCGTGGTAATGGTGTTAGGCGACATCAGCCGCCTTGTCAAACTTGAACAGATCCGCAAGGATTTCGCCGCCAATGTTTCCCACGAACTGCGTACGCCCATCCAGGTGATACAGGGATTTGCCGAAAACATCCTTCACTCCGCTCCCGATGAACATGAGCAGATTTTCCATTTTGCCGAGATTATCAGAAAGAACGCCAGGGCAATGGATAACCTTACAAACGATCTTTTAACCCTGGTCAGCCTGGAAAACCCCGACGCGGCGCGGCCCCCTCTTGAAGAAGCGTCTGTGGATAGTATTATAAGCGAATCTGTGGACATGGTTTCGGTCGCGGCAAAGGAAAAAAATATTTCCATTTCAGTTTCCTGCCCGCCCGAATTAAAAGTAATGGCGTACAGTTCGCTTTTGGTTCAAGCAATTGTTAATCTTCTTGACAATGGTATTAAATATTCCGGCAATGATTCCTCAATTAAAGTCCGCGCTTACAATGAGGAAGAACATCTTATTATTGAGGTAAAAGACAAGGGCATAGGCATCCCCGCCGAACACATAGACCGCATTTTTGAGCGTTTCTACCGCGCGGATCGGAGCAGAAGCCGCGAGGCCGGAGGCACGGGTCTTGGCCTTTCCATTGTCCGCCACATTGCCCTGCTTCACCGGGGAAGCGTCGAGGCGGAAAGCCACACCGGGGAAGGGTCTACATTCAGGTTAAAGCTTATTTAGGTTCTGGAGGAACCGGAATAGCGTCAACTTCTTCGCTGGTAAGCGGACGGACTATGGAAAGCTCATCGGAAGTTTTCACAAATTCGGTGGAAAATTGTTCTCCAAAAGTTTTCACAATGGGGAAACGCGGGTTATCATGGTCTATATCTACTACCTGCCCGCGTTTGTCGTTGGACAATAAAACATATATCCCAAGCGGATACACCGAAATTGAGTTCACCAAAGCCCGGATAACAGAGGGATCAAAACTCCCGCTGTTTTTCAAAATTTTAATCATCCCGCTGTGGCCGCACTTTGCCCCATTAAGATGTTCCATCGAGAAGGCCTCGTAAAAACCCGCGACAGCCAAAATCTTCGCGTACTGGCAGATAGCGTTTCCTTTAAGCTGCTGAGGGAAGCCCGAACCGTCTTCCAGTTCATGGTGCTGAAGAACAGCTTCGCAGATAGGCAAAGGAAAATCAAATGTTTTGAGAATCCTGTTGGCGTGTATAGGATGGACATACATTAATCTTTTGTCCTTATCTGTACCCGATTTCAATAAGTCAGTCCCCCCCATTCCGCTTGTGTATACTTGTTCCGACATATTGATTAAGCTTATATTGCCCAGCAAGTCGGCAATCCCCAACTCAATAAGCTGGTGTCTTGGCAGTTTCAGATAAGATCCAATGATTATGGCAATAAAGCAGGATCGAACCGCGTGAGATACGTGCGGGTTTTTATGCGGTTTGGCTGTTTGCATTACATACACTATGTGATTGCGATCCAGCCGTACAAATTCACACGCCACTTTAACCATTTTTTGTATTGCTTCAAAATTCAGTTCATTTCTGGCGGTAAACCTGCTGAAAAAGGATCCTGTATGTGTCAAAAATGACTCGTAGAATCTCTCCGCCCTTTTGTCCTTGTTCTCCATAACACCTTCCTGTTTACAATTTTATAATATTCTTCATATAGATTATAGGATTTAACTAACCTTAGCAAGAGGGCGGAAGGGAACCTTATAAGGATAAAATTAATTTTCTTCGCCGAGGTAGGCCTGGCGTATGCTGTCGTCTTTCAAAAGCGCCGCTCCGGTGTTCTGCATGGTGATTACGCCGGTTTCCAGAACATAAGCGTAATCGGCAATTTCAAGAGCGGCGTGGGCGTTCTGCTCTATCAGAAGGATCGTGGTTCCGTTGCGGTTTATCTCGCGGATAATTTCAAAGATCATTTTTGATATGAGGGGGGCTAGTCCCAGGCTCGGCTCGTCAAGCATGAGCATCTTTGGGCGTGACATAAGGCCGCGGGCAACGGCGAGCATCTGCTGTTCGCCGCCCGAGAGAGTGCCCCCGTGCTGGCGGTGGCGTTCTTTGAGGCGCGGGAAAAGTTCAAAACAGCGCTGGCGGTCCTTCTTGATCCCCTCTTTATCGTTCCGGGCATATGCGCCCAGGGTAAGATTTTCGTCAACGGTGAGATTGGGAAAAATGCGGCGGCCTTCGGGTATCATCACCAGGCCGCTGGAAACAATGTCTTTGGGATCGCCGCGTGTTATGTCTTTGCCGTTCCAGGTGATTTTTCCCGCCTCGGGTTTCACAAGTCCGATAATCGAATTGAGCATAGTGCTTTTTCCCGCGCCGTTAGCCCCGATTAGGGTGATGATTTTTCCGTCGGGGACTTCCATGTCTATGCCGCGCAGGGCGTGAATACCGCCGTAAAATACCGAGAGGCCTTCCAGTTTTAACATATCACTCAACCCCCAGGTAGGCGTCAATAACTTTTTGATTTTTACGGATCTCGTGCGGGGTTCCCTCGGCTATGGTAATGCCGTAATCAAGCACGTACAGCCGCGTGCAGATACCCATGACCACCTGCATATGATGTTCGATAAGCAGAACGGAAATTTTGAATTTATCCCGCACCGAGACGATGAAGTCCATGAGTTCAAAGGATTCCTGGGGGTTCATCCCCGCGGCGGGCTCGTCAAGAAGGAGGAGCTTTGGGCCGGTCGCAAGCGCGCGGACAATTTCAAGGCGGCGCTGTTTGCCGTAAGGCAGTGACACGGCGTTGTCGTCGGAGTTTTCCAAAAGGCCAACCTCCCCGAGCATTTCGCGGGCAAATTCGCGGGAGCGTTTTTCTTTGGCAAGGTAGCCGGGCAGATGCAGTATCGATTCAAAGAGGCCGGGCCTCTCGCGGAGCCAGCAGGCGGCGAGAATATTCTCCAGCACTGTCATTCCGGGGAACAGCCGGATATTCTGAAAAGTCCGGGCAATGCCGGCGGCGGTTATTAGATGGGGCTTTTTACCGGCGATGTTTTTTCCTTCCAGAAGAATCTCCCCCGACGTGGGCCTGTAAATGCCCGTGATCATGTTAAAGGCTGTGGTTTTTCCCGCGCCGTTGGGCCCGATTAGCCCGATAATTTCCCCGTTTTTAATATCTATCGAAAAATTTGAGACTGCGGTAAGGCCGCCAAACTGCATGGTGACATTCTTGGTACTGAGCATCAGGCCCTCCTGCCGGGCAGTCTCAGGCGTTTAATCCTCAGCCAGAGATCACAGGCCATGTCCCAGGAGAATTCTTTTTTACCCATCAGCCCCTGCTGGCGGAAGATGATCACCAGCATTAACAAAATACTGAACACCACCATTCTCAGGCCGGGCAGACCCTGGGTTTGGAAAAAGATCAGGTTCAGCGAGCCGTCAAGGAAGCGCAGGGCTTCCATGGAAATCGTTACGACAATCGCCGCTACTATCGAGCCGGTGACGCTGCCTACACCGCCTAGCACCACTATCAGCAGGATATTGTAGGTCAGGGCAAAGGTGAACATTCTTGGGTCTATGGTGCTCATCAGGTGGCCGAGTATCGCCCCTCCCATGCCCGCCATAAAACTGGCAATGGTGAAGCTGGTAATTTTTATTCTGGCGACATTGATCCCCATTGCCTGCGCCGCGATCTCGTTGTCGCGCACGGCGCGGCAGGAACGGCCAAAGGCGGAGTTTATCAGGGCGAGTATAAAAACTGTTGAAACGAAGGCGGCGCCCCATATCATGTAGGTTGTCGAATAACGGGGCAGCCCTTTCAGTCCCAAAGCGCCGTTTGTGATGGGCTGCAGATTCGTTATGACTACCCGGATTATTTCCGAAAAGCCGAGCGTGGCAATGGCAAGGTAATCGTCGCGGAGCCGCAGCACGGGCGCGCCGATGAGAAAACCCGCCAGCCCTGCCACCAGCCCCGAGATGATCAGCGCCGGAATAAAGGGAAGCTGTATATTTGCGAGCGGCGCGATAATCGGGGTAAGAAAAAAGTTTATTTCCTTTTGAGAGGGGCTCATTGTTAAAAGCGCACTGGTGTAAGCGCCTAACGCCATAAAACCGGCGTGCCCGAGCGAAAACAGGCCGGTAAAGCCGTTTATCAGGTTGAGGGAAAGCGCCAGTATGATGTAAATACCACAGAGGTTGAAAATACGCAGTGAAAAAGAGCTGAAAGTGTTATTCGCAATAATTATAAATATCAAAATGAGCAAAAGGGATACGGCGGAAAACAGTCTTTTTTGCTTTTTTGATAAAACCATCGCCTACACCTTTTCTATTTGATTTTTGCCCAACAGCCCGGACGGTTTAACCAGCAGTACGATGATGAGCAATACAAAGGCAAAGGCGTCGCGGTAGCCTGTCAGTGTGGGTAGCGCGGCGATGACCATGATCTCGATGAAGCCAAGAAGCAGTCCGCCGAGAACCGCGCCCGCGATATTGCCTATGCCGCCTATAACCGCGGCGATAAAGCATTTAAGGCCGGGGATCATTCCCATAGTGGGATTAAGCTGCGGGTATCTCAGCGCCCACATAACCCCGCCGATTGCCGCCAGCGCGGAACCCGCCCCGAAGGTAAATGAAACTACCTTGTTAACGTCAATGGCCATAAGCCGCGCCGCCGCGATATCGGTGGAAACGGCCCTCATTGCCATGCCGGTTTTTGTCTTGTGTACAATTATTAATAATATCGTTAACAATATTGCGGTTAACACCGGGATAATTAAACTGACGTTTAACACTGAGACTGCTTCCCCGCCCGGTATGTCGAGTTTAACGACTTTATTTAACAGTGCAGGCACGGGAAAGCCCTTGGGCCTTCCGCCGAAAATTACCGTGGCAAGGTTTTGCAGCAAAAACGACGCGCCTATCGCGCTGATCATTATTGAAATTTTCGGCGAATGGCGCAGGGGACGGTAGGCGGCGCGTTCAAGCCCAATGCCTAAAATCCCCGTAAGCCCCAGCGCCACGATAAACCCGACCCACCAGGGCATAAAGAGAAGCGTAATAAGGTAGAAGGCGATATAGCCCCCAAGCATAAATATGTCGCCGTGGGCAAAATTAATCAGCCTGAGGATCCCGTACACCATGGTATAGCCGATGGCTATCAAGGCGTACAGGCTCCCCAGCGACATGGCGCTTGTAAGGTATTGTAAAAGCTGATCGATTGACACGCTGTTACGGGTTTACAATGGTTTTGAAAACGAACTTGCCGCCGTCAACCGTTTTGATGTAGGCGCTCTTTGTGGCGTCGCCGTTGTCGTCAAGTGTGGTGATACCGGTAGCGCCGACAAAACCGGAGGTCTCGGCGATAGCGTCGCGTATCTTCGCGGGATCGGTGGAACCGGCGCGTTTAATGGCGTCCAGCGCGACCAGGTAGCCGTCATATCCCAAAGCCGTTACAGCGGCGGGTTCCTTGTTATACCTTTTCGCGTATTCGTCAAGGAAAGTTTTCGCCTCGGGGGTTCCGGCGTATTCAGCGGCGAAGAAGGAGGAGAATACCGCGCCTTCAACACGCTCGCGGCCCACATCGATAAATTCCGGGGTTTCCCATGTATCGCCGCCGATAATCGGAACGTTGATTCCAAGCTCGCGTGCCTGTTTCATAACCAGCGCGGATTCGGTGTAATTGCCCGGCGCGAAAATTACGTCCGGGTTCAGGGCGCGGATGGTGGTAAGCTGGGCGCTGAAATCCTGATCACCTGTATTGTAGTTTACCGTGGCAAGAATAGCGCCGGGGTTTCCAGTGAGCTTTATAAAATTATCGACAAAGAATTTTGCCAGGCCGACGGAATAATCGTTTGACACTTCCTGCACGATAACGGCGGTTTTCGCCCCAAGTTCATTGAAGGCGTAGGTCGCCATTACTGTTCCCTGGAAGGGGTCAATAAAGCAGACCCGGAAATACCAGTCGTTGCCGGCGGTTACCAGCGGGTTTGTGCAGGAAAGCCCGATACTGGGGATTTTTCCCTTTGCGACTTCGCCGCCTGACATGGACAGCGAGGAACCCCATGAGCCAAGGATCACGTTTACTTTATCCTTGTCAACGAGCCGCTGTACCGCGTTGGCCGCTTCAACCTTGTCTGACTTGTTGTCAACAACGACCAGTTCCACCTTGTAGGTTTTCCCGTCCACTTCAACGGTCGGGTTCAGTTCGTTGGCAAGCCTGATCCCCTCAAGTTCCATCGCGCCGCCGGCGGCATTCGCCCCGGTCAAGGGTTCAAAAACCCCGATTTTGATCACGTCATCAGCGGTTTTTTTCTCTTTGCAGCCGCTAACCGCGAACACCAATACAAGTGCAAGTAAAGCCAGGCTGATAATCCCAAGCGTTTTCTTCATGTTTTTCTCCTTAGAAATTGAATACATCAGTTTAGTAAAAAACGGGAAAAAGTTCAATAAGTCAAATTGAGGAAGAAAGTAGAATTTATGATATAGTAAAAATATGTATTTTGAGATTGTATATAAAAAATCTGCCTTCAAGCATAAGGTTACAAAATCTGATATTGTATGGGCATTCAATACTCCCATTATTGGAACAGAGGGATAATATATGATTGATATGACCGAAGAAGAAGCCGATGCCCTGGATGAATATTTTACTACGCATTTGCCAAAAACTGACCCCACAAAAGGCGGCGTTACCACACGCCATGGTTCCCGCATGATAGCGCTGGATCGTCTGTCGGAGGATTATCTTTTGACAATGGCGCTTGCAACAAAAAAATCACCCACGGAACTTATTGGCGAAATGATTCG
>Ga0268262_10005673_pt1 | contig 12282 bp, 10 predicted proteins | sample TergutNc150P3_FD_190354 | JGI IMG/M metagenome (GOLD analysis project Ga0268262, IMG submission 190354) | Nasutitermes corniger P3 segment gut microbial community from laboratory colony in Florida, USA - Nc150 P3 (SPAdes) (version 2) | ecosystem: Host-associated > Arthropoda: Insects >... | reverse complement strand
TCCGCCCTCCTGCATGTATAATAAATCAGGAGGTGACCCCATGCGTGAGCTGCTCGACCCGCTGCTGCCCCTCTGGGGCGTATGCGAATACGAGAACAAGACCGTCGTCGCGGCGGCCTTCCCCTACCTACTGCCCGCGGAGTACTACGCCGGGCGCAACATCGCCCGCTACGCCGTGCCGCGCGACTACCACGAGGTATGCGGCGCGCGGCTGGAACGCGCCTGCGCCCTGCTGCGGGCGGCCTTCCCCGGGGCGGAATTTGAGTGGCGCCGCGACAGCACCCCCCTGCCCGAGGTCGAGCTCGCGATCCGGGCGGGCCTGGGCGTGCGCGGCAGGCATAATTTGCTCATCACGAAGGAATACGGCAGCTGGGTGTTCCTTGGAGAAATTATCGCTTCGGCCAAGCTGCCAATTGTTCATTGTTCATTGTCAATTGTTCATTGTCAAAACTGCAACGCCTGCGTCAACGCCTGCCCCACCGGCGCGCTGGGAGAGCATGGCTTTCACAAGGAGAAATGCCTCTCCTTCATCACGCAGCGGAAAGGGGAACTGTCCCCCGAGGAGCAGGCGCTCATGGCGCGCGTCAACACCGCCTGGGGCTGCGACCTGTGCCAGGAGGCCTGCCCGCACAACCGCCGCGCGAAAATCAATCCCCTGCCCGAGTTTCTGGTCGGCCCCGTCGCGCGTGTGACGGAGGACACGCCGCTCGCGGGCCGGGCCTACGCCTGGCGCGGGGAGGCCGTGCTGCGGCGCAACATCGCGATTTTGAGCACCGCCGCCTGCGTCTTGCCGTCGTGAATTTCGCCGTCCAGCACCATCCGCACGGCGCGCTCCAGGGGGACGCGCTCACATTGCAAAAATTCCCCCTCGTCGGGGTGCGGCGCGGAAAACGTGAGCCCCGTGGCGAAATAGAGGTATATTTTCTCCCCGCAGTAGCCCGGCGAGGGGTAGAACAGCCCCAGGTCCTCCCACTGCGCGGCGGCGGCGCCGGTTTCCTCGGCCAGCTCGCGCCGCGCGGCGGGCAGGGGCGGCTCGCCGGGCTCCAGCTTGCCGGCGGGCAGCTCGGGCAGCACCTCCCCGTAGGGGTAACGGAACTGCCGCACGAACAGCAGCTCGTCTTCAATCGTCAGGGCGGCAACGCAGACGCCGCCGGGGTGCTCCACCACCTCGCGGCGGCAGGGCTTGCCGTCGGGCAGCAGGGCGTCGTCAACGCGCACGTTGATGATGAGGCCCTGATAGAGCGTTTCCTTGCGCACGGTGGTTTCGGCGAGGTGTTCGTAGGCCATGGCGGTTCTCCGTCGTTTTTTGTATTTATCCTACCCCGCTCCCGCGCAAATGTCAAGGATTTTATTTAAACGCTTGCTTTTGCGGCGCGCAGCCTTTATAATAGATACCAGCTTTCACAAGGAGATTTGCTATGATTCTCAAGCTCGAGGAAAACCGCGTCTGGCGTCTCTACCGCGGCGGCAGGCTGCTCGACGCGCTGCACGGCCGCGCCGGGGAGGACGGCAGCTACCCCGAGGACTGGCTGGCCTCGGTGGTGGAGGCCATCAACCCCCCGCGGGAGAACGCCCCCGCCCACGAGGGCCTCAGCCGGGCGGTTTTGCCCAGCGGCGAGACCGCCTACCTGCGCGATCTCATCGACACGCCCTTCAACGTCCTCACCAAGTTCCTCGATTCCGCCGAGCGCCTGCCCATTCAGGCGCACCCGGACAAAGAAATGGCCCGGCGGCTGTTTCATTCAGAATATGGCAAAACCGAGGCCTGGTACATCCTCGGCGGCCGCGAAATCGCCGGCGAAGCGCCGTACATTTTGATGGGCTTCCGGGAGGACGTCACGCCCGGCATATTGAAGGACCTGTTCGGGCGGCAGGACATCGCGGGCATGGCGGCGCTGCTGCACAAAATCCCCGTGCGGCCCGGGGAGGTCTACCTCATCCGGGGCGGGCTGCCGCACGCCATCGGCGCGGGCGTGCTGCTGCTCGAAATCCAGGAGCCCACGGACTACACCATCAGCCTGGAGACCCGCGACACGGCGGGCAAGGAAATCCCCGCGCAGCTCATCCACCAGGGCCTGGGCTATGAGAAAATGTTCGAGTGCTTCCACTATACGAAGCAGAGTTTGGATGAGCTGCTGCGGAGCGTGCGCATGGAGCCGAGGGAGCTTGCGCCGGGGTATGAGGAATTGATTTCTTATGACGACACCCCCTGCTTCTGCCTGCGGCGCATTCAGGTATCAGGGACCAGGATACAGGACGCAGGGGATTTACCCTACACGCTTGCTGTAACCCGCAGCGAGGGCACCGTAAACGGCATCCCCGTGCGGCAAGGCGACTGCCTGTTCGTGTCCGCCGGGCAGGAGGCGTATGAGATGGCGGGGGCAATGGAGCTGCTGCAGTGCCTGCCGCCCCGGGGGACACTATGAAGAGACGCGCGTGGTTCATCGCCGTGGCGGCGGCGATACCGATTGCCTGCTTGCTGCTGGCGATGCTGCCGCGCGTGGAGACGTTCACCGATTTTGCCATGGGGAGCGTGCTGACGCAGACCTATTGGAGCTACGGCGGGGCGAAGAAGACGGCGGATAACGTGGTGTGGGCCATGAAGCTGGCGGAGGACGCCTTCACGGGGGAGTTCCCGGTAGAGAGCGTGTACTGTCAGGTGGCGGAGGAAATCCGCGAGGCCTCGGGCGGCGCGTTCAACCCTTACCTGGGGGCGCTGACCAGGCTCTGGAACATCGACAGCAGGGACGGGTCCCCGCCCCATGTGCCGACGCAGGCCGAAATCGACGAGGCCCTCGAGAAAACCGAATGGGATTTCGGGGCCATCGGCAAGGGCGCGGCATGCGACGTGACGATTCCGTACCTGTTCCCGCAGGCTGCCGCCGTGATCAACCTGGGCGGGAATATCATGACCTGGGGCACGAAGCCCTGGGGGAAGCCCTTCAAAATCGCTTTGCGCGACCCCAAGGGCGGCCCGAACGACGCCATCGGCACGTTCACGCTGCGCGGCACGCGGTTTATCAGCACCAGCGGCAGCTATGAAAAATATTTCGCGCGGGACGGCAAAACCTATCATCATATCTTCGACCCCGAGACGGGCTTCCCCGCCTGCCGGGACCCCGGCCTCATCAGCGTCACGGTGATCAGCGACGGCGGCGCGGTGGGCGACGCGCTCTCCACGGCCTGTTTTGTCCTGGGCTACGAGGCTTCCCTCCCGCTGCTGGAGCAATACAACTGCGACGCCCTGTTCGTCTACGAGGACGGCGAGGTCCGCGCGGCGGGCCGGGTGATGGAGTACTATGAAGCGAGGTGACGTCATCACGGCGCTGGCCCTGCTGGCCCTGGTCGGGGTGCTGCTGCTCTTGCGGGGCACAGGCGCGGGAAAGATATACGTCAACGGCGAGCCTGTCAGCGAGTCAATCACAGTCAACGGCGTGGCGATTGAGATTGCCGATGGCCGCGCGCGCGTGATGTCTTCCCCGTGCAGGGACAAGCTTTGCGTGCGCGCGGGCTGGCTCTCGCGCCCCGGCGACGTGGCCATATGCCTGCCGCGGCGGGTGATTGTCGAAATGCGCGGCGGGAAAAGCGGGGTGGACGGCGTTGCGGGATAACACAAACGCGCGGAAAGCGGCCTACTGGGGCATTTTATCCGCCCTGGCCCTGGCCTTGAGCTGGGCGGAGAGCTTCCTCGCGCCGCTGCTGAATCTGCCCATGGGGGTCAAGCCCGGGCTGTCCAACATCGCGGTGATGATGGCCAGCGCCACGCTGGGACTGCCCGCGGGCCTGGCCGTCGCGGCGGCGAAGGCGGTGTTCGCGGGCGTCACGCGGGGGCTGACGGCCATGCTGCTCAGCGGCGCGGGCGGGCTTGTGAGCGCCCTGCTGGTTGGCGCGCTGCTCAAATTCAGCATTCAGCATTCAGCATTCAGCATTGGCGAGGTCGGCATCGGCATGCTGGGCGGCACGGCGCACAACCTCACGCAGCTGGCCGTCGCCGCGCTGCTGATGGGGACGCCCGGGGTGTTCTGGGCCGCCCCCTGGCTGATCGCCTGCGGCGCCCTGGCCGGCGCGGTGACGGGCACGGCGGTAAAGCTGCTGCGCAGGCACGTGAGGGGATTCCCGTTATGAATGCATTTTGTTGAAACCGCCGAAAGGGCCTTTGGCCCATTCCCTGTAGTGCGCGCCATTGGCACGCCGTGGTATAATCCCAATGGAGTATTCAACCCATGAACAAAAGCTCTCGCCTCTTCCGGAAATATTTCACGGCCTTCATGGCCATCCTGCTGGGGAGCTTCGCCTTCCTCGGCACGGCCATGCTCGCGCTCTCCGGGAACTACTGGATCAAGGACCGGCTGGAGCCGCTCAAGGCGGACGCGGTGAAGGCGGCGCAGAAGGTCACGGGGATCTACGCCGGTGAGGCCGGGGCGCCGCGGCGGGAGGCCCTGGCGCAGCTGCTGGCGCCGGACGTCTATGGGGTGGACACGGAGCTGCTGCTGTTCGACGCGGAGGGCCGCCTGACGGCCTGCAAGGATGTCGTGCCGGATACGCTGCTGCCCTCGCCGGTGGCCTGCCTGGTGCACGGGGCGATGCGCGCGCCCGAACAGCTGCGCCTGGAAGCCCTGGCCGGGGTCTGCACACGCACCGGGAACATGGGCGGCATGTTCGGCCGCCAGATGCTGCTGGCCGCCGCGCCCTTCGAGATCGGCGGGCAGGCGGCGGGCTTCGTGCTGGCGGCCCAGCCGGTGAGCAAGGGCCTTGCGGCCTACCTCGGCGGGGTGCTGCGGCTGCTCCTGATCTCGATGGCGGCGGCCCTGGCGATGGCCTTTATTGTCGTGTACTTCATCACCTACCGCCTGGTGCGCCCCCTGCACGACATGGCGCGCGCCACGCGGCAGTACGCCCGGGGGGACTTCGGCTACCGCGTGGAGGCCCGCGGGGACGACGAGCTGCGCCAGCTGGCCGACGCCTTCAACTCCATGGCCATCAGCCTGGCGAATTTGGAGAGCTCGCGCCGCAGCTTCGTGGCGAACGTCTCCCACGAGCTGAAGACCCCCATGACCACCATCGGCGGCTTCATCGACGGCATGCTCGACGGCACCATCCCCGAGGAGCGGCGCCGCAAGTACCTGGAGCTGGTCAGCGAGGAGGTCAAACGCCTTTCGCGCCTGGTCACCGGCATGCTGAACCTGTCGAAAATCGAGGACGGCGAGCTCCAGCTGAACCTGAAGCCCTTCGACGTCAACGAGCTGGTGTTCACCACGGTGCTGCGCTTCGAGCGCATCGTGGCCGCCAAGGGCCTGGAACTCACGGGCCTGGACGCGCTGGAGCCCGCCACCATCACCGGGGACAGGGACATGCTCACCCAGGTATTCTACAACCTCATCGACAACGCCGTGAAGTTCACCCCGAAGGGGGAGCGCCTGGAATTTTACGCTGCCGCGGACAGGGGCCGCTATGTCTTCCGGCTGCGCAACACGGGCGTGGGCGTGTCCTCCGAGGAGCTGGCCCGCATCTTCGAGCGCTTCTATAAGACCGACAAGTCCCGCAGCTACGACGTGAAGGGCGCGGGCCTGGGGCTCTACCTGGCAAAGACCATCGTGAAAATGCACGGCGGCGCCATTTCCGCCGCCAGCGACGGGGAGAGCTGGACGGAGGTTCGGGTGGAGCTGCCAGGGTAGGTAATCACTGCCCCTGCGCAGCATTACGCATTTAGAATTTAGGATTGGAGAAAGCCATGCCCGCACCCCTTGCCGAGCGCCTGCGCCCGCAGTCCCTGGACGATATGGCCGGCCAGCCCCATCTGCTGGGGCCGGGCCGCGCCCTGCGGGGCATCATCCAGTCCGGGGAGCTCCCCAACCTGATCTTTTACGGCCCCTCCGGCGTGGGCAAAACCACCCTGGCGCGCATCATCGCCCGGCAGACGGACCGCTATTTCACCAGCCTCAACGGCACCACGGCGGGCACCTCCGATATCAAGCAGGCCATCGCGGCCAGCGAGAGCCTCATGGCCCCGAACGGCGTGCTGCTCTACCTGGACGAGATTCAGTACTTCAACAAAAAGCAGCAGCAGACCCTCCTGGAGTGCATCGAAAGCGGCGCGGTGACGCTCATCGCCTCCACCACGGAGAACCCGTATTTCTATGTATACAACGCCATCCTGAGCCGCTCCACGGTATTCGAGTTCAAATCGCTCACCCCGGAGGACGTCCTCCCCGCGGTGGAGCGCGCCTTTACGTTTTTAAGAAACGAAAAAAATGAAAAAGTGGAAATTGAGCCCGGCGTGACGCAATGGATCGCCCAAGCCTGCGGCGGCGACGTGCGCAAGGCCATCAACGCGGCGGAGCTGTGCTGGCTTTCGGCCCCTGCCGGAAATCCAAGAAAAATCACGCTTGAGCTCGCCAAGGAGCTCACCCAGCGCAGCGCCATGCGCTATGACAAGGAGGGCGACGAGCACTACGACATCATCTCGGCCTTCCAGAAAGCCCTGCGGGGCTCGGACCCCAACGCGGCGCTGCATTACCTGGCGCGGCTGCTGGAGGCCGGGGATATGCCAAGCGCCATGCGCCGCCTGATGGTGTGCGCCTGCGAGGACGTGGGCCTGGCCTACCCGCAAATTATCCCCATCGTGAAGGCCGCGGTGGACGCCGCGCAGATGGTCGGGTTGCCCGAGGCGCAGCTGCCCCTGGCCGACGCCGTGGTGCTGGTGGCCACCGCGCCGAAATCCAACAGCGCCGCCGAGGGCATCTGGGCGGCCATGGCCGATGTGCAGGCGGGCAAGAGCGGTCCCGTCCCGCGCGGGCTGCAAAACAAGCACTACGACGGCGCGGACAGCGCAAAGCCCGGGCAAAATTATTTATACGCGCATAGCTTCCCCCATCACTGGGTGGCGCAGCAATATTTGCCCGACGCCCTCGCGAACGCGCAGTATTATCATTTTGGCGATAACAAAGCCGAGCAGGCCGCGCGGGCCTACTGGGAGAAAATCAAGGGGGAAAACGGGCATGGGTGACGACGGCTTCCTTTCCGCCGGGGTGCTGCCGGGCGGCCTGCACAGCCGGGAGGAGATCCGGCTGCTGCTGTGCTTCCTGGCGGACCGGCTGGCGCAGCCCCTCACCGAGGACCTCGCCGAGCAGGTCTTCGCCCGGGAGGGCCTGGCGAACTACTTCGAGTACACCGCCGCCCTGCACGAGCTCCTCGAGGCCGGGCAGCTGGTGATGTCGCAGGAATCGGGCGAGACGGTGCTGCGCCTGGACAAAAAAGTCACCCACGCGGCAAACGAGCTCGCGCAGGAGCTGCCTCGCCGCGTGCGCGACCGCGCGCTCCACGCCGCCGAGCAATTGCAGGCGCAAAACCGCCGCGAGCAGGAAAACGGCATCACCGAATACCCCGCGGATGGCGAGGGCTGCTATATGACCTTCCGGCAGGGCAAGGGCAGCGACATGCTCCTGCGCGTGACGGCCTACGCGCCCGACCGGGACACGGCGCAGGCGATGCGCGAGCGCTTCCTGGAGGACCCCGGGAAGGTGTACCGGGCGGTGATAGAGGCGCTTTCCTAATCCAGCATTGCCCCCGCTTCCTCCTCCGGCAGGCGTTCCACCTCGCGCAGCCTGCGGTTCATCATATTCGTGCGCGTGCCCACCAGCTTGTCCAGCTCGCTGTCGGCCGCGCGCAGCTTCTGCTGGGCGCTCTCCAGGGCCCGTGCGAAGGTCTCGAACTCGGTCTTCACCGCGCCCAGCACCCGCCACACCTCCACGGAGCGCCGCTCGATCGCCAGGGTTTTAAATCCCATTTGTAAGGCGTTGAGAAACGCCGAAAGCGTCGTCGGCCCGGTGACGGTGACCTTGTACTCCCGCTGCAGGCTCTCGAAGAGCTCGGTGCTCTGCGCCACCTCGGCGTAGAGCCCCTCCGTGGGCAAAAACAAAATCGCGAAATCCGTGGTGCGCGGCGGCTCCACGTACTTCTGGTGGATATCCCTGGCGAACACGCGCAGCCGCAGGGCCAAGGCCCGCCGGGCGGCCTCCACGGCGTCCCTGTCCCCGGCTTCCAGGGCGGACAGCACGCGCTCGTAGTCCTCGGTGGGGAACTTCGAGTCAATCGGCAGGTAGACGGCCTCGCCCCCCTCCTGCCCGGGCAGCCGCAGCGCGAACTCCACCCGCTCCTGCGAGCCCGCCTTCACCTGCGCGTTGCGCTCATACTGCCCCGGGTGGAGCATCTGCCCGAGGATGCGCTCCAGCTGCACCTCGCCGAAGGTGCCGCGGATCTTCACGTTGGTCAGCGCGCGCTTGAGGCCCCCCACGTCCGCGGCGAGGGTCTTCATCTCGCCCAGGCCCTGCTGCACGGTGTTCAGGTGCTCGCTGACGGACTTGAACGACTCCGCGAGCCGCCGCTCCAGGGTCTGCGAGAGCTTTTCGTCCACCGCGGCGCGGATGCGGTCGAGCTGCCTGTCCTGCTCCAGGCGCGCGCGGGCGAACTCGTCGCCGATGTATTGGATGACCAGCGCGCTCTGGTCCTCTTTCGGGGCCTCCCCCGGCTGTTTGCGCAGGCGCAGGAAAATCAGCACGGAGCAGCCCGCCGCGGCCAGCGCCGCCAGGAAGGCCAAAACGGAAAAGACGTCGGACATGGCGGTACCCCCTATTAGAAGCGTTCATCAGCGGTTACGGACGAAGCGGTGTCCATCTCCGCGTAGCTCACCTTCGCGCCCCGCGGCGCGTCGCAATACACCGTCACCGACTGCGCGCCGCCCGGGAAAGGCCCTGCCGCCCGCCAGGCGTAGATGTCCGCCGCCTCCCGCAGGTATCCCTCCCCCCCGGGCAGGCTGGCCTTGCCCAGGGGCTCGCAGGGCTTGCCGTTGAGGTACACCCGCAGCGCGCCCGTGTCCGTGCCGAGGCCGATCGTCAGCGTTTCGGCATCCGTGTCGCCGACATATACCAGCAGGCTCTGCGGCTTTCCTTTCGCCACTGTGAAGGGCAGGGGCTGATACCGTTCCACGCCCGTCGGCGCGATGTCCTGGAAGGTGACGACGTGCCGCCGCGCCGCGCCCCGCAGGGTTTCCATGCTGCCGCAGGTATTGTATATCTCCTCCGAGGCCGCGCTGGGCTCGTTGGGGTTCTGGAAAAAGTTGAACAGGTAGATCGCGTCCGCCCCTTCGCTTAAATATTGCGCGGCGTAGCCCCGCGCTGTCGCGGGCGTGGTATAGGCCGCGTCGTCCGCGCGGTTGGTCAGTATCTCCAGCCCCGCGTAGAGCTTCACCCCGCTGCCCAGCGCCATTCTCCACTGGCTGAGCGGCATGGCGCTGTCGTTGCTCTCCCAGCGCGGCGTGACCACCACGGCATCCACCAGGCCCTCTTTCACCCAGGCGGCGGCGTCGAAGCCATAGAGCAGCGCCTGGGTATAGTCCCGTGGCTGGCGGCACATGATCTGGATCTCATGCCCCCATTTCTCCTCCGCGGCATGCCGGAGCTTGTCCGCCCGCCGCATGAACTCATTGATAATTTCAATATTCTCCGGCCTCCCCTGCTCCTTGAAGCAGGTGATCTCCCGCATCCAGTCCAGCTCCAGGCCGTAGACGTCGTAGCGCATCAGCTGTTCCTCGATATAGTCCAGCATCTTCTCGCGTACTTCCGAAACGCCGTAGTCGAAGCAATTGCGGTAATACCCATATTCCTCGCCGATCATCCAGCCTTTTTCCCGCGCCTCGTAGAAGAAGTCGCCGCGCAGGGAGCTGGTTTCCTCGTCCGGCTCGTGGCAGTCGTTCATGCGGATGGAAATCCACGGGCGCAGGCCCAGCTCGCGGCACTGGGCGATCCAGACGCCGTAGACGTCGATACCCCACCGCTCCGACAGCGTGTAGTGCGCGCGGTAGGTATCCTTGTAGTCCACGGGGACGCCGTTTTCCAGCGCCTGTTCATATTTATCGCGTACGGTCGTCGCGACCTCGGAGGGCGTGTAGGAGATAAATTGGCCGAAGGTATTGAACAGCACGTCGGTGATCTGCGTATCCGCGTACTGCGCCACGAAGGGCCGCAGGGCCTCCCGGGCGGTTTCGGGGCCGGCAGTATCCACCACGCTGTCCAGGAAGCCGCCCCCAATGGGATAAAACGCCATCGTGCAGTCGATGTTGAGCAAAATCCCCCCGGCGGCCTTTTCCTCCGATTGCTTCAGCCGCCCGGCCTGCCCGTAGTCCCAAAGCTCGAAGCCCAGCTTCTCCACCGCCGGCGAATTGAGCGCCAGCGTGAAATCGTCGTGCTCGGCGTCGCGGAACAGCGGGTCGGCAATCAGCCCGTTCTGGTAGTACCCCATGCCCCGCATCTTTGGTATCCCCAGCTTGCCGTCGTCGCCCGAGAAAAGCTTGCCCGGCTTGGCGTAGTCATAGTACAAATTGCTGTCGTCGGCGAATTTCCCCTTCTCCACGCTGGTATAAATCGGCTGCCCGTCGCTGACGACGATGTTGCGCTCAAAAATCGCGCTCGTGTGGTCCTCCAGGCGGCTCACGCGCACCTGCCCCTCGCCGCTGAAGGCGAAGATATTGTTGCGCACCAGGTTCTCTTGGCCGTAGTGCTGGTGAAAGCTCTGCGAGCCGCAGCGGTACACCAGGTTTTTCTCGATCAGCTGCCCCGTGCTGCCCTCGTCCGGGTAGATCCCCCAGCCCCCGTAGCCCCCCTGCAGCGGGTCTGCCGCCACGTCGTGAATCACGTTGCCGCGGATCACCGAGTGCGGCTGCCTCCCCAGCACATAGATGCCCCCCATGTCGCTCAGCCACCCCTGCCCAATCTGGTAGATCAAATTATTCTCAATGGCGACATAGTCCGTGGGGTTCTCGGAATACCCCCACACCCACCCGCTGGAGATGGCCGTGTAGTAGCCGTCATAAATCTCGTTATGCGCAATCTCCACATGGTGCGCGTGAATGTTCAGCACCCCAATGGCGTTGAAGAACCGCCGCCCGTAGTGCGCGATGAGGTTGTCCTTCACGGTGATATCGTGATTGGGCGCGTCAAATTTTCCCTCGATGAACACCGCGTTCCCGCCGATCTGCGTAAATTCGCAGTTTATTACGCTGGAGTCACGCACATTTTCGCCGAGCTTCACCGCCGTGGCCCCGATATTCTCAAACCTGCACCCCTCAAAGCGCACGCCGCTGCTGTTGGTGACGAGGATACAGGGGTTCACGTTGACGGCCGCCTGCGAAAAGTCCATGCCCTCCACGCCGTGGGCGTTGGCCTCCGGGAAATTCCACGCGCTGTCCCGGAAGGCGATCCCCCGGAAGGTCACGTTCTCCGCGCCGTCGATGGTCAGCAGCCGCTCGTTCACCCCCGCGTAGAGCACCAGGCTCCCCATCTCCTCCCCCGCAAAGGGGATATAATACAGCTTCGCGCTCTCCCGGTCCAGATACCACTGCCCCGGCTCCTTCAGCTCCTCAAACACGTTCTCGAGGAAATAGCGGTCGCCCTTCTCCACCGTCATCGCTGCGGGCCGCCGCCACACCAGCTCGCTGGTGCCCTCGTCGAACGAAACCAGATTGCTGATTTCGTCCTTCCATTTGTGCAAAATCCGCAGTGTCACGTCCTCCATCCCGTGGAACTGCCGCAAATCCCCCGCCTTGGCGAAAAAGGAGGTGTGCCCCCGCGTCAGCTCCCACGGCGCGGTTTTTTCGGTAAATATGGCCTGCCCCGGGCGCTCCACGAAAAGATACCCCTCCGCAGGGTAGCGCGGCCTGCTCAGCTGCTTTTCCCGGTCCGGGTGATACAGCGAGGTGAAATAATCGCCGTCCCATGGCACCGACCAGCACTTCGCCCCGTTCACCTCGTCCGCCCGCCAGCCGGTGATCTCCACCGAGCCCGTGACGATCACTTCCTCGCCCGGCCTGCTCCGATAAATCACGTTGGACAGCGACGGCAGTTCCAGCGCCGTGTAGGTCCCAGCCTCAAGCCAAATCGTCTGCATGCCATCGTCCTCTCCTTCCTCCTCGGGGATTGCCCCCTGTGCAAGCCTTGCCTCGGGGAATACCGGCGTGATTTTCTCCTGCGGCGCGCGGTAGAGGGCGTCCCACCCGGTCACCGCGGCGCACACCACCCCCGCCAGCAGAATCACCGCGCCCGCCCACACCGCGCTTTTGCGCAGGGCGCGTTTGTCCGAGGCGCTTTTGCGCAGCGCCCGCAACAGCAAAATGAACAGCGCGAGGCCCTGCGCCCCCGCCAGCGGCACGGCCACGTTGGCGGCCAGCCTTGCCAGCCCCGCGTGCCCAATCACGTTGTTGATCACCGTGGACACCCCGGCCAAAATCAC
>Ga0268262_10005672_pt1 | contig 12284 bp, 11 predicted proteins | sample TergutNc150P3_FD_190354 | JGI IMG/M metagenome (GOLD analysis project Ga0268262, IMG submission 190354) | Nasutitermes corniger P3 segment gut microbial community from laboratory colony in Florida, USA - Nc150 P3 (SPAdes) (version 2) | ecosystem: Host-associated > Arthropoda: Insects >... | reverse complement strand
ATTTTTTCTTATACCTTTTGCTCGCATTGCTAGGCGGTTTGATTTTGAATCTTATGCCGTGCGTGTTGCCAGTTTTGTTTTTGAAAGTTTTTGACTTGATGAAAAAAACAGGAGAGGCAAGGAAAAGCGTTTTTGCCACAGCAGCCGGAATATACTTTTCCTTTTTTGTTATTGCCGCTATAATTGTAATTGTTCGCTTAACCGGAAACGCCATCGGCTGGGGATTTCAATTTCAGCATCCTGCGTATATAGCGGCAATGGCTTTGGTCATTATGGTTTTCGCTTTGAGCCTTCTGGGAATTTTTGATATATGGATACCTGGCAATTTGGGGAAACATTCAAAAAGCTCCTTTGCTAACGGAATTTTGCTAGTTCTTTTATCCACTCCTTGCTCCGCACCCTTTTTAGGCACGGCGGTGGGCTTTGCCTTTGCAACATCCACCCCAAAACTATTCGCAATTTTTGCCTCCTTAGCAATAGGATTATCTCTGCCATACTTAATTCTGGGCATATTCCCGCAATGGACAAGGAAAATGCCGCGACCAGGGCAATGGATGGAGATATTGAAGCAGCTTTTGAGTTTCCCCATGCTGCTAACCGTGGTTTGGCTGGTTTGGATTTTTGCCCATGAAACAAGCATAGAAACTTCCGCAAAATTAGGCGTATTTCTGTGCATAGCCAGTTTTTTTGCATGGCTCTCAGGCTTAATCGCCAAGCCCGGAAAACCGTGGCGATATTTTGCCGTTTTGTGGTTAATATTTATCATCATATACATATTCTCGTGGAATCTCTGGATTAACCCGCAAAAAAACGAACAAAACGAACATTGGCTTTCTTTTTCTCAAAAAAGGCTAGACAGCCTGCAAAACGAAGGCTTGTCGGTTTGGGTAAATGGAGCAGCAGATTGGTGCATAACCTGCAAAATGAATGAAAAAGTATTTGAAAGCGAAGCAGTTAAAAAGGCTTTTGAGGAAAAGGGCGTAGTTAAAATGCGAGCGGATTACACCAGCCCTAATGAAGAGGCGTTGAAATTTTTTGAGGTTTATGGGCGCAGTGCGGTTCCGTTTGATTTGTTTATAAGTTCTCAGGGGGAGGCGGTTTTGATGAGTGAGATTCTTACGGAAGAGGCGGTGGTTGGGGCGTTGAGTGGGGAATAATTTTCTATATTTAGCGAATGTTTGGTGATGTTAGGGTTGTTTTTGTGGAGCCTCCGGTGGAGGGGTGGTTTGGGGAGGTGGTGTGAAACGTTCTGATATGAATTTACCTCTGAAATCAATTTCCGTTGTATCAAATATAGAGGATATTTCAAAAATTACGCTTGATGAGAAACAACTCATAAATTGCATTAATGCTCATTCTTTTAATATAGCACAAACAGATAAAAAATTTGCAGAAGCGTTGAAAAAAAGTGATGTTTTGCTTGCTGATGGTAGCGGAATTTTACTTGCATTAAAGTTATTTGGAAAAGGAGCAAAGCAAAGAGTAACTGGCTGGGATATATTTATTGCTGGAATGGAACGTTTGAATAAACGGGGTGGAAAGGCATTTTTTCTGGGTAGTACAGAAGTTACTTTGGAAAAAATAAAAAAACGTGCGGAAAAAGAGTTCAGCAATATTTCCATTCAATGTTTTTCACCAAAATTTGCCAAACAATTTAATGAAGAACAAAATGTTGAAATGTTGGAAAAAATAAACGGCTTTAATCCGGATATTTTATGGGTAGGCTTAGGATCTCCAAAACAAGAACTATGGGCCTTTGAAAATTACGATAAACTTAATGTGAATGGTTGGGTTGCAGCAATTGGAGCGGTTTTTGATTTTTATGCGAGAACCATAAAACGAGCACCTATTTTTCTGCAAAGATGTTATTTGGAATGGATGTACCGTTTTTTGCAGGAACCTTGCCGTTTGTGGCGAAGATATTTGATTGGGAATGTGAATTTTGTTTGGAATGTGTGGAGAGGAATGTGAAAAATGTAATACATATTTGCACGTCTTCTAATGGTGGAATTTCCAGTGTTGTAAATGGATATGTGAAATATTTTGGTTTACCAAGAGAAAATTATTGGATATCTCATAGCGGAAACTTTATATTTTCAATTTTTAGAACAATAATGATATGTTTCAAAATTTTATTTGATTCTCATAAAATATATCATTTGCATATTGCGAATAAAGGTTCAGTTTTGAGAAAATTCATCATTAGTATCTTTATTCGGTTCAGAAAGAAAAAATATATTTTCCATTGGCATAACGGCTATTTTAAGAAAATGTTTTTGACATCAAATCTTGAAAGAAAACTTACGGAAAATCTCTTAAAATATTCTTGTGCAATTATTTGTATTACAAAAGAAATGAAAGTTTTTCTTGCCGAGAATATGCAGATAAAAAACAATGTTTTTATTATCCATAATTTTTGCGAAACGATATTAGAAAAACCTATTGATTTAGAGAAACATAGAAATACGGTGAAAATAGTTTTTTTTGGCAGATATGTGTTTGATAAAGGTATTTACGATTTACTTGTTGCTTTTGAAAGAGCTAGTTTTGAAGTTCCTGTTCAATTAGATTTTTATGGTTATGGTGAAATTGAAAAAGTCAAAGAAATAGTAGGAAATTCTACAAAAAAAAATAGTATAAATATAAATGGTTGGATAGAGCATAGTGAATTTTTAAAAAAATTACAGAACTATGATTTTTTTGTTTTACCAAGTTATGTAGAAGCTTTTCCTGTAAGTATTTTAGAAGCTATGGGATTTGGAATTCCTATTATTAGTACACATATAGGAGGGGTACCAGAGATGATTGAAAACGGTAAGACTGGAATTTTATTTGAGGCGGGAAATATAAATGAATTAACAGATGCTTTAGAAAAATTGACTGCCAATAAAAATTTGAGAATAGAATTTGGCAAAAACGCTTGGATTACTGCAACAGAAAAATTTTCGCCTAAAATTATATTAAAAAAGTTAGAGGATATTTATGAGAAAGTCTGATTTAGATTATTTGGAGGTATCCACTACATGATTATTAATCATAAAATTTCTGTTGCTATTGCGGTATATAATGGTGAAAAATTTTTAAAAGAGCAACTTGACAGCATCTATGCACAAACAATAACTCCTTTTGAAATAATAGCTATAGATGATTGCTCTATAGATAATTCAGTTGCTATTTTACAGGAATATTCGCAAAAATTCAGCTTAAAATATGTACAAAATGAAAAAAATTTAGGCATAAATAAGACTTTTGAGAAAGCGTTTCTTTTGTGTTCTGGAGATTTTATTGCTCCGAGTGATCAGGATGATATATGGGCAAAAAATAAGCTTGAGGAATGTTATAAAGCCATTTTAGATTTACCAGCAAATGAACCTAACGTAGTTATTTGTAATTCAATTATTATGAGCGAAAATAAAAAGATAATTAGTAAAAATGATTATAAAAATAAACTTTACAAATTTGAAGATTTTTTTCCATATATAAATACTGGTGGAGCTTGTTTTCTTTTTAATTCTGTATTAAAAAATAAAGCAATTCCATTTAAAACTGCGCTATGTTATGATCAAGAGTTAGCAATACTTGCTACTTTAATTGGCAACAGAATTAATATTTTTACAACTTGGCGTTTTTTCAGAGTTCATTCAAAAAACGCAACTGGTATGCTTATGAATAAAGGTTTTTTGGGGAAATTAAGGTACTATATTCATTATAGTTTATATAATAATTATTTACGGAAAAAAAATTTGGATAGCTATATAGAAATAATAGAAAAATATGAATTGGATATTAATTTAAAAAAGATAGATTTTTTATCAAAATTGCAAAATGTTATAATAAACCCTTACAAGATTTTTTTCTTTAAAGAATATTCATTTATGAAAAAAACAAAAGTATTTGTAATATTTTATATCTGCAACTTTTTTCAATTTTTGAAAAGGATAATTTGATATGAAATTGAGACAATTAATTTGTATTTTTTTACCAATTTATTTTTCAAGTAAAATGTTATGGGATAATGTTCCTTATGTATTCAAAATATTTTCTTATATGTGTATAATTTTTGCAATTTTATTTGCTCTTTATCAAATAAAATTAAAATATAATACACTTATAATTCAAATAGCATTTTTTATATATTGTTCATATATAGTTTTTAATGGAATGATAAATGAAAATATTCATCGATTTACACAAGGAATCTATCAGTATATTTTTTTTGTATGCGTACTTTTTGTGGGTTTAGTTTTTTACAACAACGTAAATTTAACAAATATATTCAAACTTTTAGCATATTTTCTTTTTGCAATAGCCTTGCTCTCATTCGTAGAATTTTCGCAAAAAAGTTATATTTTAGGTGGAACGATGGAAGCTGGACATATTTCATGGGAAGGGGATTTTGATTTAGCGTTTAGAACAAAGGTTTTTACAAGAAGTTATTTATCGCACGGAGTTATTTTAGGTTTAGGTGTATTAATAAATTACTATATATATAAGAGACTTAAACAAAAATTTTTCTTTTTTTCGAGTTTAACTTGTTATTTTGCAATTTTTACAACACAAAGCAGGGGACCACTTGTAGCTACAACTTTAGCTACTATTTTTCTATTGTATAATTTTAATTCTTTTTTAAGAAAAAAAGTATTTATAATATTTATTCCTATAATCATATTAATTGGCTTTATTATTCTTTCTGATTTTAATACAGGGAATTCGCTTCTAGATTATTATTTTCATAGAGTTAGGAGTATTTTTGATTGGGAAAGTGAACGTTCAAATGTAGATAGAGCATTTTTATGGCTTACTGCATTGGAAATGTTCAGTAATAATATTTTATTAGGAATAGGAATATGTGCAACAGGAAGTTGGGATCCTACTTGGACTCATTCTTTAACAGTAACAGAAAGCGGAGTATTGCAAAGATTAGTCGAACTTGGAATTTTAGGATTTGTTATTTATTATGGTTTTGTAATTTTATTGATTAAAAATATCGCTAAAAGAATAAAATATTTACCAAAAGAAAAAGTTAAAGAAACTTTGCTTTGTATTTCTTGTGCTATATTAATTTTGGTAGATGATTGTACTCTACAAGTTACTGAGGAATTTATGATTACATTTTTCCTATGGTTTTTTATGGCCATAGCCTGTAGAAATACCAATATATTTGAATTCAAAAGGAGTTTAGCATGAAACTTTGCATAATTCTTCCACCAGGTTACTTTCCGTATCCATTAAATAGCGGAGGTTCACAAGCTGTTTTCAATATGATTGACAATTTGAGATATGAAACAGAAATTTCTTTGGTTTTTGCGTATAAAAATAGAGAAAGAATGTATATTGAACAGTTGAGGAAAATATGGGGAAATGTCAAGTTTTTCGGTTTTGAAAAATCCCTTGTGGATTATAAGAAATATCCTATGAAAATATTTGACGGCATTGTAAATAAACTATTCAAAAAATCTGCATTAAAGATTGACACCATTGACTATGCTTATTTAGATTTCTTTTGCGATATTTTGGAAAAAAACAAATTTGATATAATTCAAACGGAATTTTTTCCTGCAATGAATTATATTTATGCTATAAAGCAACAAGCAAAAACAATTTTTGTTCAGCACGAAATTCGTTATATAAGAGATGAACGATTGATAAAAACTTCATTAAATTATTATTATTATTTTTTAATGAAAAAAAATAAACAAGAAGAAATAACGGCTATGAATATGTATGACGTAGTTGTTACCCTCTCGGATATTGACAAAAAAATATTGCAAAATGATGGAGTAAAAGTGCCAATATACGATTCGCCTGCAATGGTTAAAGAGACTGCGAAATATAATGAAAATTATACTTTTCAAAATAAAATAGTATTTTTAGCAGGAGGAAAGCATCCACCTAATAGTCAAGGTTTAGAATGGTTTTTGGAAAATATTTGGATTAATTTGAAAGGACAATGCCCACAGATAAAATTTCATATTGTTGGTGGCAGTTGGGACAAGGCTTTTTTTTCTAAATATAGAGATATTGATTTTTTAGGTTTTGTTCCAAATTTGGAAAGTGTTTTGCAAAATGCTATAATGGTTATTCCTTTGCTTGCCGGCTCTGGAATGAGGATTAAAATTTTGGATGGTATAAATTTTGGCTGCCCGATAGTTACAACAAGCATTGGAGTTGAGGGATTGGCATTTGAAAATGAAAAAGACTTGATAATTGAAGATGATCCTCAGCAATTTATGAAAAAATTATGTGATTTGATTAACAATGAAGAAAGGCAAAAACGGTTGAGGATAAATGCTAAAACCACAAAAGATAAACTTTATAGCAAGGAAATTTTAATAGAAAAAAGATTGAATGTGTATAGGAGTGTGTTATAATGTTTTCGTATATAAAAATGAATATATGGATGTTAAGCAGATATTATGTTCTGAATAGAGTAATAGCTTATGTTCCATGCTGGTTTTTACGTAAATTTTATTTTAAAATTTGTGGTTTGAAAATAGAGAAATATAGTCGTATTGATATGGGTAATTATTTTTGTGGTATAAAAAAACTCTCTATAGGAAAATATTCTCATATAAATCAGGGGTGTATTTTAGATTCTCGTGCCGGGATAGAAATAGGAAATAATGTAAGTATAAGTCATAGGGTGAGTTTTTTTAGTTTGAGTCATGATTACAATTCGCCTGAATTTGTTGGAGTTGGCGGCAAAATTAAAGTTGAAGATTATGTTTTCGTAGGTGCAAATGCAACTATTTTGGGTGGGAAAAATGGGATAACTATTGGTAAAGGAGCAGTGATTTGTGCGGGTTCTGTTGTAACTAAAGATATAGAATCTTTTTGTGTTGTGGCAGGAGTGCCAGCAAAGATTATTGGAAGAAGAAACGAGGATATGAATTATTTTCCACTCAAAGGCGATACTGAATGGAGGTTTATATGATATATTATGAATTTCCTAAAATGAAATATTCTGAAATAAAAGGACTAATTTCAATAATCGTTCCGATTTATAATAATGAAACATATCTTAAAGAATGCTTAGAGAGTATTTTAGCACAGACATTAACAAATTGGGAAGCGATTTTAGTAAATGATGGTTCAACAGATAATACGAAAAATATAGTTGATGAGTATGTAGTAAAAGATTCTCGATTTATTGCTATTCACAAACAAAATGAAGGAACTCTACTAGCTAGGAAAACCGGTTTGGAAAATTCAAAAGGAGAGTTTATAGCGAACATAGATCACGATGATACATATCATCCTCAATTTCTAGAAAAAATGTATGCGAAAATAAAAGAGACAAATGTGAATTTTGTTTGGTGTAAATGTGGTACTACTGATAAATCTAGTCCTCTTTATGTAACAGATTACAAATGGGATCCAGATACATCTAAAAATGTTTCTGCAATATTAACTCTTTCGCAAGGAATGAGTTTTTTGACATGGAATAAACTCGTAAAGAGAGAAATTTATAGTAAGGTTTATTTTCCTAATATGAATATTATTTGGGGGGAGGATCCTATCCAAATGATTCAAGTTGCTTATCATTCTAAGTCGGCAGTTTTTGTTCCTGAAGATCTTTATGTCCATAAATTGATAGGATATAGTTCTATAGAAAGACCAATTCCAAGTATTCAATTGGCAATTGTACTTAATGAAACACTAAAAATTTTATTTAACAATAGTATTCCTAAAAATGTAAAAAATGCTTTTTTCCGCTTACAAAGTTATATTCCTTTTCATTATTTTTTGCTGGATAAAAAAACAAAGATGAAATTCAAAGATGAGGTGCAACAAATTATGTTAGAGTTGGTAAAGTTAGAGCCTAAATTAAATTTAAAAATAGTTTTGTTATTAGCAAGCATAGGAATGGAATTTCCTTTTAAATTTAGAGAATTATTAAAAAGAATTAAACGGAAATTCAATGGACGGAAAGAATAATATATGATTAACGAAAAAAGTGAACTTGCCTATGCTTTAATTGAGAGATCAGAAATGGTTGATTTTTTGCCAAGCGAATATTCCAAGGTTTTGGAAATTGGTTGCAATGAAGGAGGTTTCAGACAATTTGTAAGCAAACCATGCGAATACTGGGGCGTTGAGCCATTCGAAGAGGCTGCAAATGTCGCCAAAACCAAAATAGATAAAGTTTTAGTTGGATTTTACGACAAAGTTGCAGATGAAATTCCAAATAATTATTTTGACTTGGTAATCGCAAACGATGTTATTGAGCATATGGAACAACCTTGGAATTTTCTGCAATCAATAAAAAGAAAAATTACCGTGAACTCTTCTATTGTACTTTCTATCCCTAATGTTCGTTATTATGAAAATTTAAAAAAATTACTGCTTTATAAGGATTGGGAATACGAAAATTGTGGAATTTTAGATATAACGCATTTGAGATTTTTCACGGAGAAAAGCATAATTCGTTTGTTGAGTGAAAATGGTTATCAAATAGAAAAAATACAAGGAATAAACCCAGTAAGGATTAGAAAAAGGCGTTTGCCTATATACTATTTGGTTAAATTCATGTTTGGCTTTGATATAGAATTTTTGCAGTTTGGGATAAGAGCTATAATAAAAGGAGAAACGTTATGAATTGCATAGTATGCGAAAGAGAATTAGACAAAACTAGAAGTATTCTGATTCAAAGCGATGTTTTCGCAGATAGGAAATATCCAGTAAGAATTTGCGAATGTGACCTTGCCACGACAGAGATAACAGAAGATAATCTTGTAAAGGAGTCAAACGACACAATGTACAATGATGTGTCGCATCGTGTGGATATTTATTTTCACGAATTACGAGGTCATTTTACAGCACGATATCAAGACACCTCAAAATTGATTGAAAAATACGTACCTCCGGGTAAAAAAATCTTGGAAATAGGCTCCAACATAGGTTTTGCTTTGAACATAGCAAAAGATAATGGATATGATGTTACTGGTTGCGAATTAAATGACAAATGCAGGGAAATTTCAAAACTGTTATGGGATATACCTATCGAAAAAGATTTTTTTGAAATAGAGAAAAAATTTGATGTAATTGTTATGTGCGATGTTTTAGAGCATTTGCCAGACCCAAATATCGCGCTAAAAAAAAATCATTCATTATTGAATGATAAAGGGCTTTTATTTATTCAATTGCCAAATAGGCAAAGTGAATTTTGTTTAAAATTAAAAGAAAAATGGCAGTTTTGGTGTGTTCCAGATCATAGATTTCATTTTACAGTAAAAAGTTTATCCGCCTTGCTTGCAAAAAATAATTTCACAGAAAAATTTCATAGAACTGTTGGATTATACACTCAGCATTTTGTTTGGAAATTCATTTATCCTCGCCGCTTGCGCAATATTCTATTTAGAATAATGAATTCTATTTTGAAAATTGGTTTTAGAAAAATAAAAGGCTTGAAGGGAGAACTTATTCAAATGGTGGCTATTCGTGATTAGTGCAAAAAAAACTTTTTTAACATTTTTCCCTTTGGGAGAGAATGAGCATTTAGCAAAAGATGTGGGAGTTATTCCTAATATTATGGCTAAGAACTTTGGTTATGAATCTTATTTAGCTGTTTATGACAGAGGACAAAAATTTGAATATTTGAATACTTTTGCGAAGCATTTAAAACTTTGGTATATAAAATCACCCAAAAAACCAATGTTTGGTAAACTTTCTTTACAATCTATTCTATTTTTTATCAAAAATTCTCATAAAATAAATGTTGTGAATTTTTATCATTTAACCAGAGAAACAAAAATTTTAGCCATTATTTATAAATTTTTTAATCGGAAAGGCTTTGTTTATATAAAAGCAGATACTGATATTTATGCAAAATTTTCACCACACAAAATAGCCGGAATACGCTCGTACATTAAATTTCTATCTGAAATGTTATTCAGAAAAATTACAAATTTAGTTTCTGTTGAATACGAACAAAGTGTACGTATTTTAAAGACGCATTTCACAGAGTGGAAAGATAAAATTATTCATATCCCAAACGGTATAGACTTTGAATTTCTAAAAAATTTGGGGTTTGAACATTTGCAAAAATCAGATAAAGAAAAATTAATAATAACTGTTGGTCGTCTCGGTCTTGCCGTCAAAGATAATCAAATTATGTTAGAATCTTTGAACGGTTTGGATTTGAAAGATTATAAATTTGTTTTTATTGGACCTATTTCTGATGAAACGAATATCAAATTTGAAATAGAACAATTTTATTTGAATAATCCTGACTTAAAAGATAAAGTAATCTTTGCTGGGGGCATATACGATAAAAAAGAACTCTATTCTTGGTATAAAAAAGCAAGTGCCTTTTGTTTAACAAGCAAGCGAGAAAGTTGGTGTTTGGCATTAAGTGATGCTATTTATTTTGGTTGTGAAATAGTTAGTACAAATGTTGGATGTTTTGAATATGTGACTAAGCAGGAATTTGGTTATGAAGTAAAAAATGTGAGAGAATTACGAAATATTTTTGAAAAAATTGTCAATAAAGAAATTGACCTTTCGCATAATTTCGAAAAAATTATTGAACGTAGCAAAGAATTTAATTGGAGTAAAATTTGCGAAAAACTTTATTCGGAGATTAACAAAATTTCCCCTTAATCCATCCAACCAATTTCCATCGCTCATTCTCATTCAATCCAATGAACAAAGTACTGGGTACAAATATGGCGAAAAAAGTGATAAGGCAAGTCAAAAAGCCTTGCCAATTGCTCATATTTAAGGTAACGTAAAAAGGCAACGGAATAGAAATTATTGCAACTGCAAAGCATTTAAGCAAAGATTGGCTAAAAAAACTACGACTAGAAAAACCAGTCAATTTGCGAAGCGTTAGTACATAATAAATCATTCTAAAAACATTCACAAAAATTTGTGAACATATATAGCCAATGGGTGAAAAATGCAAACTGAAATATATAAATGGAAACATAAGCATAACCATAAAACTATCTACTTTACGAAATGTTTTATTTTTACCAGTAGATATTATTCCATGCGCAACGGGCCAAAAAGCAATCCATAGCAATGTATTTGCTATATTCAATTGGCAAAAAATCCCAGCGTATTCAGGGACTATTTTTAACCAAATGTTTAAAACAAAATCCATTTGCAACGCTAGTGGAGCCATAAACATAAAAGAAATCAAAAAACAAAATTTGCTTGAACGAGTTACCAATTTATGGAAATAATCTATTTTTCCTGCTGCCAAAGATTTGGTTATTTGCGGATGGACTGCTGAAAAAAAATTGTTCGTGAATTGTTGAGTTGCATTAATCACTTGCTGAGAAACCCCATTTGCCGCATTCAGCAGAACTCCATAAAAACGGTTTATCAAAAAAATTCCACCTTGTATTGTCAAAATATGCGAAATCATTCCTAAAAATTCATATCCACTAAACCCCATCCTCTCCAAAAACATCCTCTTATCCCAAAACCACTCAAACCGCGTTTCCTCAAAATTCCTGCGGCAATAAACGTAATAAAAACCATTCATCACAACAAAAACCCCAAACAGTAAAACCGAATAAAATTCCAGCTTGTCAAAAGGCGCAAATCCAAGAGCAATCACAACGGTAAGTTTAAACACCGCATCCGCAATTCCAGCGTAGGCAAAAACTTTCATCCTCTCGTGTGCAGTAATGGCTACCATATATGGCACTTGCAGAATCCCAACGCAAGCAGTGAAAATCGTAAATTGATAAACAAAATTCGCCGCCCCCATTCTCCCTTCTGGAATAACCAACTGTGTATTCAAAAACCAAAGCCCAATTGTCTCGCCCAAAATAAAAATGAGAATGGCAGTGAAAATATGGATAACGATACTCAAACTGAAAGTTTTTTTCAACTGTTCAAAATCGCCTTTCCCCAAATCAAAAGTAAAAAAGCGGCTCGTTGCGCTATTCATGGCACCTTGAATAAAACTGAACAGCACAATAACCCCACCCACCACATTATAAACACCAAAATCGCTAACGCCAAGCTGTGCTAGCACCTCGCGGCTCGTATAAAGCCCAACGCCAAGGGTTAAAATGCTACGAAAGTAAAGAAACAGCGTGTTCTTCGCTATGCGTTTGTTGTTTTCGGAATTCGCAGACATTTTTAAGTTTTCAATTCCTCTTTAAACATTTCATATATTTCCTGCCAAGGTTTTTGCCAAAATAAAGAATCGGCATTTGAAAGCAGCTCATAAGATTTGGAAGAATAAAAAGTTTTTATGGCAGCAGATTCTGTCATTTTAAAATCTACAACCATTGCTTCAAGGATTGTTTCGGTTATATTATCAG
>Ga0268262_10005671_pt1 | contig 12284 bp, 11 predicted proteins | sample TergutNc150P3_FD_190354 | JGI IMG/M metagenome (GOLD analysis project Ga0268262, IMG submission 190354) | Nasutitermes corniger P3 segment gut microbial community from laboratory colony in Florida, USA - Nc150 P3 (SPAdes) (version 2) | ecosystem: Host-associated > Arthropoda: Insects >... | reverse complement strand
TTGTACCATGTGAATGAAGCCGCTGACGCTGAAAGTTTTAACCGCCAGCACCTTTTCGCCGGGGAAGGAGCAAAGACGGATTACCTTAAGCAGTTAGAACAAGCCATCCCCATAGACACGGAGCATTATTTTAAGATTTTCCCCGTATGGTTTTCCTTCCGCGGAAACAGCGCCGTGCATCTGGCTTTGGGGAAAGCGGCGGCGGTTTGCGCAAATGCCTTGAATGACAGTGAACTGTGCAATATAGCAAGTGAACAGCTTTACTGGATGGCGGGCAAAAATCCCTTCTGCCAGTCTTTGATGTACGGAGAAGGGCGGCGTTACGCTGAACAAGCTGTATATCTGCCCGGAACAATGACCGGACAATTGCCGGTAGGCGTACAAACAAGAGGTAACGGAGATGTACCTTACTGGCCCCAGGCGAATAATGCCACATATAAGGAAGTTTGGGTAACAACGGCGGGAAAATGGCTTTCCTTGCTGGCAGAATTGTAAAAAGAGAAGGATATTTTCCTTATTTTATTAATATTTAATGAAAATTCAACGAACTGACAGCCTATTTTTGTAAAAAATACGGAATTTTATTACAGGACTCTATATACACGTATGGTACAAATACTATATTTTAATACATACAATATAAAATACCATAAAAAATTTTTTTTCCTAAAAAAAATTATTTTTTGTTGACAATTTATAAATACATAAGTAAAATACAATTTGATATCATAAAAATCCATAGGAGGGAAATGATGTTAATTAAGAAAATTGTGGGTATAGCTCTCACAGTGCTTATCGCAACATCCGTAATGATCGGTTGTTCGAAGAAGAGTTCAGCAAGTGATCCTAATTCAAAAACAGTAAGCGTGTTGAATTACTCTGACATGACGGTTGCTAATACCGTTGAATCTAACAAGTGGACATGGGATACATTCAAGGCAAATAACCCTGATGTTACCTTGGTAGTTGAAGACCTCTTCAATGAGCCGTTCCAAAACAAGACAGAAGCGTATGCAGCTTCCGGAAATCTTCCGGACGTACTTTATGTATGGCCGTCAGGAAGATCAACATCTTTGCACCAGCAGCATCTGTTAAAGGATTTAAGTCCTCTTATTGACAAAGACGGTTTAAGGCGCGTCTACAGCGCAGCAGTGTTGGATCCTAAAGCACAGGCATCTAATTATATTGCGATGATTCCTATTACAATTACCGCTACTAACATGATGTTAATCAACATGGAAGTTCTTAACGCTTGCGGACTTCAACCCGCTAAAAACTATACTGAACTTAAAGCGCAGGTTCCGGTACTGGCAGCTAAAGGTTATGAAACAGTAATTATGCCTTGTAAAGATACATGGGTAATGCAGAGTTGTCTGTTCTCTCTGGTTGCAGGACGCTTCGGCGGCGAAGGCTGGGATCAGAAAATACTTAACGGACAGGCCAAGTTCAGCGATCCTGATTTCGTAAACGCTCTTGAATTTATCAAGAGTTTGTATACCGACAGAGTTCTTACTCCGGCAACACTTGGTATGGACTACGGCGACGGCCCCGGCGCATTTGCCGCAAATAAAGGCGCTTACTATATAGACGGCGACTGGCGTATCGGCGCGTTCATTACAGACGCAAGCTCCGGTGTAGCTTTGATCCCCGTTAGCAGGCAAAGTAACTTCCAGATTAACGTATTTCCTGATATCCCGGGAGCAAAGTTAAACAGGTCAAATTCTACAGTACTTGGAACAGGCTGGGCAATGAGCGCTTCTATTCCGGCAGGATCTCCCAAAGAAGATGCCGCATGGCGTCTCATTAAATGGTTGACAGGTAAAGAAGTTCAGACAAGGCAGCTTCAAGACGGCGGTATTACAGCCGGCTCAAGGACCGATATTGATACAGCTTCTCTTAAACTTGAACCGCTTCAAAAACTTGGTGCAACCCTGACTTCATTCTACGATACTTCCACAGTCGTTATAGACGGAGTGTTCGAAAGTGATGTACACAATGTAATTAACGACGTTCTGCAGGAAATTGGTCTTGGTTCAAAGACACCCCAGGCAGGCGCCGCTGATGTACAGAAAGCATTTGAAACATGGAAGGCAAGTCACTAGTAGTATACGCTTTCAGTTACTTTTAAAAATTTTTACAGGTTGTCCGGTCCGGTTATACAAGCCGGGCCGGATTACCAAATCGCTTGGAGGGCGGGTTATGGATATAAGTACAAAAACTGAAGAACGGTTGTCATATTTAATATTGGTTCTACCTGCTCTGCTTTTATATTTGTTTGTAATGGCATTCCCTACGGCTTTTTCCATATACCTGAGCTTAACAAATTACAAGGGTGGGCCGGTTTTTGGAAATCCCAATTTTGGTATTAAGGGTATTGGAGCCTATTTAAATGTTTTTTCAGATAATTATTTTTACATGTCTCTAAGGAATAACATTTATATTGTGCTTATTTCAGTATTCGGCCAAATCCCCCTCGGTTTCTTTTTGGCGTATATTCTTTCACGCGGTCTCATAAAAAACACTGATTTTTTCCAGACAATGATCTATCTTCCTAACGTTATTTCTACCGTTATTATCGGTATCCTGTTCAGCAGGTTCTTTTTAACATCAAACAGCGTCTGGCTGGAGTTAAGGCAGATGTTTGATCCAACCGCCGAATTTATTCCTACCAAAAACGCGATGCTGCCTGTACTCGCGGTAATGCTTTGGATGTATACAGGCTTTTATGTAATTATTTTTTTGGCAAATCTCCAAAAAATTGACGTGTCTATTATTGAGGCTACAAAAATTGACGGCGCTTCTGAAATGCAGACTCTGCGTTTTGTTATTCTTCCGGCTTTATCCGGCGTAATTGTTACCAGCGCTATTCTTGCCATTTCAGGTTCGCTTAAGTCATTTGATCTTTTATATGTTATGACACAGGGAGGGCCTGCCCATAGAACCAGTGTTCTTTCCTTGTATATGTATGAAAAAGCCTTCAGAGTACCAAATTATCCTGTAGCTAATGCGATTTCAACAATAATGATAATCATCAGTTTTATTATGATTGGGATTACTCAGGCTCTTGAAAAACGTTTTGCTTCTACGGAGGAATAAGAATGGCAGGCGATATAAAAAGTACAAGCTCATTGGCAAAAGGCATAATGTATCTTATTGTTATTATTTTTACGGTTCTTGCATTGTATCCGATTTATTGGCTTATTATTCAGTCGTTTAAAACGACTCAAGAATACATGACTACCAGTAAGCTGGCTTTACCAAAGACCTGGTATACTAGGAATTACCCTTGGGCATGGATTAACGGAAAATTCACATTATTGTTTATAAATAGTGTTTTTTATACAACAATTACAGTTTTTTTTATAATTGTTTTAAGTTTTATGGCCGGGTTTGCTTTTGCGAAACTTCCGTCAAAGCTAACTCCCTGGTTACACGGCAGTTTTATTATAGGTATTCTACTGACATTACAGTCTATTTTGGTTCCGCTCTTTTTAATGATAAACGCGATTAATCTATATAATACGCGGCTTGGAGTGTTAATACCCTATATAGGATTGGGGCTTCCGATGTCTGTTTACCTTGCGACGGCGTATATGAAGAGTATCCCTGAGTCGATACTAGAGTCAGCGAGGATGGACGGGGCGGTATATTTTAAAATCTTTTTAAGCATAATAATGCCTATGTCCGCTCCGGTAGCCGCGACTGTGGCGATTATATCAACCACAGGGGTCTGGAATGAATTTGTAGTAATTAATATTCTGGTTTCTGATGATAATTTGAAATCCTTGCCTATAGGTATCAATAGGTTTTCTGGTGCGTTAGCTGCCGATTACGGGAAACAATTCTCGGCGTTGGTAATAGGTATGGTACCGATGGTGGTCTTTTATATCATTTTCAGGAAACAGATAACAAAAGGTGTTTCCGCCGGCGCTGTTAAAGGTTAACAAAGCTGTATAATTCGGAGTTTTAATTTCTTTAAATTTGTAAGGTTGTTCCATGGTTTTGGAACAACCTTTTTATTAGGAGCATAAATGTTTGAAGTACGCAGACTGGAAAGTGAAGACTTAGTTCAGTTTTATAGGATGAATACAATTGTTTACAATTTGCGCAGAAATTATACAAAAGATGAAATTAAAGAACCTGACCATCTTGATCATCCCGCCGATTGGGCATGGGGTGTTTTTGAAGGGAAAAAACTTCTTGCGGGAATGATGGATAGTGATTTCCTTATGAATTTTGACGGGCATAAGGTAAAATTATCAGGTATAGGAGGCGTAGGAACACTGCCGGAGGCCCGCAAAGACGGCCACATACGCCGTATATTCGATCAACTGCTTCCCGAATCTTATGAGAATGGTTTTGTTTTTTCAAATTTATCTCCGTTCTCCCATGATTTTTACCGTAAGTTTGGTTATGAAATATGCTGCGCAAGGAATGATATTTCCATTCCTACCGGTAATTTACATAATATAAAATCTGCTGATGGCGAATATGTTCATATTTTTCCCGGAGACGATACATCGCTTCTTGAACAGGTACATTCCGTATATGTCGCAAATGTAAACCACGGGATATATAAGAATTACTGGCCGGATAACCGCGCATGGAAGCGTTTTACAAGGGAAGATCCTTACTCTACCGGAACATATCTTTATCTCTGGAAAAATGAAAAAGGTGTCGCGAAAAGCTACATTAAATACAAACATATTCACGAAGATGATGATAACAATATGTCGGTTTCAGATCTGATTTTTGCGGATAAAGAGGGATTATACGGAGCGCTTGGATTTGTCAGCCGCTTTTCGGCTCAATTTGAAAATTTTAAATGGAAAATGCCTTCGTTTATTGATCCAACGGATTTTACCGGAAACGCGTGGTCAATAGAAATGAATATAAACCCAAGAGAAATGACAAGAGTTGTAAATGTTAAAACCGCTCTTGAATTGATGCGCCGCCCTGATTTTTCAGGTGAGTTTGTAATTGAGGTTGAGGATGAAAACATTACAGCTAACACGGGAAAATGCCATGTAGAATTTGCTCCTGAAGGAACAAAAGTTTCTATTACTTCACGTGAAGCTGATATAAAATGTGATATTCGTACTTTAAGCCAGCTTATAACAGGATACCGCAGTCTTGAAAATGCCGTGTATTCGCGTTACAGCGGTCTTGAAGTACTCAATAAAGCTGATATATTAAAAAAAGTGTTTACGCTGAGACCTCAACACATAACGGAGTATTTTTAATGAAGGAAAGAATTACAGTTATACCAAAACCTGTATCCGTTAAATATACGGAAGGCGCATATCAATCTGAAGGATTGTCTTTAATCAGCGGGGATACAAGTTTTACAGGTGAAATAGAAATTGCCAATAACCAATTACGCTGCGCTCTTGAAAAACTGGGTTTTAAAGGTCCATTACGCGAACCCGGAAATATTTTCTGTCTAAAAAAAGGCGATGACGAAGAGAGCGAAGCTTACAGCATTGTAATCTCCAAAGAAAAAATTACAATAGAAGCCGCGTCATCAAAGGGGATTTATCACGGGCTTCAAACATTGCGCCAGCTTGTACTTTCCGTATTTAATAACGGCGCACTTGTTTTACCGTGCGCGGAAATTCAGGATTACCCGTGTTTTTCATGGCGCGGACTGATGCTGGACTGTTCGCGTTATTTTTATACAGTTCCTTTTATAAAAGAATTAATCGATACGCTTTCTCTTCATCATATAAACCGTTTCCATTGGCATCTTACGGACGATCAGGGCTGGAGGCTTCCTGTTGCGGAATATCCCCTGCTTACGGAAATCGGCTCGTTAAGGAAGGACAGCAGGATGCGCTGGAAACCCCCGCAAGGCGGTTTTTACAGCGAAGATGAAATACGCGATGTTGTGGATTATGCGGCTAAACGCCATATTGAGACAATCCCCGAAGTAGACCTTCCCGGTCACGCAAGCGCAATTCTGGCTTCCTATCCTGAACTTGGCTGTACAGGCGGGCCCTATCAGGTTGAAGAACGTTTCGGTATTTTTGAGGATGTTCTCTGCGCGGGAAATGACAGAATTCTTGATTTGGCTGCTAAAATTTTTGATGTGCTGGTTAAACTTTTTCCGTCAAAATGGGTTCATATCGGGGGGGACGAAGTTAGGTATAACAGATGGGAAGCCTGTCCGAAATGCCGAAAAAGGCTTGCGGAACTAGGTTTGAAAAAACCTGATGAATTACAAAGCTGGATAACCTCTTTACTTGTAAAGATGCTTTCAGAAAGAGGCAGGACGGCAATCGGCTGGGATGAAATACTTGAAGACTCTGAAAAATTCAAACTTCCGAAAGATACTATTGTCATGTCGTGGAGGGGAGAAGCGGGAGGAGTACGCGCAAGTGCGCTTGGGCATCAGGTTATTATGACGCCGAATTCGTGCGGCTGCTATCTTGATTACAAGCATATAAATACCGCAGAAGAACCCGGTCAGTCATATGAACCGGGAGCTTCTGTTTATAAAGCATATTCCATGCAGCCTGTAACGCCGGAAATGAAAAGCGGAAGCGAAAAATTAATTTTAGGCGGACAGGGTAATTTGTGGGCGGAGCTTATATACGCGGGAAAATTCGCTCAATACATGATCTTCCCCCGTATCTGCGCAATTGCCGAGACAGTCTGGACACCAAAAGAAGGTAAGGATTTTGAAGATTTTTCTTCGCGTCTTGAAGTCCATCGCCGCCGTCTTGATACACTTGGTATTTACCAGTACAGGGGCCCTTTAAAGTAAACCCTATTGTAAAAAATATAAAAAATTGTATTATGTCAGCATGGAAAAACATACACCGGGCGAACGTATAGTTGAAATACGTAAAACTTATTCAATCAGCAGGGAAGTTCTGGCTGAACGGAGCGGCGTTTCCGTCGATTTAATCTCAAATATAGAAGACAACGGGCATATTCCTGATCTTGCCCCGCTCATCAAAATATCCAGAGGGCTTGGAGTAAGGCTTGGCACATTGCTTGACGATCACGAACAGCTTGGTCCTGTTATTTGCAGGGCGGGAGACGCGGCTTCTGCCGGCCGTTTTAAAACAGGGCTTCCTGAAGGTACAACTTCGGGTGATCATCACGGTATGAGTTTTAACGCGCTTGCGTCTGACAAGAACGGCAGGCACATGGAACCGTTTATCGTAACAATCGAAAGCGACGCAAAACAGGATAAATCAACTCATGAAGGCGAGGAATTTATCTATGTTCTGGAAGGAAAACTTGCGCTGGAATACGGTATGGATAAAGATACATTAAATGCCGGGGATTCCGTATATTATGATTCCATTGTGCCGCACCGTGTATTTTCAGCGGACAGCATGCCTGTAAAAATACTCGCCGTAATTTATACTCCGGTTTAGAAGGGTCATCATGGAATTTATCGAAAAAACCCTCAGTCAGGTATTACGCGATAAAACACAGGCTCACCCCGATCATGATTTTCTTGTTTATTCGGATCGCAATCTTCATTTCACCTATGCCCAATTTGACAAAAGGGTGGACGATCTGGCGAAAGGCTTTCTTGCTATGGGCATAAAAAAAGGCGACAATGTAGGAATTTGGGCGACAAATGTGCCTGACTGGAACACAGCGCTTTTTGCCTGCGCCAGAATAGGCGCCGTTCTTGTTACGATAAACACAGGTTATAAAACCCACGAGCTTGAATATGTTTTAAAACAATCCGACATGGTTTGTCTGTGTCTGACAAACGGCTGGCGTGATTCCGATTATATCGGAATGGTAAACGAGCTTGTGCCTGAATTAAAAACTTCGCAGAGGGGATGCGTAAATTCCGAAAAATTCCCCTTCTTAAAATACGTTGTCCATGTAGGCCAGCAGAAACACCGGGGAATGTACAGTTTTAACGAGGTTCTGCTTTTGGGCCGGCATACGGATACGGCTTTGTTACGTGAAATAGAAGCGACTCTTGATACCAACGATGTCGTGAATATGCAGTACACTTCCGGTACTACCGGTTTCCCTAAGGGCGTTATGCTTACGCACAGAAATATCCTGAACAACGGGCTGGGTATCGGCGACAACCAGCGTCTGACAGAAAAAGATATTGTGTGCCTTCCTGTGCCGCTGTTTCACTGTTTCGGACTTGTGCTTGGAATGATGGCAATACTTACTCACGGTTCAACTGCCGCTATGATCGAATGGTTTGATCCGTTGCTTGTACTGGCGACAATTCAAAAGGAAAAGTGTACTGCCGTTTACGGAGTGCCCACAATGTTTATAGCCGAACTTAACCATCCCATGTTCAAAATGTTCGATCTTTCCAGCCTGCGTACAGGTATCATGGCGGGTTCTCCCTGTCCGATTGAGGCAATGCGCCGGGTAATTGATCTTATGTTTATGAAGGAAGTTACAATCTGTTACGGACTGACAGAATCATCGCCTGTTATGACTCAGACTCGCTACGATGACGACATTACAGTAAAAGTTGAAACAGTAGGCCGCGCCCTGCCGGGAGTTGAAGTTACAATCCGCGACCCCGAAACAGGTGAAGAATGTCCCGACGGAGTACACGGAGAGTTCTGCTGCCGGGGTTATAACACCATGAAAGGGTATTACAAATTGCCTGAAGCTACCGCTCAGTGTATTGATGAAAAAGGCTGGCTTCATTCGGGCGACCGCGGGGTAAAAGACAAGGACGGCAACTTCAAGGTAACAGGCCGTATAAAAGACATGATTATACGAGGCGGAGAGAATATTTCCCCCAAAGAAGTAGAGGATTTTTTGTATACCATGCCCGGTATCAAGGATGTGCAGGTAGTCGGAATTGCCAGCGAAAAATACGGCGAAGAAGTAGGCGCTTTTGTTATACTTCATCCCGATGTGAAGATGAATGTGGAAGATGTCCGCGACTATTGCAGGGATAAAATAGGCAGATATAAAATCCCCAAATATGTGTTTTTTGTCGACGGTTTCCCCCTTACATCCAGCGGAAAGATACAAAAATACTTGTTACGTGAAATGGGCAATAAAATGGCCAAAGAGCAGGAAGTGTAGCGGCATTAATCAGCAAAAATCTCGACGCGGTTTCTGCCTAGTTCTTTGGCTTTTCTGAGAGCTGTGTCAGATTTTTCGAAAAGTTCTTCGGCGGTGGAAGCATAGGAAGGCGCTGCCGCAATACCGATGCTGGTATGGATTCCAATCAAAACAGTTTCATTGGAACCAGGACTTACGGGAACTTCAAACTGTTTGTTTTCAATGTTCTTTCTGATTTTTTCGGCGACATTTGCGGCGCTTGTACTTTCGGTATCGGGAAGGAGAACCGCAAACTCATCGCCGGAAAGACGGGAAGGAATATCGCCGGGACGAAGGCAAGACCTAATTACTTTGGCTGAGGAGATAATAACAAAGTCTCCGGCCATGGTTCCGTAGTTCTCGTTTATAAAATGAATCTTGTCCAAATCTATCATAAGCATGGATATTATACGCAATTTCATTGACCGGCTGCCGAAATATTCCTTGATAGATTCTTCCAGAAAACTGCGGTTGTAAAGACCTGTCATTTCATCCGTAATGGCGCGCCGTCTTGCGCTTTCGCCCCACCTTATAATGTCGCTGTAGGATTTTGACGATTGATCAAGCCACAGGTTTTGAATAATACCGATTGTCCTCAGTATTTTATAACCGATTACGGGATAATCGGAAATTACCCCGTAAAAATCAGCTTCGGCAAGCTTTATTAATACGGAATCTTCTGCCGCAGTTATAGTTGCCGATCTCGGCTCGTGGGCGATAATGGACATTTCACCGAAAAATTCTCCAAGTGTTATATCAAATAATTTCCGCCGGGTTCCGTCAGACTGTGTACCGTAAGCGCTCATCGCTCCCGAGGAAAGGACAAATAGTTCTTTACCGGTGTCCCCTTCTTTAAATATATCCTCTCCTTTCCCGGCATAAACGGTTTTTAATATTTTTGTAATAACTAATAATTCTTCTTCATTTAGTTGAGAGAAAAGGGATAATTTTGTCAAAGATATACCGGAAAGAGGATTCTGTGTTATTTCCTTCATTGCGTATCCGTATTAATAAAATGGATTATCTTCTCTCCGCCCGCGCGCCATGCGTCAAGAAGGGCTGCATAATTGGCGTTAAATAAACTTTCCCAGTTCATACCGTCTTTTGTCCATACTGCCCATGATATTGTCGCGGAAAAATGAAATGCGGGAATATCATCCCGAGCGGGAACAGGTTCCAGCGAGGCGACAGCGTCGTACAGTTCTTTGGCGATTTTTTCAGCATGGGAACAATCGCAGTTATTTATGATTAATCCCGTTTCATTGCTTTTAAAACGAAGCGCCCAGCCGTGTCCCAGCTGCCTTGTAATATTTTTAAGGATAATCGCTATTTTGATCATGGCTTCGTCTCCGGCGCTGTGTCCGCGTGAATCTACCAGAATTTTAAACCTGTCCGGTTTTAACATTATCAGAGCGGCAGGATCATCTAAAACATTAATAATTTCATCGTTTATCAGGTTCTGCTTTAAAAGACCTGTACCGGAATCTTCATAAACACGCCTGTGCAATTCCTGTACCCACGGCATCTTTTCCAAAATCAGTTTTTGCGTGGATTTTATGCGTCCTGTCATCAGCAGTATTGCGTTTAAAAGGATACGGCATACTGTACGGGGTTCTTCTCCCGCAAGCGAATCTATTGAATAGCCGTCGCACGGAAAAACCACAAGTTTTGAATCTTCGGCAGCTTCGGCGCAGGCGTCGTAATTGGCTCCCCGCGCAAAGTCAAAGTCGCCTATGGTATCGCCGGCGGTAAACCTTGCCATTTCGTCTTCGCCGCCGCCGCTGCGGTTTTTATATACGCGGATGGCTCCTTCTGTCAAAATAAAAAAATGATTAGCTTTTTCGCCTGCGGAAAATAACAGAGCGTTTTTTGAAAGATTAAGCGTATCGGAATGAAAAACAACAAAATTTATATCTTCAGTACTTAAATTATTAAAAAGCTCCGTTTTTTTAACCAATGAAGAATCAACATTTGCTGGAATCATTTGTATATTATTGTCCGAATTCGGAGAAATGTCGAGTTTAATTATTTGGCTATGTTGATAATTTGGCTATTGCCAATTTTCATATTTAACGTTAAAATACCCCCATAGATTGAAAAACTAAACCAACTTAAACAGGAGGGTTTATGGCAAGCGCTGCAAAAACGGATGGGGATATTACTTTTCCCCAGGAATTAATGTCATTTATAGATGAATGGAAGGTAAAACCGGGTAGCCTTATTATGATTCTCCATAAAACCCAGGAAACATTTGGATATATTTCCCGTCCCGCTGCGGATAAATTGTCTTTGCTTACAGGAATTCCTCTGGCCCGCATATATGGGGTTGTCACTTTCTATCACTTCTTTAAGACTAAAAAACCCGGAAAACACAAAATCTCCGTATGCCTTGGAACCGCCTGTTATTTAAAGGGGTCACAGGATCTGCTTGATGAAACCCGCAGTCTTTTGGGTATTGAACCTGAAGGCGTTACGGAAGACGGTCAATTTTCAGTTGATCCTGTCCGCTGTGTAGGCTGCTGCGGTCTTGCGCCGGTAATGACGGTGGGAAACGATACTTACGGTAAACTTACCAAGGATATGATTCCGGGTATCATAGCAAAATATCAAAATGTTTAATGCATTTTACTCTTGCTGACCTGATAACCGACATTACCCAAAACGCTGTGGAAGCCGGCGCGGGTATGGTAGAACTTGAAGTAAGTGAAACCGTCGTTAAAGGCGGCGGAGAATTCCGTTTTCTTGTAAGAGATAACGGAAAGGGTATGACGGAGGAGGAAGTAAAACGGGCGGTTGATCCATTTGTTACGGACGGTATTAAACATCCTAACCGCAAGGTTGGTTTGGGGCTGCCGTTTCTTATTCAGATGGCGGAGCAGTCAAACGGCGGTTGGGACATAAAGTCCGAGAAAGGGAAGGGTACAACGGTAACCGCATGGTTTGACAGCGGCAATGTGGATATACCCCCTACGGGCGACATTCCGGGGATGTTCAGAACAATATTGATGTTTGATACTTCTGCGGAAATTGTTATTCGCCGTAAAAAAAAGACGGAAGAAAATGAGGATGAATATGAGGTCCGAAAGTCGGAACTCGTCGAGGCTCTTGGCGGCCTTGAAGATGCCGGAACGCTTGTACTGCTGGATCAGTACCTGCGTTCTTTAGAAAACAATGAGGAGTAGAGAAATGGCAAAGATGAGTCTGGATGATTTAAGAAAACTGAG
>Ga0268262_10005670_pt1 | contig 12284 bp, 11 predicted proteins | sample TergutNc150P3_FD_190354 | JGI IMG/M metagenome (GOLD analysis project Ga0268262, IMG submission 190354) | Nasutitermes corniger P3 segment gut microbial community from laboratory colony in Florida, USA - Nc150 P3 (SPAdes) (version 2) | ecosystem: Host-associated > Arthropoda: Insects >... | reverse complement strand
AAAAACGATATTGTTTTTTGATGGTGCGCCTAAAAATTTTGCTATTGTTTCCCGCGCCGCTTCGTAAGCGTCGGTGGAACGGGCGGCTAAATCATGCGCGCCACGGTGGACGTTTGAATTTTCGTGTCTGTAAAAATACGAAATACGGTCTATAACCGCGTTTGGCTTTTGCGTTGTCGCGCCGTTGTCAAGCCAGATAAGCTGTTTGCCGCCCGCGACCTTTTCACTCAGGATGGGAAAATCCTGACGGATACGGTTTACGTCAAAACCGCCTGTTCCCAAAGGAGAGCTTTTATTTCCTTCAGAAGGCGCAACGGCAGGCGCTGCGGTATACGGCGCGACAACGGGAGAATACGCTGCCTTGGGGTCATCGGTCTTTTTTTCCTGAAGTTCGGGAAAATAAGGTAACGCCCACTGTTCAAGTTCTTTTGGATCAGGCAGGCCGTAATCGTTAGGTGTAATCATAGTAGTTACCTACTTCCACTTCTTCAAGCACGGCTATAGCGTCATCGGCGAGAATTGCGGCTGAGCAGTACAGTGACAGAAGATAGGAAGCAAGTCCCTTGTTGTCCACTCCCCTGAAACGCACGGAAAGTCCCCTTCCCTGTTCGTTCTGTAAACCTGTCTGGTATAAGCCGATAACTCCGCGTTTTGCCTCTCCGGTACGCACCAACAGAATGTTAGTTTTACCGCCCTTGCTTTTTGGATTTTTCAAACCATCAACAAACAATTTATCAGTAGGTATGATTGGAATGCCGCGCCACAGAATGAAAGTGCCGCCAAAAAGCGACGTGGTAGAAGGAGGAACGCCCCTGCGCGTACATTCACGTTGAAAAGCGGCAACCGCTCTTGGGTGCGCCAAAAAGAATGTCGGTTCTTTCCACACTTTAGAAATCAATTCGTCCAGATCATCGGGCATGGGTGAACCGGCTTTGTTTCCGGGTTTTATGTGCTGGGCGGCTGGAATATTTTTCAAAAGACCGTAATCATCGTTATTGATGATCTGGCTCTCCTGCCTCTCGCGCAAACTTTCAATCGCCAGATGAAGCTGTTCTTTTGTCTGATCGTAGGGCGAAGAAAAAACGTCTTCCACGGCGGTATCCACGTTTATAATGGTAGAAATTGAGTTGAGAGTGTATTCACGAGGTTTTGGCTGATATTGTACATAGCCTTCGGGAATCTCGGCGCTCTTTTTTTCCGATGAGCATAAAACGTCGAGCGGCGTTTCTCCCTCGACTACTTTGTTTACGCGGTAGATACCGGCATCCAGTCCTTTAAATTCCAAAAAACGTGTAAGCCAGCGCGGCGTAATCGCGCCGAATTGCGGCGGAGTTTTGGTAATATCCGCCAGTTGGTACGCTTGCGCTTTATTCAGCGCGTTTAGTTCTGATGTTGCCATAAAATTCTCCTTGGCATTTTAATATGAGTACAAAATATAATTATTTTTCATACTCAGGTTGTAATATAATACAAATTATTTAATCTTTTGTATACCATAATAAATAACAAATAACAGGTAATAAATTGAAGTAAGCGGAGCAATTGATAACCCGCCCCGCTTACAAACCAATATCTTCCTTTCTTATTTTTTATTTTTTATTTGCCCCCTACTCCTCCCAGAGCCATGTTGATAGATAACGCTCGCCTGTATCCGGCAATACGGCTACTATGGTCTTGCCGTTATTTTCAGGCCTCTTGGCGATAGTCAGCGCCGCTTCAAGAACGGAGCCGGACGAAATACCAACAAGAATGCCCTCTTCTTTCGCCAGCCGTCGCGCCGCGTTTCCGGCTTTGACTTCATCGGTCTTATAAATCTCGTCAATGACTGACGGATCGTAAACCTGAGGAATAAAACCCGCTCCAATACCCTGAATCTTATGCGGACTGGGTGAACCGCCGGAAAGCACGGGAGAGGCGGCAGGTTCTACGGCAACTACCTTGACGCTTGGTTTTTTAGATTTTAAAAACTTTCCCGCGCCAGCCAAAGTTCCGCCTGTACCAACTCCGTCAATTAAAATATCAACCTTTCCGTCGGTATCGTTCCAGATTTCAGGACCTGTGGTTCTTTCGTGTACAGCCGGGTTAGCGGGATTATTGAACTGTTGCGGAATGTACGAATTTGGGGTTGCCGCAGCCAATTCTTCCGCTTTGGCTATTGCCCCCTTCATGCCTTTTGCCCCTTCGGTAAGCTCCAACTCGGCTCCCAACGCTTTGAGCAGTTTGCGCCGTTCAATACTCATGGTTTCCGGCATGGTCAGGATTATCCTGTAGCCCTTGACTGCCGCGACAAATGCCAACCCAATGCCGGTATTGCCGCTTGTAGGCTCAATAATAACCGTCCCTTTCTTAATTTTGCCCTCTTTTTCAGCGGCTTCAATCATTGCAAGCGCAATTCGGTCTTTTACGCTGTGCAGGGGGTTAAAACTCTCCAGTTTGACGTAAACAGTCGCCCCACTATCATTTAGCTTGTTGATTTTAACAAGCGGCGTATTCCCGATAAGATCGGTAATTTTCTCTACTTTTGCCATAAAATTGATCTCCTAATAATTTAAAGTTTAGTAACCATATAGGATTACTAGGAATAGAATACTTTATTATTCCTAGTTTGTCAAGGGGAATTCAGTGTTTTTCATTTTTTTTCTTCAAGAGATTCTGCATCGGCTAAATCTTTGTTTCTTCCTATTTAATAACTAAACTTAAACCCAAAAGACGGTATGGGGATAGGCATAATAAAGTTTGCGAAATTGGAGTTTTTGTCGAGGGTGGTATCTATAAATCTGTCGTTTGCTTCGGTTGTGTACATTAATGCAAATATATTTTCGACGGCAAAATAGATTTCGTATCTTGTCTTTCCGTTTTTATTGCCGCCAAAAATGGAAAGTTTTATGTCTAGCGGGAATGTCAGGGGATTACGGTTTGAAGCATCAGAAGAAAAAGTGAAGTTGCTGGATGGCCAGTAAATTCTTTCTATAATCTTACTGGCGGAGGGGTTATTTCTGTCATATCCTAATGCGGGGTAACTTATAAGAATGTTTCCTGCCCGCCCAGACAACGGTGTGCCGGAAACCATACCGAAACGTATATAAATATTTATAGACTGTATGGGTTTGATATTCAGTATCAAGTTAAGGTTATGAAACCTGTGAAATGATGGAAAATACCAGTCGCTGCCGTAGTTTCCGCCTGAGACGCCTATTGCGTTAATTTTGCCCTCTGGATCGCGATACATTGCCCAATTAAATGAATATGACAGCCAGCCGTCCAAAAAACGGGATTGGGCCTTATGCAGCATAATATCCACCCCCCATGCTTTTCCTTCGCCGTCAAAGCGCGGATTAAAATCCATCTCGTTAAGATCCAGGGCTACCGGAACATACATACGGTTAAAAATGTATCTATAATAACCTTCAATATTTAAACTTAAAGATTCAGGGAATTGGAATTTGATTCCTAAAACGGATGTCCAACTCCGGTCAGGTTTTACTTTTTGAATATTATTTTTTTCATCCGCAGTATAAATATTATCGTTTATCGATGAAAAAAGTCCGGTTCCGACTGACAGATCAAGCGATTCTAACCATCCAAAATTTTTTAAAAGATTGAAATCAATATTCAGGCGCGGATTTAAGGCGGGATCGCTTGAAAGAGAAAATTCTTTGTTGTACAGGAAAAAGTGATCGATACGCAGTCCCAATTCCGCCTTTAGGCGGCCACCGTTGTTGTATTCGGTGAGTATATACGCGGAAGTTGAGAAAAGGTTATTTTCTGTATTGGGAGAATAGTTTATTGGCATGTCAACCCTAAGATCATTCCATGTTGACGGCGTTAATGTTGGAAAAAGAGTTTTTAAATAAGCCTGTTGAGACGGATCAAGATCGGTAAATTTTGTACCATAAACCGTATTTTGCTCGCCACTTGTGTTGTACAGATTGTAAATTTCATGCACTCCGGCGGCAAGAAGAAAATGTTCTGTTATTTCCCAATCGTAATCAATACGTCCCTGTATCTTAAACGAAGAATCAGATTGATTTATTGACCTGTTGTCGCGAAAGTCGTATTGGGCGCTGCCGTAAGTGTCTATCACATATTGCACCACATCACCGTATTTAGCCGTAAATTCAGGCGAGAACCATCTGCCAAAACCGTTATCTGCTATTATGCCGTCATATACATAATTTTCATATCCTATTCCGGCTGTAAATTTTACAAGGATATTGGCTTTTGGGACCCATGAAAGAGAGGAAGTTAAAAAACCCTGGGAATTTATCAAATCAATATCCGTCTGTGCCTCGTTTGTTGAATAGTCCACGCCAACGCCGTCCATACCAAAGAAGCCTGTCGCCGTTAATTCCAAATCGTCGGCAAAACTGTAGTTTCCGTTGGCGGTTAAAGCTCTGATGTACGGAGCTTGCTTCGCGTATTTAATAACATCCAATGCGGGAAATGTCTTTGATAATTCCTTCGCCGCCGCAACTATCGGGTCATAGTAAGTTATCCGGCCCATGAACAAAAGACCGCCCTTGCCGGATAATGGAACGGAATAATTAAAATTTGCCATGCTTGTATTAATGCCAAGTTCAAGCATTGTTTCCGTAGGGGAAGGCTTCTTTGCCGTTACTTCAAGAAGGCCGGAAATTGTGTGTCCGTAGCGCGTTGAAAAAACACCGTGATAAAGCTGGGCGTTTTGAACCATGTGCGGATCGAAGATTGAATATCCGCCTCTCCAATGATATATGTTACTTATGTAGAAACCGTCAAGAGACGCGCCCATGTCTCCCGGCTGACCGCCGCGTATGCTTGGCTGGTTGTCAAAAGCGCCGGAATAATTTACTCCCGGCAAAAGTTTTATTGTACTCATCACATCTTCAAAAATTCCAATTTCAGCGGTCAGGGCTAATTCCTTGGGGCTAACTGCGACACTGCGCCCCGTTCTTGTTTCATTTGTACCCGGCATTGACCCTTCAACTACAAGTTCTTGCCCCTGCAAATAGTCGGAAAGATTAAGTCCAATTTTAAATAGATTGCCCGTAAGGGGAATATTTAACACTCCCCTTTCATAACCGGGATATGTCGCGTATATTACAGTTGGTCTGTCGTCTGGAACCCGTATTACGGCTTTTCCGTCTCCATCACAAGTATACTCTTTCCCGTCTCTTGTACGGATAACGGTTCCTTCCAAAGGGAGGTCAAGGCTTGCGTCCACAACAGTTACCGTAATGTCACGGGCAAAAAGTAAGAGAGGGCAGAGAATCAGAAAGATCAATGTTAAGAAAAAAATTTTAATGTACACAATTCATGTTATATCGCTCTTATTACTCAAAGTCTATACCTTAATAGAACATACTTAAATTCTATCTTATTACAGGTGAAAAACCCAGAAAAATATTGTAGACTAATGAGGTAAAATGGATAAAAAATGTTAACGTCCACTTTGATGATTGTTTCCCCAATATTAATTGCCGCCATTGGAGGCATGATCTGCGAGCGAGCAGGCGTTGTAAATATCGCGCTTGAAGGGCTTATGTCTTTTGGGGCTATGACTGCCGCGATTACACACGTGCTTCTGGAGCCTAAAATCGGGTTCTCTATTCCTTTGGCGCTTCTTTTTGCCGCTTTATCCGGCGGACTTTTTTCTCTTATTCACGCGTTTGCTTCTGTCACCTTAAAAGCGGATCAGGTTGTTTCCGGCACGGGGATTAATTTACTTTCAAATGGGGTTAATGTGTTTGTCTGCCAGTTGTTGTTTCGTATGGATAGGAGCGCGAGTTATATGAATGGGATGCCACTTGGCATTTTAAAAATTTATCCTACCCTGTGGATCGCGCTTACTATTTTGGCAGTTTCATGGTTTGTGCTTTACAAGCGTCCCGTAGGACTAAGGTTGCGGGCTGCGGGGGAACATCCTCAGGCACTTGCAGCCGCCGGGGTAAATGTTATTAAGATACGCTACATAGCGATTATCATTTCGGGGCTTCTTGCGGGGTTGGCGGGGGCTTGTGTCGTTCTTACGCAGGATATTCAGTTTTCGGTTAACGTAATTAACGGAAAGGGGTTTATCGCTCTTGCGGCTGTCTCTTTTGGACGTTGGTTGCCATTGGGCGTTCTGGGCGCAAGTTTCTTGTTTGGGTTTTCTTCGAGTTTGGCGGTGAATGTTTTTAACATAAGAAGCCTCAATTTTATGCCTTCGGAAATATTTAATATGCTGCCATATCTAATCACCCTGCTTACGCTTGTTGTTTTTTCGGGAAAAGAACACGCGCCAAGAGCCGTTGGGCAGCCCTATGATATATCAAGTAATTGACGGTAAAGTTTTTTTGTTGTAATCTGTATTCATGTTCAATATCTTAATAGCGTATATTCTCTGGATTGTCTCCGGTTGCGGCGCGTTAGGGTTTCACCGTTTTTATCTTGGGAAAATAGGCACTGGACTTTTATGGATGTTTACGGGCGGTTTGTTTGGGATTGGTTCTCTTTATGATCTTGTTACCTTGCCGTCTCAGGTAAGGGAAGCCAATATCCGTCAGGCAATAGACGAATCTGTAAGACGTAATATTGATAATAAACAATGGCGTAATGTAGATGACGGCAAAATGCATATTATCAACGACAAGGAAAGCGTAGAACATGTAATATTAAAACTGGCAAAGGCAAATAAAGGCGTTCTTACGGCGAGCGAACTTGCGTTATCCGCGCATATTTCCATAGATGAGGCGAAAAAAGACCTTGACGCGATGGTTTCCAAAGGATTTGCCGAGTTGCGAGTGCGTCAGTCGGGAGGTCTTGTTTATACGATACCCGATTTAATGGACGATGACGAACCTTTGGTGGATTGAAAAATCACCAAGTGATAATTTTCAGGCTTTTACCCCATACCAATATCTTATTACGAAAGAACGCAAATAAAGGACCTGTAAAAAACGCCATGATAACGGTTCCCACTCCGGGAATATTTCCCAACAAGAATCCTATACTGACACAGATCAAATCCGTCCCTATTCTAATCCATCGGTATACGTTTTGATTCCCGATTTTTTCCGTAATTATAAGGCCGATACCGTCATAAGGTGAAACGCCAACATGGGTATTAAAATACATTCCTGAACCTATAGCTACAAATACAATCCCAAAAACCATCAGGCAAATGCGTAAAATAAATAACGCCATCCCTTCAATCACTATTAAATTACAGAGGAAAACTCCCAAATCGGACACATAACCGGTAAGCACTATCGCCGCAACGGTTCCCAAACCAATCTTAGATCGATCAAAAATTAATACGATTACTATCAATGAAAGACTGGATATGGCAAATGTGGCTCCAAAAGTAAGCCCAAGTTTTTTAAATATCGCAAGATGCAATCCGTTCATGAAACACATATAGGGATCGATTCCAAAATTGGCGTAACGCATAAAACCAACGCCAATTCCTATAATACAAACGCCTGTAACGCAAAGAATTGCTTTTAAATAATATTCCCTACAAAGATATTTAGACAGAACCATATATTATTATATCAAATTTTTGTTTTTTGAGTTTTTAAGTTTTTTACCGCTATATCAACGTCAATCCTGGAAATCAACGCCTATATTAACAGTTGCATTAGCCGGGCCGGATGATGAAACGGGTTTATCTCTAATGCCCATTCCGATGGGGCTTGGAGGCATTAGGTTCGCGGTTTTCCCATCTTTAGGGTTTGATGCCTGCCCGTTCTGATCCACATGGCTGCTCTCTCCCGCGCTGACAAGGACGGGCTGACCGTTTGTCCCAACGAAGCTGACCGTGCCTTCGTTCACATAAAGGCTTTTGGTGTCGAATTCAAAGCTGGTTCCACGAACGGACGCTGTTGAAGACGGCGAGCTTACCGTGGTTAACGCCTTTGTTCCCGCCGCGGGCTTAACGTCAACGCGTACCCTTCCAGACTGCAAGGCTACGTCCAATGTCTCAGTATCCTCAATCTTTTGAATTTCCGCCAACGACAACGCGGTCAACGGGCGCACCGTTATTGTCGTGCCGCCGATTTTTACAATCGCGTAGCTTTTAAAACCCGTCGATATGATCGTGTCCTTAAAAACTTTGTCTCCCTTGCTCGCGGTTCTGAACGCTGCATCTTTCGGCTGTTTAACTTCCACCGTGCCCGTAAGCTGGTCGATGAACGCGTCCTGGCAGAACGCGTAAAAACCCATCAAAATAAAAATTGTCACAAACAATAATTTTTTCATTTCCTTCCTCCTATTAATATATTGAAAATATCAAATTAAGTTTTATCCGCCAAAGCGCGTCCGCTTCCGGCGCGGCATCGCCTAGAGCGGGCATGAATACGCCGGTTCCAAAGTTCAAACGGAATCCCGGAGTTATGTTCCATATTACGCGAGCGAATAATTCCGCCCCAAGAAAATACCCCTTCGAGGAGCCGGAGCTTATCGGGTAATAATTGTACGTCCCAAGATCATTTCTGATAAAGTACGAACACGCCGCGCCCGCAGACAAGGTTTCCGTCATCCTACCCGTGAAGTCCAATGTTATGAGCGTCAAACCGGACAATTTGGCTTCCACAATCTCCCCTTGATTGACGGTCGTAAGGGGCAGGAAAGCTCCGATAGATTCGTCATCGCTCACTCCGCTTGAATAGCGGAACGACAATTTTAAGTGTTTCTCCAGATTCGTCGGCAACATGTACGTGAAACCCACGTCGGCGGCGAAAGCGGGAGTCATTTTGTCTTCGTATTCGATAAATTCAGCGCATACGCCAAAGTCGATGATATAGGATTTTAATGGAACGGACAGGGAGGCTATTAAGTACTGGCTGTTTAAATTACCGTCTCCTAAGTCAAACTGCGCCAACAGTGAAGTTTTTAAGCTGATGAATCCCGCGAGGGACGGGTGGTCATATTCAACCGCCGCCAAAACACGCGAGGGGGCAAAGTAGGTTGTGGCGAAATCATCGTAATCAAGTGTCGCACTGCTGGATTTAAGTTCGTCTCTCGTCATCGTTATCGCCGCCCTTTCCTTGTACAAGAGTCCTGTGTACCACGCCCCGACGCGGATGTTTCCGCCAGGGGTAATGAACGAAACCTGCGCCCCGTCAAAAAGACCATCAGCGGCTATTTTTAATGGGTCGCTGTAGAACATGCGCCCCAAGTTTAAATTGATATTTCCAAATTTAAAGTTTACATCCGTCCGCGTCAGTTCCGGTATTACCGAGAAGGAATTGCCGCTGGCGACTTCGTAGCTGAAAGCGGCTGAAACGTACAATTCGCCTGAGTCCCCAATCGGCATGGAAAACCGGGGGATTAATACGCCCTGTAAGTCGTAAGTAGTGCCTCCAAAATCAAAGGCGGGAACGTCAAGTTCCGCCTCTTGGATGAAAATAAGGCCGAAATCTTGAGCGTAAATTGAAAACGCGCTTAAATGAAAAGCCACGGCAAGGATAAGTAGTATTTTTTTCATTTTTCGTCCTCTAGAATCGTTATTTCCACGCGCCTGTTAAGGGCCATCCCTTCCTGCGTGCTGTTGCTTGCGATAGGCCTTTCTGAGCCGTATCCCCTTACCACTATTTCATTCGCCTTCCGCGCACCAAGACTGACGAGGTAATTCGCCACCGCCTGCGCCCTTTCACGCGAGGTGCGTATTCTTTCCTGCTCGGTTCCGGCAAGCGCGGTATGTCCGGCGACAAGGATTTTTCTGCCCGGAATGGTTTTGAGTATCCGCGCAACTTCGGCGATTTCCTTTTTTTCCTTTTCCGGCAGTTCGGCGGAATTGGCAAGGAACTGTATGTTAGAGATGCTGATGGTTATGCCCTCGTCCGTTATACGGACATCGGTGTTGGCGACATCCATCGCCTTAATCTGTGCGGTTATTTCTCCCGCCAGCGCGATGTTTTCCTCTTTTTTAACTTCTTCCGCCGTCTGCGTGGACGAGAATGCCCAAGGGTCGTCGGCTATGCGGTACAAAAGGCGGTTGACGACGAAAATCATTGTTTCGCCCGACACGTTCATGCGCGGATCGCTTTGCCCCTGTATCAGTCCCTGAATGACCATTTCGCGGTAGCTGTAATGGGCGTTTTTAAACAATGTGTACATCGGACCACCCTTTAAACCAAAAGCCCTCATTATAAGGACCGAAAATCTTTCCATGGTAATCGCGTCTTTGGCGCCGACGTTCTTGGGCAGCCATTTTTTTTCAGCCGCAAAACGCAATGCGTCCTGCGGATTTTTTTTGTCAAAAGAGCCTGTAACATCCGCCGCTTCCAATACAAAACGCGCCGCCTGCGCGTAACTTACGGCTGAGGTTTTTAAAAGCTCCTGTACTTCGTCCGCCACTTGCGCGTGTAGAGTGGCGCAGATGATCAGTAGAAAGAATGTTATGATTATGTTCTTTTTCATACATATTTTTCCTTGAAGAAATGCTGGTGGACTTGGACTTGGACGATTAAAACATGTTGAAACCGAGGTTTGACTGTCATATTCAAAGCGACTGGGTACTTATCTACGAAATTGACCCCGTGGCTCGTACCGTTACATTCCATCATACCGGCTCCCATTCCGATTTGTTTTAACATTTGTTTCTTGCGCCTCCGTTTTTTAGTCAGTTTTATTATTGTTTAGCCCATGTTTCGCTACCTGTCGCCCTCGTATATGTTCCTGCTTTTCCTGCACTGTAGGCAGTCCTTAAACTGTTGCCACCTGAACCAAGGGCTCCTTCAGGAAAGGCATTGCTACCAAAATTGTTGTCTGGTATGTTGCTTCCAGCTGCAAATGTTACGGTGGTAAGTTGGATACAATCGGCAAAAGCGTTATTCCCTATGGTTTTAACGCTGTTTGGTATGGCTATGTCGATAAGAGCGCACCCACTAAAAGCGTGACTCCCAATGGTGGTAACTTTGCTGTTGGCGATAAACGATACTCTTTTAAGGTTGCTGCAAGTTTGAAAAGCCTGCTCCCCAATGCTTGTAACGCTGTTTGGTATGGTTATGCCGGTAAGACCTGGACAATAGTTAAAAGCTTGAAAGGGTATTGTTTTTATTGTACTGCCTGAAAGATCAAGGTTAATGTATTTATTGTATATGTTTCCATGTAATAAGCCTCCAACGCTATTAGGACTAGTGGAAGTGCCGCCGCCGAGATCGCTCACGTTCAGCTTAACGTTATAGGGGGCTGTGATGTCGTTTGGGTCTGCCTCTTGAATCCATGTTTCGAAATCGAGAATTCTGTTAAGGACTACTGCTTTTGACCATGTTAAGCCGTTTGGCTCTCTCATATATGTTCCCGCTTTTGGATTTGCTGAATCTTTGTAGGCAGTCTTTAAGCTGTCGCCGCCACCTCCATTAGTTTTGTCAGGGAAGGCATTTATACCAAAATTGTCGTTTGATATGTTGCTTCCAGTTGCAAATGTTACACTGGTAAGGTTGGTGCAACCAGAAAAAGCTTTGTCCTCAATTTTGGTAACGCTTCCGGGTATGGTTATACTGGTAAGGCTAGTGCAATCGGAAAAAGCCATGCTCCCAATAGTGATAACGCTGTTCGGTATGATTATACTAACAAGGTTGGTGCACTCGTTAATAACACCAGTATCAATGGTTTGAAAGGTACTGCCTGAAAGGTCAAGTTTGACGTATTTGTTACTATTTCCTTCTGTCCTTAATACAAATCCAAGGCTTGTATCAGCTTCGACAAGATTGCTCACATTCAACTTGGCGTGGTAGGGCGAAGTGGGTCTATTTTCAGGCTGATTTATAAGCCAATTCCAAAAATCGACAATGCTAGTAAAAACTTTCCACTCTAAGTTCAGTGTAATAATTTTTGAGACGTTCTGCCCGGCTCGCGCTTCAACAGTGGCTTTGCCTATGGCGTACACACTGTCGTCTTTATTATAGGCGGTAACCGTTATATCCCATTTTCCGGGAAAGAGAGAGACGCTGACTTTTCCCTCGCCGGATTTGGTCGGTCCGACTTTAAATGTTGACGGACCTGAAAATTCTATGACGTATCTTAACTGCGCCAGAGTATTATCGTCAGGGTAGAAAACATCCCGATTTGCGCCCCCGCCCAGATAAATGGTAAGGTTCGCATCGCCGCCGTGCCATTCGCTAAAACAGCCGGATAAACTTATTACAATAAATACTGCTATAAAAATTGACAGTATAACAGAAAATTTTTTATTTGCCCCCATTTTAATTTCTCTCCTTTTTAATAACAAATATTAATATATCTTTATTTAAAAAATATGCAAACCGTAAATAATTTATCTGTCTTTCTCTTTTTGCGCATCCGTTTAGGCGGTAATA
>Ga0268262_10005669_pt1 | contig 12285 bp, 6 predicted proteins | sample TergutNc150P3_FD_190354 | JGI IMG/M metagenome (GOLD analysis project Ga0268262, IMG submission 190354) | Nasutitermes corniger P3 segment gut microbial community from laboratory colony in Florida, USA - Nc150 P3 (SPAdes) (version 2) | ecosystem: Host-associated > Arthropoda: Insects > Digestive... | reverse complement strand
GTATGCCCAGCTGGCGGCTTGCTGCGAGCGCTGAAAGGTTGTTAAGAATGGACCCTGCGGCCATGGCATCCTCCTTGATGCGTGAGGTTGGCGTCCGTGCCAAACCTTGTTACAGGCAATACAATCGGAAGAATCCGGCTTTACCTTAGCCTTTTTTTCCCGGCGGCGGCGAAGCCGCCGGACTGTCCGTGACCGTGGCCATCTTTTGCGCCGCGCTCGCAATCAATCAGCGACCGCAGTCTTCCAGCGTGGCGCCTGAGAGAATGCCTGTTGCAGAAAAGACGCGGCCTTTAGGCCGCCACCAGTACGAATGTAGTTGCGCCGACGCGAGTCGGCGCATCCATCGCCGCCCAGCGCAAGCCGGGGCGGGGAGTTCAGCCAACGGCCCGGGCGAAGCCCGCGTCTCTGCCTGACCTTGAGAAAGAGAAAACCGACAAAACCAACAAAAAAGGGGGCCGAGGCCCCCTTCCTTTGTTCCCGTGCAACCGGCAACCATGCCCCGCCGTTCCGCTCCCGCGCTTGCGCGCGCTCGCTCCACTCTGGTTCATGGTCCCTAGCGCATTCGCGCCTTTGGAACATCCTACCTGAGCAGGCCGAGCATGAGCTGGGCGGCCTGGTTGGACTGCGCCAGCGCGCTCGTGCCGGACTGGCCGAGTATCTGGAACTTGGTCAGGCTTATCACCTCGTCCGCTATGTTGGCGTCCCTGATCTGGCTCATGGCGGCCGTGAAGTTCTCCACCTGGATGCCCAGCGTGTTCGAGATGGTGTTCAGGTACTGCATGCGCGAGCCTATCGTGGCGCGCTGCATGGACACGTCCTGGATCAGCTGGTCCAGGGTGGAGCCGGCCTCGTCGGCCTTGGTGGTGTCCGTGATGTTCAGGCCGTGGAGGATGATGTTGCCCTCCATGGTGCCGATGGTGAACTCCACGTTCTCGAAGGTGGCCACCGCGACGAATATCTGGTCGTCGCGGAACACCGACTGCGAGTTGAACACCGCGTTGGTGGCGACGTTCCTGATGGCGTCGGCTATGACCTGGAACTCCAGGTCCAGCGCGAGGCGGTTGGTGCTGCTGATGGTGCCCGTCTCCGCCTGCTGCGCCAGCTCGGAGGCGCGGGTCAGCAGCTGGGTGACCTCCTCCAGCGCGCCGTCCGCGACGGCCAGGTAGGCTATGCCGTCCATGGCGTTGCGCTTGGCCTGGTTGGACACCCTGATGTCGGCGCCCAGGCGGTTGCTGATCGCGAGGCCCGCGGCGTCGTCGTAGGCGACGTTGATGCGCTTGCCGGTGGTCAGGCGTTGGATGGTCTTGTCCAGCCCAGCCTGCGTTATGCCCAGCTGGCGGCTTGCTGCGAGCGCTGAAAGGTTGTTAAGAATGGACCCTGCGGCCATGGCATCCTCCTTGATGCGTGAGGTTGGCGTCCGTGCCAAACCTTTGTTACAGGCAATACAATCGGTAGAATCCGGGGGTTCCTTGACCTTTTTTTCCGGGGGCGGCGGGGAAAATATTCCGGCGGCGGGTGGTGCAACGGAGGTTGCCGCCGGTGTGTGGTCGCAGTTGCTTGTTGGGACAAAGAGCCTATCGGAAGAAATTGACCGTGACTTGAATCATTTTTGGGGCACAGCCCTCGGCGTCGGCTCCTGAAAATCGGACAATGATGGATGATATGGTGGCACGGCCCTGCCAATGCCGATGGATAAAAGATGATTTCCCTTTCAATGATTGTGAAGAACGAAGAGGCCACCCTGGGGCACTGCCTGGAGTCCGTCAGGGGCCTAGTGGACGAAACCGTGGTGGTGGACACCGGCTCCACGGACGGCACGGCCGAAGTCGCCGGGCGCTTCGGGGCGCGGCTGCATCAGTACCAATGGTGCGACGACTTTTCCGCCGCCCGCAACGAGGCGCTGAGGCACATAACGGGCGACTGGGTTCTGGTTTTGGACGCGGACGAGGCCATAGACCCCATTGACCACGACAAGATAAGGGACGCCTGCCGGAAGCCCTTCGCCGACGCCTACAGCCTGACGACCCGCAACTACACCGCGTCGGCCAACGAAACGACGCTGGACGTTGGCGCGGTGCCGAACAATTCCACATACAGCGAAGGCTCCGGCCTGCCCTTCTACACGGACAACACCGGTCTGCGGCTGGCCAGGGTGTTCGACGGCCTGTCGTTTGAGGGCAGAATCCACGAAACCATTGGCAAGTCGCTGGTGGCCCACGCCAAGACCATAGCCGACCTCCCGGCCGTGATACACCACTACGGAAAGCTGCTGCAGGACAGGGAAAAGCAAAAGATTGACTACTACCTGGAGCTGGCCAGGCGCGACGCGGCCAAGGACCCGAACGACAAGTGGGCGCTGTTCAACCTGCTGCAACAGGCCCTTGTTGCGCGGCAGTGGCGGACGGCGCTGGATGCGTCCGAGGCCAGCCTGAAGCTGGGCCAAATGGTGGAGCCGCTGGTGCTGTACGGCGCGGGCGTGGCCTGCCAGGAGTTGGGCAGGCACGCGGACGCGCTGAAGTACTTCCATCTATTGATGGGCCACGCGCCCAACCACGCGCTGGCGGTCATGGGCAAGGGCGTTTCAACGGAGGCCCTTGGCGACCCGCAGGGCGGCCGCGAGCTGATCAAAAAGGCGATCCAGATACAGCCGGGCTACATGCCCGCCCGCTGCGCCCTTGCCGACCTGGAGCAGAGGCAGGGCAACTTCGACGCCGCCCGCAGGGCGGTGCTGAACGCCGTCGCCGTCGCCCCGAGGGAGCCGTCGCTGTATGACCAGCTGCTGAAAATCGAAATGGCGCGCGGCAACGTCAAACAGGCCGTGGAGGACGCTCTTCTGGCGCTGAAGGTCTGCCCCGGCGGCGGCCAGGGCAGATGGCACCGCCTCGCGGCCGTGTACATGGGCCAGACAGGCCAGCGCGGGGCGGCCATCTCCATACTTGACCGGGGCCTGAAGGAATTCCCCGACGACCCCGACCTGAAGCGGCTGCGAAGCTTGGTATAGGCGAAGCCTGTACCAAGGGCCGTCCGTGGCCGCAGCCGTCTTTTGCGCCGCGCTCCGTAAGCGCAAGTAGCCGAAATCTACCAGCGCGTCGCCTAGGACCTGGTGGTAGCAGAAGAGACGCGGCCGTCTGGGCGCCGGCGTGACTGCGGCATCAGCGGCAGCATCCGGTACGAACATGAACGCGCCGACGGCAGCCGGCGCATCAATTGAGGCGGTTTCATTCCATTTCTAATTCAAAATTGCCTCCATGCAATTTTGAATTAGTCGGCTGCGGCGAGGCGCGACTCGCCTTGCCTCCCGAAATGGTTCGCATTTCGAGCACGACCTCCGTGTCGCGCATTCCAATTCCAGATAGAATTACCACGCATTCTATCTGGAATTGGAATCAAAACCTTGGTGTACGTCTGCTCCTGGCCATCCGCCGTCTCTGGCTGAATTCGGTATCATGTTTGTTTGCAGCAACTTCCGCCAGAGTCTGCTACGGCCGGCCGCAGCCTTCAACCCCGTTGAGTTGCAAAACCCAAGGGGTTTTGCAACTGGCTCGATTGTCAACCGGCGGCTGGCAACTGCTCTTGCCGCCCAGCGAAGCCAGGGCGGGGAATTCAATGGAAGGCGCGACGGCATCCCTGTTCACTGTCAGCTGCTTGTATAATGCTGTGGTCATGCCGTCGGACGTCTACTCCATTCTCGACCAGGCCCGCAGGGAGGACGGGGAGGGGAACCATCCAGCGGCGCTGATGAAGTACAGGCTCTTCCTGAAGTACGAGGCCGGCGACGCGCAGGCCTGGGCCGACTACGCCGGCTGCCTGCTGGCGGCGGGCAGGTTCGACGACAGCGCGAGGGCCTGCGACACGGCGCTGGGCATTGCCCCCGGCCTGGAGCCCGCGCTGGTCAACAGGGCGGCCGCGCTGGTGGGCCTGGGGCGCTTCGTGGAGGCCAGGGAAGTCTATGCCGCCCTGCTGGCTGTGTGCCCCGACAGGACGGAATTCATCGTGGGGATGCAGAAGTGCCTGTACCGGATGGGCGACATAGCCTCCATGGAGCCCATCCTGCTGAAGATACTCGACGCCGACCCGACGCACGAGGAGGCCATCGGCCTGCTGACGGCGGTGTACACAGTGAGGGGCGATACAGCGAAACAGTTGGAGTGGTCCTGGAGGTTCCTCGATCTGAAATTCGAGGGCGAAGAACTGCTGTGGGAGAGAAGCGTCCTGCTGCTGAAGCTGGGCGATTTCAGGGAGGGCCTCAGGCTCTTCGAGAACAGGCCCAGCATGAAAAAAGACTACGGGTTCCGCGGTCCCCTGTGGGACGGCGGCCGCCTGCGGGGCCGCACGCTGCTGGTCCACTGGGAGCAGGGCTTCGGCGACACCATAATGATGCTGCGCTACGGGCCAATGCTGAAGGAGCTCGGCGGCCGCGTCCTGCTCCACGTCCAGCCGGAGCTGCTGGAGCTGGCCCGGACTTGCGCCGGCTTCGATGCAATAGTCTCCTGCCCGCCGGCCGAACTGGAGGGGAAATATGACGCGCGGATTCCGGTAATGTCCCTGCCGCTGGCGCTTGGCACGGAGCTGCACACCATCCCGGCGGATGTGCCCTACCTGCGCGTGCCCGCGCACGTCAAGAACAGGGCTGCCATCGTGGAGAGGCTGGCGCCGGCCGGCGGCCGCAGAAAGGCGGGCCTAGTCTGGGCGGGCAACGTCCAGTACAAAAACGACCGCCTGAGGTCAGTCCCGCCAGACCAACTGTGGCCCCTGGCCGAATGCGGGGGCGTGGCGTGGTTCTGCCTCCAGCGCGAGGCTCCCGACCTAGTCCCATTCGAGGGGGCCGTTCCCATGGGCGGCCTGATGGAAACCTTCGCCGACACAGCCTTCCTGCTGGACAGCATGGACCTGGTGGTCACTGTTGACACGTCGATGGCCCACCTGGCCGGGGCGCTGGGCAAGCCCACCAGGCTGATGCTGCCCTTCCGTAGCGAATGGCGTTGGCTCGCCGCCAGGGACGACAGCCCATGGTACCCCACCATGCGCCTGCACAGACAGAATTACGGCGGCGACTGGGAGGAGGTCGCCACGTCAGTGGCGGCCGCCAGGCTTTGACATTACTGGAACGCATCTTTTGCGCCGCACACCGTGGCTACAAGTAGCCGAGACCAACCCGTGCGGCGCCTTAAGGAATGACGGTAGCAGATGAGGCGCGCAACGCGAAGCGTTGCGCCACCGGTACGAACATAGTCGCGCCGACGCAGTCGGCGCATCCATTGCCGCCCAGCGCCAGCTAGGGCGGGGAATTGCAAAAAAAAGGCGCGTCAGCAACGACATTTACTGGCAACTGTCAACTGCTTTTCACTGGCAACTCGTCAGCTTCACATACCTCCCCATCAGATCCGCCACGATCTCCGCCTCCGCCATGTCTTTTCCGTACCCGTACAGCCTCATCACGGCGGCGTCGAGGGCGCGGTGGGCCTTTAGAAGGTCGGGCGGCATGGTCACTGGGTCGTAGAGGTCGGCCAATGAACTGCCGGGGTATTTCGCCCTGGTGTCCAGGATGGTCTGCGCCAGATTCTCAATGTCGGCCCGCTGTTTTTCATCCGCCTCCGGCCACGGGAAATTGTTGTACACGATGTTTCTGGAGTAGCTGTAACTCACTCCCAAACGTCCGCACACCGCCCGCGTCCACGCCATGTGGACTATTGAGGTCAATACGCCGAAGTGGTACAGGCCGGCGCCCGGCACAGCGAACAGCTTGTCGCCTGGGATGGTCGCGCCGTCCAGAAAGCCGATTGGGATGTAGCGCCTGTTTTCGGAGGACACCTTCGGGACGGCTATGTACCTGTCGGGGTTGTTCGTCTCCCTGAAAAGAGCCGGCTTGTCGGCGAGTTTGCGCCTCCCCTCGTCAGGGGACACCTCGCGGTCTTTCTTGCAGGCGGTCACGCGCTCCATGACCTTGGGCATACTCCGCATCTCCGCCGGCGACACGCCCACTAGCCACAGGCACCAGCGCGGCCTGTTGTTGATGAACTCGTCGCCCATCATGAATCGCTTGATGAACTTCTTGGACAGCGGGTCGGCTTTGACAAAGGCTTCCAGGTCATCGTCTTCAATGATTAAATGGCCGCCATCGGCTGGCCTGTTTCCAGAAATCAGCTCTGGCACATCACAGATGGGGTAGCCCCTGTTCTCAATAAAGAAGTTCTCCGCGTCCACCAGGTACGGGTTGATGTTCCCTGCCGGCGTTCTCTTGCCCTCATCGTAGATAGCCTTCTCTGCGCCATTTTCCGCGCCGAACCCCACTATCACGCAGTGCACCGCCGCCCTGCCCCTGGCCTCGTTCGTCCACTTGAAGGTCCGCCGGGCGAAGCCGATGTGGACGCCGTACGCCTCCATCAGCGGCCTCCACACTGCCGCGGCCTGCTCGCCCTGGGTTATGGAGTTGGTGGACACAAAGGCGGCTCTGATTTGTGTGCCCTGTATCAGCCTTGCGGCCCTGTAGTACCACGCGGCCACGTAGTCCATCTTCCCGGCGTTCTTGATGGGCTTTCCGTCTCTGCCCAGGCACACGGCCAGCATGTCGGCCTTCTGCCCCTCGTTCTGGTTGGAGTACCCCACGAACGGCGGGTTCCCCATCACGAATGACAGTTCCCCCTTCGGCACGACGCTTTCCCACTCAATCCTCAAAGCGTTCCCCTCGACTATCGTCGCCCCCTTCGTCAGGGGCAGCCTGGCGTAGTAGTCGCCGAACTCGTCGGACGCCTCCATGTTCATCAGGTGGTCCATCAGCCACATGCCGGTCATCGCCAGCTGGCAGGGCCAGGGCAGAAGCTCTATGCCGTGGAACTGCTCCACCGTGACAAGGAAGTGGCTCCTTATGTCCAGAAGCCTGTGGTCGGTGGTCTTTTTTGAAAGGCGCAGCTCCTCCCGAACCACCTCGATCTCCAGCCTGCGCAGCTCCCTGTAGGCGACTATCAGAAAGTTGCCGCAGCCGCAGGCGGGGTCCAGGAACTTCATTCCTGCCAGTTTGTTGTGGAAGTCGGCTAGGGTCTTCTGGCTTTTCTTCGCCCTGCTGAATTCCTCTCTAAGCCCGTCCATGAACAGGGGGTCTATGAGCTTGAGGATGTTCTCCTCCGATGTGTAGTGCGCCCCTATCTCCCGTCTCTCTATCCCCTCCATGGCGCCCTGGAACATGGAGCCGAATATGGCGGGGGATATCTGGCCCCAGTCGAAGGTGAGGCAGTCCAGCAGGGTACGGCGCATTTTTCCGTCAAAGGCGGCCAGGTCGAGTTTCTCGTTGAACAGTCCGCCGTTTATGTGCTGGAAGTCGGATTGTTTGAGCGCGTCGGAGAGGTAGGGGTTTTTGCTCCTGGATTCCAGCGGCTTGTCCAGGTCCTGGAACAGTTGGGCGAGTCTGCCTGAGAGGTCGGAGCCGTCGTCCTTTGACTCGTTCACATACTGGAAAAAGCTGTCCTGTGGGAATATGCCTGTGTCGTCGGCGAACAGGCAGAACAGCAGCCTGGCGACGAACACCTGCAAATCGTGGCCTGAGTAGCCGTGCCCTTTGAGGGCCTCGTGCAGGTCGGCCATCCTCCCGGCTGCCTGGACGTTCACCGACTCTTTGTCGGTTCGTATGGCCTCGGTTTCCAAGCCGGCCAGCGCGGCGAAGTGCCGGATGTGCTTCTTCAGCTTGGAGGTGGGGAAGCCGAGCTCCTGGCCGAGGGACACGTGCCTTATGCGTATTGTCCTGAAGTCCGAGACCATCCAGAGGTCGGGCACGTCGTTTGGGGGCATGAGGTTCATGTAGCCGGAGAGCTGGCCGAAGGCCGAACCGAGGTCCTTCCCCCTGGACTTCATCTCTATGGCGATGCGGCCGTCCCAGACGAAGTCTATGAAGTTGGCCCGGCCGTCGGCTGTCCTTATGGTCCTCTCGAACTCCCCCGCATCATGCGGGGCGCCGAAGACGGCGAGGAAGGCCCTTATGAAGTCGTGCTTGTGGGACTTCTCGCTGGAGGCGCTAGACCAGGCCTTCGAGAAGCGCAGGGCTGTCTCTGCCATGGCGGCCCAGGTGTGTCTGCTTGCTGGCGGCACGGGGTGTCCTCCGTGGTTATTGTAGGGCACGGCGGGGGGATGGGAGTTGGCAGTTGCCGGTGGAAAGCGGTTGGCAGTGGCCAGTAAGCAAAGATGCGGCCCAAAGGCCGCGCCTTTTTCTGCTGTTTACCGCCCCGGCTGGCGCCGGGCGGATATGGATGCGCCGACCGCCGTCGGCGCGACTACATTCGTACCGGATGCGGGCTGGCGCCCGCGCCTCATCTACTACCGTCATTCCCTAAGGCGCCGCGTGTATTGCGTTGTTCAATCCAAAAATTAGAATCGCGTGGTCACTGTGTTGTTGGCGGATGATTGTCTGTAATTGGTCATGGTAGTTGGTTTCGTGTTTCAATGTCTAGGTTTAGTGCGGCTGTCATTGCCATGTTCGCGCCCGAAAAAACCCTAATGTCAAAGGTGTGTCAAAAACAGGCTGACCATGGATTTTCTGAAATTTGGCGGCGGCGCTTGCGTTTGAGTGTTTTTCACTGTCGTGCATGGGCGGGTATCTGTGGGCATCTGTATTGGCCGTGCTTTACGTGGTTTTCACGGACGTGCGGTGGCGGCTATGTGTGTCCATTGGTGCTTACCTGCGCTTGCATGTGTCCACTGGCGTGTCGCTGTGGGGCGTTCATGGTTTGGTGCTGGTTCATGTCTTGGTGCATGACTGCTGCTCCGCCGCGCCCGTTTGAGCGTACGGCAACGCAAACATTGTAGCGTGTCTGGTCCGCCGATTCGGTTCTTCGTGCGATTCAAGTTGTTCGTTTCCACGGTGGCAAATTGGCTTCCAGCGCGTGTCTGCGCCCGTGTCCCTGCAATGGGAATGGCACATTTCGGGCCATTCGGCACTCCAAGTTTGCCCTGGAAAAAGCGGCCCACTTATTGCGAAGCGCGGTTGCAGAATCGCCTGGGTCGCTGTCTTGCGCGGTGCGTTCCTGTGTCTCGCGCTGTTCGTTCCGGCCGGTTCTGCGGCCGGCGATGTGGTGTTTCATGGGTCTGTGCCGTGCGGATTCTGGCTTGGGCGTTGGCTTTCCGCTGTGACGCGCTAGGCGTTTCGTGGCTGTCTTTTCTCCTGTGGCCCGCTGGTGGCTCTGCTGCCGTGGGGCGTACGCAACGATGGAGCCGGCGTTTTCTTTCCGTAGTCACCCCCACAAAGTGGGGGGTGACTACCATGTTCATGTTTTTCCCGGCGAATTGGATGTTTCGCCCGGCGCCGCGCTTTGCTCTTGTTCGGCGTTTTGGCCACGGCGGTTCGGCCGGGAACCTCCGCGCCAAAACCCTGCGGGTTTTGTCACGCAGCTTCCTGGCGGCCGACCGGGGCGGCGCTGCGGCACCCCGCGCTCGGCTCACGGGGGAATTGCTTTGCGCGTCCCGCCCGGCCAGCCCCTTCGCCCGGTAGGGGGACCGGCCGGGCGTGCCACGCAAAGCGGACGGGGTTGTGCAGGGGCACACGCGGAACCGAGAAAAGAATTGTCGGACGGGGCAGAACAATTCCAGACCCCGCGCACCAGGAAATCGCAGACGGAATCTTTGGCCAACGTCAGCGCAGACCAAAGCAAACAGCGTCCCGCGCAAATGCCAAGCGCGGTCCAAACAAATCCATCCGCTGGCCAGAGCAAAAGAAATCCCAGGACCCAGAAAAAGAAATCGGCGGCAAAAACATGAACATAGTAGCCACCCCCAAAAAGCGGGGGTGACTACCCGTACGGAAATCGCCGGACCATTGTACACGCCGCGGCGGCGGAGCCGCCCGCGGTCAACCTCGCCAGCGTCAAGTACGCGTGATGGACATCTCGACCTTAGCGGGTCAGCTTCAGACCTATCTGCTGGCGGTCATCGCCAAGTTCGAGAACTTGACCACGCGGGCATGAATCTTTTGTTTGTCTCAATCGGAATGGCAACAGAGATTTGCCTGTCGTGTTCGGTGCCTGCGTCAGGGCTTGGCTTTCCCCCTCGCAACGAGAGGCCGGCGGAGATGATTCTTGACCGCGGCCATGCGGCTGGCCCATAATGCACAATGTAACCCCGATGCACGCCAGCATTTTGAACTGCGGACGCGCACTGGTCGCACATGGAGGTCACAATGGCACAGACAGACAGCACCACGTTCCGCAGGCCATCTGGGGGGCGCAGGACCATCGTGGCCGTGTTCCTCGGCGCGGCGGTGGCGGTCGCCGCCTATGCCGGCGGGACGGCAGTCGCACTGTATCCCGCAGGTGTGGCCGAGTGGCAGCAAGACCCCAACCAAATGGGTGCTGGCGAGCTAAGTGATATGGGCGATAAATATTATTTTGGAACGGATGGTGTCGAGAAAGACTACAAGGAGGCAGTGAAGTGGTACCGCCTTGCAGCCGAGAAGGGTCACGCATTGGCACAGCTCTTCTTGGCAACCTGTTACCAGGAAGGGGAAGGTGTCGCCAAAGACTACAGAGAGGCCGTCAAGTGGATCCGCCGTGCGGCCGAACAGGGCAATAAGTCTGGGCAGTATAGGTTGGGAAGAATATATCAAGACGGGAAAGGTGTCGAAAAAAACCGTGACGAGGCCATCAAGTGGTACCGCAAAGCGGCGGCGCAGGGCAACGAGTACGCAAAAGAGGCACTCTCAAAAATGGGCGCGTTGGGCGAAACCGCAGGTCAGACCAACAAGCAGACCAGTGGCGGTCAGATGAGTGCGAACGAGCAATATATGATGGGCATGAATTATGCCCTTGGAGTTGGCCTCGCGGAAGATCATAAAGAGGCCGCAAAGTGGTACCGCCTTGCAGCAGAGCGGGGCCATAACGATGCACAGTGCAGCCTAGCAGATCTTTACTACAGTGGGGATGGTATTGGCAAAGACTATGGAGAAGCCGCGAAGTGGTACCGCAAGGCGGCCGAACAGGGCAATGAGTTTGCACAGTACAGATTGGGAGAAATGTACCGAGACGGGACAGGTGCCCCGCAAAACCGCGATGAGGCCGTCAAGTGGTTCCGCCTCGCGGCAACGAAGGGCGATAAGAATGCCCAGAACAGTCTGGGAGAAATGTATCGGGACGGGGAGGGCATCGCCAAAAACCCTGACGAGGCCATAAGGTGGTTCCGCCTTGCGGCAGCGCAGGGCAACGATGACGCAAAAAAGGCTCTCTTGAAAATTGACGAGGACGCCAAAAAGAATCTCTCGAAAATTGCCGATGGGCAATATGAGACGGGCGATAAGTATAGATTTGGAACTGGTGTCAACAAGGATGACAAGGAGGCCATGAAATGGTACCGCCTCGCGGCAGACAGAGGTCATGCCAAGGGCCAGTTCCAGTTGGGGGACATGTACTACCGGGGGATTGGTGTTGCGGAAGACAAAAAGGAGGCCGCGAAGTGGTGGCGCCTTGCGGCTGAACAGGGTCACGCGGAAGCACAGTACCAACTCGGCGAGCTTTACTACTATGCCCGGGGTGTAGGCAAAGATTTCGGAGAAGCCGCAAAGTGGTACCGCATGGCGGCTGAACAGGGTTACAAGGGCGCCAAAGAGCGGCTCGAAAACGTCATATCAATGAACAAGTACAGCGAACAGCCCGACCCCAAGCTGATGAGCGCAGAAGACATGGCGTTTATGGGTCTCAACTATTATTTGGGATTGACCGTCGCGCAGAATTATCAGGAGGCGGCGAAATGGTACCGCCTTGCTGCCGAGCAGGGCAACTCCACTGCGCAGTATGGCTTGGCGCGGCTTTACTTGCAGGGGAACGGTGTCGGCAAGGATTACGGGGAGGCCGCGAAGTGGTTCCGCAAGTCGGCCGACCAAGGCGATGACGCAGCACAGTTCGCAATGGCGGTGTTGTATTACAACGGTGCCGGCGTAGAGCAGAGCCGTGACGAGGCCATCAAGTGGTGCCGCAAGGCGGCCGCGCAGGGCAACGAGGATGCCAAAAACGCGCTCGCAGATATGAACCGACCGCAGGTCGCCAAGAGGAGCGTCGCCGACTGGATGGAGATCATACAGAAGTCCCTGGGGGCCGTTGCGAACGCCGCCGGCGAGTATGACAAGATCCAGCAGGCAAGGCGGGGCGGCGGCCAGGGCGCGCGGGGCCAGTCCGGCGGCGGCGGGATGGAGAACTGCTTCTTGTGCGGCGGCAACAAGATTTGCACGGCCTGCTATGGCGTTGGGAGATGCATCATATGCAATGGCACCCACAAGTGCTCTAAATGCGGCGGGACCGGGAAACTGCCGAAGGG
>Ga0268262_10005668_pt1 | contig 12285 bp, 11 predicted proteins | sample TergutNc150P3_FD_190354 | JGI IMG/M metagenome (GOLD analysis project Ga0268262, IMG submission 190354) | Nasutitermes corniger P3 segment gut microbial community from laboratory colony in Florida, USA - Nc150 P3 (SPAdes) (version 2) | ecosystem: Host-associated > Arthropoda: Insects >... | reverse complement strand
AGGAAGTGAAGCAGGGCAGCCAAACCTTGCGCGACCGCGGCGAGCTGGCGCAAAGCATCGCCCCGCATTCCGGCGATTTGTGGGCGGACGCGAGTACTAATCTGGCGTACGCGAGAATTCAGCAGGAGGGTGGAACGATAACGCCCAAGAACGCCAAGGCTTTATTTATTCCGGCTGGCGCGAAAACCAGAGCCTTGATGCGTTCGTATGGCGCGTCCACGCCGGGCAAGCTGATCAAAGCAATGGAAACGGACTACGGATTTTTTAGGGCGGGACGGGTTTTCTTCGCGTATAAAAAAGGAAAGGGCAATAACAAAGGCAAAGAATTTGCGCTGTTTATTATATCACATTCGGTAAAGATTCCAGCGCGACCGTTTTTATACATCGACGAAAAAGACGAAGCGTATCTGATGAAACTGGTACAGGACGGCGTAATGGGAGCGCTGGGAAGGAATTAAACCGTATGAAAGGAATTATTTGGAGGGTAAGCAATGCCAATTTTTGGGCCTTATTTTAATTTACCGTACATACCGCCTTATAACGGGGATCGGCGGATGTCTGTCCCTGTAAAGAAGGGCGGGAATAGGAAAAAAAACAGTACTAAGAAACGAAGGAGGTAATTTGGTGGAAAAAATTATTAACGCCATACAGGAGGGCATCCGTAATCTGGGACTGGAAGCGGTTGTCACGCCGCAAACCGCGACAGCGAACCGCCCGCGGATAGAACTGTATCTGGCGGGAATAGAACTCGCCGGCATCGACAACCAGAATCCCGAAAAAGGAAAGCTGGGCTGGGAGCGGATTATCTTTAACGCGGTATTCTCAAGCGGCGGCACTCACCTCCAATGGGTAAACGATACGATTCGCGCGTTACGCAAACTGGTTGCGTTAAGCGACAGCCCGATACAGATCACTGTCAAGGCAGATAAAACTTATTACCTCGAAGCGTGCTGGAAACGGCTGAACGCCGGACGCTTCGAGTATCCTGAAGAGGAACAATCTTCAATGCCGGTACGATATACCGAATCTTGGGAAGTTTCGGTCGCGTATCCGGCGCATATTATAGGGCCAAGTCCAAAGGACAGCCCACAGGAGGGATTATGAGACCGACCGGAAAAGAGGGTTATCTGTACGGGGTACAATTCGGAACCGCCGTTACGGGCGGCCCGGATGTAAAGCTGACCAAGAGCGGCTGGTACAAAATAAAGAGCCGCGGCGCAGACGGGAGCGGTATCCCGCAAAAAGACCCGAAGCGTGAAAATGACCGTGACCTGCGGGAAGGTGACGTATACTGGGCCGAAGCCGGGCAGAAACTGGCAACGGGCGACGCGCTCATTCCTATGACGCTCAAAAAGCTGTCGTTCACCACAGACACGTCCGCCGCCGCGCAGGGTCAGGCGATTGACGTGTCTACCCAACTCGATGTGGAAACGGGGGCGCGGGCGTTTGAACCGTCCGCGTTTAAGGAACAGAGCGGCAGCATTAACGGCCTGGTGGATGTTGACAGCGAGGAACAACGGCTTTTGGCTAACGAGTTCAGCCAGGTCAATGTTCAGGACGGCAGCGGCCATGTTTCGGTAAGCGCGTCCGGTTCGCGGGTTCATCACCTTATGATTTCTTATCGCGAATCGCGGACTCCGGGTGAAACGGAAATGTGGCGGTACTTCCCTGTTATCGTGGAAAGTTTTCAGATGGACAAACCCATCGACGGCGCGGTCCCGTTCAACTTTAACTATAAAGTTGACGGTAAGAGCCGGCCCGCCATTATCTACCGCACTATTCCTGAAGGCAAAATTCCCGCCGACAATCCGCTTGATGGTGACGAACAGGAGAATTGGCAATGAAATTTACCGCGCTGAAAAGTTATGTTTTTTATCCCGATGTCAACGGCAACCTTGATCTGCCGGAAGCCGAGCGGCTGTCGGTGGAAATTACGCGGCCTACCGCCGAAGACTTCGGGACGCTGCTGTCGCTGGAAATTGCGCAGAAAAACCACAAGGATGACGAAGACAGAAGCGTATTTAGATATAACGTGCCGAAGATCCTCCGCAACCATGTCGGGTACATTAAAAATTTGACGGTCGAAGACGTGGATAATCCGGAGGGGAATAAAACAATAACCAGCGGAAAAGAACTGGCGGAGGCAAGTTTCGCCGGAATGTTCCCGCTGGTAAGGGACATCTGTACCGAAGTCTGCGCCGAGCGCATATCTGACACACAAAAAAAAATCTCCGAACCGGACTCGGCCTCCTCTGGGACGGGTGGCAAGAACGGGAATTAAAGCCGGAGTTCGCGCGGGAAAAAATACTGTTACGTGACCGGGTTATACGACGGGGTGAGGTAAAAAAATACCTTACCCCTGAATTTTATATGGCCTATAACCTATGGACAAAAATAAAACGGTATGGCTGGCCGCACGGCCCGGACTGGATCAACGAACCGGCCGGGCTGGTGGAATTGGTGGAACTGTTTGACGGTGAGCTGGAACTGCTGAAGGAAAAGGACGGGAAAAAAGATGCAGGTAACGGACGAACTGCGGGTACTGGTTGAGGCGGAAGTCGCCCGCGCTATTGAGAATTTCAATAAGCTCGGCGCGAGCGTTGACAGTACGGAACAGAAAACGCAATCCCTCGGCGAGGCGCTCGATTCCGTTTCAAAAAAGTCGGTGCTCGTCTCGGCGGCTATCGGCGGAGCCGGAATCGCGGCGGTCAAGTTTGCCGGAGACAATGAAAAATTAAAACTGTCCTTAAAAAATATGCTCGGCTCCGCCGATGAAGCTTCCGCCGTATTTGAGGATTGGCGCAAGCTCGGCGCTTCCCCCGGCCTTTCCACTGACGAGGTGTTTGATCTGGGCCGGGCAATGGTGAATATGGGGCATGACACCGCGTACGCCACTCAAACCATCCAGATGCTCGGCGACGTGGCCGCGGGAACCGGTAAATCTTTCGGAACCGTATCGGGAGCGTTTGAACACGCGCGCGCCCAGGGAAAACTGACAACCCGCGACCTGGTAAGTCTCCAGCAACAGGGCATTCCAATCCTCAAACAACTGGCGAAAGAATTAAAGACATCCGAAGACGGCGTGCGCCAGATGGCGGCCCAGGGCAAAATAGGCTTTTCCGATCTGGAACGGGCCTTCCAGTCGATGACCGGTCCGGGCGGCCAGTTCGCCGGCATGATGAACGAACTCTCCGGCACGGCTTTGGAAAAATTCAAAACCGCCTCGAATGACGCAAAACAGGCGCTCGCTTCTTTCGGGGAAATGATGCTGCCTATGGCGGTGGATTTATTGGACGGCGCAAGCTCGATTCTCCGGGGCATTACCGACATGGACGAGGGAACCAAGCGGTTTGTTCTTGGTATGGGCGGGGTGGTCGCCATTTCGGGTCCGGCTATTGCGGCAATTAAAAGTGTCCACGCAGCCATGACCGCCGCCGCCGCCAATCCGTATATATTGGCAATCGGCGGGACTATAGCGGTCGCCAGTATAATCGCGGGCGTTATTAACCAGCAGGCGCACGCATATAAGGACTTGAACACCCAGATACATAAAACGAAAACCGAAGCTGACAACCTGTTGCGATCTTACGCGGGCGGTAATGACGCCAAATTACTTGATAAAGAAACAACCGAAGAACTTATTAGGTTATACCCCAGTTTGACCGGAGAGATCACCGCGTATGCGACAACTGTTGACGAAGCGGCGGCGGCGATAAGGCGGCTTACCGAAGATGAGGTTACCAACGCCGCGCTCAAACGGATAGAAAAACTGAAAAAAGAAGCGGAAGCCGCCGAAGAAGCGGCAGTGGCTTATGAGGGATTCCGCGTTAAAGCCCTTAAAAATATTGAAATAGCCGAAAAAATGGGGGAGGCGTTCAAAGCAAAGGAATTTAGGGACTCTATTGAAACTTATAAATATGGATGGGACGAGGCGGTAAAAAAAGCCGGAAAAACACGGCGCGAAATAAACGCGGAGTTGGCGAAAATCGGCAAAACTCTGGGAGATGATTTTGCGATTGTTGATATTCCAGTCACCTTATCTGTTGACACCACAAGCCTTGCAACACCACCCGAAGCAATAAAAAAACGCTGGCAGGACTGGTACGGCGAAATAACCAAAATCGATCCCTCTTCTTTCGGGGATTCAGGCACACAGGCGGCGGAGTTGTATATTGCCGAATTCAGCCGGTCGTTTGAAGCGGGTAAAACCGTGTTTACCGCATTAGGCGAAGAATTCGATATCGCCGGGTCGCTGCGGAACCAGCAGGGGGAAATTCAAAAAGCTCTTGTTGAAATGTTTTCTATCAATCCCGCCGATATTGACCGGTCGTTTGAAGCGGCAAGCGAGCCGGTAAAACAGCTTATCGCCGAATATAAACGCCTGACGCCGGAGATCAAGGCGGCGGAAGACGCCATGAAGGCCGCCGCAGCGCAAAAAGAATACGCGCAGAAAATCGAAGACCTGCGGCAAAAAATCGCGGACTTCGGAAAATCGGAAGTCCAACTCGTGCATGATATGGCTATCGCCAACAACGCATTACCCACACAGGCTGCGGAAATTGCCAAACTTACCGGCGAATTCCGGCGGACGGAAATTATAGCCGAATATGACCGGCAGATAAAAGAATTAACCATGACAGAAAAAGAACTGGCTATGGCGGCCTTCGCCGCCACGGGAGCGACCTTAGACCAGTTAACCGCTTTCAGCCAACAATTTGATCTGCGCGATAAGATTCAACAGGCAGAAGAACTGAAAAAAACGCTTGAAGGCATCAGAAGCAGTTTAATAAATCTGGGCGCGGGCGCGACTCTGACCGGCATAGAAACGCTGGGCAGCGCGCTGGGCAAGGGGGCCGATGCTGGCGACGCAATGCGCGAGGCGCTGGTCGCCATGCACATGGAAATTCTTAACGCTCTGCCCAGCCTGTTTTTACAGGCGGGGCTGCAGCTTATCGCCCAGGGCCAGTGGCCGCTGGGGCTGGGCTTTATCGCCGCGGCGGGCTCAACGGCGATGATTAAAGGCTACGTCAACGGCAAGATTGAATCAGAACGCGCCGCCGCCCAGGCCAACGCCCACGGCAATATTTTTGACGCGGACGGTATTCATGCCTTCGCCCACGGGGAAACATTTACCAACCAGATCGTACAGAGGCCGACGTTGTTTACGTTCGCCCGCGGAACCGGCCTGATGGGCGAGGCGGGGCCGGAGGCGATAGTGCCGCTTAAACGCATGGCAAACGGCGACCTTGGTGTCACGGCGGCAAACGGAGGCGGGACGAACGTAACGGTTACCATAATTAATAATACCGGAGCCGAAGCGCGCAAGGAAGAATACGATGACGGCTTCGGCGACAGGCGGATCGAAGTGGTTATCGGAGAGATGGTCAATGACCATATTGCGTCGGGCAAAGCCGACCGCGTTATGGGCGGGCGTTTCGGAATACGGGCCGGGGGGGTGTAAATGGCTAATATCACCTGGCCGGCGGAACTGCCGGCAACCCTTCTGCTGGAAGGGCTTTCCATGCAGCCGCAGAATAATGTTATCCGCACTTCCATGGACGCGGGGCCGAAAAAGGCCCGCAGGCGCTATACTGCGGGAAGTAAAATATTTTCAGGCAAACAGATATTCAGCGCGGAACAGTTTGAAATTTTTAAACGGTTTTACCATACCGTGCTGGCCGACGGCGTGTTGCGTTTTAATTTTACCGATCCCATTACTCTTGAGACGGGCGAATTCCGCTTTACCGCCAATTACGACACCGCCGCCCTTGACGGCCTCTTTGAAGTTACCCTGCCGCTGGAGCGGATGTTATGAGCCGCGTATCTCAAGCGGCCGCCGCCGCCGTTACCGCGCCGGAAACGGAAAAAGTATTTTTACATTTACTTACCATCGAAACGTCAGGCGGGGCGGTACTGCGGTTTGTTAATAATACCCAGAATATCACCTCACGGGGCAATGAGTTTTATGCCGCGGGTTTTTCCCTCATCCTGCCGGAGCAAACCGACAACGCCCCGCGGCCCTGCCGCCTTGCCATCGACAATACCGACCTCTCCATTTTCCAAACCATCAAACAGGCCGTGGGGCAGGATGTAACAGTTACCGTCTGCGTCATCATGGCCGATACGCCGGACGTGTACGAGCGCGGACCGCTTAAATACCGGATGCGTAACGTGAAGGCGACCAAAGAGAGCATCGAAGGTGAGGTATACGATTTTTACCTTATCGACCGCAAATTTCCCAAGGACACTTACACGCCGGAAGATTTTGAGGGGATGTTTTATTGATGATGTACGCATGGGTAAAAAACTATATCGGGATTCCTTTCGTTTCCGGCGGCAGAACGGCGGAAGGCTGCGACTGTTACGGGCTGGTCCGGCTCGTGCTGGATAACGAATACGGAGTCAGGCTACCGGAATTATCTGACGATTACGAAAACGCACTTAACATCGCCGAAACGGCGAAACTCTTTGCCGAAAAACGGCCGGTACTCGCCGCGGAAAAATTAACGGGACCACGGGAGTGGGCTGTCGTGGTAATAACCGAACAGGGGCATCCCTGCCATCTCGGCATTGTCGCCGGCGACGGCTACATCCTGCACACCGGCATAAAAACCGGATCAGTCTGCCAGCGGGCGACACACCCCGGCCTGCGGGGCCGCATTGAGGGGTATTACCATGTCGGTTAACATTATCGCCGAACTGCACCCGCTACGGTCGGGCAGAACCAAACTTACCGTCAACTCAAAATCCATCGCGGATATTATACGGGAGCTTAACGCGGGCTTTCCGCTCTCACAGGCGCGGGTCTGCCGCAACGGTGAAATTGTTAAAGATTTTTCGATAATGGCGGAAGATGGCGACACCCTGTGGATCAAGTTTGTCCCGTACGGAGGCGGCACACAAGATACCGGATCGGGAATGAAGGCTGGCGGTGCCGCGCTGATATTCGTCGGTATTGTTGTTACGATAGCCACATGGGGAGCGGGCTCCCCTTGGGGTGTTATACTCATCGGCACTGGAATTGGTATGCTTGCCGGCGGCATGGCCCTGATGAATATTAACATCCCAAATATACCATCAATCAAAGACCGGGAAAAACCTGAAAACGATCCTTCAATCCGCGGCGGGAAAAATCAGGCGCGCCCCCACGGCAGAATTCCGGTGTTGTTTGGACGGCATCGCCTTTACCCTGATCTCGCCGCTAATTCTCATACCCAAATTATAGACGGCAAACAATATTACACACAGCTTTTTTGTGGCGGGTATAAAGATTGCGCGGTTGATTTGACAACCTTTAAACTCGGCGAAACTTCTTTAACCGATCTGTCCCTGACAAAAAATATCAGCCGAATTCTTGCCGGCGTGGATCCTGTTATCAGTATGGAAATACTTCAAAACGGGGAAGAATCAAAACTATATCCCTGCTGTGTTCACGAAGATGCCGTAAACGCGCCTCTGCAGAATACAATTGATGGAGGGGGCGGCAGTAAAATACCCGGCAAATTTATCCGTACTACGCCAGATAATACCGATGCGATTAATGTTGACATTTTTTTTCATAACGGCCTTGGTCAATATGAAAATAACGGCAGCTTAATATCAACGTCGGTGGAGGTTCGAGCATGGTATAAACTTGCCTCTGAAGCGGATTCATCTTATGCGCTGCTTGGCTATTTTAACAGCGGAAGCAACATCATATCAGGGGCGGAACTGAAGACAAAGCGTTACCAGGTAACCAAATCCGGCCTTACACCGGGACAGTATACCGTTAAAATAGAGCGCGTAACTGCGGATTCAACCGACAGTAAAGTCATTGATCAGGTATACACCGGATCGGTACGTTCTATAAAATCAGTGCGCCCTATCCGTGAGGAACGCCAAAGAGAGCTGACTGTTATTGCGCTGCGGGTACTTGCCACAAGCCAAATGAATGGGGTGCTGGATAGTTTTAATTTTGTGGCTACGGCAAAGATGCCTGTCTATTCCAGTAGCGGCTCCGGCGCGCCAAGCTGGCTTAACGCCAAAGAAACACAAAACCCAGCTTCCGCCCTGCTGTACGCCCTGCAAGGCAGGGCCGCACAGCAGTTAGTTGACCCCGATGATATAGATTGGCCATCAATTGAGGCGTTTTATACATGGTGCAAAGCACATAAATATATGTGTAACGCGTATCTTTTTGAATCAGTTACAATTGCTGAACTCTTACGGATGATAGGCAATACCGCCCGTGCCGACATTTTGCGCATAGACTCAAAGATTTCAGTGGTACAAGATATTGAACGACCTTCCCCTATGCAATTATTTACACCCAAAAACACTAAAAATTATTCAGTTACAATGTTCAACGCGGATATTCCCGATGCCATAGACTTGCGATTTATTGATGAGGATGCCGGATACACGCAAAACGAGGCGCAAATTTATAATACTCCCGATGGTAACCGTATCACTGAAGCCGAGACTATTCAAAAAGTTGATTTATGGGGTATTACTAATTCGGGGCAGGCCCGGCGAATGGGGATGTATAATTACGCGTGCCTGAAAAACCGTCCATTCGTACATACCATCGAAGTTGATATTGAGTATTTGTTATGCAATAAAGGCGACTGGATACAATATGCTGGAGATCTTGCCCTGACAGGATCGGTACAGGGGCGCATCGCAGGTTTGTTTTTTGAAAACGGGCTTTGTAAGGGAATACGCATAGACGAATCAATTGAAGACGAATGTAAAGATTATGCGGTGCGATTGCGTTTATCCGATGGAACCGTGGTACTGAAAAATATTTTTTATATCAATAAACCGAATGAGATATTTTTTGAACAGCCATTTGAAAAAGATTCTGAACCTCATGTTGGTGACATATACGCTTTTGGCATCCGTGGTTATGAAGTTATTGACTTAATAATTACCGACATTCAACCGCAGGCAGACTTGAGCGCTGTTTTAACGTGCGTTGAATACAGTCCCGAAATATTTAATGTTGATAATCCTGATTTTGTGCTCCCTGACTTTGTAAACAAGATTACTCCTGTATCCGGCGCCGTAGATTCTGGCGTTATTGGTATTTCAGATTTACAGACATGGCTCACATATCACGATGACGAAGAAACGCCTGAAAGGCCCGCCGGCGACGGCACAGAAAACGGATGGCATCACCTCATTACTCCGCATAGCAAGTGGATGTCACGAAAAACCGCCCGGCATATAACCGAAGGCGAATGGAGCGCCCCCGCTAAAACCACCTATCAAATAATAAACGAGGCCGTATCCTCCCGCCCTACATTTAAAGAGATTGTTCAGGGGTTTTCCGTGGAAGGCGCGACACAAGTACCTATTCGTCCCGAATTGACAGCATCCGGAGGCTTCCGTTCAATAAACCTTTCGTGGATGAAACAAACCAACCTGTCAAACTTGAAAGAATATGAAATCCAGGTGTCGGAGAATGCCGTAAACTGGTATGCGCCGCGCTTTGATGGCCAGGGACCCATAGAGGCCCCATGGCGCGGGGAAGAAGATAAAACCTTCATTACCGCGGCGACGTTTGTTGTACACTCAAATATTCCGCCCGCCGGAACCGCTGATGAACCGGCGGGCAGGCTGTTGTATTACCGCGTCCGGCAACGGACCGTACTTGGCGTGTTATCTGATTGGAGCGAAATAGCCGGAGCGCAAACAAAATTAACCGACACGGGGGATTATGGCGTTAACAGTATATCAGCTAATGCCTTGAAAGTTGCGGAATTTTGGGGGATATTCGCTAAACTGACAGAGAGCCTCATTGTTGATCCCAGATACGGCCTGTCGTCTGAAAATACAGAATGGGCGGATGGTGATACAAGGGCGATTTTGAATTCACGGCAGGTCGCCTTTCAGTTTTTTATGGATACAATTTGGGTAACAATGGCGCGGCTTGGGCTTGAAGGCGTTGAAGCGGCACAAATTTATTCACATGATAAAATGTTTATCACCAATGCCGATATGCTGTTGCGCCGGAGCAGGGGGTATGACGTAGGCGCTCCGTTACCGTCGGATAGTTCCCGTGTCGCCCACCTGGACGTGAATGAGGAAATATCCATAACGGGATCGTCGGCTTCTGTTCTTGATCAACATGGAGAGATTTTCTTTGCGCTTGCCGGAACAGGTTCGCTTGAAGGCGAATCCGAGGGTGTTCCGCTTTTTTTGAAGGCTGTTGCTCCGTATGCGACCGAGGCGCGGGCTTTGCATGGTAATTTCCGCCTTCTTAATACTTTTTCCGTTTCAGGTGCGTGGACGTTTGATTTTTGGCTTTTTTATTTTTGGAATGAAAATCAGGTTATATTCAGCATTGGCAATAATAATGAGAAATTGCAATTATCTGTTGAAAACAATGAACCGTATTTGAATGACGAACCGACAGATGGCGTATGGTTAAATGATGAAGCGATAGATGGCGTATGGTTAAATGAAATAAAAGCAGCACACTCAAAATTAAAACACACTTTTTTGACAAACACGAGTGAAATTCTGTTAGACCAAAATAAATTGGAAGAGGGCAAATGGTATCATTTTGGGATTATTGCCGATGGTTATACATTAAAATTGCTTGTTAATAATGGTTTACAGTTGTCCTGGGACAGCCAAACTCAAATATTACCGATTACGGTAGATATAAACCCTACCGCCGGCGCGATTGACGGAGAGAATAGTTTACTCATGGTGGATGAATTGATGTTTGATCCAGAAACAGCGTTGGCGGTGGATATATTTCACAAAAATACAAATCTCAAAAGACCATGGGGAAAACTTGATGATCAATACCCATGGGCAATTATAAACGTGAAGGATCCGCAATTTTTCAAAACAAATATATTCAAAAGCCCTGATTTCGCGGATGCGGTAAGGGAAATAATTAACGGAGGATGATATGGCAAATTTAGATTTAACATTGAACAGGTTTATTATACCAAATATGCCTTCTTTTGAAAATTTATTTGGTATAAAAAAACAGGATGCCGGCCGAGGTTGTACTACGGCAGAGCTTACTACAAACATGATGCTGCCCTTTTTGCGGATGAGGCCGATTGAAATAACCTCAAACACCGGCACAAGCATAGTAGAATCTGATGCGGTCCTGGATTTGAAAGGCAATGTTACAGCGTTGACTCTTGGTTCGGGGGCATACAGGGGCGTAGAACTCAAAATTACAAACGATGCTGACGATGAAATAAAACTGCTTTTTGGCGTAAAAACATTAACTGTTAACCTTGGCGAAACATTGGTTTTACGCTGGAACGGCCTTGAATGGCGCGTGACCCATAACAAGCTGGTTGGTGATTTTATTCAGCAGTTGCCGTCTGAAAGATCACCCGAAGATAAATGGTTCGATGGAGAATGGGTAGACTGGTCTGATCGTGCTATTATATATGGCATATCAGCATCGCCACCCCCATCATATGTCAATTATTATAACCTTGTTGGAACTAATATCGCTGCAAACGCAACTCCCGTGGTTATGTATCATGTACCGGGGAGCGATTACCAGCTTTTCAGGTTCAAGGCCCAAACGGCAGCGTATACCGTTCCCCAGGAGCTTGATCCTGTAAAATGGGAGCACATAAAGCCGGGTGTATATGACGAGAGAGAATCCTGCCAAAAATTATCCTACAGAAATACCGAGAGTAAAATAGTCGTTACGGAAGATTTACAAATTGGTGACCAAATAATAAGTGGAATTCATGCTGGAAAATATATCACAGAAGTGATTGTCCCCGGCGGTAAGTTCCTCTCCGTTGAGGGCGGTTTTAGACCACCCTTTGTTTCCGGCGGTGTCGCTGATGACATGATACGGAATTTTACTGGTAATGTTTGGGCGAATCTCATATATAATATGAATACGGCAGATGGAAATGGAGTATTTAGCGGTAACGGCGGTGGTATGGGTAACGCAGCTCAAAATTCCGGCTCCTGGGCCGGATCATCATCGGCGAATTTTAACCCTTCCCGCATCGTACCGACAGGCCCTGAAAACTCTCCTCGAACATTTTCAATCAAATATTGGCGGCGCGTAGCCTAAGCAACCCTGCGCCAAAAACGTATGGAAAAAGTGCGCGGGGAATTTTCGGGACCTGTTGGGACAACTCTGCTAGCGTCAAATGCCTTCCAAAAATTTAGATACCCCCCTACGTCCAATCCCCCAGCTCCTGACACATCAACAAATACCCCGTTAGATCCTCCAAACAGATGTCCGGAATGTTCCCCATAAATTTGCCGTATCATATCGCCACGAACCCCGCCGGAAACAAA
>Ga0268262_10005667_pt1 | contig 12288 bp, 11 predicted proteins | sample TergutNc150P3_FD_190354 | JGI IMG/M metagenome (GOLD analysis project Ga0268262, IMG submission 190354) | Nasutitermes corniger P3 segment gut microbial community from laboratory colony in Florida, USA - Nc150 P3 (SPAdes) (version 2) | ecosystem: Host-associated > Arthropoda: Insects >... | reverse complement strand
AGCCAAACAAGAAACTAAACGCAGAAGTAAGCAGGGTTTTTGGAAAAGAAATAAATATTGATAATCAGTCCGTAACGCTCGGTTATGTTAGGCATATAAATAATTATCACGGCGTTGATAGTCCATATTTAGGGAAAGACGAAATTCCCGTAACGAAAGATGTATTTGCTCTTATACCAGATGTTTTAGAGAATTTTGATACCTTAGAAAAAAGCAACAAGCAAACCACGCGAGGCGAAGATGCCATAAAAATAACAAAGCATTATTCAGACGGAACAATGACTATTGTAGATGCTGTTGTAAAAATAGACGACCCAAAAAAACCAAACAAAGCGAATTTAGAGATAAGAACTGTTTATGTGGATAAAAGCAAGGAAAGTGCGGTCGCGACTAATTATAGCTCTGCTGCCCGTAAGGGAATATACAGAACCAACCCTGCTACTCATAATATACAAAAAAATCCCCCACCCAGCAACGTTTCACGTGAAAAAAGCGGCGATGATGTAAGATTTTCCCTATCCCCCAAAGAGAGAGCAATAGCAGACAACGACCCGAACCGCAGGATATGGGAACACGTGCGTAAGTTCTTCAAGGAGAACGGAGCGATAGGCTCAATAGACGAAGCCTTCAACAAACTAGACCGCACTTGGAAGAAAGACCGTGATTTAGCAAAGGGCGGACAGTCCAGAGGGCACCACCCAGAGCTAGACAAACTTGCCGAGCGAATACAGGAAGACCCAGAGCTAGCTCACCTTATCGGCGATGACTACGATGCTGGAGAAAGAGCTGTTGATATAGCCCGCGACTATGACCGTATGACAGACGAGGAAAGAATAAATGCAGGGAAGGCGGCACAGAGCGGATATAGCTACGATGACGAATATCTAAATTCACCAGAAGCTATGAATGAAAGATTTAATTATGAGTTGGAAGACTTTACCCCCGAAAATGCAGATAGCAAAGTATTTGAGCTTGGGAAACCTTCTGATATATTATTAAACGCAGGAATAGAAAACAAGCCATTAAAGCTATATGGAAGCAAGTTATTAAAGAAAATGAAAAAACACGGCTTTAATGCCACAGATTTAAAAGACTTGCCAAATGCTATAAACGACCCTATAATGATTTTCAAAGGAAGCAGGCCTAATACTTTCGCTATATTGACAGAAATAGAAATTAACGGCAATAATGTCCTTGCTTCACTTGAAATAGGAAAGGACAGAGATATAGATTTTAATATGATTACCTCCGCTTATGGAAAGGCAAGGGAAGGAATTTCTAACTGGATAAATGAGGGCAAGCTACTATATGAAAATAAAGAAAAGAGCCCTGACTACTTAGGCACTCTCGCTCCAATTGCGAGCGCAGGTAGTCAAGGCTCTACCAATAAATATACAAAAAATTCTCCCGATGTGCAAGAGGAAACGGCAAAAAAAGCCGCAGAGGGCGAAAAATCTACACAAAACTCAACAAATGAGGGGGAAAATGAGCCTACACCCGAAGGCTGGAGTTCGGCACTTGAACAGAGAGAAGCGGTCAAAAGCAAAATGCAAGCCATCTTTGACAGGGTTCTATCGGCAGGACAAGACCAATTCAGAAATGTAAAAATAATGCAAGAATTTTTACCAGACAAGGACAACAACTTTTACAGAGACTTGGAGCTTATACCAGGCAAGATAGACTATGCCGTAAAAAAACACTTATCCCCTGTAGTTAAAGAAATATCCGAGATAATTGCAAAAAGAGGGCTTGACTATGACAATGTGAACAGCTACATATACGCACTCCATGCACTTGATACAAACGAGGTAGGCAGAAGCAGAGGCGTTAAAGACGGCTACAGCGGCATGAGCGATGAAAGGGCTAAGGCTATAATTGAAGAACTTGGCAGCAGCGAGAACGCGATAGCATATAGGAAGATAGCCAAACTGAACCAAAGGCTGAATGAATGGGCGGATAACTACGCCATTGAAAACGGCTTATGGAGCAAGGAAGAAGTAGAGGCTATGCGCAAGATGTATCCAAACTACGTTCCAGTAAAAGGCTTGGCAACAGCCGAGCAAGAACGCGCAGCGGGCTTTTCTAGCAGAACAGGAACGAGGGGAGGCGTTCAAACCAGCAAGGGTATAATGCAACGGCACGGCAGGACAACAGAAGCCCCAGACGTGCTTGCGCAGAATTTTGCGGACAAAATGGCACTCATAGCCAATGCAGAAAGAAACAATGCTATGATAAGCCTTTACAATATGGCAAAGAGAATGCCAGACCCAAACTTCTGGGAGATAGACCCTCATATAACAAAAAAACTTGACGGCGAAGAAGTTTATGATAGTCACGCAAGCGAGCACGTCAATACCGTGGATGTGTATATAGACGGCAAAAAGCATGTAATAAAATTTCATACAAAATTTGGAATGGACTTGGCAGACAACCTTAGAGGCTTAAATAAGAGTCAGTCTAATGCCGTTATGAAGGAGATGGCTATATGGAATAGAAGGCTCAAAGCAATGTACACCAGCTACAACCCAGAATTTACGCCTGTGAATTTAATAAGGGATATACCCTATGCAATGTTCACAACCTTTGCCGATGACGGAATTAAGATAGCCGGTCAAACGAGTATTAAAATACCGCAAGCATTGGCAGGGCTTTTGGCTGAAGATGCTAAACTTAAAAATCAGTGGAGTAAGATAAGGGAGGATTTTGAGCAAGACGGAGGAAAAACTGGTTTTGCAAATATTCTAAAATTCAGGGATATGGCGGAGAAATTCAAAAAGGAAATAAGAGATGCTAACAGAAGCCGCGTAAACCCATTAAAAGGCTCAATACCAAAAAACTTCAATTCCCTGCTTGAAATCATAGACACTATAAACGGCAGCGTAGAAGACTGCATAAGAGTAGCCTACTATGATACTTTGCGCAAGAACGGATTTTCACGCGCTGATGCGGCGCACAAAGCCAAAGGCGTTACCATAAACTTCAACCGCAAAGGCTCGCAAGGCTGGATGAATGAATTTTTCTTATTCTTCAATCCCGCAGTTCAAGGAATACACGGAGTAGGTTCGCGCTTGTTCAGCAAGGACAAAGCCGTAAGACGTAGGGCTTGGATAGCCGCAACAACAGCGGGTATTGGATTAGGCGCGTCTTTAAGCCTGTTCAACCACGCTATGGCAGGCGAAGACGACAACGGCAGAAACGGCTACGAAAATATACCGGAGTGGGTAAAGAACAGAAATTTGGTTATATGCCTTGGAGACAAAAGAGCCATAACTATACCGTTGTCCTACGAACTTTCGCCTATGTATAATGCTGGGCGACTACTCATGGATTTGGCGCAAGGAAAGAATTTTACTACCAAGGATTTCGTGGCTGGCTTGGCAAGCAATATAATACAGTCTTACAACCCTCTAGGTTCTGATATTGACCCTCAAAACTTATCCGGCAGCATAATAACCCTTGCAACTCCATATATCATAAGCCCTATAGTAGATGTTGCAACAAACAGAGATTTCACGGGTAGAGCCATAGTTCCGCCCAATAGTTCCGACCCTGAGCAAAGAAAGCCAGATTCGCAGCTATACCGCAAGGGGGTTAATCCATATTTCAGGGATTTTGCTCAATTCCTGAATGAGGCTACAGGCGGCGATGATTACTATAGCGGAACTTTGGACTGGTCTCCAGAGCAGATACAGCATATATTCAACGGATATATAGGCGGCATAGGCTCAATTATGCAAAGGTCTCTAGGAATGCAAAAAACGTGGGAGGAAGAAGGCTGGGATGCAATAGAGCCAAGACAAATACCGCTTTACAGACGTTTCAGCTACAAAGGCGATGAATCCTCCGGCAAATACGAGATGTGGAAAGAACTGCCATACATAAGTTCCAGATACAATAAATGGCACGATATGCTTTACAATCAAGACAAAGCGAAAGAAGCTGAAAAGTTTAAAGAAGAAAACTACGGCGCGATAAAATTCTATCAGGAGTTTATCAAACCGGTCAAAGCAAAAGAAGTTAATAAGATTGGAGTCTTTGCAAACAAAATTGAGAAGACCGGAGACGAAAAAACATCAAAAGCGTTGCGAAAGCAGAGAGACGACATAGCCGACAAAATAGGAATGGCAGAAGTCAAGGCTTGGGATATAATCAGAAACACCAAAGACAAAGAAAAGATAGATGCCGCCATAAAGGAACTGAACAACACATTGAATAAAATCAACAAAGAAGCTTTTGGCAAAACTGAATGAAACCCCGCAACGACATAATGGAGCAAAAGTTCGTGGAGCATTTCGCCGAGCACGGCAACGCCACGAAAGCCGCCATACACGCCGGATATTCCAAGAACGGAGCGGACAGGGCAGGTCATAGGCTGCTGCAAAGCAAATCCATAAAGGACAAAATAGCCAAGATAAAAGCCGAGCTAGCGGAAAAATCCAAATGGACCAGAGAGAGAGCAATAGAGAGGCTTGAGAGCATAGAGAAAAAAGCATTGGAAGACGAGAGACCCAACTACAGCGCGGCGGTCAAGGCGATAGAGACCATATCAAAGCTGGTGGGCTTGTTCCCGGAGGAAAAGAAGAAAGTGGAACTGGAGGGAGATGTGGGGGTAGTGATAAAAGAAACCGTTACATTTGGAGATTTGCAAAATGCCAAAGGTAGTGGAAATTGACTGGAGCTTTCCGAACAAAAAGCTAGAAATACTATTGCCAAATAAAAAAGCCTATCACAAAGTTCTTTACGGCGGCAGAGGTGGTGGCAAAAGCTGGGCAGCAGCAATGATGGCGGTACGGCTTTCATTAAAATGCAAAATGCGTATTTTATGCACAAGAGAAATACAGATTTCTATTGCAGATAGTATGCACAAGCTTTGCGTTGATATAATAAAAAGCAAGAGAATAGAAGAACTTTTTAAAATAAACCAATACGATATTGTATGCAAAATTACAGGCAGCGAATTTATATTCAAAGGAATGCAAGATGTAAAAAGCCTTGAAGGTATAGATTTAGCCATTGTAGAAGAAGCGCAGCAAGTAAGCCCTAAAAACGCAGAAACGCTTGAACCTACCATAAGAAACGAGCATAGCCAAATCTGGTGGCTATTCAACCCAGAAAATGAAGGAGACTGGGTATATGACTACTTTTTGGTAAAACCACCGCCACCAGAAACGCTTATAGAAAAAGTAAATTACTATGAAAACCCAATGTGCTCAAAAAAACTAAAAATAGCAGCGGAACATTTAAAAAATACAGACTATGAGAAATACAAACATATCTACCTTGGCGAACTAAATACCGGAGCAGGCTGGGGCTTCATTAACCCCTTATGGATAGACCACGCCGCCAGCGGCAACATTAAACCGCTTGAAGGCAGAGTAGCAAGCAGATGGGCTATAGGCTGCGACCCTGCATTCCAAGGCAGCGATAAATGGGTTAATGTAGAAGGTAAAGGAAATAGAATTATCAACATTGAAAAAAAGGATTACGCAACCAGCATAGTTATATCCAAAAGTTTGAATGACAAGGTTATACGCTATGGCAGATTTAACTGTGATTTAGGCGTAGATTGTATTGGGGTGGGGCAAGGCGTAGGAGATGAGCTTGAAGGCATATACAAGCTTGGCGACTGCCTGAATCGTTTAAATAACAAAGACAAGGATTGGGTTCCGGTCGCTCCAAGAGGAGCGGATGCAGGCAACATAAAAGACTACGACTGCTGGCGAAGCCAAGCATGGTGCCTGTTTGCCTACGATTTGGAAATGGGAAATATAGACTTGAGCGGAATGTCGCCGGAGGACCTAGCAGAGCTTAAAAAACAAATTAAATTCATATCAAAGACAAGAGACAAAAAAGACAAAATAAGGATAACGCCAAAGGATATTCTACGCAAAGCCGAGTATCTAGGCTACTCCCCCGACTTGGCAGATGCTGTTGTAGCTTGGAACTGGGTTCGCAAGCGCGATGACTACGATATTCCACGGCAGAAGGTTGCTGCTGGTAGGGATTTCGGGGAAAGCAGAAAGGAAAGCACTGATGGTCTGGCGTGGCTTATGTAAGTTGCTGGCGGGGAACTATTTATAATATAGCAAAATTTTGGGATACATATCCCTAGCCACCCAGCTTAGGCGGCAGCCTATCCAGCACCTCCACCAGCAAGCCACGCACCTCCAGCATAAGCTCACGCAGGTCTTTTTCCGCTTCCAGCTTTTGCCCCCGCTCCAGCTCAATGCGTTTCTTCACAGGCTTGGGGATTTTGCCCTCCCGCTCGCATTTGCGGTAGTAGCTTTCCCTTCTGGTGGCTTTCCTGCCTTCCTGCCGTTCTTCTTCTGTGTTGTATTTTTTGCCCATATCTTAAATATACAATTATTTTCCGATTTTTGGACAAAAGCCCAAAGATTTTGTAAAAAAATCCAAAGAATTACCCCAAAATGTATGACGAATATCACAAAAATTACGATTTATTGGACAAAATAAAGATTTTTTTGGACATTTGCCCAAAAATAATGTATATTTATAAGTGTAGGGCAAACAAACAACAACCCCTACAGGAGTAGAAAAATGAAACGCAAAACTTGCTACTTGGTCATAGATGGCACAAAGAAGCTAGACTGCTTGGAATATGCCCTCGCCTTTAACATGATGTTACCAGAGGCTAAGGAGCTTCTATGGAATATGTATGCTCCTTACGGTCATAAACTTGAATTTGTAGTGGGAGGTGTAAAATGACAACAGCAATGAAAAGAGACTTGGAAATTAAATACGCTTACGCAACAAAGAATTACGCCCTTACTAGGGGCGGCTATTCTACGGAAATTTACGATAGTGTTTTATCCAAGTATTACCAAACAGCTTTTAATTGGCTTTTGGAAAATGTCATAAAAAAAGAAAGGAAGGTTTTAACGGCAAAGCTAATTTTTAAAACTATTCTGTATTTTCAAAAAACTGGTCAAGGAGGTGTAAAATGAACATTGCTTTCTTAAAAAGCTACAACGGCATATCAGCAACGGCAAATGTAAAGCCGTTTAAAGCAGATGACTTTTACGGCGTTATACAGAAGCGGAGGGCATACAATGGCAATATCCCCACAGGTTGGATTTGCGATATGGCTATTCCGAACCAAAAGAATACAGTAGAGCTAGGCAGAAGCAAAAACACCATTACAAACGATGATGCAAAAAAAATGATAGAACTTTATTTTCTTACGGAAAAATTTTGCGACAATTTGGCTAGGGCTAGATAATTTTACCCCTATAAAAAATACCCCTCGTCAAGCCACCGCACGAACTCGCCATAAGCCGCAAGCATCCCCTCAAACCCCGCGGGGCTTGCACTAAGGTCATACTCCGCGTAATGCGATGCGGTTGTGTTCACGTTGCTATGCCCCAACATTCTGCTAACGCGGATAAGCTGCCAGCCGGCACTAAGCCTAGCGGTTGCGCACGTGTGCCGGAAGCGGTGCAGGTTGATGTCCTTTATGCCCGTCTCTCGCTCTGCCTTGCGCAGCAATAATTCTGCCCAAGCATTGAATGTGATTTTGTTTGTTTGAGGTCTTTTAAATATATAGCTCCTGTTATAAAGTTTCCGCACAGTAGAGGTTAGCGGAATATCCCTTGCTCTATTCTGCGTTTTTGCATCTATAACCCCGCTCACCAATTTGTCATACACTCTCAATATACCCAAGTCCATTTTGAACCATTCGCGTTTCAAAAGCGTTAATGCCTTTGCTTCCAAGCCGGAACATAGGGCTAGTAGTATCATATCGTGCAAATGCCAATCGTCTATATTATGGGAGTAAGTCCTAAGCCATTCCATTATTGTTTTTACTTCTGCAATGTCAAATGGTCTAACCGCTTTGGTATTCTGCGGTGTTGCTTTAACTCTTACCCCGTCAAGTAAATACCGTTCCTGCCAGCCGTAGAATTTAACTCCGTGCTTTATTATAGCCCCTAGGCGGTTTAGCTCCTTATTCACAATGTCCGCGCTTGATGTTTTTTTCTTTCCGTCAAATCTTTTATGCTCTCTCCATGCTGGATATTCCGCTATATATTCTCTTTTGATTTGACTATACAATGTTATTTTTTTCTGTGTGAAAAATTCCAGCAAATGCGCGCACTGTCTTTGTGCGCTCGCTGTCGCGCCTTTTGAATTTCTTCCCACTTGGTAGAAATCGGATAGGTATTTTTCTGCAACTTTTTTTATGCTTGTCTCGCCTTTAGCTTCTATGGTTCGCAATTTTATTCCGGTTTGTTTTACGTTTGTTTTGCCTTCTCTTGGTGTTTCCAAAAAGCCAAGCACGAGCTCTTTAAGATTTTTGCCTGTTATGCTTTGCCTGTCCTCTGGGCTTAGGCTTCTCATAACCTCATTATGAGCCGTTAGCCATTGCTTGGCGGCAAATTTATCTAACTTTATGGCATATTGCAAACGGCGACCAATAGACGTGTCCACTAGCTTATAACACTCATAGCCATCTATCAGATATTTGTTCACGCTTGCCATAATGAACCTCCTTTACTAGGTAACAGCTAGGTAACGAATATAGTAAAAATATGTCCTATATAGTCCTATTCAGTCCATAATATAATGACACGCAAAATAATTTTCTACAATTAAAGAAAGCGTAAGAATCCGAGCGAAATAGCCACAAATGCGATTATTGTAGCGTTTTCTTCTCAAACTCACTCATAAAGGCAACCAGAGTTTCAACGCCTTCAATGGGCATGGCATTGTAAATACTTGCCCTAAAGCCACCAACTGAACGGTGACCTTTTAATTGCTCCAAACCTTTTTCCACAGCGATTTTCAAAAAGTCTTTTTCCAGTGACTCTTTTTTATCTGCGGCAACAGCATCTTCCCTAAACACAAAGGGAATATTCATTGTTGAGCGGTCTTCTTTTGCAGCCGTGCCTTTGAATAGCTTTGAGTTATCCAGAGCATCGTAAAGCAGAGCAGATTTTTTGGCATTTATTTTTTCCATTGCGGCAACACCGCCGAGATTTTTCAACCAGTGCAAAACTCTGTTCATAACATAAATGGAAAATACTGGCGGGGTGTTGAACATACTTTTTTCTGGAATGTGCGTACGGTAATCCAGCATTGTTGGAATATCGCGTTCCACCTTGCCCAAAATATCGCTCCTAATTATAACGGTTGCTACACCAGCAGGCCCCATATTTTTTTGCGCACCTGCATATATAAGCCCAAATTTGGACACATCTATTGGGCGGCTCAAAATATCGGAACTCATATCGCTAACCAAATAGGTGTTTGCTTTTGGAAATTCCTTCCATTGCGTTCCATAAATGGTATTGTTGCTCGTCACGTGCAAATAAGTTGCACCTGACGTTTGCTCAAATGTTTTGGGAATGTGGTTGTATGTGGAGTCTTTGGAAGAGCAAACCACATTTACCTTGCCGAATTTTTTTGCCTCTTTTAGAGCTTTGCTTGCCCAAAGACCAGTGTCTGTGTAGTCTGCAACGGCATTTGCGCCGAGCAAATTTATTGGAACCATGCAGAACTGAAGCGATGCGCCTCCGCCCAAGAATAAAATCTCATAACCTTCTGGTATTGAGAGCAATTCTTTCAAAAGAGATTCTGTTTCTGCAACCATGCCCTCTACGTGCTTGGTGCGGTGGCTTATTTCCAGAATACCGATTCCAGTACCTGCGAAATCTGTAATGGCCGCTTTTGCTTCTTCTGTGGCTTGCTTAGGAAGAATGCTAGGACCTGCGCTAAAATTATACACAGTTTTCATAGGGATAAAGTAGTAATTTCCACACTCTCAATGATAATTTCCTCTTTTGGTTTGTCTCTGCCATCGGTTTTTGACTCTGCAATGGAGTCTAAGGTGCCAAAACCCTCGTAAAGCTGCCCAAAAACTGTGTAGCCTTCATGAGAATGCCCGTCTGGAGGGTGGTCTAAAAAGTGTGCGCCGTCTTCTGCGTGAACTATGAAGAACTGGCTACCTATGGAATTTGGAGCACTGGTTTTTGCCCAAGAAAGAGCACCTCTAATATGCCTCAAGCGAGGGTCATAAACATCGCCTATGTTCTCCCCTTCTCCAGAGGCAGCGTGACCTCCGGTGCCGTTTTTATTTGTGAAATCGCCACCTTGAATCATAAAGTCTTTTATAACTCTGTGAAAAGGAACATTATTATATTTACCTTGCCTCGCAAGCTCAATAAAATTCTCTGCCGCTGCCCCCACAAGCTCTGGAAACAAACGAATTTTCATTTGCCCTTTGTTTGTGGTAATAATGGCTATGGTCTCGCCGCTTTGCGGCTCATCGGTTTGATGGAAATCAGTCATGGAGAGAATTTAGAAAATTCTGTCAGAACCATGATGCTAAAATTTATTCAAAGAATGAAATTTTTCTGTTTTCAGTGTAACTAAAGATACAAGTTTATATGCTTTGAAGCTTAAAGAAAAATACCATTATTCTTGGTGCTATACGTACTAAGCATTTTTCTGCCAATCTTCTCTAATAAGTTTTATGACTGCAAGCAAAGGGGGAATATCATTTTTTAGCGTATCAAAAACTCTTTCTGCATCTATATCAAAATAGTGATGTGCAATAATATCCCTCGTTTTCATAATTGCATTCCAAGGAACTTGCGGATATTTGGGTAGTAATTTATTTTCTGAATGTTTGTCTAAATTTTTCACTTCCTCGCCAATAACAAGCAGTCCCATACAAATACCTTTGAGTTTTAACATTCCTTCTGCATTTGCAAGCAATTCGTCAACGGAATTTATATTTGCCGTGCCATCAAGGAGCAACTGCAAGGTTTCTTCCATTTTATGTAATTTGTCGGCTACTATTGTTTTGTCAGGCATAAATTATGTCTTTTTTTATGGTGTTCAGAAATTCATTTCTTAATCGATTGTGTTTGTGTATTAAATCAATTTTTATGCCTAAAAGATTTTCCAAATCGTATAGCAGGGAACCCATTTGGAACAAACTAATGGTGTCGGATTCTAGATAGACATCCAAATCGCTGTTGCTATTTTGTTCGCCTCTGGCAAAAGAACCAAAAATGCCTAAACATTCAATGCCATATTTACTGGCATTTTCTTTTTTATAGGCTTTTAGCAATTCTATACATTCATTTGTTGTTTTGGGCATATCTGTAATATAGAAAAAATTTTCGTGCCTGTCCAAAAGCTTTGCCAAGAAAATAGGCATTGAACCCTGCCCACGAAGTGAAGCTGGCAGGGTGAGTAAAATTTGTTTGGGGGGAAATTCGCATCAGAGGGGGAGTCATATTATTTTCCTATGCAAAAATATTTTTCAAATATAGAAATTTCTCCAACTCCTCCGGCAAAGCCGCCTCAACCTTTATCCTCTCCCCTTTCCAACTAAATTCCAAAAGCGCAGCGTGCAAAAAAAGCCTTGAAAGCCCAAACTCTTTTTTAATTTTTCTATTAAAAGCAAAATCCCCATATCTTGAATCTCCCAAAAGCGGATATCCCTTTTGCGCAAAGCTAATTCTTATCTGATGTTTATGCCCAGTTTCCAAACCCACACGCACCAAATCACATTCCTCAATTTTTTTTTCCACAACCCAATTAGTTTCAGAAATTCTATCATCGCCTGGGAGCTGCATACTTATTTTTCCTTTTTTTTGCGGCAAATGCCCCTTTACCAAAGCTAAATATTCCTTCTTTATTTTTCTCTCTCTAATAATATTTCCAAACTCACGCGCAGCCTGCCCAGAAAGAGCCGCTATCAACAAGCCCGATGTCTCCTTATCCAAGCGATGCACCAGAGCGGGTTTAAAATCAATGCCCTGTTCCAGTGCCCAAATTTCAAGCATTCCAACCAAACATTCCTCTTCTTTAACACCGCTACCGGATTGACTAGCAAGGCCGCAGGGTTTATTGAGAATTGCAAAATCTGAATTTTGAAAAACAAAACACAGCTTTTCTTTTGCATAAGTTTTTACCTGTTCAAAGGTAACTTTTTTTTGAACTTGCGGCAAATTTTCGTAAATTTGTACCGCATCATTTTCGCACAGCATTTGAGCAGCCTTCCCCACTACCCCATTCACCCTCACCTTTTTTTTGCGTATAACAGAGAACAACAAACCGAGTGGCGCAACCGGAAAAGCCTTGCGCAAAAAACGGTCTAGCCTTTGCCCTGCATTATGTTTGTTAATTGTTATGGATAGCACGTTTGGAAATTAGAAAATTTTTTCTATATTTAATTATGAGGTGAATTATGCCACAAACGCTTTCTGCTACAATAGCCAACCCTGTACATTCGGCTCTTAATGAGTTACCGCAAAATGC
>Ga0268262_10005665_pt1 | contig 12291 bp, 11 predicted proteins | sample TergutNc150P3_FD_190354 | JGI IMG/M metagenome (GOLD analysis project Ga0268262, IMG submission 190354) | Nasutitermes corniger P3 segment gut microbial community from laboratory colony in Florida, USA - Nc150 P3 (SPAdes) (version 2) | ecosystem: Host-associated > Arthropoda: Insects >... | reverse complement strand
GACGCGGTGTTCTATAAAATAATGGACAAGCTCTTTCAGGCCAAGGCACTGGGGCTTGCCGTTCACAAGGGCCAGGTTGATTATGCTGAAAGACGTTTGCAATTGCGTATTTGAAAAAAGCTGGTTAAGCACTACTTTAACTATCGCGCCTTTTTTCAAATCAATAACAATGCGGATGCCTTCGCGGTCAGATTCGTCATTGGCGTTCGCGATGCCGTCGATCAGCTTGTCGCGCATAAGCTGGCCGATTCTCTCCAGCAGCAGGGCCTTGTTTACATTGTAGGGAATTTCGGTAAAAACTATTTTTTCTTTGCCCTGCTTGGTTGTCTCAACATTGAATTTGCCCCGGACAAGCAGTTTCCCGCGCCCGGTTTTGCACGCATCGCGGATTCCCCTGCGGCCAAAGATCACGCCGCCTGTGGGGAAGTCAGGGCCTTGCACATAACGCATAAGGTCATCGACAGAAATGTCCGGATTATCAATATGGGCGCAGATCGCGTCGCAAATTTCAACAAGGTTATGAGGGGCCATATTGGTGGCCATGCCCACCGCGATTCCGCTGGAGCCGTTGACCAGCAAATTGGGAATTGCCGAGGGCAGCACCACAGGCTCTTTGAGGGAGTCGTCGTAGTTGGGGGCAAAGTCCACAGTTTCTTTTTGTAAATCCAGCAGCATCTCGCTGCCGACTTTCGAGATTGTCGCTTCGGTATAGCGCATTGCCGCCGGGGGATCGTCGTCAACGGAACCGAAATTGCCCTGGCCTTTCACCAGTGTATAACGCAGGGAAAAGTCCTGCGCCATACGCACAAGGGAATCGTACAGGGACATGTCGCCGTGGGGGTGGTACTTGCCCATCGTTTCGCCGACAATAAGGGCGCATTTCTTGGTAGCCCCGCCGGGTTTTAATGAGAGGGTGTCCATTGCGTAGAGAATACGCCTGTGCACGGGTTTTAGCCCGTCCCGCACGTCCGGCAGCGCCCTCGCTACTATTGTGGACATCGCGTAATTGAGATAGTCAGTCTTAACTTCGTCTTCTATCGCGACCGGTATCACCTTTCCTGCGGGAACCGGGTTTTTAAGCTCCTGTGTGTCCTGGGTTTCTGCCATTAAATGGAACCTCTTGAATGCCTCAAAAAATTAAGCCGCCTTTTCAGGCGGCCCTAGCTCCCCCGCGCGGATTTGAACCACGGACCCAGTGGTTAACAGCCACTTGCTCTGCCAGCTGAGCTACAGGGGAATGTAATGTAAAGTCTAGCTTTTTTTTAATAAAATGTCAATTACCCAGCGCGTATTCATGCATGCAATTTATGCGATTCTCAGGTTTGGGCAGGCTTATCTTGCCTGTTGTTATTAATTTTGCCCTCGCCTGAAACTATGACAAGGATCTGGCAAAGGCGTCAAAGCAGTCATATACTAAAAATCGGCCAGACGATCACATTTTTCTTGACATATAGATAAAAAAGATGAAGAATCATCTAAATATGTTAATTGGAATTAAACCAGTAATAAGCCCGCAGCTCTTGGATGTTTTATATCGTATGGGACATGGCGATGAAATAGTCCTGGCCGACGCTTTTTTCCCCGGTGATTCGGTTAATTCAAGGGTAATTCGGGCGGACGGCATAAAAATACCTGAACTTTTGGACGGAATCCTCGCTTTAATTAATTTGGATTCCTATGTCCCACACCCTGTTGTCATGATGGCGCCGGTTCCCGGGGACGCTCTTGATGAAAAAGTTGAGCAGTCATACCGTGCGGTTATCGACCGGCGTTGGCCGGGAACGCCCGTTGTCGAACATATTGAGCGTTTTGCCTTTTATGAGCGGGCAAAACAGGCTTTTGCCGTGGTGATGACAGGAGAAACCGTTAAATACGGCAATATTCTTTTGAAAAAAGGGGTCACTCCGCCGGAATGATTCTTGCTTAATAACAATACGGCTTGAAACAAAGACTCAGGGAGAAAAAAATGGCGGTAAATCGTTACAGAAGCGCGTATCCAAAGATTGGGTTGAGGCCTACTATTGACGGACGGCAGGGCCCATTGAAAGTACGGGAATCACTTGAAACCCAGACCATGAACATGGCTAGGGCGGCTAAGGCGCTCTTGGAAAATAACTTGCGGTACTCAAACGGGGAGCCGGTACAGATAGTGATCGCCGATACCACTATAGGCAGGGTGGCGGAGGCGGCGGCATGCGCGGACAAATTCCGGCGGGAAGGAGTAGACATTACCCTTACTTTAACTCCCTGCTGGTGTTACGGATCGGAAACTATGGACATGGATCCTTATACAATTAAAGGAGTCTGGGGGTTCAACGGCACGGAAAGGCCCGGCGCGGTATATCTCGCGTCAGTGTTGGCAAGTCACGCGCAAAAAGGTTTGCCCGCCTTCGGTATTTACGGGCATGATGTACAGGATATGAACGATATTGAAATCCCTGCTGACGTACAGGAAAAGCTGCTGCGATTTGGCAGGGCGGCGCTGGCGGCGGCTACAATGCGGGGCAAGAGTTATCTGCAAATCGGCTCAATCTGCATGGGCATCGCCGGTTCCATTGTCAATCCCGATTTTTTTGAAGAGTATCTGGGGATGAGGGTCGAAAGCGTTGATGAAGTAGAAATTATCCGCCGTATGGAAAAGGGCATCTACAACGAACAGGAATACAAAAAAGCGCTCGCGTGGACCAAACAGTACTGCAAGGAAGGCTTAGACAAAAATCCCGCCGAGTTACAGCGCTCCCGGCAGGAGCAGGATGCGGCGTGGGAATTTGTCGTTAAGATGATGTGCGTCATCAAAGACCTTTTCAACGGTAATCCCAACCTGCCCGCCGGCTGCGAGGAAGAGAGACTGGGACATAACGCCATTGCCGGCGGCTTCCAGGGCCAGCGCCAGTGGACGGACTTCTACCCCAACTGCGACTTCCCCGAATCCATGATGTGTTCCTCATTTGATTGGGAAGGCGCGCGGGAGCCGTATATTCTGGCAACCGAAAACGACACCCTCAATGGCGTAGGAATGTTATTTGGAAAACTCCTGACCGGGACCGCGCAAATCTTTGCTGATGTACGCACCTACTGGAGTCCCGACGCTGTCAAGCGCGTAACAGGTTATGAATTGACAGGCAAAGCGAAGGAAGCGGGAGGTTTCATACACCTGATCAACTCAGGGGCGGCTTGCGTGGACGCTTCAGGGGAGATGAAAGATTCAAGCGGCAAAGCCGTTATTAAACCGTTCTGGGAAGTAAAGGATGAGGATTGGAAAGCCTGCCTTGCGGCGACTACCTGGAATCCCGCGGACTTCGGATATTTCCGTGGCGGCGGTTTTTCATCGCGCTTTATCACCAAGGCGGAAATGCCCGTTACCATGTCGCGGCTTAATATCGTGAAAGGCGTAGGCCCGGTACTGCAAATCGCTGAAGGCTGGACGTTGAACCTGCCGGACAATGTATCGGACATTCTCTGGAAACGCACCGACTACACCTGGCCTTGCACTTGGTTCGCCCCGAGGGTTACAGGTATTGGCGCGTTCAAGACCGCCTACGAAGTTATGAACAACTGGGGCGCCAACCACGGTTCAATTTCATACGGACACATCGGCGCGGACTTAATTTCGCTGTGTTCCATACTGCGGATTCCGGTGTGCATGCACAATGTGCCAGATGAGCGGATTTTCCGCCCCGCCTACTGGAACGCCTTTGGCATGAACAAGGAAAGCGCCGATTACCGTGCCTGCTCCGCACTTGGCCCTATGTACAAATAACAATGAGCAATGAGGAATGAGGAATGAACAATGAGGAATACGCGATAGCGGTTATTGACATCGGGATGACCAACAAAAAAGTGGCGGTCTATGACGGCGATCTCCGCCCGCTTGACGCGAAATACCGCAGCTTTGCGCCTAAAATGGTGAACGGGCTTGAAACCCACGATCTTGAAGCAATGGAAGAATGGTTCATCGAGGGGTTAAAAGATTTTGCGGCGCGATATCCGATTAAAGCTATCGCGGTCAGCGCCCACGGAGCTACCTTTGTATGCGTCGGAAAGGATGGCAAGCCCGCGCTCCCCTGCGTGTACTATACCCACGAGCCGGGAGAAGATTTTCACCGCCGTTTTTATGAACAATTCGGCGACGCGAGGGAACTTCAGGCGCGGACGGGAACGCCCGCCTTTAAGGCCATGATCAATCCGGCGAAAGGCCTTTTCTTTGCGCGGGAGCAATTCGGCGCGGCGTTCAAAAATGTAACCGCTGTGCTTCCTTATCCTCAATACTGGGGATTTCGTTTTACCGGAAGAAAGGGGGCGGAAAGCACCTACATGGGTAATCATACCTATCTGTGGGATCAGATTGATAACTGTTTTTCCTCCGTAGCGCGGAAACTGGAAATTGCCTCATTGATGCCGGACAAATTGCGCAAATCATGGGATACGCTGGGAACCGTCAGCGCGGAATTTGCGGCTCAAACGGGGCTTCCCGCACAGACAATAGTAACGATGGGCATCCACGATTCCAATGCGTCATTGCTTCCCCATTTTGCCCGGAAAGGAGATCGGGGGTTTATACTTAATTCAACGGGCACCTGGTGCGTTATTATGAACCCGGCGGAAAAATACGGCTTTGCCCCTGACGAGCTGGGTAAGGTTGTATTCTTCAATATTTCCGCCTTTGGAACGCCGATTAAAACGGCTATTTTTCTGGGAGGGCAGGAATTTGAAACATGGTCGGGTTTTTTTATGAAGCTGCACGGGAGGACGGACATACCCGGCTGGGATGAAGGGCTGTACCGCCGCATACTGAAAGAAAAAAAGCTTTTTTTACTGCCTGAATTAACGCCCGGTTCGGGGCAGTTTCCCGGTTCCAGGGCGCGTATCGTTGAGGATGGAAAAAATTATTTTTTCAATGCCGCGGATTCGCATAACTGCCCTGCGGGGTATGAGGAATTATTTGCAATCCTGCGAATAGCGCTGGTTATGCAAACCATCACCGCGCTGGAACGCGCCGGCGTTGAAAAGGGTTATGAAGTGTACACCGAGGGCGGTTTCCGCAAGGATGAAGCTTACAACCGTCTGCTTGCCTCGGCGCTTGCGGATAACCGGGTGTATGTCACCAATATTACCGAGGCCACGGCCCTGGGCGCGGCCATGACCGCTAAAATGGCCCTGACAGGAAAATCCCTGAAAGACCTGGCGGGGGATTTTGAAGTTGGTTACCAGGAAGCCGGAAAGAACGGCATGCCGGAACTTTTCTCCTACAGGGACGCATGGATTGCCGAAGTTGAAAAATAAGCGGAAGCTCATTACGGTTGTTCAGTCAAAAAGCAGGGCAAGAAAAGTTTTCGCGTCAAGGTTATGAAAAAAGGCGGATATGTCAATATCGCGCAGCGTGTCAGATAACGCATTGTATTCAAAATGCCGCCCCTTCATGGTTTCAGCTAACAGAGCCGGATCATCGTTTCCAAAGTAATCGCCATAGAAAATAATATTATTAATTATTCCCCCTGTTCCCACGTCCAGCAGTATCTCGAATGTGCCGCAGCCTTCGATCCGGCGGGTTTTGCGGATATTGTGCGGAGGAGACGCGCCGTAATTCCAGCTCCATTGGGAATAGACGCGTTCCTTAAGCTCTTTTACTTTGTCATTTTCTTCCGGCGAAAGAGTATATTCCCCCATTGAAAAAGCGTCAAACATATATTTTTTCAGGGCCGTCCAAAAATCTTCGATGTGCATATTCGTTTTCATATAGGGGCGGATATTGGTAACGCGGCTGCGTACCGATTGTATTCCCCGTGATTCAATCTTGTCTTTTGGCGCGTTAAGGGCGAAGGAGAGCGTTTCCAGGTTAGAGTCATATAAAATAGTGCCATGATGCATTATCCTTCCCTGTTTGAGGTACTGGGCGTTGCCTGAAAACTTTTTGCCCATGACTGTCATGTCATTGCGCCCCGCGATTTCAACAGGGACGCCGAATGAGGTCAGGGCTTTTTGAACGGGCTGGCAAAAAGCGGCGAAGTCAATGGCGTTATCCGCGCCCGAGTCGGAGATGAACGTGTAATTAAGGTTTCCAAGGTCATGGTATACCGCCCCGCCGCCCGAAAGCCGCCTTACGACGCTTATGTTATGCGCGTTAACATAGGAAGCGTTAATTTCAGCCGCCGTATTCTGGTGTTTCCCTACAATTATGGAATTGTGGTTTTGCCACAACATGAAATAATTGTGGCCGCGGTCAAGGGAATCAAAGACAAACTGTTCCAGGGCGAGATTGTATTCGGGGTCGGTTCCCCGGCTTTCGATGTAGTAATTCATATTTTCATCTTCTTCCTTTTCAATAGAATTGTCCATTGATTACCTACGGTAACTATGGTATACTGGAATATCGATAATGTAAGGTAATAAGGAAAAATATGAAACGAAATGCCTTTGCCATGCGTTTGCATCCCGGCTGTGAAACCGAGTATAAAAAGCGGCACGATCAAATTTGGCCTGAACTCAAAGCGGAACTCCGCAAAGCCGGAGTTTCAGATTATTCAATTTATCTTGATCCCAGGACCAATACTCTTTTTGCTTTTCAATATCTCGCTGATGACGCCACAGACGGCGAGCTGGCGCAAAAAGAAATTGTAAAAAAATGGTGGCACATGATGGGCGACATAATGGATACCAATCCCGATGAATCTCCGGTATCTGACGGCCTTATCGAAATGTTTCACATGGACTGAATATGAGTATAAAATCATTAGTGGAAATATCCCGTTTTTACGGAAAAAATCCTGAGTACATACTGGCCGGCGGGGGGAACACCTCATGGAAGGACGGCGATACCCTTTATGTGAAATGTTCCGGCACTTCGCTCGCCGAGGCTTCCGAGGACACCTTTGTTAAAATAGACCGCAAAGCCCTTGCCCGCATTTGGGAAAAACAGTACCCCGAATCCAGCGCTGAACGTGAAAGCGCCGTTCTGTCTGACATGATGGGAGCCAGGAAACCTGGGGAAGAAAAGAAACGGTCAAGCGTGGAAACATTGTTACACGACATTCTGCCCTTCGCGTTTATAGTGCACCTTCACCCGGCGCTGGTGAACGGCCTTACCTGTTCGCGGCAGGGGGAAAAAGCGGTGAGGGACATATTTGGCGGGGAGCCGATATGGATACCTTCCGTTAACCCCGGCTATGTTCTTTCAAAATATGTAAAAACAGAGATGGACGCTTACAGCGAAAAACACCATAAAAACGCCTCTGTTATTTTTCTGCAGAACCACGGCGTTTTTGTGGGCGCGGACAGCGTTGACGGCATAAGAAAACAATACGATGAAATAATGGATAAAATCGGAGCCAGGATTAAAAGAAAACCTGAGCTTTCCGGATTGGCTGTTACAACCGGTTCCGGCGCCGAATCTAATATTCGCGTAATTATAGAAACGCTTGCGGGACTATCCGGGAGCGCGGCTTTTATGGGAGGCGGCGAAGTTGTCGCTTTGGTTAAAAACCGTTCTTCTTTTGAGCCCGTGTCATCGGCCTTTACTCCCGACCACATTGTCTATTCAGGCAGCGATCCCCTGTTTACGGAAGAGTCGGATGAAAACGGCATCCGGCGCGCATGGGAGAGCCACGCGCAAAAAACCGGAAAAGCACCGAAAATAGTCGCCGTTCAGGGGCTGGGTGTTTTCGGCGCTGCCGGAACGGAAAAAGCCGCCTGTAACGCGCTGGAATTATTTAAGGATACTATTAAGATAGCGGCTTACGCCGAATCTTTTGGCGGGCCGTTTTTTATGACGCCGGAGCAGATTGCTTTTATCAATAATTGGGAAGCGGAAAGATTTCGTTCCGGCGTCTCGGGAAAATAAGGAGGAAAGTATGAAGCCTTATCATAATGCGGAAAACGTCAACCAGGCTTATGCTATGGCGAAAGACGCCTATGCCGCTTTTGGCATTAACGCCGACAAGGCGGTTAAAACGGCGCTGGACATCCCCATTTCCATACAATGCTGGCAGGGGGACGATGTTACGGGTTTTGAAGGAAAAGACGGGTTGTCCGGCGGCGGAATCCTCGCCACCGGCAACTATCCCGGACGCGCCGGAAACGGGGAAGAACTGCGTTCTGACGCGGAATTCGCCTTCTCCCTCATTCCCGGAAAAAAGAGATTCAACCTTCATTCCATGTACGCGGAAACCGGAGACAAAAAAGTTCCCAGGGACGAAATTGAACCGGAACATTTTAAAACATGGATGGACTGGTCAAAGAAAAAGAAAATCCCGCTGGATTTTAACCCCAGTTTTTTCTCCCACCCTCTGTCCGATTCAGGCTACACTCTCGCGAGCGCCGATGCCAAAATCCGCGATTTCTGGATACGGCATGGTAAGGCTTCCCGGAAAATAGCGTCGGCTTTTGGCGCCAATCAGGGTTCGCCCGCCGTTAACAACATTTGGGTTTGCGACGGCAGCAAGGACCTTCCCGCCGACCGCCTTTCCCCGAGACTGCGCCTGAAGGATGCGTTAGATGAAATCTTTTCAGTGTCATTAAAACAGGAAACAATTACCGATACGCTTGAGTCCAAACTTTTCGGCATTGGGAGCGAGGCTTATGTGCCGGGCTCGCATGAATTTTATCTTGGATACGCCGCTTCCAAACAGATCTGTCTTTGCCTGGATACCGGGCATTTCCACCCCACTGAAACGATCGCCGATAAAATTTCCGCCGTTCTGCTGTTTGTTCCGGGGATTTTGATACATTTCAGCAGGGGCCTCAGGTGGGATTCGGATCATGTGGCGACCTATTCAGATGAAGTACGGGACGTATGCCGTGAAATTACCCGGCAGAAATACTTTGACCGCGTTAACATAGCCCTGGATTTCTTTGACGCGTCGATTAACCGGATTGCCGCATGGGTAATAGGAACCCGGAGCGTCAGAAAAAGTTTTCTTGAATCTCTGCTGGAACCGGCAAAACTTCTTGTCGAAGCGGAAAAAGACGGCAAAAACCACAGGCGGCTCGCCCTGATGGAAGAATTTAAAACGCTGCCCTTTTCCGCAGTTTGGGATAAACTCTGCCTTGACGCCGGAGTCCCCGTCGGCGCCGAGTGGCTTGAACAGGTGGACCAGTACGAAAAAACCGTATTATTGAAAAGGAAATAATTCTGTTATATGAAAACGAAAGCTGTCAGGTTACATGGCGTAAACGATCTCAGGCTTGATGAATTCGAGCTTCCCGAAATAAAAGATGATGAAATACTGGCAAAAGTTATTTCAGATTCGATCTGTATGTCCAGTCATAAATTGGCGCTTCAGGGGGCGAAACACAAGCGCGTGCGCCATGATCTTGGCAGAGCGCAGCCCATTATAGGCCACGAATTCTGCGGCACTATTGAAAAAGTCGGGGCCAAATGGGCAAGCCAATTCAAGCCGGGGGATAAATTCGCCATTCAGCCGGCTCTGAACTACCCCGACGCCAACGGGGTCGCCTCTCTCTGGGCTCCCGGCTATTCATTTGAATTTATTGGCGGTGACGCTACATATGTCATTATTCCCAAAGAAGTAATGGAAATGAATTGTCTTTTGGATTACAAAGCGAATAATTTTTATATGGGTTCGCTGGCGGAGCCGGTCTCCTGCGTTGTAGGCGCGTTTCACGCCCAATACCATACCAGAGGCGGTTCGTATGTTCATTCAATGGGAATTGCCGAAGGCAGCTCTCTCGCGCTTCTGGCCGGAGTGGGGCCTATGGGCCTTGGAGCCATCGACTATGCAATCCACAATCCCCGCAAGCCGTCACGGCTTGTTGTTACCGATATTGACGACAAACGCCTTGCGCGGGCGGCGCAGCTTTTAAGCGCCGAAGAAGCGAAAAAGAACGGCGTTGAACTTGTTTACGTCAACACGTCCCAAATAAACGATCCTGTGGAGCACTTAAAATCCTTAAACGGCGGAAATCTTTACGATGATGTTTTTGTTTTCGCCCCGGTCAAACCGGTGCTGGAAATGGGGGATCGCCTTCTGGGCAGAGACGGTTGCCTCAATTTTTTTGCCGGACCCACGGATACCGCTTTTTCGGCAAGCCTGAATTTTTACAACGTTCATTATGAATCCCATCATATTGTCGGAACCTCCGGGGGGAATACCGACGACATGAAGGAATCCCTCGCCATGATGGCGAAAGGGGAACTCAATCCGGTCTTTATGATCACCCATATCGGCGGGCTGGACGCGGTCAGCAAAACCACCATCGAACTTGATAAAATTCCCGGCGGCAAAAAACTCATCTACACCCACAAGAAAATGGAGCTTACCGCAATAGCCGATTTTGAGGAAAAGGGAAAAACCAATCCCCTATTCGCCCAGTTAGGTGAAATCTGCGCCCGTCATCAGGGCTTGTGGAATACGGAAGCGGAGAAATATCTTCTGGAAAATGCGCCGGATATTTAACAAAGCAAGAAGAGAATGGGGACTGGGGAAGAACCCTGTACCCTATCCCTTTTCGTTTTGTTTCGTTTATAATACCTTTATATGTAAAAATATTGGTATCTGTCACTCGTTGCGTGTACTTACGCGGCGTGTACTGTTACGCTACACCCCAACCAGCATTCATTGCGTCACCCAGAGATGTTAGTATTGCACTGGGAATCGAATTCGATAAAAATGCATTGGAGACAGTTGCTGTTTTTGATCCGTCTACTCCAACAAAACCGCCTGTTCCGCTAGATTGTACGTTCAATATGAAATCACCAGATCCAAATCCGCCCGATGCGGTTGTAAGAGCAGTCTCCAGCTTGTCCCACCATGCAGGGGTAGTACCCGGCAGGGCTGTGAAGTTTACTGTTACCGTTTTACCTGTGGCGATAGTGATGTCTTTGCTTTGTGGCACTGGTGTAGACGTGGCATCTTGTTTACAGCCGATGATTGCAAAGACGATTATGGCGATTATTGCCATCACGATAAATTGTTTTCTGGTTTTCATGCTGTTCTCCTTTCACATCCGCTACGGATTGTATATATATAATCTCCTACGATGTTTGCCTCTTTGTCAAGCATAAAAGATGATATTCCTATAATTCGATAAGGATAAGTTATGGATGGAACAGAGGTGCGCGCCGCTCTGGCAAGGAATATCAAGGCTTTTCGGAACCGCAGAAACTGGTCTCAAGCCAATTTAGCCGAAAAATCCGGGCTTTCGATCGTTTATCTAAGCGATATTGAAAGAGGTAACAAATGGCCGTATTTGGATACTCTGGTCAAAATTGCCGGGGCTTTTAAGGTCGAGGTTTACGAACTTATAAAGCCGGAAGAGGCACCGCCCCCAACTATCGCTAAAATTCTTGCCGAATATAACGAAGAAATAACTGCTATTTTGGAAAAATCATTTGAAATAGCAAAAAAATACACATCACAATCACTTACTGCGATGCAAGAGCAACACCGCACGGTCTTAAAATCTCGCCGCAAATAAATGTCAACTGAAGTCTTCTGTCAAAAGGAGGTCTTCTTCTTTCTTTGCTCTTTGATACCTGCTATTTATTATTTGATTCTGGCTCGTAGGAAAAAAATACCATGATTTGAAAATAATGTCGGCCCCGCAATTTGAGGGGAAGCTCGATTTATGCGGAAGCGGTGGCGGACAATTCTTTTCTAACCAGTTCGCCGATTATCTGGGCTGGCGTTTTGTGGTCGGCGAAAGCCTTTGCAGTCAGATAATTGGCGGTTTCCGAATCCACTGTTATTGAAAGTGCGGCTTTCCGTTGGGTGAAAAAACCAGTTCCATTGGGGCCGGGTTTGGGAGGATTCTTTGTGTAATAATCGTCCCAATAATGGGCTTCTTCTTCGGTCATTCTAGCCATAATTCTCCTCCTTCGGCAACAGATGATAAAAAATCGACCTGCACGGCATTGCATGGAATACGCTTATGGTTTCATTATCTATTATGTTATACATGATTTCAAGGGGATTTCCCTTTAGATCAAAACCGATTAGCAGGTATTGATCCTTTTGATCACGTTCATTAAACCAGCCGTCATATCTTACAGTGTCAAGAGGGGAACCTTCGCCCTACGGGCTCGGTTGAGGTTCAAAAGCCCGCAGAATATCAGCCTTGGATACTTCATGATTGAAAGCGGCATCATTAAACTCAATGATCGTATCCATGTTTTGATTATAACAAATAATAAAGGGAGTGGGGAGTAGGCGTTCAGGGTTTTTCAAGAGGCTTTTTTGTTATTTGAATTTATGCTGACGCTGCGGCGTTATTGACGGGTAAACACGAGTGTTTATCCGCCTTTAAGCGGAAGCCCTCAACGAGGATGTATATACT
>Ga0268262_10005664_pt1 | contig 12295 bp, 9 predicted proteins | sample TergutNc150P3_FD_190354 | JGI IMG/M metagenome (GOLD analysis project Ga0268262, IMG submission 190354) | Nasutitermes corniger P3 segment gut microbial community from laboratory colony in Florida, USA - Nc150 P3 (SPAdes) (version 2) | ecosystem: Host-associated > Arthropoda: Insects > Digestive... | reverse complement strand
AGGAGACTCGTCCTCCGGATATGATCTTGTCCTTATGGATCATATGATGCCCGGAATGGACGGCATTGAGGCAGTCAGGATTATCAGAAATGACATTCAGGGCGATTATGGCAAGACGGTGCCTATTGTCGCTCTTACAGCCAATGCCCTTACAGGAAACGAGGAAATGTTTCTTGCAAAGGGTTTCAACGCTTTTATCGCAAAACCAATTGATATTATGCAATTGGACGCTGTTTTGAACACATGGGTGAGGGACAGGAAAAGCGTTGAAGTTCTTAAGCAGGCGGAAATGACAGCGCCCGTTATTGAAAACACCGATCATAATGTTTTGGACGGAGTACATATAGAAGGTATTGATCTTGTTCGTGGTAAAAGAAAGTACAACAATGACGCCGCGTATCTGGATATTCTTCGCTCCTGGCATAAGCATACTCCGGCGCTGCTTGAAAAAATGAGAAATCCTTATTTTGAAAACCTGCCTGAATACGCTATTACAGTACATGGTATTAAGGGAGCCAGCCTGGGTATATGCGCCGATGAAATAAGCAGTAAAGCGGAAGAACTGGAACACTTTGCCAAAAGCGGGGATATAGGGAAGGTCCAGGCGGATAATTCCATGTTTATTGGAATGGCGGAATCGCTGCTTGCGAAGATAGGGGCATTGCTGGAAAAAGTAGATGTAGGAAAAAATAAAAAGCCAAAGAAACACGCTCCGGATACAGTCCTCCTTGGCAGGCTGCTGGATGCGGTAAAGTCCTATAAATCCACATTAATGGAAGAAACTATGTGTTCCATTGAGGAATACGATTACGATTCGGGAATGGAGCTTGTTTCCTGGCTGCGCCAGCAGATGGATGACCTTGAATATGACGCCATTCGCCAGAAGCTTGAAAGCCAGATGCCCGGTCAGATCGAAACGTAATTGGAGGTAGCTTTGGGATCAATAGTGATAGTTGATGATAACATTGTCAGCCTCAAGCAGATAAGCGCCCTGCTTTCCAAAGATTACGAAGTTTCACTGGCAAAGTCAGGGGAATTAGCGCTGCAGATTTGCGCGCAGAAACTGCCGGATTTAATCCTGCTTGACGTGGAAATGCCCGGTATGGACGGCTTTGAAACAATAGCCCGGCTGAAGGGAGACGATCAATTAAAGAATGTTCCGGTGATTTTCCTGACAGGCAATAACGACGCTGAAACACAAAAAAAATGCCTGGGAGCGGGTGCCGTGGACTTTGTCACCAAACCGGCCGATGCCGATATCCTGCACCAGAGGATAAAACAGCATCTTAGTGGGTAGAAACACAATAGCAGGAGATAGCTATGAAATCGATATTGATTGTAGATGACAATCTTGTTAGCCTCAGGCAAATAAGCGCCCTGCTTTCCAAAGATTATGATGTTTCACTGGCAAAGTCCGGCGAGTTGGCGCTGCAGATTTGCGCGCAGGAACAGCCGGATTTGATTCTGCTTGATGTTGAAATGCCCGGTATGGACGGATTTGAAACAATAGCCCGCCTGAAGGAAAACGATCGCCTAAAGCAAATACCTGTGATTTTCCTGACAGGCAACCGCGACGCCGAAACAGAGGTAAAGTGCCTGGAATCCGGGGCTATGGACTTTATCACCAAGCCGGCCAATGCGGAGATTCTGCACCACAGAATAGAGCTGCATCTTCAATTTTCCATATACCAGCTTCACCTGGAACACATGGTAAAGGAACTGGAAGACAATATAGGCATCTCGTTCGCGGAATTACTGGATTGCAAAGATTACAACGCGGCCATCCACATGCTGCGTTCCGGAGAGTATGTTGAGTTGTTGGTTAAAGAGCTTCTTAATGAGGGAACTTTCGGAAACGCGCTTAAGGCGGATGACGCGGATTTGATAAAACGCGCCGCGCCATTCCATGATATTGGAAAACTTGGCATAAGCGACATTATCCTGCTGAAGCGCAGTCCCCTGACGAATATGGAAATACAGGAAGTCAGAAAGCATACTACTATAGGCGGCCAGGTGCTTAAAGCCGTTTATGATCGTACTCCCAGCCAGCATTATTTAAAAGTGGCGATGATCCTTGCCGAAGGCCATCATGAGAATTTTGACGGGACCGGCTATCCGCAGGGTCTGGCGGGAGAGGATATTCCCCTGTACTGCAGGATTCTGTCGGTAGTCAATACGTATGACGCCTTAATAACCGACAGGGTTTACCGCAAAGGGATTTCCCATGAAGAGGCCTGCAAGCAAATACTTGCCGGACGTGGCACCAGATTTGATCCCAGAGTTGTGGATGTCTTTGAAAAAATAATGGATAAAATTGCTTCCCTGAACGTGACAACAAATTTGTCATTTAAAGAACATGGATGGAGCGTGTACAATGAAACGAATACTGGTAGTTGACGACAACCTTTCTATTCTCAAACAAATATCCGCCCATCTTTCGGGCGAATATGAGGTATCGCTGGCAAAATCCGGCCTGTTGGCTTTACAGATATGCACCAAGGAAAAACCGGATCTGATCCTGCTGGACGTTGAAATGCCCGATATGGACGGGTTTGATGTCATCTCCAGGTTAAAGCAGAACCCTTACCTGAACCGGATACCGGTAATTTTCCTGACAGCCAGTCATAGTTATGAAGTCGAGATAAAGGCTTTGGAATTGGGCGCAAGGGATTTTATCATGAAACCGGCGGAAAAAAGCATACTGCTGCACAGAATTGAACTGCATCTGCGATTTGCTTCCTATCAGGTGCAGACCGAGGAAAAAGTTACGGCCCTTTCAGACAACATCGCAATTTCATTTGCGGAGATGATTGAATGTCGTGATGAAAACACCGGCGGCCATGTAGTTCGCACGTCAAAATATGTTGATGTACTCGGCAGGGAGCTGATTAACAAAGGCGTTTTTCCGGATGAGCTCAATGACTCGGAATTGCAGATGATGGTGCGCGCGGCTCCGCTGCACGATATAGGAAAAATCGCCATCAGCGACCGCGTTCTGCTTAAAACCGGACGGCTTGATGATGTAGAATTTTCCATTATGAAACGTCACGCGGAAATAGGCGCTCAAATTGTGGAAAGGATGTACCAGCGTATGCCGGCCCAGCGGTATCTTTATTATGCCAGCCTTATTGCCGGATCCCACCACGAGCGCTATGACGGCAAGGGGTACCCAAAAGGCCTGGAAAAAGAGAATATTCCGCTGTGCGCCAGAATTATGGCGGTGGCGGATGTTTATGACGCGCTTATGGAAACACGGGTTTACCGCAAGGGATTGGGTCATATACAGGCAAGCAATATAATTTATGAAAACGAATGGACGCAGTTTGATCCAAAGGTCGTTAACGCGTTCAAAAATGTCGAGGAACAGGTATGTGAAATAGCAAACACATGGAAAGAAAACCCGTTAAACAGCGGGAGTATATATGATTAAAATATTGAACGCGTATACCCAGGAGTTAGACGATCCGGAGAAAGCGGTTCGGGAAATTCTTGAACCTTTAGATATAAAAAAAAGCCTCCTTAAGAATTCCGCCGCCCTGCTTTTTTGCCATGCGAAATTCATTGAAATGGGTATAGCGGAAGCAGTGTATAAAAGCCTGCCTTTTGATGTCGTGGGTTGTACTTCTCTGTATTTCGGCACCCCTTCTGCCGCTGGCATTCCCGCTAATGACGGGGGAGTTGTTCTGACCGTAACAATCCTTACCAGTGATGATACAGGTTTTACCGCGGGTGTTTCCGGGGCATTGAATGAAAGAAATGTTGAGGAATGTATTCGCGATCTTTACCGTCGCGCCGCCTCTTCCTCCGGAGATGCCCCTGCTTTGGTGTTTGCTTTTCCGCCGACAATGATAAGCGTGCCGGCGGATATTATGGCCGCGTCTCTGGATCGCGCTTGCCCGGGCGTACCGGTATTTGGTTCCGTTGCCCTGGATATGGGTATTCATATCCAGCATCCCAAAACAATTTTTAAGGCCGAAGGCCAGACAGCAGGTCAGGCCGCAGGTGAAAGCGGGGTTTTCAGCGACAGGATGGTATTGCTTCTTTTCAGAGGTACGGTAAAGCCCAGGTTTTTTCATTCTTCTTTTCCGGAGAAATCGATTCTGTCATGGGACGCGGTCATTACCGAGGCTGTGGAGAACCGGATTATCAGTATAAACAACAGGCCCGCGCTGTCTTTTTTAAAAGATTTGGGATTTTTTCAGGATAGCATATATGAATGCATCCTGGTGTATCCTCTGGTAGTAGAATACCCGGATAATGAGACAAATGTGGTTGTCCTTCAGGATATAAGCCCCGAGGGGCAGCTTATGTGCAGCAGAAAAGTCAAAGCCGGCGGGATATTGAATATGGGGGCAGTCACAGCGGACTCCGTACTTGAAAGCGCGAAGGTCATGGCCCGTGACTTGAAAAACGGCGATAGCGGGACGGGGTTTTTCATGTTTTCATGTTTTCTTCGCAATGTGGTTTTGGGGGGAAGCTCACAGGCGGAGTTTGAATTGGTATGTAAGGAGTTGGACGGTTACCCGGGTTCATGGCTGTTTCTTAATTCGGGCGGGGAACTCTGCCCGGGTTATACGGAAAATGGGGAATTGGAGAACCGGTTCCACCAATACGCCCTTATAGCTTGTCAGTTTTAGGCGGTAATAGCAATGGCTGATGATAATTCAATTGATACCAGACTTTCTTTTCTTGAAGAAGAAAACAAACGGTTATTAACAGAATATAATGGATTGAGCCGCAAGTACCAAACAGCCAAAGATACTATTGAGCGTATCAACTGGTACAGCCGTTCCAGGGATCAAATGTACGAGAGCCTGCTGGCAAAGAACGCCCGGCAGAAAGAATTCTTCAACATGCTCCTGAAAAACATGCAAAATGTTATTTTGATTTTGGATCAGAACCTGCGCCTGCTGTATTGTTCAGACGCTTTTCTAAAGCTTGTCGGGTTGTCCAATATAGGATTTATCAGCAATCAGTCTTTTGACGAATTTTCCAAATGGTACGCAGACGCGGCCAGCATAAAATACATTCTTGACGCGCTGGTGCAGGCGTTAGCTGAAAAAAAAGTAAAAGTAGTGGACAGGATTTTGCCCATAGGGAAGGACAAAGAACTCAGGCGTTACAGGATCAATATAGCGCCGATGCTGAACGCCAAAGAAGTAATTGAAGGCATAATTCTCCTGTTCTATGATCTTACGGAAATCATGGAAGCCAAAGAACAGGCTGAGCAGGCAAGCAAGGCAAAATCGGTTTTCCTTGCCCAGACCAGCCATGAAATCCGCACCCCCATGAATACCGTTATCGGCATGAGCGAACTGGCCCTTCGCGCGGATAACCTGGTCCAGGCTCAGGAGTATCTTGGGAGCATCAAGCAAGCCGGGCTTAATCTTTTGGCTATCATCAATGATATTCTTGACATTTCAAAGATCGAAGCCGGCACAATGGAAATAGAAAATATTCCTTATTCGCTTTCCACCCTTATTAACGATGTGGTTACCATGATCCAGGTAAAAGTCTCGGAAAAACCCATTATTTTTGTCGTTGATTTGGATTCTTCCCTTCCCAATATGCTTAACGGTGACGAAGCGAGGATACGGCAGGTTCTTGTAAACCTGCTTTCCAACGCGGTTAAATACACCCATAAAGGGTTCATACGGCTGACATTGACATACCATATAGATCCGTTGGACAGCAATGTGATTCGACTTGTTTATGAGGTTTCAGATTCGGGCATTGGCATACGTAAAGAGGATCTGCCCAATCTGTTCCGCACATTTACACGCCTGGACATGAAAAAAAATCAGGGCGTGGAAGGAACAGGCCTTGGACTGGCGATTACCAAAAGCATCTGCAAGGCTATGGGCGGCGATGTAACCGCCGACAGCAAGTACGGCGAAGGTTCTATTTTTACAGCGGTTCTTCCCCAGATTGTTGACGCAAAAGAGCCGATCGCGCTGGTGGAAAACCCCGGTGAAAAATCCGTTCTTTACTATGAAAAACAACAGCTTTACGCCAAATCAATGGTTTATGCCCTGGGAAACATGGGCGTGCCCGTGACGCTTAAAACAGACGCGGATGACTTCCTGCAGACCCTTGCCGGCGGGAATTATCATTTTGCCTTTATTAATGCTGATATCGCCGAAAAGGCAAGAATGGTTGTAAAAGGCAAATCGCTTGCCGCCACTACGCTTGTTCTGATTGCCAATGCCATGGAAACCATAACTTACAGGAATATGCCCGTATTATCCAGGCCGGTATATGCCGTTCCGCTGGCTAATGTGCTTAACCACCAAACGGGAATAGTGGCGAAATCACAGGGCGGAAATTTTATCGCGCCTGACGCGCAAATACTTGTGGTGGATGATATTCATACCAACCTGGTCGTTACTTCGGGGCTTTTGGCAATATACAAGAGCCATGTCGATACCTGTACCAGCGGAGCCGCCGCAATTTCAATGGTGCAAAACAAACACTATGATATGGTGTTCATGGATCACATGATGCCGGAAATGGACGGTATTGAGGCTACCAAGAACATTCGCGCCCTGGAAGGGGATTATTACAAAAACCTGCCAATCATCGCGCTTACAGCTAACGCAATTATGGGAATGAAGGAAATGTTCCTTTCAAATGGTTTTAATGATTATCTCAGCAAGCCGATTGAGATTTTAAAACTGGACTATACCCTGGCGGCCTGGCTTCCGGTTGAAAAGCAGATACAAAACCTGGAAGCGCAGGAAACAACGGAAGCTAACTCTGTCATCCCCGATGGTTTCCTGTTGGAAGGCGTTGACATAGCAACAGGGAAAACGCGCTACACTGCAAAAGCATACCTGGAAGTACTGCGTTCTTATTACCTTCATACTCCGGCCCTGCTGGAAAAAACAAAAAATTTAAATTACAGGGATCTGTCCGAAGAAGCCATAAAGGAATATACTATTACTGTTCATGGCATAAAGGGCGCGTCTTTTGGCATATGCGCCGATACGGCGGCAAAACAGGCGGAAGCTCTTGAAAACGCCGCAAGAAACCGTGATATGGCTTTCATTGAGACGAATAATGCTTGTTTCATTGAAGAAGTCGAAAAAGTTTTTAGCGGGCTTAAAGAGCTTTTTTCATTGATTGAAAAGCATGCGGGGGCAAAACCCGTGTGCCAAAAGCCTGATCCTGCCCTTTTGGAAAGACTTACCGGGGCCGCCAGGCATTTTAACGTCAAAGTAATGGATGAGATCCTTGAGAAACTTGAAAAAAATGAATATGAGCAGGGAGGGGAGCTGGTAAAATGGCTGAGAGAACAGGTTGACAACCTTGAATATGAGGCGATTTACAAAAAACTGGAGGAACAATGATTAAGCAGTTTTTCAAAAAAAATTTTATGTTTATTTCATATAGTGTTGCCTTCATTGTAATATGTATTGTGACAGGATACGCAAATTTTTATATTACCGCTTCCCTGCGTACAATGGTGTATAATATACGCCACAGGTTAATGGCTTCGAGCAAGCTGGCGGCACAGCTTGTCACCGCGGAAGAACTGGAGCAATATAAAACTGTTGAAGACATGAAAAAGCCGTCGTATCAGGATTTGCGCCGCAAGCTCCGTGCCTTCGGCGAGGAAATGGATATTTTATATGTTTATTATGAACGCCCCGTCAGAGGCAAGCAGCAATATATTATAGATAATGATTTTAACCATGAAACACGAGTAGGTCTGGATACCCCGCCTTATGTGTTGAACGCAAAGGACGCGTGGATGTTACCGGCGCTTGTAGACGGGCAGACAGTCTGTGCCGAATATAAGCAGTATATGGAAGGCTGGAAAGGTCTTATGACCGCCTATTCGCCGGTATTTGACAAGGACGGAAAAATTGTCGCAATTGCCGGCACTGATATTGATGACAAGCCTGTTGTTATGGCTTTTCGGATGATTTATATCCTGACATTATCGCAGATTGTCATAGTAATAATGGTATTTATCTACAGTTTAATCGGCATTTTGAATTCAAAAAAAGAAGCTGTAAAAGCCAATGCGGCTAACGTAGCCAAAAGCAATTTCCTTTCCCAAATGAGCCATGAAATACGCACCCCCCTGAATACCATTATGGGAATGGGGGAACTGGCATTGTATTCAGATACAGTGCTCAAAACTCATGAATATCTTAAGGGGATTAAACAGGCCGGACAGAATCTATTGATGTTGATAGACGATATTCTGGACTTTTCCAAAATTGAAACAGGCAGTCTGGAAATTGTTCGGGCTCCGTATTATCTGGCGTCGCTCCTGGACGATATTATCAATATTATTCAGATACGAATAGGGGAAAAGCCGATTTCTTTCAATGTTGATGTTGACGCCAATCTGCCGGCCCGTCTGTTGGGCGATGAAATCAGGGTCAGGCAGATACTCTTTAATCTTCTTACGAATGCCGTCAAATTTACCAATCAGGGAATGATACAGCTTAAGGTTTCGGCCGGCGACAGAACAGAGGAAAAGGCGGACTTTCCCATTGTTATTACTGTTACCGATACCGGGATTGGCATAAAAGAAGAAGATATGGGCAGCCTTTTTAAGAGCTTTGTCCGCCTTGATATGGTAATAAATAAAAGCATTGAAGGAAGCGGTCTTGGCCTTTCCATTACCCGCAGCATTTGTCAGGCCATGGGCGGCAGCGTTACGGCTTCCAGCGTATACGGCAAAGGTTCCGTGTTTACCGCCAATATTCCGCAGGGCCGTGTAGACATAGACAGACTGGCCGTAGTGGATAATCCCAAGGTAAAAGTTGTTTTGTTATACGATCACCGCCCTGAGTATCTAAAATCACTGGCGGAAACCATGCGTAACCTTGGAGTAATTGTCGTGACTGCCGACAGCGCGGATGATTTTCTGGAAAAACTCTCCGACGGAGGTTTTTCTTATGCTTTTATTTCAGAGCCGACTCTGGAAAAAGCGCGGGCAGTAATCAAGGAACATTCCGTACAAACAGTTCTGGTGCTGCTGCAGGAAATCGGAAAAGTCGTCTCCGCTGAGAACGTCATGGTTTTGTCCATGCCCGCGTACGCTGTTCCTGTGGCTAATGTGCTTAACGGCAAGGGCATTATACAGCATGAAACAAAAGGTTCCGGCGATGGTTTCATCGCGCCCTCGGCGCGGCTTTTGGTGGTGGACGATATTCAGCCCAATCTTGTCGTGGCGGAAGGGCTTTTATCGCCGTACAAATCGCGGGTAGATCTTTGTTCCAGCGGGGTCAGGACGCTGGAACTTGTCAAAATTCAACACTATGATCTTGTTTTTATGGATCACATGATGCCGGAAATGGACGGCATTGAAACGGTAAAGCGTATCCGTCAATGGGAAAAGGAAAATGGCAAAGATGAAGCCCGCAGGCTTCGGATTGTCGCCCTTACCGCTAATGCCGTATCAGGCATGAAAGAAATGTTTCTGAACGAAGGTTTTGACGATTTTCTTTCCAAGCCGATTGAGACACTCAGGCTTAGGGAAATTCTAAAAAATTGGCTCCCTCTGGAAATGCAATTGGAAAAGAAAGAAGAAATTGTAATTAGTGATAAAAAGGAGGAGAATGTGGGACAGACTAATATTTTCAAAGATGTTGTCATTGATGGTATTGATCTGAAAAAAGGGCAGGAAATGTTTCCAGATAATAAATATCTGGATGTTCTTCGCGCTTGGTGTATGCATACTCCTGCGTTATTGGAAAAGCTTCGTAATTTGGCCAATGGACAGTTTACCGATGAGGATATAGGGGAATATACCATTGCGGTCCACGGGCTTAAAGGCTCGTCTTACGGGATATGCGCTCAAAGCGTCGGGAAAAAAGCGGAGAACCTGGAAGCCGCGTCCCGCCGGAAGGACATCGAATTTGTTAAAGCTAATAACAATATATTGCTGGAGGAATCAGAGGCTCTGCATCAACACCTTGAAAAATTACTGGCAAGTGCCGCGGAAAATTCGACGACGAAACCGTCCGCCAAGTCGCCGGATCCGGAATTGCTCAAGCAGTTACTTGACGCTTGCAAGCAGTTTAAATCCAGCCTTATGGAAGAAATCCTTGAAAAAATTGACAAATTCCAATATGAATCGGGCGGGGATCTGGCGCGATGGCTGCGCGAACAAATGGACAACCTTGAATATGACGCGATGGAACAGCGCTTGACGGAAGAGTTGGGAATTAAGGCATAACCGTGTATTCATGTACAATCTGAATTTCATTGCGTATGGTTACGGAGCTTTCAATCGCGCTGGCGGTTTCCTGCGCCGCTTTCATGGCGGCATCTGCCGCGGCGTCAGACAAGCCCTGAGAATTTACCACGCCGTACAGAGTAACCGTATTGCCGCTTGCTGATACCTCAAGAAAATGAACAGGTATCCCCTGCTCGTATACAATACTGTGCTTTATCTTCTGTTCAAGGATTAATTCCCTCAGGCGGAGTTTGTTTTGTTCCTCCGCGTCAGGAGTAAAAATCCGATTTTTTAACATCATGACAATTTCGGCGCAGACAGCGGGGGAAGAAATTCCCGTGTTCAGGGAAATGTGGTAATTTTCCGGATTCCTCCACTCAATGTCAAAGAAGTAACGATGAAACCCAATGCGATCCTGGTCACTGCGTTCAATTATTTGCCGCGCCCGGTGTTCGTCGCAATGAAAATAATTTTTTACGCGCTCTATGCGGATTTCAAGAGGCGCCGCCAAAAACAGGGAAATATGGGCCGGCATATTTTTAAAAACAGTACCCGCGCCCCTGCCTATAATAACGCAGTTTCCGCGTTCCGCTTCCGCCAGAATCGCCGTTTTAAGGTAATGCAGATAATCATCCCTGTCATGCGATAACGACGCGAAAAATGACGGCTTGCGTTCGTCGTATTTAATTAACTTGCTGTCATCAATGCCATAGGACTTTATCCGTTCCGCCAGCGTCTGCTTGTCAACAAGATGACAGCCCAGCAGTTTTGCCAGTTCCCTGGCTGTTTCATCGCCCAGAGTCGCCAATTCGCGTGAAATGGTAATAATAGCCATGACATGCTCCTTGCTATAATATACTCGTTTTGACAGAAAACAGCAAGTAAAATAAGCGGGGGTTGGGGATAGTTACGTCTTTTAACGAAAATTGGCCGCCTCAATATCAATGATTTCCCGTACCTTGGGAGTCGAAGAACCGTCCTTGAATTCATGGGCGATCCACTCGTTTGTAATTTTTTTTGCCAGTTCATGCCCGATGACCCTTTCGCCCATACACAGCACGTTGCCGTTGTTGCTTAGAATAGAACGCTCGGCGGAAAAATTGTCGTGGCATACCGCGGCGCGGATACCCTTGAACTTGTTAGCTGTCATTGCCATGCCGATTCCAGTGCCGCATACCAGTATGCCGCGCTTTTCATAATTGCTGGCGATTATACGCTCGCAGACGCGCCTGGCGACGGTCGGGTAGTTGGTGGGGTCATCGGCGCTGTCACATCCCATGTTTTCCACGGTAACGCCCTTTGACTCAAGGAAGTTTATCAGCATGGTCTTCATCGGAACTGCGGCGTTATCGCAGCCTATTACAATTGTCCGCATGTCATTCTCCGAGCTGTTCAAGAATACCGTCCGCCATAGCGCAGAGAATCAGGCAGCATGAAACGGAACCAGCGTCCAGTACGCCTCGGGAACGCTCGCCCAGACGGCTGGAACGGCCGAACTTTGAAAGCAGATTCTTTGTGAAATCCCGGCCCGCTTCGGCGGCGGCTTTCATGTCTTTCAGAGCGTCCGAAAATTTTTTCCCCTCTTTCGCCGCTTTCTGAATGGCGTCATTGGCCGGCACAAGAGTGTCTATTAGTGTTTTATCCCCGACCCGAGCCTGCACCACTTCCTGCAGATTGCTTAAACCAGCATCAAGCATTGCCGCAAAATTGTAAACATCAATAAGCTCAAATCTTTCTCCGGTCTTGGCCATTCCCATAAACATGGTTCCGTAAATAGGCCCCATGGAACCGCCGATCTGGGAGAAAAGCAGATTCCCCAGATCATTCAGACCCTCGGTAAAATCAATATCCTTTTCCCTGATCTGGTCGCCGAACATGGTAAAACCTTTATTCATGTTCATGCCATGATCCCCGTCGCCTATAAGTCCGTCAACTTCTCCCAGATAATCCTTGTTTTGCTGTATAACGGTAACCATCTTCAATAGAACCGGTTTACCCGCGCAGTTTTTTATGCTGTTCAATGTGTGTCTCCTTAATTCTGCTTTAAGCCCACGCTATAACAGGGCATGTCAACGAGTTTTTTGAGTTCGTCATCAA
>Ga0268262_10005663_pt1 | contig 12297 bp, 9 predicted proteins | sample TergutNc150P3_FD_190354 | JGI IMG/M metagenome (GOLD analysis project Ga0268262, IMG submission 190354) | Nasutitermes corniger P3 segment gut microbial community from laboratory colony in Florida, USA - Nc150 P3 (SPAdes) (version 2) | ecosystem: Host-associated > Arthropoda: Insects > Digestive... | reverse complement strand
TTTTATTAAAAGCGTGCGGGGCAGCGACCCCGACGCCGCTTTGTACTGGCTGGCAAAAATGGTGCGCGCCGGGGAAGACCCCAGTTTTATTTTCCGGCGCATGATAATCCTCGCCAGTGAAGATGTCGGTCTGGCCGACCCCAAAGCCCTTTCTGTGGTCATTTCCTGCGCCGAGGCATTTGACCGTATCGGTTTCCCCGAAGGGAATTTTCCCCTTGCCCACGCCTGCCTGTACCTTGCCACCGCGCCCAAATCCAACACCACGATGGCTTTTTTTGACGCGCTCAAAGAGGTTGACCGTGAAGACGCCGAAGTTCCCAATCACCTGCGTGACTCAAGCCGCGATGCGGAAAGTTTCGGTCACGGCGAAGGTTACATCTACCCCCATGCCTACCGTGACCACTGGGCGGCTCAGCAATACCTTCCCACGGCCCTGCGGGGCAGGACATTTTATATTCCTTCAATCATCGGTTATGAAGGGAAAATTCGGGAAATGGTATTACAGAAACGGGAACTGCAAGCGGCGATTGTCCTGAATGACGGCCCTGCCGTCGGAGATGGCGAGCTGCTGAGTTGGTCGGCGGCGGCAAAGGGAAGGGAAGGATGGTTCAAGCGGCTTGAATCGGGCAGAAGCGCCTTGCTGCTGGGCGACCGTGACGCGATTTTCAGCGCCGCATCTCCTGCCCGGCACATCCGCGTCCTGATCCCTCTGGCGGACGACGGCCTGCTCCTGTGGGAAAGCCTGCGCCGTTGTCCCGAAGGTTTAAGCGCCGCGCTGGTTGGCAGCAAAACTGCCCGCGAAGTTCTGCTCCGCTATGCGGCGGCATTGGAGCAAACCGAACAGCCGGAAATCGCCGTGCTGAAAGACGGCCCCCTGCCCTCGCCCCAGCAGGCAGGCGAATGGTTTTCCTCACCGCAGTTCGACCATATCCTGCTGCGGGAACCCTGGCGTAAAGGTTTTTCGCAAGCACAGAATCCTGCGGCGGCATTTTCCCGCCTCGCATCCGCCACACAATCCCTGTTGGCCTCCGGCGGCTGTCTGATCATGCTGTGCTCGCCGCCCTTTCTGGGCCAGCGAATTTCCCGTATACTCCTTGATGAATGCAGCAGCAACAATCAACTCGTCGAAAAACTCAGGCAGGCGGAAGATGTTTTTTTCTCGCAAGCCGACTCCTGGAATTGGGATATCACCGCCTTATCAAACGCTTTTGAATCGCAGGGTTTTAAGCTTACTATTCAAACCCTTGATCAACAGGAAGAACGCCTTATCAGCCCCAAAGACATTGACGCATGGTTTGACCGGAAAAAATCCCGCTGGGGTGTTTTTATGGGGAATTCCCTCCAGCCGGATGATTTTGCCCAAATCGAAGCAATGCTCAGACAACGGATACAGGCGGGGCCCCTGCCCTGGAAATGGAAAAGTCTGCTGTTCACAGCCCGGTAAAGCTAATTTAAGAGGAATTAAGATACTAACATCTTAAACCTCCGTGTTACTCCGTGGTAAAATTTCTTTTTTTTTCTCACTTCATATAGCTCTCATGGTAAATTGCTCAAAAAATTCAAAAAATAATAGGCAAATGTAAAAAAATGTGATATAATAGTAAGATACATTTAATTTAAGTTTTGGGGGAAATATGATCAAAAAAACCGCTCAACCAGCGGCTAAAAAAGCGCCAAAAACCTCGTTAAAGATACAGGCAAAGTCGGCACAGAAAATCAAATCCTCATCCGGGAAAAAAACTGCGACAAAAACCGGTTCTAAAGCGGCAAAGAAGCCGTTATCGCCCCGCAAAACCGCTTCAGCGGCCTCAAAAAAAAATCCAACCGGGAAAAAAATTGCAGTAAAGACTGTTTCTGCACGGAAAACAAGTAAAAAATCGGTTAAAAAGGCTGTTTCAACCAGGAAGATACCGGAAAAGCCGGTAATAAAAAACGTATCTTCAAGAGAACCGGCCAAAAAAACGGTAGGAAAAGCTGTTTCTGTTCAAAAAATACCGGTAAAACCGGTATTAAAAACAGATATACTCCCTGCGCTCCCTCCCAATCCGGTGCCCGCATCCAATAACCAGGAGCAGGTTTTACACCGCCGTCCGTTGATAGTATTCCCCAAGTAAACTGATTAATTCGATGAAGAAATTAAAAACCACGGAGGACACGGAGTTTTGATATGATAATCATCTTTATCCTCCGCGGCGCGCTCGGCTTGATAAATCAAGCCAGCTTTAGTGTAAGCGGTAGATTTTTTTGTGCGCCGGAACCGGTCACATTTATCTGTCAACGCCCTTTGACAGGGCGCTTTTTTTCTGTTCCCGTGAAACTCCGTGACCTCCGTGGTAAATTTTTGGGGGTTAAATTATTCCTCATTACCTGCGCGGCGTTATTTCTGTCCGCGGTCAGTCTTACGGCTGCGGAAACCGATCATCTGGCGGCATTTTCCGACCCGGCCCGTATCTGGGGCAACGGCATAGAACGGGTCATTGAAGAAGCATACCGGGCCTGTTTTAAGACGAAAATTATCGGCGGCAAGGTAATGAATATCCGTATGCCTTTTGCCGAAAATAACGAACGCGATCTGTTAAGCGAAACCGGCTGGGAATTTCTCGGCGGCGGCAAATGGAACCCCGAAATGCTCTGGCCTGTAATTGAGGCCATACTCGATTCAGAGGATTTTGGCCGCTATGTCGATACCCTATCCGATGGCCGCGAACAGGTGATCATATTTGACATTCCGGGCCAGAGTTGGCTAAGTTCCCGCGATCTGTACGACATTGCCCGTATGAAAGCCGGCTCTTACCACGGCCTGCCCCACCGGCCCTATGTTTTTGCGGTGGGAAACGGAATAGAAGAAACCGATGTTTATAATTATTTATACTGCATCGGCCTTACCGGAATGGATTGTTCCGGCTTTGTCTGGCATGTACTGAACTATATAGCGCGGCAGGGCAGACTTGACTTGGGCAGGGTTCTGGGCCGCTCTCTGGGGACGAAGAAAGGCGACGATCCCGCATGGTATGTTGGAACATCATTTTTTAATTCAAAAAGTTCCCACATTATCGCGGTAAAGGACAGTATCAAAAATCTGCGTCCGGCGGACATTATTCTGTTTCGGGGATCGGACGGAACAATGTCCCATTCGGCGGTAATACAATCCATAGACATGAAAAAAGGCGTCATCCGTTATCTGCAATGTACCGATGAAGCGCCTCTGTCTGAACGGGGCATACACGATTCTTTTATCTATTTTGATCCCGCCAAACCCGAAACCTCTTTAAGCGATCCCAGCCTCAAATGGACGCAACTGCGTCAGGCTCCTTTCCCCGGAGAGAAAGCCAGTCCCTTCTCCGATGACGGTAAACGCTACCGGGCCTTTAGCAAGCTGGGTGGCGGCAGGGTCGTGCGGCTTAAGGCTTTGCTGCCTGTTATTGATAAGATAAATACGACACATTACCGCGCACAATAGTTGAATCAACCAATAGCGGCCGGCAGTTTGTAAAAATTTTTGCCTGCAAACGAGGATAGTTTTCGCGCCAAAATATCACTGCTTTCTTTTGCCGCTTCGCCGATGGCCGCCCGTACCTGGTAACGCTGCGCGAGCGAGGCAAGAAGCCGCGCGCGGATTATCGGATGCCCGTTGGCGGCATAGCCGGTTTTTCCCGACCAGAAAAAGGCACATTCGCCTGATTCCAGCCCAAAGTACCATTGGGCGCACGAAGGGTCTTTCAGTATTTCTCCAATACAGTTTACTGCCCGTACTGCGGGATGCGTTGCTTCGTTCCGGCAGACCCGTTCAGGCGGCGAGCCAAAACAGGCCAGCGCGATATCATTCTCAAAACCCAGTACCAGCGCCCCTTTTTGCTTAAAGATTCGGGAAAATTCTTCCCGAAATTGAGCGGCGGCTCGTGCCGCTTCAAGCGGCGTGCCACGGTCTTCCTTGCCGGACATACCAAAATTTTTAACGGCGATGATTGCCGCCTGGACGCACAAAGTTTCCGAAAGAAGGGGGCGGCCTGCCTTGAGCAGATGCTTAAGCATATCGCCGTTTACCGCAGGACCGTATGCCAGGCGGAAACGCAGCATCCTGCTGTAGCCGATGCAGAAACGGGAGACAACCAGAAACAGGGTTCCCCCCAGACAAGCCGCCATTGATATAAACGGATCTATCCAATAGGTGTTAATAATAAAATGCGCGCCAAAAGCGGCGCCGCAGAGCAGGGTTGCAATAAGCCCCAGTATCAATACCAATACCGGTCTTAACGCATGAATGCAGGCAAGCACGACAAAAGATGCGGCCACAGACAAAATGATAATATAACGGTTCTCCCCCGGCGTAATACAGCGACCGTTCAGCAGGGTATTGGCAAGCAGCGCGCTGACGTATGACGCCGAAGATTCCGGAGCATTTCCGGTTCCGGCGGCATAAAATGTCGGCCCCATAATACAGAACGATGAATGAGCCGCATCGGCAAGTTTAGCGCGCAATTCAATATGTTCACGGTATTTTTCCCTCATGGCGGCAAATGCCCGAATCAATTCATCCCGCAAACCCTGCATCCGGGCAACTCCCGCCTCATTAAGCCTTTCAGTGGCTATTAACATCTCGTAGCCGTTCACCAGAATCATCTCGGAGGGGCCATGTAAAAATTCTTCCAAACCGGCAATATACTCCTTGCGTGCGTTAATCCAGTCGGCGCGTTTTACCGGATCCTGGGTTTTAAGTAATTCTTCTTTCTGGGTTTCGGCGTAATTAAACAGGATGAGAGGTATCCGTTCCGGCGCGGTTTCTCTATAGACGCCCAACGCTTCAGCGTCTTTCAGCATCCGGGCCAATGTCTTGCCGGTTTGATCATAATCACGAAAATGGTTAAGCGTCAGACGACGAAAGTCACTTTTATCCTGTTTTTGTTTTTCAATAAGGATATTCCCGTCTTTGTCCAGGGGAAAGCGGTATTCCGTATATTCAGTGATGGTGGCATCGCCGAATTCTTTATTCTGTATCTTATAAGTGTTGACCAGAACCGATCCTTTTTCAGTTGTCTCCAGCGCCGATTGTTCCCAGCGGGACTTAAGGGCGTGGTAAACAATGTGTTCCACCGGGGCAATACGCCTGATTATGCCGTCTCGGTCGGGCCGTGGCCGCGAATACCAGGGAATATCACCCGCAGGCGCATCCCGCAGGTCTACCGCCGTCACTACCCTGCCAAAAACCGCCGCCGCCTGGGCCGCCGACACCGATCCCGCTTCATCCTGCCGTATAATCGCCGCATTGAGCCTGTCCCTGCCCCGCTGTGTCAGTTCAACCAGGTTTTCAACATAAGCAGGCGATTCGGCAGGGGGGATCAAACCCAGGCGTATGGCCTCAAAAAGGCTGCGGATATTCCTCCCCAAAAGGTTGAATTCATCGTTTATTCGATGGCTAAACTCCAGTCCGGTTTCCGCCATGCCTGATCCGGTTCCCAAAAGCGGAACTTCGACCAGTAAATCCGAAGCGCCCATTTCGCTCAATGCCATGAGCACTGAAAAATAATCACCCGGCTCTATAACTTCATCGGTTTCAATCAGCAAAATTTCCCTTGAAACCGGCGGCGGATTGCGAAAACCCAGGAGGGTATCGTAAACCGGGCCGAGTTTTGGCCCGGCAAGGGCATAATTCAACACAAGGGTGATTGACAGGGCAATACACCATGAACACAGGAGAAGAGCAAACGACCTTTTTTTTGATATAAATGATGGCATTTTCTCTTTTATTTTCGGCAAAAAATGCCTATACTTATAGAGAAGGGAAAAAAAACCCTAACAACCCGGAAGGAGCAATTATGAAAATAACGCCAAAAATCCTTATGTGCGCTGTACTGGTACTGGCGGCGCTTGTCATGGGCTGTGCAAAACCACCCACCGAAGAAATGAACAATGCCACCGAAGCGGTGACCCGCGCCGAAAACGACTCTGATGCCGTCACTTATGCGGGGAATTCCGTTACCCGCGCCAAAGACGCTCTGGCGCGCATGAATCAGGAAGCTGCCGCTAAACGCTATGATGCCGCGAAGTCATACGCCGCCGAGGCAGTTGCCGCCGCGGAACGGGCTATTAACGAAGGCCGTACCGGGGCAGCCCGCGCTAAAGACGAGGCTTCCGCCCTGGTTTCCCAGCTAAAACCCCTTATTACGGAAACCGAACAGGGAATAGAAGCCGCCCGAAAAGCCAAACTGCCCCTTGATTTTTATGCCATAGACCGTGATTTTGACACGGCGCAGTACAACGCCAATGAGGCGCAGTCGGCCCTGTCCAACAAGCGGTACCAAACTGCCCTTGATCGGGGACGTTCCGCGCGGGCAGAGCTTAACAACATCAACCAGCAGCTTTCCACAGCGGCATTGGCTACTTCCCGAAAGAAATAACGCTGGGGCAAATAAAAGAATTAACCACGGAGTCGAACCAACGGTTTGCGTACCACAGGGTTTTGGTACAAAACCTTCTTTTTCCGTGGTAAAAATTCTTCTTTGGGTGAAATCTTCTACACTAGGGGCGCACAACCCGCAGGCCAATAATAGCGTCACGAAACGCCGGAGCGGAACTGCCGCGTGAAGCTGAACGAAGGAATCGCCCGTTGTTGCTCCAGGAGCCGCCGCGCGCCGCCCGGTAAGCGCCGGTAACCGCTCCCTGCGGGTCAGACTGCGCATTTCCCGCATAATTTCCATGCCAGTCCCAGCACCACTCCCATACATTACCATGCATATCGTATAAGCCCCATGCGTTGTGATGAAAAGTCCCTACCGGAGTCGTTGTTTGCCGGTATTTTCCATGAGGATAATTTTTGTAAGGATAACGTCCGTCATAATTCGCCTGATCGGCGGTAATATTTTCCCCGGTGCTAAAGGGCGTTGTCGTTCCCGCACGGCAGGCATATTCCCATTGGGCCTCGGTAGGCAGGCGGTAACCATCGGCTCCCTTAACTATTTCAACGGCATCCCATGCCGCATTGGTAGCCGGAAACACCGGCGCTGTTCCCCAGTCCGATGGATCGGTGCTTCCCGCTATGCGGTACGCCGGATTAAGACCCCTTTTCATGCTCAACTTGTTACAGAATACCAGCGCGTCATACCAGCTTACCTTCTCAACCGGAAGCTCATCGCCGGTAAAATTGCTGGGGTTATTCTCCATCACTTCTTTCCACACTTTCTGCGTTATCTGATACTTGCCTATGTTAAAACTGGCCAGCGTTACTTCATGCTGCGGACGTTCATCATGAAAACTATTTGACTCATCAGCGGGACTGCCCATGGTAAAAGTTCCGCCTTTTATTAATACCATTTCAGGAATTTCAGGGGCTTTGGCAGGGCTGGTAGCGGTGATAGTGCCGGCAGCGGTGGTAACGGCGGGAGAGGGGCCGGATCCGCAGGCAACAAGCAGGCAACCACAGAGGAACACGTACAGAGCAACCATAGAGAAGATGCTGCAGAGGGAAACAACGCCTTTACCGGCGCTCAAAGCGGTATTCTTTAATTTTACCATATTCCAAGCCTCCTTATACATGATCTCCAATATTGTATTATTTTATATTTTTTAGGCGGATTCTGTCAACTGGGAAATATGCCTTTCCCTACCTTAAAGACCGCTGCAAGCGCTTTGTCCTTACTCAATCCGCCGACAGCACTAAAAAATGCCGGTAAACCAGTTATTGCCCTGCTTTGGGATAATGAAGATTGATCGAATTACTCCCCAAACTTGCTCTTAATGAGATAATAAACGCCAGACTCTTAAAAGAACCTCTTTAACCTTATGCAGCCGGGCTTACGCCCTTTGTGCGTTTTTGCTCCACCACATTTTTTTGTGCCCGTAAAAACGCTTCGTGTTTGCTTATTCAGGCTTGCAAAACGTCAGTTACCCGGAACGTTATGCGAAATGTCAGCCTTATGTTTAAGTAAAAACTAAATATATGTTGACAAGATATATAAAAATAAGACATTATAGTTATTAAATATTATGGATTATGTTCAAAAGACAAAAGGAGACAATAAAAAAGTTTCCGGAATAATAAAAAATTGGGGTTCAGACATTTTAGTTACAAAGGGGAAAATTTATAAAGCAGAAGATTTAGACGGAGTATTAGTGTACGAAAATGAAAAAATTATCGGATTAGGGCTTTATTACATTAAGGACAATGAATGTGAAATAGTTTTACTAGAAACATTTATTCAAAATAAAGGCATTGGAACAAAAATAATTAACAAAATAAAAGAAATTGCAAAGACAAAAAAATGTAAAAGGATACTGTTAATAACATCAAATGAAAATATAAATGCATTAAGGTTTTATCAAAAGAGAGGATTTCACTTTTCAAAGATATATATAAATGCAATGGAAAAATCAAGAAAAATAAAGCCTGAAATACCAAAAGAAGAAAATGGAATAGAAATAAGGGATGAAATAGAATTTGAAATGAGAATATAAAGAGCCCATTAAGGAAAGCGTAAAGCAGGGATTACAGATGATTTGACAGCCGTATCAAAGGCAGAGAGATTTTTTGCCGTTCCTGTTTTCGCCTAATTCCCGGACTTTGGAGCGGGGATTTTCAGTTCTTCCACTTCCTTCCGTGTGGGAGGCTCCGCGCCCCTGCGGGAACAGACAATAGCCGCCGCTTTGTTGGCAAAAAAGAGAACCTCATAGAGTTCGGTATCGCCCATGTTTGCCAGGGCGGAACGGGACATCATCCCTTTTATTTCAAGCCATGAAAGGAAAGCCCCGTGGAAGGTATCTCCCGCGCCTATGGTATCCGCAAGGGGAATATCCACCGCCGGAGCGCTGACCCTGATTATGCTTTCGTCATCACGCCGAAGCAGGGCCAGAGCGCCATCCGGGCCCAGGGTAGCTATAACCAGACGGGGCCCAATGGTCAAAATTTTTTCAACGGCTTTTTCAGTATCCATGCCTGGATATACATAGCCTAAATCAGCGTTAGAAATTTTAACGATAGTGGAAGCGGCGATCAATTTTTCCGTGCGCCTGATAAAAGCCTCTTTGTCCTTTATCATAAAAGGCCGGATATTGGGATCAAAGGAAATCACAGGCCCTTCTTTTTCAGCGTCCTTCCGTGCGTTTTCCCGAAGTATCAATGTTTCGATTGTTGATGCTACCGGTTCCATTATCATGGAGATAGAACCAAAACATATACACCCGGCCTCAACGGGGATTTTTTCCGGAAGCTCCTCAATACTTAAACTCCTATCCGCAGTTCCCTCAGTATAAAAAACATATTCAGGTTCTTTGCCTTCTTCCAGATTTACAAAGGCAAGAGAGGAATTTTGTTCCGAGCGTATTATAAGATCATCATTTACATGATTCTCCTTTAACCGTTTAAGGAGCATCTCCCCAAAAAAGTCTTTGGAGTATTTCCCCAAAAACATTACCTCTGCTCCCAGCCTGCCTATGGCTATGGCGGTATTATAAGGACTTCCGCCGGGCAGAGGCAAAAATCCTTCCCCCAAACCGGGAACCCGCACACGTACCATGTCAATTAACGCTTCTCCGCAACATATAATCATATTTGTTTAATTCTACTACAAAATAACAAACAAGGGGAATAGGGGCTGAACAAGTAGCAAGTAGCAAAGCAAGATACAACAATCTTAACTTTGTTCATTGCTCATCTTACCCCAGCTTATTTTTTGAACGCCAGTCCCTCGGCGATTGCCCGATTGTTTTCTTGAACGCCCGAGAAAAATTGAACATATTTTGATAGCCTACCATCATACTGATTTCCCCAATAGCATGGTTGGTGATTTTCATAAGTTCGCAAGCCTTGTCCATTCGATAACGGATAATAAAATCCTGCGGGCTTGTCCTTAACTCGCTCTTGAATATTTTTCCCAAATAACTGCGGTCAAGATTACAGAATTCCGCCATCTCTTCCACCGTGATCTCGTTCTGATAATTCTGTTCGATAAACACAACGGCTTCATGAATGTAATGGGCGCGCAGGCTGTTTCCCGACGTCTCTTTACGCAGGGAAGATGAAGCGATAAATGCGCTGAAAAAAAGATAGAAATGACCCATAAGTTCCAACGGCGGATTATTCGAGTTTGTGGCGATATAAAGCAGTTCGTTTTTCATCTTCTCGCGTTCATCCAAATTCCGGGCAATATAAACAGGACGGTTAAGCGACATCCCTGTCTGAAAAATAAATTCCCGCGCTTTCATGCCGTCAAACTCCACCCACACATATTTCCAGGGATTTTTCTTGTCGGCGGAAAATTTGTAATTATGTCTGGGCCATAAAAGAAACCCCTGCCCGCCCTCCAGATGATATTCCGTGGCCGCTCCTTTCTCATTTATGGAATGAAGGACGCCTTTGCCGGAAAGGAGGTAGTGGAATAAAAAGTGTTTTCGTATGGCAGGACCGAAAGAATTGAGCGGGTCCCACTCCTCATAGCCAAAATGGTAGATGCACAAATCCACATAGTTTGCGCCCGGAAAAACCTGGTAAATCTGTTTTAACATAAAAAACTCCTCAATCGGCAAATAAAGTATATATCATTATACGTTCCTAATCAACATATTTTATAATAATATCGCAAAATGATATGAAACTGGACTAACGCGGGTATTCTTAAATAAAGACAGAAGCGCAAAAATGAATAAAGCAAAGCAAAAAGGAGGAAAAATTATGCCGCAAAAATGGTGGAAAAACACGGTCGTATATCAGGTATATCCCCGCAGTTTTTTGGATACTAATGGTGATGGAATCGGCGATATCGCGGGGGTGACGAAAAAACTTGATTATCTGCAAAATTTGGGTATCGGGGCGATATGGCTTTCGCCTGTATTTAAGTCGCCACAGGACGATAACGGCTACGATATTTCAGACTACATGGATATTGACCCCATCTTCGGGCGAGTAGCCGATATGGACGAACTAATCGCCGAAGGGCGCAAACGGGATATTAAAATCATTCTTGATTTGGTACTTAATCACAGTTCCGATGAACACCCGTGGTTTATTGAGGCAAAAAAAAGCAGGGATAATCCCTATCACGATTTTTACGTTTGGCGTGACGGTAAACCCGGCAAGCCCCCCAACGACCTCATGGCGGCATTCGGCGGTTCCATGTGGGAGTATGTACCCTCTCTCGGCCAGTATTATTTTCACCAATTTTCAGTAAAACAGCCGGACTTGAACTGGCACAACCCCGCGCTCAGGCAGGAGCTATACCGCATGATCCGCTTCTGGGTGGAACACGGTGCGGGAGGTTTCAGGCTTGATGTGATTGATTGCATCGCGAAGGAGCCCGACAAAAAAGTGACTGCTGAAGGAAAGATGCTCCATACTTATGTTAAGGAGATGAGCGCGGCGGTATTCCAAAAGGGCGATCTGGTCACGGTGGGCGAAGCGTCCAGCGCTACTGTCGAAACCGCGATGCTGTGGTCAAACCCCGACGGTTCGGAACTTTCGATGGTGTTTCAGTTTGAGCACGTTTTTCAAGACATGATACTCGGTAAAACCAAATGGGACCTTGCGCCGTTTCGTTTTACGGAATTCAAACGTATCTTTTCCAAATGGCAAACGGGCTTGTACAACAAAGGCTGGAACAGCCTGTATTTTGAAAACCACGATCAGCCGCGAAGCGTATCCCGCTTTGGCGATGACGGGCAGTACCACGCGGAAAGCGCGAAAATGCTGGCGTTAGTCCTGCACGGTATGCAGGGGACTCCGTATGTGTATCAGGGGCAGGAGCTTGGAATGACCAATATGCGGTACGGCATTGAAGAGTTTAAGGATATTGAAACGCTGAATTATTACAAAGAGCGCGTTGCGGACGGATATGCCAAAGAGGATGTTATGCGTTCCATATATGTCAAAAGCCGTGACAACGCCCGTACCCCTATGCAGTGGACTTCCGGTGTAAATGCCGGGTTTACCGAAGGCAAACCGTGGATAAAGGTGAACCCCAATTATACGGTCATTAACGCGGAGAACCAAATGTCAGATGCAGATTCGGTTTTTTCATTCTATAAAAAACTGATTGCTCTTCGCAAAACCGAACCTGTCCTCACGGAAGGGAAATATGTTCCCCTGTTCGAAGACGATGCCAATGTTTTTGCCTATACGCGTGAATGGGACGGGGAAAAGCTGCTGGTTCTGGCTAATTTTACAAAAAACCATATTGAAATTCCAGAGCGGTTGATCGAATCGTTTCTCACCGGCGAATGTCTAATCGCCAATTACAACTCGCCGATGACCGCTGACAAACTGCGTCCTTACGAGGCCGTAATGATTATTTTAAGGAGGAACAAAGCATGAAC
>Ga0268262_10005662_pt1 | contig 12298 bp, 12 predicted proteins | sample TergutNc150P3_FD_190354 | JGI IMG/M metagenome (GOLD analysis project Ga0268262, IMG submission 190354) | Nasutitermes corniger P3 segment gut microbial community from laboratory colony in Florida, USA - Nc150 P3 (SPAdes) (version 2) | ecosystem: Host-associated > Arthropoda: Insects >... | reverse complement strand
ATTCGTCACGCTTCCTGCATTTATTAAAGACTCATCATCTAACTCTATTTTTATAACTCCACTGCCAGTATAACCAGAAATTGGCGAGTTCTCGTTAAAAGAATCATCGCTGTCATTTGAAGAGCAGGAAAAGGTGAACGCCAAGGCAAGCCCGAAAGTTGCCACCAATGTGATTTTTGAGACTATTTTCATAGAAAACTCCTACCATTATGGTTTTACAATAGTAATATAAATATTTTTATGCCTTTTGTCAAGGGTATTCAATAAAATTCCCCTCCCCAGAGGGGAATTAAACAGTTCCATGCACCTCAACCCCTTCCACAACAATCGCGCTATACGGGCGAGCGGGGCATAAATGCTCGCAGGCTCCGCAGCCTATGCAACGGTTGGTGTCTATCATTGGGATTTTGGGAGCATCTGGGGGGGCATCTGCGCTTTGGGGTATCATAGCTATCGCTGCATTTGGGCATTTGCGTGAGCATAGGTCGCAAACTACTTTATCTGTATTTATAATGCAAAGTTCTTTGTTCCAAACCGCACAGCCTATTTGTATGGAAGATTTTTCGGCTCTTAAGATTGGTTTTATTGCTCCGGTTGGGCAAACCTCAGAGCATTTAACACATTCCGGGCGGCAATAGCCGCGTTCATAAGACATATTGGGTTTTGTGGTTCCGTGTGCTTTGTTGGATAACACATCGTTGGGGCAAACAGAAGCGCATAACTGGCAACCTAAGCAACGGTCGTGGAAATTTTTGAAGCTGACTGAACCTGGCGGAACTATCGGGGTTTTGCGGTTTGGAACTTTTTTATCTATTAAATTGGTTAAACCGCCATCGCCTTGGCTGGCTCGCAATTTGGCAACGCAGCTCAAAGCCGCAATAGCAGAACCAGCAAATAGATTGCGCCGCTCTGCACCACTTTCGCTTAAAATTTCTGTTTCTTTTTGCATAGATTTTTTTGGAGGCTTGGAATATGAAATGGCTTTTGAGGGGCAGGCTTTTACGCATTTTTCACAAGTTATGCAACGGGTGTAATCTATTTTTCCTTCCTTTGTATCAATGCAAGATGCCCTGCAACTTTTAACGCATAAATCGCAGTGCTTGCATTTAGAGAGGTCTATGCGGTATTTCATAAAGGAATATTTGGAAAGCAAGCCGAGAAATGTACCGACAGGGCAAATCGTGTTGCAATATCCACGCCCGCTTTTGTATGCAAAAACAGACACTCCAACAAGAGTTAAAATCGCAAGAACCAAAGATACTGTACTTTTTACCCATATATCCACGGAATAAAAAGCATAACTGCCTGCACGTTCCGCAAAATAAGCTAGCAAATTGTTTCCGCATTTATAAATTGGTCCAAAAATTTGCGAAACAATTCTCCCATAAGCAGCATAAGGTTCAAGCATAGAAATAAGACCGCCGCCAGCAAACGCGGTTGCTATAAAACCTATTAGCAAAGAGTAACGCAAAATAACAAATCCCTTGCGCAGTTTTTTGTAAGAAAAGCGAGTTTTAAAAGAAACTATATCTTGGAAAATCCCAAGCGGGCATATCATAGAACAATAAAAGCGCCCAAAAAGCAGAGTTAGGAATATTATGGCAAGAGCAATAACAACATTAGCAGCAAGAATTGCCGGAACAAATTGTATTTTGGCGACCCATCCCAAATAAGCGTGCACGGTTCCAGTAAAATCCAAGAAGAGCAAGGTTATGGAAATAAAGCAGAATATTTGTACCATAACCATTCCCCCTAAATAATATCCGTTTTCAAGTTTTCCACGAATTTATCTATGCGTTGCATCTCTTGAGGAATTTGTATATTTTGCGGGCAGTTGGGAACGCATTTTCTGCAAGAGGTACATCTGCTTGCTTGGCGTATGGGAGCAATTTTGCGGTCTAGCCCAACAAGGAAGGCTCTGCGCGCTCTTTTGTAATCTTCGCTTTGCTTGTCGTCTGGGAAATTGCCTTCGTTTAAGCAGCGGTTGTAATGCGCGATTATTTCGGGAATATCAAGACCATAAGGGCAGGGCATACAGTACTGACATTCCGTGCAGTTTATGTTACGGTATTCAAGCATAACCTGCGAAACTTTTATCAGCATTTCCCTTTCACTTTCGTTTAGCGGCATAAGCGGAGAATAGGTACGCAAATTGTCTCGCAAATGTTCCATAAAGGTCATGCCGCTTAACACCGTGAACACATTGGGAAAACTCCCCGCAAAGCGAAATGCCCACGATGCCGCGCTTGCATCTGGATTGAATTGAGCCATAGCGGCACGGGCTTTGTAATGCGGCTTTGCCAAACGCCCGCCCAAGAGAGGTTCCATTATCACAATTGGAATGTTATTTTCTGTGAGCAAATCATACTGGTGCTTGGCACTCACATTGGTTCGCTTTGCATCGGCGGTCATGTCCCAGTCAAAATAATTGAGCTGTATCATCACAAAGTCCCAAGGGTATTTAAGCGCCATATAATCAAAAAATTCGCCATCCCCGTGGAAAGACCAACCCAAGCTGCGTATTCGCCCGGACTCACGCTCTTTCAGCAAAAAGTCCATAATGCCGTTATCTATATAGCGTTCTTTCAATGCTTCAAAAGTGCCGACATTGTGAACGAGGTAATAGTCTATATAATCCGTTTTTAAATCCTCAAAGGAGCGTTTATACATCGCAAGCGATGCTTCGCGGCTGCTGTGCTGGTTGCGGTTGGACATTTTAGTGGCTATGAAATATTTATCGCGTGGGTGGCGGCTCAGTGCTATGCCTGTGGCTTTTTCGGAAAAGCCTTTGCAGTAAAGCGGGGAGGTATCAAAGTAATTCACCCCACTGGCAATGGCATAATCTATGGATCTGTTGATTGCCTCTTGGTCAAGGTTGTTTTCTGTGGCTAAATCCTGCGATTTAGGCAAACGCGGGTATCTCATACAGCCGTAGCCTAAAAGAGAAACGCGGTTCCCGTTTTTGGGGTCAAATCTATAGGTCATTTCGCCCATAGGATCGCCCCCTTTTGCAGAAGAAGCATCCTTTGAGCCGCAACCGCTCAAAGCAGCAAGGGCAGCACCAGCACCCACCAATTTAATAAAGTCGCGCCGTCCTATATTTGAATTGTTTGTGTCGTTGCTGTTGTCCATATATGTAAATATAGTAAGTAAGTCAGCACTTTTACTATATTTCTTCCAAATATGGATTTGAGAGAAAAAATGTCATTGTTGCAGAGAATATCGGAATATTCTATTCGGTTTAGGCTTATATGGGTTATCGTTGCGGTTTTGCTTTGTTTAATAGCTTTGGTGCGCATAGATGGGGTTTTGGACTCGCTTGTGATTCTGGCAACGCAATCCCTAGCAGTTACGCATGAATTTGTGTTATGTGATTTTCACTCCCTAACCCAAAACTACGGAGCCGTTTTTGCCGTTTTTGCTCTATTTCTTTTTAGATGGAAATTTTTTAGCTTCAAATGCGCTTTGTTTTGGTTTTTCTTTTTGCTTTTCAATTGCCTGCTGCTCATTGTCGTTGAAGAATTCAAAAATTACAAGGAAATTCTTTTAGCCTGTGTTTTTATAATTGCCGTAACAAATTTCTTTTTTATACGCAGCCTGCTTGTGAAAGCTATGCTGCCTTTTATTCTTTTGGCTTATTCGCTTTCAGCTTGGCTATTATTTTTGAATATTTCAAATTTAGCGTGGTTTGGGTTTATCTCTCTGTTTTTAGCCGATGCCTTTCACTTTATTTTTATACTTGGTTATCAAATTCGCCGCGTAGAGTACAAAAAAACCATAAAAGGTGCAATAGTGCATGGAGTTCGCAAAACCATTCCCGTTAGCTTGCTTTCCATTTTTCTGCTAATTATTCTGGATGTAATATATTACTTCATGAAATTGCCTTTGCTTGGTTCTAAAAATTTGCTGCATTCCATAATCATATATATATGCTATGCTATATGGATGCCATTTATAACAGCGGCAATTTTATCGTTTTGCCCTCTGGAAAGCACATGCGAAGAAATGCAGCAAAAATCAAAATAATCAAAAGTCCGGCGGCTCTGCAAAAATTCTCAAAAAAAATGCAAGCCTTGGGGAAAAGCATCGGTTTGGTTCCAACTATGGGGGCTTTGCACAGGGGGCATATTTCCCTTGTTGAAATGTCTGCGAAAAACAACGACATCACCATTGTGAGCATTTTTGTGAATCAAGTGCAATTTGGGGCAAACGAAGATTTTGCAAAATATCCGCGCAGGCTTAAAGCAGATGCCAAGCTATGCGCCGAAGCAGGGGCTAACATTGTGTTTGCACCAGAACCTCAAGATATGTATCCTTCGCCGCTCCAAACCTTTGTGCACAACCGGGACCTTGAGCATCTCTATTGCGGCAAATATCGCCCCGTGCATTTCGCAGGTGTTTTGAGCGTTGTTGCAAAACTATTCAACATAGCCCTGCCGAGCAAGGCATATTTTGGTGAAAAAGATTTTCAGCAACTCCATTTAATAAAAAAAATGGTTTACGATTTAAATTTTCCAGTTAAAATTATAGGCGCAAAAACAATAAGAGAAAAAAGTGGGCTTGCAATGTCCAGCAGAAACGAATACATGACCCCAGCAGAAAAAACCGCCGCCAGTTCAATATACGCCGGAATGATGATTGCGAAAAAATTTGGCAAATCCAGGGCAGAATTAAAAAACGCAATCCAAAAAAAAATCCAGCAAGCCGGCGGAAAAATCCAATACATTGAAATAGCAAACAAAAGCGACTTAATGCCCGCCAAAACAATAACCCCAAAGAAAACCGTTATTTTATTAGCCTGTTATTTTGGCAAAACTAGGCTGATAGATCATTTGGAGTTGTAATCCCTAAATCCCCGATGCCCTGTAAATTTCCCTTTTGCAAGAAGCGGCAAGCACAGATTCGTTGCCAAAAATAAAACATTCCCTCTTGGCACGGGTTATTGCCGTGTATAGAAGCTCCTTGGTTAAAATTGTCTGCTCATTTTCTTCCCTTTCTCTATTGGGATATACAACCGCAACTCTCTCGTACTCGGAACCCTGGGATTTGTGAATTGTTATTGCAAAAGCATCTTCGTATTTTGGCAAGGTGAGCAAGGGGAAGGTTCTTATTTCCGCGCCGTTTGAAAAATATGCTTTTTCCTTGTCTTTAACGCCAGTGTCGCCGTTAAAGAGATTTTGCTGATAATTGTTTTCTGTGATTATTATCGGAGTGAATTTTGAATGTTTTGCCTTTAATGACAATTCCCTATTTATATTTTCAACCTTTTTTTTAGTCGCGCATAAAATTTGAAATGATTTCAAAAATTCAAGAGCTTCTTTTTCGCTCTCGGCTTTGAATAAAGGTTTATATTCCTCAAATAAGTTCTGGGTGGAAATTTTCCCTAAGTAATGAACATTCTCGTTATCAAAATTTTTCACAGAATTATTTAAAATCTCCTCGCTCAATTTCACAATTCCCGGTGCTTCTTTTGCTCGCCAGTTTTTTGTAAGCTCTGTATATATGTCTGGATTTTTTTCGTACTTCGCGCAAATATCCGCAAAAACGGAACCCGCTTCAACAGAGGCTAATTGATGTTTATCGCCTAGCAAATATAAATCGCTGCCGCTTGGAGCTGCATCCAGCAATTTAGACATCAAAGGCAAATCCACCATTGAGCATTCATCTATGGCTATAATATCTGCTTCTAAGGGTTTGTTGTTAAGCAAGCGGTGAATGGTTTTTGCTTCTAACTCTATGCTCTGGCTTGCCAAACTCTCCCTCATTCTAAATGCAGCTTTTCCAGTGGGCGCTGCCAATAAAATTTTTTCGTTCAATCTATTTTTGAGAACTTTTGCTAGGCTCGTTGTTTTGCCAGTTCCGGGACCTCCTGTTATTATATGGAGTTTTTTGCTTTTTTGCAATTCGCTCAATCTTTCAAGTATTCTGCTCTGATAAACAAAATATCTCTGTACATATAAATTTTTTCCGTCAAAAATCAAAGGACGAATTTCGTTGCCTATTCCCACTGCTTTTGATTTTTTCAATTCCGTTTTTTCAGTTTCGCTATCTATTTTCAAACATATACTGCCCTTTTCCAGTTGCTCCAAAACTTTTTCTGCCAAATCTCTTACGATTTTTGAAACCTTGTATTTAGTTTCCAAATATTCAAGCAAAATTTCCCTGAGTTTTTCCATTATTTTTCCTCGCTAAATTCAATAACTTTTGTAGCTGAGTTTCTAAATGTATCATCGTGCGTAACCACAAACAGCTGAGTTAAATTTTCCACCATTTTCGGCAAATTCTCTGCGAGTAGTTGGCGTTTGTCTTTATCAAGATTGTTTGTGGGTTCGTCTAAAATTATTAGCCCTGTGTTTCCAAATTCTTGCGACAAAGCGAGGCGTATTGCTATTGCCACAGAAATTTGCTCACCTCCAGAGAGATTAACAAAACTGTGCGCATTTCCACCTCTTTCCAAATAAAGGCTGTATTTTTCGCTTTCATTGCAAATCCACAGAATGGATTCTTGCCTGTTTGTGATTTTGCCAAAATAATCAGTTGCTATTAGAGCTATTCGCCTAACTCTCTCTTCTGCCACAATTCTGCCCAGATCTTTTATTTGATTCCTGAAAATTTTTGTCAATTCCAATTTTTGCTGAATGAGTGCAAGACCTGAAATTAACTCCGATATTTTTTTCTCCGTTTCTGCGTGTTCTTCTATTTCCCTATTCTTCTGCTCAATCTCCTTTTGCAAACTTGCAGCCACCCTAATAATTTCCTCATACCTTGCCCTCAATTTCAAAACATCTTCTTCCGAAACAATTACCTTAAATTCATTCAATTTATTCTCCAACTTTTTTTTATTCTCCGTCTCTTCCAGAATGTATTTTTCAATTTCTTCCAAGCGTTTTTTTCGCATTTCAAATTCACTTGCGGTTTTTTTATTTTGCAGGCATTTATTGTAAATGTCTTGCAGGGGATTTAAAGTTTCCGTTCTAAGTTTGTTAATTTTGTTTTGCAATTCTTCCGCTTGTTTTTTGTCTTGCTCTGCTTTTGTAATTTTTGCTTTTAATTCTGGCGGCAGGGTATTGCTCTTGCCTTTTTCTGCTATTCTTGGGCAAGGTTCTTTTAATATGGGGCAAAATCCGAGTTGTTTTTGCAAATTATCAAAATTTTGTGAAGCATTTCTGATTGGTTGAAAAAGTTTATCCAAAGCATCTATTTGTTTTTTGGCAGCTTCATATTTTTCATACTCACCTTTATGCTTTTCCAAAAAAAGCTTTGCCTGCTGTGAATCCTGAAAACCAATTTTGTAGTTATCTCTTGAGTCTGTAAAATGCTTTATATTGTATTCCGATTTTTCCAAATCTTTTTTCGCTGCTAAAATCTGTTCCTTTTTTTCCAAATCTTTTTTCAAAATTCCCAGATTTTTATTTTCAGCCTGCAATTTTTCTTTCCCAGCCTGCAAACTTTTTTCCAATTCTTGGAGATTTTTCTGGTTTGCCTGAAGAGTCTTTTTCCTTTCCTCTTTTCTTATTTTATCTTCCTCGTATTTTCTTTCGTTTTGCTCCCCTAATTTTTTCCACAAATCATTGTAAATTGCCGTATCAAACAATTCATTGAAGTGCTTTGCTCGAGGTTCATCGGTTTTTGTGAAAATATCTATGAATTGATTTTGCTTTGCGCAAATTACGGATTCAAAAAAAATGCCATTTATGTTGTCTATGTCTAAAATTTTGCCCACCTGTCCATAAACTTCCGTGTTGCCAGCCCATTTTTGCGTAGAATCCAAACTTGTGAGTTTAACGCCTGCACCAGTGCCAAATTTGCGTTCAATCTCATATTCCTTTCCATCGCCCCCAACAAAAAACACTTTTGCGCTGCCGCTTTTTTCTCCCTTAGACACAATGTCTTCGTTTGCGCTGCGCGCGCTGGAATTGAACAAAGCAAAACCTATGGCTTCCAAAACCGAAGATTTGCCAGAGCCATTACTGCCAAGCAATAGATTTATACCACTTTCAAAATTCTGCTCATACTCTTTATGAATGCGATAATTTTTCAATTCAATTTTATTTATTTTCATTTTTGCCACCTATAACCGAATTCAATGCGGAATCAAAAATTGAACTGATGTCTGCTTGCCCATCTTTTACAGATCTTCTCATTTCGGCAAGTACTTTTGCCGCTGTTTCTGCAGCACTCCCCCAATACTGCCATTTTTTTATTTGCGCAAGTTCTATTTCCTCTTGCGAATTTATTTTTGCAAAAGAGCCGATGCGCAAATTTCCCCTTTTCCATTTTACTTCGGCAAACAACGCGCCTTTTTCCATAATTCTTTTTTCTGCCCATTTTGAATCTGGAATAAAATCAGCAGCAGAGGATTTTATTTCCACAATAACAATATCCTCGGTGGTAAAAGCAGTTGAGGATAAAAATTTGTCAAATTCTTCTCTAAACTGCTGAGGATTTGCAGAGTTTAAAGTTATTGTTTCTTTTATGCAGTGCCGAGGTTTTTGTTTTAATATTTTATGCTCTTTTGAATCTGTGTCAAAAATAATTGCGGTTTTATATTCCGCATCTTCCGCCAAATCGTAATGTTCTGGGGAACCAGGTACAAAAAACAGGGGATTTGCCACTGGTTCTTTTTGCAATTTATGTCCATGCCCGCCAGCTATATAAACTACGTGGTTTTTCATTTTATTCAAAATTTCCTTGTCTTTCAAAAAACCACCTATAAACTCATTGTTTCCAAGAGCCGTATGAACAAGTACAATGCAATTTTGCTTTTTGTTTTTTTCGCAATAAGCCGCGAATTTCAATAATTCATCATCAACGGAGGCACCTGGGTAGCCAAGCCCAAAGATTTCGGTTTTGCCTATAAAAAGGGAATGGTATTTTCTTTCATTGTTTTCCAAAAATTCAACAAAGGGTCTTTTCAGCAATTTTTTATTTTCCAAATAAACAAGCCAGCTTTCAGATTCCCTGCTCTTATATATCAAATCGTGGTTCCCTTCAATAACCACTACTTCAATTTTATATTCCCTGCATTTCTGCAAAAGATTTTCCGCATTGCTCAAAATATTGGGAGAAGTCTCTTTTTTGTCAAAAAAATCACCAGCGATGAGAATAACATCCACGCAATTTTCCTTTGCCTGCTCTATTATGCGCTCAAATGCGCTGAAATAGTCCTCAAAACGCTTGTTTTTGAATTCTTCCGAGCCAAAATAAGGCTTTTTCCCAAGATGCAAGTCGCTACAATGCAAAAATTTCATTCCCATAAGTATAGAAAATTCGTTTCTTTTACTAAATTCTCTTACAAACATGGAAAAAGCCATTCTAATAGGAATAGCCACGCAGCGCGTGAAACCTGCGCAGGCGCAGGAGCATTTGCAGGAATTGCAGCGTTTGGCAGAAACAGCTGGGGCAAGCGTTGCGGAAACTTTTCTTCAAAGAGTTCAGGCTTTTAATCCAGCTACGCTTATAGGAGAAGGCAAAATAGAGGAGGTACGTTTAGCCATTGAAAAGCACGATGCCACTCTGGTTGTTTTTGATGAGGATTTAAGCGGTTCGCAGGTGCGAAATTTGGAAAAACGCTTGCCAGAAATTAAAGTGCTGGATAGAACAGGGCTTATACTTGATATTTTTGCACATCACGCCAAAACTGCGGAAAGCCGGCTTATGGTGGAAGTGGCGCAAATGCAGTATTTGATGCCACGCCTCACCCGTGCCTGGGTTCATCTTTCACGGCAGGTGGGCACGGGCGGCGCAAGCCCCGGAATTGGGATGCGCGGGCCTGGCGAAACCCAGTTGGAAGTGGATAGGCGTTTGGTGCGCAAACGCATTCAGGAACTTAAAGCGAAGCTTAAAAAAATAGAACGCGATAGGGAAAATCAAGAAAAGCGCAGGGAAAATACCTTTCACGTTGGCTTGGTTGGCTACACAAATGCGGGAAAAAGCACCCTTGCAAATCGCCTCACTGGCGCAAACGTATATGTAGAAGACAAACTCTTTGCAACCCTAGACAGCACAACCCGCAAATTTCATTTGGCAGATGGGCAAGATATTATATTGAGCGATACGGTTGGCTTTATTCGCAAATTGCCACACCACTTGGTGGAAACATTCAAAAGCACCCTTGGCGTTGCCGCTAATGCAGATTGCATTCTTGAAGTTATAGATTCCGCCGCTCTTGATTACAAAGAGCATATTGAGGTCACTCAAAAAATTCTGGACGAGCTAGTGGATCCATCCATTCCGCGTTTTTGGGTGTTCAATAAAACAGATGCGGCTTCTGATGAGCGCAGAGAAGAGATAGCTGCAAATTATCCCGATGCCATTTTAATCAGTGCGTTGGAAAATACGGGTATGGAAATGCTCAAAAAACGTTTGATGAAAGAACTTGCAAAATGGACTTTTCTCCGCACGCAAAAAATTGCCGAAGAACAAATAGCGGCTATAGAGTGGCTTGAGTAATGCGTTGCAGATTTATTTGCGAATACAACGGTTTTGCATTTTCCGGCTGGCAAGAGCAGCTTAAAGATGGAGCAATACGCGAAAAAACCGTGCAAAGCGAGTTGGAAAAGGCTTTTTCCATTGCTTTGAGGCAAAAAATCAACATTGTTGGCGCAGGCAGAACAGATGCCGGAGTTCATGCAAGGGGGCAGGTTGCGCATTTTGACTTAGAAGAGCAGAATTTGAACTGCCAAGTTTTGGAAAAATCGGTAAATGCCCTGAGCGATAAAAACGTGTGCATAAGAAATTTGGAATTATGCCCTCCCGATTTTCACGCTCGCTACAGTGCAAAAGAGAGGTATTATATATACACGCTTTGTATGGAGCCTGTGGTTTTGGAGAGGGAATATGTTTGGGAATGCGGGTACAAATTAAATGCGGAACTTATGGCGGCAGAGGCGAAATGTTTTTTGGGTTCGCACGATTTTAAAGCTTTTTCGGTAGCTAGGAAGGATGGCAAAAGTACGGTTTGCAATTTGACTGAATTTCGTTTGGAAAAAAATGGGAATTTGCTTCGCTGGCATATCTGTGGCAACCGCTTTTTGCACAAGCAAGTTCGCTCAATGACAGGCATTCTCTTTGATATTGGCAGAGGTCGCTATGAATTAGGTTCCGTGAATAAAATTTTCAATGGGGAATTCAAAGGGGAAAGGACTTGGTCGCCGCCGCAGGGGCTTATTTTGGAGGCGGTGGGGTATTAGCTAATTTACTATTCCTCATTCGGAATAACAAGCCAGCATACTATGTATGCCAAAAAACCAGAGCCTGCGAAAATTGCAAAGCAAATCCAAGCTATGCGTACCAGCGTTGCGTCTAGGTCAAAACTCTCGGCAAATGCGCCACAGACTCCGGCTATTTTTCTATTGGTTTTTGAAAGTCTTAGAGGTTTCATTTTGCAGGTTCCTTTTCGGAGTTTTCAGTTTTCTTTGAAATGTTCTTTAACAGGAATGCGATTACATCCGGCGTTAGGTCTGCTATTTTTGCAAGCGCGGATTGCCCTTTTTCTATGGGCAAAACCTTGACATCATCGCCTTTGAGCACCAAAAAAGCCACGGGGTCTATGCGAAGACCGCCTCCGCTGGAAGCCAAATCGCTTTTGCCCGAATGCCCACCCATGCCCATTCCAACAGACACGCGGCTAACGGGAATAACGGTTGATTCACCGGAGTGAATTGGCTCGCCAATAACAGTTTCGGTTTGCGCTATGTTTTTTAGCTTTTCTAAAAGCGTTTCAGCAATGGTTTCTACGGACATAGTTTAAATATAGTAAAAACGCTCCTTTTCCCTCATAATTTTGCGCTCTGCTTTGCTGTGATGGTCATAGCCGCATAAGTGCAAAAGCCCGTGCACTAGGACTCGCTTTAATTCTTTGTAATAGGAATTGCCGTAGAGGGGGGCTTGTTTTTTAACTTGGGCTTCGGCTATATAAATTTCGCCTAAAAATTTTGGCTCGTTCCATGCAAAAGAGAGTACATCGGTTACTCGGTCAATTTTGCGATAATCGCGGTTCAGCGTTCTTTGCATAGAATCATCGCAAAGAACGATGTTTACAAAATCATTCTTTTTTTCTTTTTTTAGCAGAGCCTTAGCTAGAGGCTCCAAACGTGGCTGCCAGGGAAATTTTTTTTTAGGGATGGTTGAAAAAAATCTCAAATCTCATACCATTTCTTGAGCACCTCGATAATCTGCTCGGCTTGCGCTTTGCTGCTCACATTGAACTTGCTACGCTGCTTATACACGCCGTTGTTTTTTTGATAACGCCTTAGCGAAACTTTGGCTTCTCCAAAATTTCCGGTTTTATCTTTTT
>Ga0268262_10005661_pt1 | contig 12304 bp, 14 predicted proteins | sample TergutNc150P3_FD_190354 | JGI IMG/M metagenome (GOLD analysis project Ga0268262, IMG submission 190354) | Nasutitermes corniger P3 segment gut microbial community from laboratory colony in Florida, USA - Nc150 P3 (SPAdes) (version 2) | ecosystem: Host-associated > Arthropoda: Insects >... | reverse complement strand
AGTCGTCCAGCTGAGCGCGGACGTATTGGCGCACGCGCCGCCCCCGCCGCAGCCCGCCTACGACCTGCCCCTCAGCCAGCGCAAGGCGCGCCGCGTGAAGGTGGTCGCCAACGCCTTCTTCGGCCTGGCGGTGCTCCTGCTCCTGCTGCTGGCCGTGACGCTGTTTTTGAACAAGACCTCCCCCAACGGGGTGGGCGGCGTTTGCTTCTTCGTGGAGCCCACCGACGCCATGAAGCCCCTGATCACCCGGGGCTCGCTGCTGATCACCGTGCACCGCAGCCCCGCCGACATCCAGCCGGGGGACATCATCACCTATTACGCCATGCGGGGCGACCCCGACACCCGGCTGACCCGTATCGTGGCCGAGCGCCTGGACGACGGCGGCCGGGGCAACCCCATGTTCCGCACCAAGCGCGCGGCAGACGCCCTGCCCGACAGCATCCTGATCAACTCCACGTATATCCGGGGGGTGAAGCGGGCCGCGCTGCCCGGCGTGGGCTATGTGGTCTCCTTTTTGCAGACCTACGCGGAGGGGCTGGCCGTGGTGGCGGTGGCGCTGGGGGTTGCGGCGGTGCTGCTGCGCAGGTTCCTGAGAAGCAAGGAAGCTGAGAAAAGGAAGAGGAAACGGGCGTGAAGACGGAACCCGCCGGCGGGAGCCTCGGCCCGCGGCTGCGCCAGACCCTGCGTTTGTGGTGGAGCATCGCCCGGCTGCGCCTGGGGGCCATGGCCGCGGCGCCTGCCCTGCGCGCGCTCCTGCGCAAAGCCAGGCCCCGGCGGCAGCTGGCCTGGCTGCGCGGCTTTCGGCTGTTTTTCGGCCTGAGCGCCTGCGCGGTGACGGCCACGGCGGCCATCGTGATCTCCATTCTGTCCCAGGGCGCGCCGCGGCTGCTGCACCTGGGCGGCACGGTGCCCCGGGCCGACGAGATCGTGATCCTGGACCCCAACCGCAGGGACGAATTCCGCCTTTCCCCCGGCACGCTGTATGACCGCCCCGTGGCCGCCGTGCAGACCGGGAGCGAGCGGGTGCTGCTGCGCGTGCGGGTGGAGGAGACGCTCCTCACCGTGCGGCGGGACAGCCAGGGCCTGGTGGTGGCCTCCATGCCCTCCAAGGAGCCCGGCGGAAACTTCATCCCCCGTGCGGTCCCCCAAGAGGCGGCGCAGCGGCTGCTCGCGGACAACGGTTTCTGCGAAAAAGGGGCCGCATGGGACGCCATCCTGCAATTGAAACTCCCCGCCCGCAGGCTGCCGGGAGGCTCCAACGACGTGGGGAGGCTGCTGGTATTCGAGAAAAAAACCGTGACGGTGCGCCAGGACGCCGGCCTGCCCGACGTCTCCGTGATGCTGCCGGAGGATCTGGAGGCCATGGGCTTCAGCAAGACCACCTGGTCCTACCAGGGGTTTTACGTGCTTTCCAGCGACCCGCCCATGTACCAGCCCGTGCACCTGGTTCTGGAACAGCGGGAGCAGCCCGGGCCCCCCGCCCTGGTGGGGCTCGCCTACGAATTCTTCCGGTGGGACGCCACCCAGGCGGACGTGCGCCGCTTCGGCAGCCCGCCGCGGGAGGACGGCGTGGCCCTGCAAGCCGGGCAGGCCCCTCCCATGCAGCCCCTGCGCCAGTGGAAGGAGCCCGCAAACGCCTGGTTCTACGATGAGGACGGCTGGGTCTATTACGGGCAGCCCCTGGAGCCGGGCGTCATGACGCCTTTGCTGATCGAAAGCTTTTCCGTGGGCCCCAAAAGCCCGCTGATCAAGGACGAAACCCGGTACCGCCTGCTGGTGCGCGCCCAGAGCGCCCCCCTGGATAAAACGGCGATCAAGCAGCTGTGGAATTCCGGCGAGCCCATCAACGGGATCGGCACCAACGTGATGAGCAACGACGCCGGCACCCTTGCCATGGGCGTATTGAAGGCGGCGGGGAAATGGAAGGAGCCGGAGGAGCCATGAAACGTGCTGCGGTTTTGCAGGATATCTCCGGCCTGGGGCGCTGCTCCCTCGGGGCGGCGTTGCCGGTGCTTTCCGTCCTGGGCGTGCAGTGCTGCCCCGTGCCCACCGCCGTGTTCACCAACCAGACCGGGTTTTCCCGCTTCGCGTCGCTGGATTGCGGGGCGTTTCTCAAGGAATTCATCGCGCTGTGGCAATACCACGGCGTGGCTCTGGACGGCATCTACACCGGCTATCTTTCCAGCGCGGAGCAGATTGCGGCCGTCCGGGCCTTTCTCGACGCCTTCCGCGCCCCGGATACCCTTTTGCTCATCGATCCTGTGATGGGCGACCACGGCCAGCGCTACCCTGGCTTTGACGATGCCCTGTGCGCCGCCGTCGCGGAGTTCGCCGCCCAGGCCGACGTGATCACCCCCAACGTGACCGAGCTTTGCCTGCTGGCGGGCGAGGATTACGGCGCATTCACAAGCCGTGACGCGGCAGGCCAGCTTGAGATGCTGCGGCACATGTGCGAACAGCTGCCACCGCCCATGGCGGCAATCACCGGCTGGCGGCGGGGCGGGGCAGTCTGCAATGTGACCTGGCGGGAGGGCGCGCTGCGCGTGTTTGAAAGCCCCTCCCTCCCCGGCTCTTTTTCCGGCACGGGGGATCTGTTCGCCTCGGCCCTGTGCGGCGGGCTGCTGCGGGGGGATTCCCTGGAAGGCGCCGCGGCGCGGGCCACGCGCTTCCTGGAACGCGCCATCGCCCAGGCCGACCCCGCCCGGGGGGAGGAGGGCGTGCCCTTTGAAAATCACCTGAGGGAGTTGCTCTATTGAAGCGCCAATCGCTGACATGCCTTGTCCTGACCGCCCTGCTGGCCGCGCTGACCGCCGCGCTGACCCTGTTTGCGCATATCCCCTTCCCCATGACCAGCGCAGGCTATGTGCACCTGGGCGACGGCATGGTCTATATCGCGGCCTGCCTGCTGCCCGGCCCTTACGCCGCGGCGGCTGCGGCCATCGGCTGCGGCCTGGGGGATTTGGCAGCCCTTTCCTGGCTGCCCGCCACCGTGGCCATCAAGGCGTGCATGGCGCTGCTGTTCACCGCCAAGCGGCCCAAGCTGCTGTGCCGGCGCAATGTTTGGGCCCTCTTGCCCGCCACCCTAGTCAACGCCGGCGGCTATTTCCTCTACGAGGGCTTTGTCATCGGCAAATGGGGCGCGGTGCTCAGCGTAATCGGCAACCTGATCCAGTCCGGCTTTGCCATCGCGATTTTCCTCCTGCTGGCCGCCGCGCTGGATCAGCTGAAAATAAAAAGCAAGTTTATGAAACAATGAAATGGAGATAGCCCATGCAAAAGCCCGTCTACGAATCCCCCCTGAATTCCCGCTACGCCAGCCGCGAAATGCAGTACCTCTTTTCGCCCGATTTCAAATTCCGCACCTGGCGCAGGCTGTGGATCGCCCTGGCCGAGGCCGAGCTGGAACTGGGCCTGGACGCGGTTTCCCAGGCGCAGATTGACGAGATGAAGGCCCATGCGGAGGATATCAACTACGAAGTGGCGCAGGAGCGGGAAAAACTTGTGCGCCACGACGTGATGGCCCACGTCTATGCCTTTGGCGAGCAGTGCCCGCTCGCGCGGCCCATCATCCACTTGGGGGCCACCAGCTGCTATGTGGGCGACAACACCGACCTCATCATCCTGGCCGAGGGCCTGCTGCTGCTGCACAAAAAGCTGGTCAACGTCGTCGCCGCCCTGGCAAAGTTCGCGGAGCAATATAAAGATTTGCCCTGCCTGGCGTTCACGCACTTCCAGCCGGCGCAGCCCACTACCCTGGGCAAGCGCGCCGCCCTGTGGATCCAGGAGCTGCTGCTGGACGAAGAGGCCCTCTCGCACCAAGGGCGGCAGCTACGGCTGCTGGGCTCCAAGGGCACCACGGGCACCCAGGCGAGCTTTTTGGAGCTCTTCGAGGGCGATCACGAAAAAGTGAAAGCCCTGGACGGCATTGTCGCGCGCAAGATGGGGTTTGAGGGCTGCTACCCGGTTTCGGGGCAGACCTATTCCCGCAAGGTGGACTCCCAGGTACTGAACGTTCTTTCTGGCATCGCCCAGAGCGCCATGAAATTCTCCAACGACCTGCGGCTGCTACAGCACCTGAAGGAGGTGGAGGAGCCCTTCGAGCGCAACCAGATCGGCTCCTCGGCCATGGCCTATAAGCGCAACCCCATGCGCAGCGAGCGCATCGCCTCCCTGGCCCGCTATGTTATCGCCGACGCCCTCAACCCCGCCATGACCGCTGGGGCCCAGTGGTTCGAGCGCACCCTGGACGACTCGGCTAACAAGCGCATCGCCGTGGCGGAGGCGTTTTTGGCCGCCGACGCGATTTTGGAATTATACCTGAACGTGGCTGGCGGGCTTGTGGTCTACCCGAAAATTATCGCCGCGCGCCTGGGGGCCGAGCTGCCCTTCATGGCCACGGAAAACATCCTCATGGGGGCTGTCAAGCGCGGCGGCGACCGGCAGGAGCTTCACGAGCGTATCCGCGTGCACTCCCAGGCGGCGGCCGGGCGCGTAAAGCTGGAGGGCGGAGAAAATGACCTTCTGGCGCGCGTAGCGGAGGACCCGGCCTTCGGGCTGAGTTTACCGGAACTCACCGCCATGCTGGACCCCGCCGCCTTTGTGGGGCGCGCGCCGGAGCAGACGGAGGAATTCCTGGCGGAGCACGTGGCCCCCCTGCTGGAAAAGCACCGGGATTGGCTGGGAATGAATGCGGAAATATCCATCTAACGGCTTTATTACCAATTCTATTGTAACAGGTTCTTGACAAGGAAATCTTTCCATGCTACAATGGGTTTGTAGCGTTGCCTAAACGGTAGGCGGTGAACTTGCCCCCGAAAGGGGGGATGTTGGATGGAATACCTGGTACTGTTGGTACTTATACTGATTGTCGCCACGGGGTACTTGAACGCATCAAAGAAATAGCCGCCCCTGCTTCCCGGCTGAGCGGCTAATTCTTAGCTAATCTTAAAGGGGGCTTCACCGTCTATCGGCGGCGCTACCTCTGTCTTTATTATACAACAGCCACAACAGCAATGTCAATACACAACACAAAAATTTTTTCGGGAGGCTTTACTATGACCTTCACCCCCGTCCACACCAACCGCAACGTGCGGGACCTGGACAAAAGCGTGGCGTTTTACAAGCAGGCCCTGGGCTTTGAGGAAGCGCGGCGGCACAACGCGGGCGACGGCAGTTTCACCCTGGTGTTTCTGAAAGCCCCGGGGAGCGATTTCCTGCTGGAGCTCACCTGGCTGCGGGACATGGACCGGGCCTATAACCTGGGCGACAACGAGATCCATTTTGCCGTGATCACCGACGACATGGCGGGCGCCCTGGCCTTGCACAAGGAAATGGGCTGCGTCTGCTACGAAAACCCTGGCATGGGCATCTATTTCATCGCCGACCCGGACGGCTACTGGACGGAAATCATTCCGCAGAGGGATTGACAGCCATGCGATATATACTGGCCTCGGCCTCGCCACGGCGCAGGGAATTGCTTGCCCTTGCGGGGCTTTGTTTCGATATCCGCGCGCCGCGCGTGGAGGAGCGCATCGACCCATCTTGGGACGCCGCCCAGGCCGCGCGCAATCTGAGCATGCAGAAAGCCGCCGCCGTGGCCGGGGACTTCCCCGGGGACTGCGTCATCGCGGCGGACACCGTGGTGGAGATTGACGGCGAAATCCTGGGCAAGCCCAAGGATGCCGCCGACGCTGCGCGCATGCTGCGCCTGCTTTCGGGCAGGGAACACCGCGTGGTCACGGGGGTGTGCATTCGCTTAGGGGAAGCGGAGCGCGTGTTCTCGCAGGAAACACGCGTGCGGTTTTACCCGCTTTCCGACGGCGAAATTGAGGCATACATCAAAACAGGCGAGCCCATGGACAAGGCCGGGGCCTATGGGATCCAGGGCAGGGGCGCGTTGCTGGTGGAATCCATCGCGGGGGATTACTGCAACGTGGTGGGGCTGCCCATCGCGCGGCTTGTAAGGGAGCTTGATCAAGTATGTACCTCTATTTAGGCGGCGGCGCGGTGGTGCGCCAGCGGGATATCCTCGGCATCTTCGACCTGGACGCCGTGACGGTTTCGTACCTCACCCGGGATTTTTTGCGTGCCGCCCAGGAGCGCGGGCAGGTGCGCGACGCAGGCGGCGGCTATGACCTGCCAAAATCCTTCGTCCTCACCGCCTCTGGCCTTTGGCTTTCGCCCCTGGGCAGCGCCACATTGCAAAAACGTTGCAATTCGTTTTCCGGTATGCTATAATAGACCTTAGATTTTAGACTTTAGACTTTAGATCGGGAGGGCTGGCCCATGACCATCGACCGCGAGCTTGTGCTTTACCTGGAATCCCTGGCGCGCATCGCCCTGAGCGAGGAGGAGCGCGCCGCCGTCGAAACCGACCTGCGCAGCATCATCACCTATTTCGACCAGCTCAGCGCCCTGGATACCGCGGGCGTGGAGCCGCTGAGCCACAGCTTCCCCGTGACGAATGTCATGCGGGAGGACTGCGTTTGCCCGTCCATGCCCAACGAGGACGTGCTGGCCAATGCGCCCAGGGAGAAGGATGGGGCGTTTTTGGTGTACAGGGCGGTAGAGTAGGAGGTGGAGAGATGAAAAGAGCACATCCTTCTTTCTCTATCGTCGTAACGGCTCTTATCGTGGCTACCACACTTACAATGACTGCCATGATAAGTTTCGGTTCTAAAGAAGGAAATAATATTTGGCATTGGCCTTTGGCTGGTGCTGGAGTGATCGTTCTAATAGGTGCTATGGTAGCTTTAGTCACTAGCATTATAGAAAGAAAAAAAGCCAACTATAAACCCACAGAATTAGATGAAACCGTAACCGCCGCGAAAGAAGGTCTTCAAGAATTGGAGGCTTCGCGCAATGCGGCAGTTGCGAAGTTGAAAGAGCTGGAATCTCAAAGCACACAGGACAAGCAGGAAATTGACGTGCTCAAGCAGCAGATTGCCAAGGACGATAAAGAAATTGACAAGCTGAGAGAAGATTTGACCCAAGTTTACAAAGACTTGGAGATTCAGCGGATACAGGTTGAAAACCTGAAGGGTTCCAAAGATTACTTTCGCATCAGCAAGTTGCATGCTAATGCGTCGTTTATTATTTCGGTATTTTCTTGCTTCATAGGCTTGGGATTGCTTGTGGTGGCAGCGATTTTCGCCATTCGGGAGAAGGATTTCTGTGTCGCCATTGTGCCTGCCATTGGCGGCGCGGTTGCGAATTTCATTGCCGCCACGGTTTTCTGGGTACATAACAAATCCGCACAGCAACTCAATCGCTACTATGATTCCCTGCATGAAATCGAGGTTCTCCTTTCAAGCACGAAAGTCATAGAGAAAATTTCGACGGCAGAAGGCCGGGATGCCGCTTACGCCAAAATCCTGGACGAGCTCTTCAACATCCAGAAGATCAAGGCCGCAAAGCCCGACAAGCCAAAAGACAAAGAAGGATGATCACATGCCCATCACCACCCTCACCGCCCTGTCCCTGGCCGCCCGCCTGCGCGCCGGAGAAGTGAAAATCGCCGAGGCCCTGGACGCCTACTATGCGAAAATAGAAGCCAGCGATTTCAACTGCTACATCAGCCTGTGCAGAGAGCACGCCTATGCCCGCGCGGCGCAGGTGCAGGCCCGCCTGGACGCGGGCGAAGCGCGCTCCCCCCTGGCGGGCGTGCCCATCGCCGTGAAGGACCTCCTCTGTACCCGGGGCCTGGAAACCACCTGCGCCTCGGACATGCTGCGTGGCTTCGCGCCGCCCTACGACGCCACGGTGATCGAAAAAATCAACGCGGCGGACATGATTCTTTTAGGCAAGGCGAACATGGACGAGTTCGCCATGGGCTCCACCACGGAAACCTCTGCCTGGGGCGCGACGAAAAACCCGCGGGGCCCCGCCCACGTGCCGGGAGGCTCCTCGGGGGGCAGCGCGGCTGCGGTGGCGGCGTGCGAGGCCCCCATCGCCCTGGGCAGCGACACCGGCGGCTCCATCCGCCAGCCCGCGGCCTACTGCGGCGTGACGGGCCTGAAGCCCACCTATGGTGCGGTGTCGCGCTACGGCCTCATCGCCTACGCCTCCTCCCTGGACCAGATCGGCCCCCTAGGCCGCGACGCGCGGGACTGCGCCGCCCTGTTCGATATCATCAAGGGGAGGGATGCGCGCGACGGCACTTCCATGGCGTATCCTGAAACACCCGCCAAGCCCCTGCGGGGGCTGAAAATCGGCGTACCCAAAGAATTCTTTGGCGATGGCCTCCATCCCGAGGTGGCAGGGGCCGTGCTCGCGGCGAAGGATAGGCTCGTCGCCATGGGCGCGCAGGCGGGCGAATGCAGCCTGCCCATCGCAGAGTACGCCATCCCTACCTATTACATCATCGCCTGCGCGGAGGCCAGCTCGAACCTCTCGCGCTATGACGGCATCAAATACGGGCACTCCAGCGCAAAGGCGCAGAGCCTGCGGGAAACCTACATCCTCAGCCGCAGCGAGGGCTTCGGCATGGAGGTCAAGCGGCGCATCATGCTGGGCAACTTCGTGCTCAGCTCCGGCTATTTCGACGCCTACTACAAAAAGGCCCTCCAGGCCAAACGCCTGATCCAGGACGCCTTTACCCGTGCTTTTGAAACTTATGATGTGATTTTAGGCCCCGTGGCCCCTACCACCGCGCCGCGCCTGGGCGAAAGCCTCTCCGACCCGCTGAAAATGTACCTGAGCGACATCTACACCGTGATGATCAACATCGCGGGGCTGCCCGCCCTTTCCATCCCCTGCGGGGAGGATGCGCGGGGGCTGCCCATCGGCCTGCAGCTCATCGGGCGGCCCTTTGAGGAAGCGACGCTGCTGGCTGCGGCGCAGGCATATCAAAATGCGGCGGGAGGCGCGCAATGATACAGTTACTCCCCATCGACAGCGAAGAACGCCTGGGCCATTGCGAATCGCTCAGGCGCAAAAGCACGCGCTTTGTGGGCGGGGCCATGTGGTTGGTGGGCCTGGCGTACATACACAGGGACGGGGTAAACGCCTATGGGGTCTACGACGGCGAAACCCTGGTGGGGCTGATGCTGCTGTTTGAGCGCACGAAATACGGCATCGCGGAGTTTTTCATCGGCGACAAATACCAGCGGCGCGGATACGGCTACGCCGCAATGCAGGCTGTGATTGCCCGATTCCGGGCGGAGGCTAAGTTCCCCGTGATATCCGTCATTGTGCACGGCGCGAACAAACCCGCTTTGGCGCTGTATGAGAAGTGCGGGTTTGCCGTCACCGCCGCCGCGGACTGGGACAGCAATTTCAAGATTATGGAATACCGGTTGGACCAAACTTATCAGAAAGAAGCGTGACCCCATGAAACTCTGGCTGAAAATCCTGATCCCCGTGGCGGCAACCGTGCTGCTCGCCGCCGCCGTAATTCTCTACGGCTTCTACGTGGAGGCCATCAGCTTCCCCAAGGATGGCGCGCGCGACGTCATCGACCTCTCGCCCGACACCCGCACGGCGGGCTACAACGGCGAGCTTCCGCCGGACAGGTACGGCATTTGGCCCACAACGGAATTCGTCACCACGCCGGAGAGCCAAGGCATCCGCGCCGGGCAGCTGGATTTCCGCATGAAGCTATGCGCGAAAACCACCGACAGCTTCGCCGTGCTGCGGCGGGGCGTGCTGGTGTACGAGCGCTATTTCGGCGACATGACCGCCGACACCCCCCACTACCTCGCCTCCGACACGAAGGGCGTTGTGGCTATGATCACTGGCATCGCCGTGAAGGAGGGCTACATCAAGAGCGCGCAGCAGAAGGTGATCGACTTCTTCCCAGAGGCGCGCATCGCCCCCGGCGAGGAGGCCAAGCGCGACATGACCGTGGAGCACCTGCTCACCATGACCTGCGGGCTGAGCGAAGATTTGGAGGTAAACGGCGACGAAAGGGCCGCGTTGAGGGCCGCGCTGGAGGAGGATACGGGCCTGGCCATTTTTGAGCGCGCCCCCTTGGAGGTCGCTCCTGGCGAGGTGTACCGCTACAGCGGCACGTGCTACCAGTTATTGGTCGGCCTGATTGCCAGGGCCACGGGGCAAAACGTGTTTGACTATGCGCAGGAAAAACTGTTCGGGCCGCTGGGCATCACAAGCGCCGCATGGGAGCGCGCATATGACGGGCAGCCCTACGGCGCCGGGGACCTTTCCTTAAGCACCCATGACATGCTGCGCTTCGGGTATCTGCTCCTTAACGAGGGCCGCTGGGAGGGCAGGGAAATCCTCCCCGCCGACTGGATCGCCCAGGCCCGCGCGAAAAATGACAAACCCAACGGCGTTGGGTTTATGATCTGGAACGACCGCTGGAACCCCGGCCTGGAATGCTTCGAGCTGCGCGGCGCGGACGGCCAGTTCATCATGATGTTCCCCTCCCTGGATATGGTCGTCGCCCGCACGGGCCACGCGGACCGGGACTACCGGGGGATGCTGTGGTTTGTAAGGCTGTGGGCCAAAAAATAGGAGATGCCATGACCGACCAATTCTCCCGCACCGAACTCCTCCTCGGCCCTGCAGCCATGGAAACCCTCTCCCGCGCCCGCGTCGCCCTATTCGGCGTGGGCGGCGTGGGCAGCTTTGCCGCCGAGGCCCTCTGCCGCGCGGGCATTGGCGCGATGGACCTCATCGACAACGACGTGGTGAGCCTGAGCAACCTCAACCGGCAGCTGTGCGCCCTGCATTCCACCCTGGGCCAGCCCAAGGCGGAGGTTATGCGCGCCCGCCTCATGGACATCAATCCGCAGTGCGATGTGACCGCCCGCGCCTGCCTCTTCGATGCCGCCACCGCCGCCCAGTTCGATTTCGCCCAATATGACTGCGTCCTCGACGCCATCGACACCGTGACCTCCAAGCTGCTGCTGATTGAGCGCTGCCACGCCACCGGCACGCGCATCATCAGCTGCATGGGCGCGGGCAACAAGCTCGACCCCAGCCGCCTCGAAATCGCCGACATCTACGCCACCAGCGTGTGCCCCCTGGCCAAGGCCGTGCGGCAGGAGCTGCGCCGCCGGGGCATCCCCGCGCTGAAGGTGGTCTACTCGCAGGAGCCGCCGGCCGCCCACCACCGCCCGCCGGGCAGCGTGAGCTTCGTGCCCTCCGTGGCCGGGCTGATGATGGCCGGGGAGGCTGTGAGGGAATTAACGCTGAACACACAGAAAGGGGTTGTGACAAATGGACAATAACACCTCAAGCATCCAGGTATGGCTGGCCGTTTCGCCGGTGGTGATTTTGCTCATCACCCAAATCTTTGGTTTCTTGGATAAACGTGTTGCCTCCCGAAGTTCACAGCAATCGCAGCAACACAATAAGCTGGAAGACCAGTATCAGAAGATACTGGCACCGCTGCATCGTTTGTTGTTTTTTGGTGGCGATTGGGAAAGTAATATTAAGGATCAGCAAAAGTTGCAGGAAGCTGAGCAGATTATGAAGGATAATTACTTTCTCGTCCCGCAGCCGCTTATTGAATGCTGGAGTTCGAAAGACATGGCTACGTTTGCCGAGTATCTGAGAACACTTTTACTGTCTGCCGCCAATCGGCTGGGGTATGGGTATACGCAATTTAAAGATCCCGTAAAGCTAGGCGCGAAAGATCCCAGTAAGAGAAAAAACGCATCCGACGTTCGAAAGACAGTGGAAAGTTCCTTGGCTTCATCGCCTAAGATAATGACCTTAACAATTCCTGTAATCGTGGGTTTGGCTTTTGCTTTGCTGGGGTTCTTTGTGGGTGCGCATGGTACTGGTGTGCAGGATGCTATTCAGTTGCATCAACCCCGAATGGTTGTGGCTATTCTTCTTTCCAACATACTGTCTTTCACTCTGGTAACATCCAATCTAATGATGCGAAGCTTTAAATTGCACAGATGGGCTCTTTCGTACAGAATCACATCTATCGTTTGGGTGCTATTGTCACTTTTTCTGCTTTATATGTTGTATATGATTATAATAGAACCCAGCATACTAAACGGCCAATAGCCTTAAAGGAGCCACCCATGCCTTACGAAACCGTCATCGGCCTGGAAGTCCACTGCGAGCTTGCCACGGCATCGAAAATTTTCTGCGGCTGCACGACGAAGTTCGGCGGCGCGCCCAACACCCACGTGTGCCCGGTGTGCGCGGGCCTGCCCGGCACGCTGCCCGTGCTCAACCGCGGCGTGGTGGAGTACGCCGTGCGCGCGGGCCTGGCCCTGGGCTGCGCAATCACCCGCAAAACCAAGTTCGACCGCAAGAACTACTTCTACCCCGACCTGCCCAAGGCCTACCAGATTTCCCAGCTCTACCAGCCCATCTGCACGGA
>Ga0268262_10005660_pt1 | contig 12309 bp, 17 predicted proteins | sample TergutNc150P3_FD_190354 | JGI IMG/M metagenome (GOLD analysis project Ga0268262, IMG submission 190354) | Nasutitermes corniger P3 segment gut microbial community from laboratory colony in Florida, USA - Nc150 P3 (SPAdes) (version 2) | ecosystem: Host-associated > Arthropoda: Insects >... | reverse complement strand
TGGCATAAGAAAAACCAAGGCATACCAGCCAAAATGAATTCCTTTGAAACTACTGGTGCAGGAGGCTTTAAGTTCCTCCCGTAGTTCCTTGTCGGGCAGTATAAGAGCCATAGCCACCGCCAAAGGTGCGCATAAACCAATAATCCCCAGAATACTGCCGAAAGTTACCCAGCCCTGCTCGTCGAAAAGTGACGAATGAGAGATTGCCCCAAGAGTGAACCACAGCACCCAGGGAACAATAACGGCTACCCCATAAAATATAAAAGGGTGACGGTACTTTTCTATTTTCATATTAAACCCCTTACTGTTATTATAGACCGACCGTCAGTCTATTATCAAGCGATTTTATGACGATATTGAGCATTTTAACGGTATGCATTACAGGCTTCTAAATTTTTAACTATTAAATATTAAAACATGACCTATTATTCCGTCTTCATACATTGCTTCCGGATTGTTTTCCATAACTTCATATTTCCCTTTTGTATATTCACTTATTGTCTTTATCCAGAATTTTTGAGAAATCTCATTTTTGGGATGATATCTTAATTGCCATTTTCCTTTGAATTTGTCCAGAATATACTTTACGGCATATTTTCCTATACCGCATCGCCGATACTTATACATGACAAAAAATTCTGACATGGTATAATTTGTATCTATTCTTACTTCAGGATAATCGTTTACCATAACAAATCCGGCCAACTTACCATTTGCCTTGATGAAAAACGGAAATCTATTTTCCTCTGTCCAATAATTATCCAAATAGCTATAACCATATAACCCAAGATTATTTACATCCAAATTATTATATTGAGAAAATTCATACATATATTTTTCCAGTAAATTCCTGATGATTTCTTTTTCTTCTTTAGCTACCGGTTCCAGTATAATGTCCATACATTTCTCCTAACTTTGTTTTTTTATTGAAAAACAATAAAATAATTATTATTAATACTATCGTAACAATCGCAAAAATACTGCTTTTTACAGTAAGCACGGGAAATTGTTCCGATTTTAATATGTATGTTACAAGGGCATTTGGCAAATTTACAAAATATGCAACAATTAAATTGTTGTCGGATAATTTAAATGCTGCCGCAAAACCCGTTCCAACACAAAAAAGTACCAATAAATCATTTAAATTTCTGTAACCAGGATACCCAATATGATACAATGAGAATAATAACCCGGAAATTATTATTGCGATTATAAACCCAAAATCTTTTTCAATTTTTGTTTGTAGAAAACCCCTAAACAAGAATTCTTCAAAAAATGTTGTCATCATCATTGGGAAAACGCAGATGGGAAGCAAATCAAAACGTATTTTTATTCCATTATTAATAAGAGGGATTATCCGGCCGCCAACAGAAAAAACAATAAAAGCCAGCAGAATAATCCATTGCCTTAAATATAGCCTTTTTATCCCAATCGAAAAAAAATTTTCTTTATATCTGACTAAAATAATTAATGGTATTATTGTACACAATAAAATCCCAAAAATACCATTATAAAACAAAACAAATATAAAAGTAAATTTATTCGCTAAAAAAACAGAAAATATAAGCAAAACTTCCAGACAAATTGCATAAATAACAATTTTTAGCTTTCCCATTAACTCTTCCTTCATTACAAATAATTATATATTAAAATATATTTTATGTCCAATAATATTTCCAGCCTATTTTTTATTCTATGCCTTTATGCAGCAAAAATACTCTGATAAGTCCCAATATGGTCAAATGTAACGGATAATAAATATAGAAAAACCATTTCATTCCTTTCCATGTCCCTCTTTGCCCATTATAATGATATAATAACGGAATAGCCAATACAATTAACATTTGCATTAATCCATAAACGACATTGAGAAAAATAGCGTATATTATTGCGTAAGCCGCTATGCAAATAACAAGAGAAATCATTTGCTTCCTGAAATTTCCATAATTTAATCCCATGTATATAATCGCGAGAGCGGCGGGGGAACTCCAATCCGCCGGAAAAGCTAACCATATAACAGGAAAAAGTATTAAATGTTTTTGCCACGTTTTTAATTTGTTGTTTTCTCTTATTACCAGCGCAATTAAACCAAGCAAATATGCCCAAATAACGCTTGTCTGATCAAATACAGTATCAAAATGTTTATCAAAGCAAAACGCATAGGCAAAATGTGAAATAATTGCCAAAATAAACAATCTAAAAATGTATTTATTTAAATTTCTTGTATGATGATACCCTTCCACAATAAGAAACATCATAATCGGGGCGGTTAATCTTCCGATACCGTTCATAAACAGCACCGGTATATCCAAGCTATAACGGGGAAAGAAAACAGTGGCGATATGAGCCATTGTCATCGTAATAATAGCAATTAATTTTAATGCATTGGATGTAAGACCTGATTCTGAATTTTCTTTTGATAAAACCGTATTATTCACTTTTCCTCCTTATAATCATTCCTTATATTGATATTTATGGGAATTGTTGGGTATTTTGAGAATAGGAATTGTACCAACACGCCTGAATTTACTACTAAGATGCCGTAAATAAAAATCAAATGCATCTTAGTTTCAAAACTGGGTATCTCGGTAAATTTTATATTTAAAAATGATGAAAAAATGTTAATCTTCCATTTTGATTATATGTTATGTTTAGGAGAATTATATGAACGGCAAAGCCGCATTAAAAACCGCATCGGTTACGCTTATTTTAACAGGAATTGTTTCTTCTGCTTGCTCGACCGGTAATACCGCAAAGATGCCGGAATCGACGCAGGAAAAGGGGTTTGTTTACACTATGAAAGAACAAGCTCATTATAATACGTTACTGGGGAAGTATAATAATTTTAGGAAAACAAGTGATAATAGCATAAAATTACAATTTGATTTTTATAATGAAAATATTTCTGCTTTGAAAAACAAATATGAACTTAATAAAGTTTCCGGAAATGGCAGTGAATTATCAAGGGCTTTAAATATTCTTTTTTGGCTTTGTGAACATACATATCATAAAAATGATTATGACAATCATGTCCCGATGAATTCTTTGGATTTACTTGAATATTCATTTAAAAAAGGAATTGATCGCGGTATTAATTGCCTTAATCTGTCTTTCATATTAACAGAATGTTTACTTAGCATTGGATTGCCGGCTCATACCGTCAGGATATTGCCATTTTCGTATGAAGATACGGACAGTCATGTTGTTACTCATGTGTATATCAAGAGTATTGGCAAGTGGATTATGCTTGATCCTACATGGTGCAGTTATTTCAGTGATGCGGACGGCAATATTCTGAATTTATTTGAAATTCGCGGTATATTTGCTGATAATAAGGATGTCTATTTGAATGATGAATTTTCCTATAACGGGAAAAACTATATTAAAGACTTAAAACAAATTCAAACATATAAGCAGCACATGGCAAAAAATTTGTTTTACTTTTATATAAAAGAGATCAGTACTTTTGGGCAGGACAATGCGGGTATGAATTTATACATTGCTCCGGAAGGTTTTGATCCTTTCGAAACATTAATAAAAAATTTCGAATATCGAATTGAATTAATCAAGGCTTATAAAGGAAATGATATAGAAGAATCAATAAAAGAGGAATTCATTGAATATTTTAAAAACCGTATAAATATTATTAAAGAAGAAAAACAATTTATCTATTTATCCCCGGAAGATTTTATGGTAATATACTTATGAATATGGATTATTAAGGGAAGATATGAAATAACTGGTGAAAAGCGGATTTTCCTTTCTATTTTTTAATCAATTCCCTATCAAAGATACCCGCAGCCTCTTCGGCTCCGTTTGAATAATTGCTTAAAATTACAAGAATATAACCGGTATTTTTATAATAAGTCAGCTGCGCGCCGACACCGCCTCCATCACCGCTATGATCTATTTTATCATCATTGACATGAAATCCATAACCATAAGAAGGCGAGTTCAATTCAGGCTTTGGGGTTATAACTTTATTTGTAAATGAATCGCTTAATATATTATTATGTACCAGGGCAAACATAAATTTAGAAATATCATCAACCGTTGAAAATGCGCCCATAGCCGGTGTTCCCCGAAGCAGGGTTCTGTTGTCAGCCACTCTTCTCCATTGCCCGTATTTTTCATTATAATAATAACGGGTAGCGCGGTTTTTTACCGTTTCGGTGTAAGACCAAAATCCCGAATTCTTCATATCAACCGGTACAAAAATATTTTCGTTGATATAAGAATAATATGATGTATCCGCTGCTTTTTCTATCAATAAACCCAAAACATGATATCCAAGATTGCTGTATTTCCATTTTTCTCCCGGCGTGAAATATAAAGAAGCCAATTCAACCGCTTCGGAATAGTCATTAATATCTTCACATAATTTAAGATAAGCCATAACATAAGCTTCTTCATATTTTTCCGTAAAATAATCACCTAATCCTGACGTATGGGTTAATAATTGTTCAACAGTTATCTTATCGAAAATACCGTTTTTTAAATCTATATATTCTGAAACATAATCAGACGGGTTAATTTTTCCGCATTCAATCAATTTAGCTATCGCGACCCCTGTCATTGGTTTAGTAATAGACATGATATTGAATTTTGTATCCGGATTGATTTTAACGTCATAATCCCTTGAGGCATATCCATAACAATATGAATAAATGACATTTCTGTTTTCATCGGTTAAAAGTATACACCCGGAAAATTTATCATTTTCTGACAATTTATTTATCTCATTATTGATTTTTTCAATATCGATATTTATCAGAGTATCATCTTTTTTATTTTCAGAATCATTACATGATATATAACCGATAGAAACGCCAACGGCAAGAATTAAAAAAACAACACTAAACTTTTTCATAGAATAACCTCAATTTGTATACTTTACTTTCTTGAATAAAGGAAATATAAATTTACCGTGTAATATTCCGGTCAATGCCATAAATATATTTGCGACTATTATAAAAATGAACGAAGGCAGCATTACCCTGGTATATTTATTCTTTATGCTCTTTTTATTTTTTATCGCCCAAGCGAGAATAAATTCAAAAAATAACACTCCGCTGTAAAAAAACAGCATTATAATCATGCTGTTGGCAAAACCCAATAATAACGCGTTATTTATAAATGGATTTCCATAAACGATGTTGGTTATTACTCCAATAGCAAATTGTATACCGCTCCATATCAGCGTTATTTTGTATAACACATTAAGCATTACACCGCCGCCTATGCCAAGCCCGCCGCCCCATGCAATGCCGGTTCTTTCGCACCAGCATTGATACTGTTCCAAATGCGCCTGATTATGATGACCGCCGACAAAACCGGCATTGGAAATTACATAAAGCATAAATTTGCATGGATTATTTTTACAATACTGTTCCATCTCTTTCAGAAGATGTATAAAATGAGCGGGAATACTGTCAACATACAGCGGAACCGTTATTACCACAGCATCAACATTCTGAAGATTATCAAATATTTCCCGGTAATCTCTGGATATGCCGATGCTTATTGTTGTAACCTTGTGCGGAAGAAGCATACAACGTAAAACTTTTGCGAAAAACGCCGAAGCGCTGCCTGTTTTCTTGGGGCTGCCGTTAATAATCATTATATTCATTTCAATACCCGCTCTATTTCATTAACATGATTTACCATGTAAAGGTTTACTTTTTTAAAATCCATATTGCCGCGGTTCCCCTCTACCATTCTCCGGGCGGCTATTTTCTCTGTTTCAAGAAAATTACCGTATAGAATTACCGTCAGTTGTTTCCGGTTCATTCTATACCTCTTTACGTGTCTTATTTTCCATGAACGGTAGGTAAAAAACGGAGTGCTTGCGGGAACGCTGCGGTCAAGTATTTTCTTTACCTGTTCACTGTATCCGCCGTAACAATTTTGACTGATTAAAATTGTCTCTTCACTGTTTCCCATATTGGCATTTTGTATATAATCATTTACTTTACACATACCGGGAGTTTTAAACCAGCAATTAAAACAGCCTGTGCACGGAGCGGAAGCGGCGTTTGCGTTAATTACCTTATAATCATTTTTAATTATTCCCAGCTGTGAAAAATCCTGTTCGTTTAAGTCATGAACCAATATTTTCAAAATATATTCTCCTGTAGTATTATTTATAATAATTGTTATTCGTTTTGAGAATAGAAATTGAACTGACACGCCTGAATTTACTACTAAGATGCAGTATTGTCTTCTTTTTCTCTGAGTTTTTGCAGTAATTTGTTTATTTCTTTTATATCCCGGTGAACTCTGACAATATCAAGTAAATAGAATAATATGTAAGTTATAAGCACAATGACAAGAGGAATCCATACCTGTATACGGGAATACCAATTAAATAATGTTCCGAATAAAATTATAACCGTGAGCATAAAACCAATATCAAGCAGAAATTCAAAAATCGCATAACGAAACTCAATTTTATGAGTCAAAAAAAGTCCTATAGAAATCACTATATTTGCGCCAATAATTTCCAGAATGGTATCAACATTGATTGATTTACCTTCTTTGAACATGGTAAAAACCGCCAGAAGAAACAACACCGCGCCGGTGCTGGCAAATACATATAAAATAATTCTCTTTAAATTATCACTTTTCATCAAGATTCTCCTGTAACACTCTTTTTATATCATAAAGATATTTTCTGGTAATAAAAACCCGTTTCCCGTTTTTCAATATCGCTTCCATGCGCCTGTTGGACAACGGTATTATTTTATCAAGTTTGTTTATATTTATGAGGCAATATTTGCTGATTTGAACAAAACCCAATCCCGTTAATCTTTCACTAATTTGATACAGGCGGTATTTGGTTCTGTAATGTTCTTTTTCACAGAAAATTACCGCTATTTTGTCTTCACTTTCAATATAATAAATATCCGGCACATTTATCTGTTTTATGCTGTCTTCCGCATAACCTTCTATTTTAATGCTGAGTGAATTGATAAACGAGATAAGCCTTTCAACGGTTTTATTTTTTTCCGGGTATATAATGGATATTTCAATATCCCTGTGCGTCTTTCTATGTTCAAGGTTCAGGAGCATAACCTATATTATGTTTTTTATTTGTTTTATGTCAATAAACTTTTCACTTCATTTCATGGGGTAAAAAAGACTGCTACTGCCTCGTGCAGTTCTTTCTTGTCTATGCCCCAGTTGCGCCCAAAACGGGTAAACAAAGAATCTGACAGGGCCATGAATTGGTCAAATACCGGAAAATCGCCGCAGTATTGGCGAATGTCTATCAGTCCCCGGTTAACAATGAGTTCCCAGAAGCGGGCAAAATTCTTCAGACGCTCAAGGTCGCCGGCGGGCATGGCGGCGGTTTCCATTACTTCATAAGGCGGCGAAAGGTTGTAACACATTCCGAAAGCGGCGTTATGCCGAACAATCGCCGTTCCGGGCAGCAGTTTTAAGATGCCTAATTGTATTTCGGTGGATGATTCGCCATCAGTAGACGGCGGTGAAAGCGCCGCCCACAGCGAGTCGAAGCCCTTGCCGAAAGAAGCTATGTCTTCGCCGGGAAGACCGGCAATAAGATCAGCGTGGATAATGGCGTGGGTTTTTTCCCGCAACAAGGCAAGGGCTGCCAATTCCGGTTCCGGTTTTGACGGCCTGCCGATGCGCGCGGCAACATCAGGGTTGAGAGTCTGTATGCCGATTTCCAGCCGCAGAGTTCCGAGGGGAAAACGGGCGATGGTTTCTATCAACTCCGGCGGGAAACGGGAAGGAACCATCTCAAAGTGAACGACAAAAGGTTCTGCGCGTTCTTCGATCTTATTCAGAAAAAATTCCATGATGTGCCGCGCCCGTTCAATATTCAGATTGAATGTCCGGTCAAGAAATTTAAAAGTCTTCACGCCCCGTTGAATTAAGTCATTCATTTCCGCCAGAAACGGTTCAAGGGGAAATTCCCGCACTTTGGAAGATTGTGCGCTGAGGCAAAATTCACAACCAAAAGGACAGCCCCGGCTTGCTTCTACATAGATCAGTTTTTTGCGTACATCTTCATCGCTATATAGATAATACGCGTTTTTAATTTTGGTTATATCAACTTGTTGAAATTCACGGTTAATAAAAATTGTTTTCCCGCTTTTCTCAACATGAGAATTCCCATCATTAAAAATGGTTTCGCACAACTCCCTAAACGCAATTTCACCCTCTCCCGCAATGCAATAATCCGCATAACGGAATATTTCCGCTTCCGGCGGCAAATACGACGCTTCCGGGCCGCCCAGGACAACCAGCGGTCGCTGTTCTGTTCCCCACGTTTGGTGCAATTCCTTGAGCAGTTCCAGCGTGGCGGTATGATTCCAGATTGAAACCGAAAGACCGAGAATTCGGGGCCGCGCCGCCAGAATGGGATCGGTTTTTTCCCGCAGGGGCTGGCGCAGGGCAAATTCGATAATAGCGCAGTTTTGTTCCAATGGGCCAAGATTTGCTTTAAGCAGCCGCAGGGCCAGCGAGGGGTGTATCCACTTGGCGTTGATTACGGCAAGAAGGATGCCGCCGGGCGACGGTTCACTCATCGGGCTTAACGCGCCTGAGCGCTTTTTTTCGGCTGTTCAGGTGTTTTGTTTGCAGCCGTTGTTCACGGGCAGCCCGCGATGGCTTAGTGGGGCGGCGATGTTTGGGCAGACGGGCCGCGGCGGTAATCAGCGCCTCAAGGCGAAAGTACGCCCGATCCATATTGGTCTTTTGGGAACGCTCCTCATCGGCGTTTATGATGATTTCATCTTCGTTGGTAATACGGTTTGCCAGCATCTCCCGCACTCTGTCCAGTTCGGTTTCATTCAGGCCGTCAACATCGGCAAGGCGCAGCCGCAACGTTACCCTGGTGTTAACTTTATTGACATTCTGCCCACCGGGGCCGCCGGAACGGGAAAAGCTGATCTCAGCGGCGGCATGGATTGATTGGTGCAAAAGGAAAGCGTTCATTAGGAAACACTCTAATAAATTGGCTGGTTGAGGTCAAGGAGGTGACTGACACCATTTCGTATAATTACTTTTAGGCTTAGTACGGTCTTGCATTACATATTATTCCATTATTACTTTAGCCCTAAAATTTAAATCTTTCCTTATTTTATATCCATTATTCTCCCAAAATATATTACCTGTTTTATTCTCTTTAAATACAAACATTATTATTTTTCTTATACCTTCTTTCTTTAGGCTGTTTTCCGCTTTTTTTAATAACTTTTTTCCTATCCCCTTTTTTCTGTATTCTGGTTTAACCATTAAATGATAAATAATTCCTCTTCGTCCATCATTTCCGGCCATTATCGTACCGATAATTTTTCCATCATATTTTGCTGTAAAACAAGTATTTGGATTTTTTTCTAAATACCTTTTAATAGATTTTTTTGAATCATCTTTCCCGCTTAATCCTACACCTATAGTATTTTTCCACAAATTTATTATTTCAGAATAATTATTTATGTCCATTTGCTCTATTTTATACATTTTATCCTCCAGGATTTTTAAGGTTTCTTGCACTCCCGCAATATACATTATGTCATTGCATAACCCATTATACTTGTCAAACATATCAATACCATAATGAGTATTGATAGTATAGTTATGACTTTTTTATGGGCGTATTTTCTTGAAACAGCCAATATTCCAATAAATAACAATACATATATTATTGTCTCAGGATAACCTAAAATTTGATACATATACGGTATTTTTGTGTAGATGTATCCATCAAATGATCCCATAGTCGGACCAATGGTTGATAATAATGATAGGCCGATAACAATCAGACCCAATTTTAACAGGCCGTATTTTTCCTCAAAAAATGCTTTTCGTAAAGGCCATAAAATCAACGCTATAATGATTCCTCGAAATACCTGTAATAAAGGTCCCAGAGCGACAATCGGCGTATCAACAGGAAGCATAACTGATGATATTATTTCTGTCGCATATAATTCCCGGTAATTTATCACCACAACCGCGAAAATGCCGGCAATAAAATATGCTATTGTATGAGCATACATAATTTGCCAAAAATACTTTACCACACCAGATTTCTTTTCCATTGTTTTATCCTCTGTTTATTAATAAGAATACTCATTAATATTCAGTCTACCAATGAAACTTAGGCAAAATAATCGGCAACTTGGGTATGATTTTCGGCAGGTCAGAAAAAATGAGCTTGAGCGAACGCGGTAGAAGGCTTAAAATCTGAAATATGAAAGTTACCATCAACACTGACGAACGATACACAGAAACCGAAATTACGGTCAACTGCAACCGTGTAAGTGATGATATTGATAAATTGCTTGCCGCCATACGGTTGCTGGACATGAAACTCACTGGGCGTAAAGACGGGCGGCAGTATATCCTTGAAGCCGCAGATGTAGTATATATTGACAGTATTGATAAACATACCTTTCTTTATACCTCAAACGGCGTATATGAAAGATCCCTAAAATTATATGAACTGGAATTAAAACTTGCCGACCGTGATTTTATGCGGGCAAGTAAAAGCTGCCTTTTTAATATAAACCATATACATTCAATTGAGCCTGATTTTGATCGCAGACTTATCTTATCAATGACAACAGATATTAAACTGATAGTGTCGCGTCAATATGCCGTGGCGGTAAAGGAAAAATTGGAGGCTTATTATGATTGAAAAAAAATACAGGACTGCGTTTGCAATAGAGTTGGCTCAAAAGTTCACCGTTATTTTTTCATTGGCGATAATCGCTATAACCATCGCAGGAATATTAATTGGGCTTAATGGCGAGGATATGCGCGATATGTCAACTTTGTTCGCGTTTAACAGCGGATTGCAGTACAGCACTATTCTGCAAACGGCGGGGTTTTCTTTGATAATAGCCATTTTCTCCGTATTATTGTTTTCCGAACATATACAAACGAAAATAAATTTTTTATTTCGGGGCTTTTTATTATTGTTTGCGACTCTGCTTACCACTTCAATTTTTGCGATAATCTTCAACTGGTTTCCGGCGGGAAACATTCAAGGGTGGATTGGGTTTGTGCTTTGTACCATTGTTTGCTTCGCTGTCTGTTTCGTCCTGACACTGCTCAAATTAAAGCTGGAAGGCAAAAAGTATACTAAATTATTGGCAGGCTATAAGGCGCGGCATAATAATTTAACTTAATTATCCAACAAAATGGATTGATTGATGCAGAAGGAAGGAATTCATTTTGTTTTATAAAACCGCAACGCCGCATTTTTTTGCGGCAGTCCGCAAATCTTTATCAAGCGTACAGAGGGCGGCTTTTTTTCGATCCGCTAGTTCCAGATAAGACGCGTCATAGGAACTTAAATGGTAATCGCTGCACAGACTCAGTAACTTTTGTGAATAAGCGACCCCTGTTTCAAAATCGGTTTTCAGGCGAATGGCAACAAGGCGCGGAAAAAATTGCATTACTTCATCGCCGGTAAAGCGTTCGTGCCGGATAAGGTTATTGAAAATGTTTGCTATTTCGTACCAAAAGAGCTGAGGTACGAATATTTCTTCACTTTCACCAATATCAGCGCGTGTTTTATCAACCTTGGGATTCTTTTCATCAGGAATAATTGACGCGCCAATAAAAGAAGCGTCAAAAACATATATCAATATTTTCGTCCTTCTTCAATTGCCGCGCGGATGTTGAATGAACCCGGCTTGCCGCGATAGAGTTTTCGCATTTCCACAAGCTGTTCAAATGCTTCCTGCCGTGTCATCTCCGGTTTTTTTTCAAAAGGGATGATTCTTGCTATCGTTTTTCCCCGTTTGGTGACAATAAAATCATTGCCCTGTTCTATTTTTTCAAGAAGTTTTGAAAAATGAGTCTTGGCTTCAAAAACCCCGATTTGTTGTGTCATATAAACCTCCAACTAACTAGTTTAATAGACTAGTTGGTTGGAGTCAAGGAGTGTAAATAACTACCCTATCGCCTTTTTCAGCTCTTCTGTTTTGTCGGTCTTTTCCCAGGGGAACTCGGCGCGGCCAAAATGCCCGTAGGAAGCGGTCTTCTGGAAGATGGGGCGGCGGAGGTTCAGGGTCTTGATGATTCCCGCGGGACTCAAATCAAAGACTTTCTGAACGGCGGATTCAATGCGCCCCTCGTCAACCTTTGCGGTTCCAAAAGTGTCTACCATGACTGAGACGGGGAACGGTACGCCGATGGCGTAGGCCAGTTCAATTTCACAGCGGGCGGCAAGTTTGGCGGCGACGATGTTTTTGGCGACATAGCGGGCGGCGTAGGCGGCGGAACGGTCAACCTTGGTGGGGTCTTTGCCGGAAAACGCGCCGCCGCCGTGAC
>Ga0268262_10005659_pt1 | contig 12312 bp, 11 predicted proteins | sample TergutNc150P3_FD_190354 | JGI IMG/M metagenome (GOLD analysis project Ga0268262, IMG submission 190354) | Nasutitermes corniger P3 segment gut microbial community from laboratory colony in Florida, USA - Nc150 P3 (SPAdes) (version 2) | ecosystem: Host-associated > Arthropoda: Insects >... | reverse complement strand
GCAGTTGCGCAGATGTGCCTGGAAACAGGTTTCCTGAAATACGGCGGGCTTGTTAAGCCTGAATGGAACAATTTTTGCGGTCTCGGCTCAATCGGACCTGAGCAGCCGGGGCTTTCCTTTCCCGATACCCGCACAGGGGTACGCGCCCATATTCAACATCTGAAAGCTTACGCTACAAACGAACCTTTAAAGAAAGATTTAGTAGACCCGCGCTACAGGTATGTAAGACTTGGTTCCAGCCCGACTGTCGATGGGCTTTCAGGTACATGGGCTGCCGACAAATCGTATTCAGATAAAATATACGCCATTTTAGAGCGGTTATATGAATTTTATTTTTGATATAAAGCGGTAATCCTGATATAATTCTATCCATGAAATATGGATATTTTGATCAGTCAACCAGAGAATATGTAATTGACAGGATCGATGTGCCTGTATCATGGACAAATTACATCGGCGTAAAGGAACTGTGCGGCGTTTTTAACCATACCGCAGGCGGTTACCTTTTTTATAAAAGCCCGGAGTATCACAGAATAACCCGTTTCAGGCCTAACGGCATTCCGATGGACAGGCCGGGTCATTATGTGTATGTCAGAGATGACGATACGGGAGATTACTGGACTCTGTCATGGCAGCCTGTAGGCAAGAGCCTTGATAAAGCGAAGTATGTTTGCAGGCACGGGCTTTCTTACATTAAATACCAATGCGAATATTCCGGTATATGGGGGCAGCAGACGCTGTTTATCCCTCTTGATGACCCTGTCGAAATCTGGGATGTCGTTTTGCGTAACAATTCGGGAAAGCGCCGGCGCTTGTCGGTTTTCGGCTATACCGAGTTTTCTTTTCATCATATACAGATAGATAATCAGAATTTTCAAATGAGCCTTTACGCCTCAGGTTCATCATACAAGGACGGAATAATGGAACTTGATCTTTTTTATGAAGATAACGGTTTCCAGTATTTTACGGCTGACAATACCAATGATGATGCGTCTGATTTTGACTGCCTTCGCGATGCCTTTATCGGGCAATACAGGACAGAAACAAATCCTGAGGCGGTAGAACGCGGCAGTTGTTCCGGTTCTTTTGAACTTGGCGGAAACCACTGCGGCGCGCTGCGGCGGGTTATTGAACTTGAGCCGGGCGCGGAAACCAGGCTTATATTTCTTCTCGGCGAAGGAAACCGCGATGCCGGAAAAAAGATGCGTTCCAAATATTGCGCGCCGGGATTTTCCGAAGTAGATACAGCGTTTAAAACCTTGGGTAATTTCTGGAAAGAAAAACTGGAAAAACTTCAGATTAATACTCCGCATGACGGAATGAACGTTATGCTCAATATATGGACGCTTTATCAGGCGGAAATAAATGTAATATTCTCCCGCTTTGCTTCGTTTATTGAAGTCGGAGGGCGTACAGGTTTAGGTTACCGCGACACGTCTCAGGACGCAATGATGGTTCCACATTCAAATCCTGAAAAAAGCCGCTCGCGCCTTGTTGAACTTTTGAAAGGGCTTACCTCAGACGGATACGGTCTTCATCTTTTCAGTCCCGAATGGTTTGAAAAACAAACGAAGGCGGCTTTTAAATCTCCCACTGTTGTACCTCTCCCTCCCATGTCGCAGCGTGTTCACGGCATCAGCGACGCATGTGCGGACGATGCGCTTTGGTTAATTCCTTCGATTGTTGAATATATCCGCGAAACCGGAGACTTTGGCTTTGCGGAAGAAAAATTCACGTATGCCGATACTTACAACCCGGAAACAAATGAAGGAATGAGCGAAACGGTTTTTGATCACATGAAACGTATCCTTGATTTTTCAGCGCGGGAGATTGGTCCGCACGGTATTTGCAAAGGGTTGAGGGCTGACTGGAATGACTGCTTGAATCTGGGAGGAGGGGAGAGTGCGATGGTTTCATTCCTTCACCACTGGGCTCTTGTTCATTTCTGCGCTCTTGGCAAACGGCTTGGGAAGGATGTTTCAAAGTATGAAGAAATGACTGCCAAAGTGCGCGAAAGCTGCGAACATGAATTGTGGAACGGCTCCTGGTATACACGAGGTTTTACAGCATCGGGCAGAGGAATAGGAACGCCCGCTTCCAAAGAAGGAAAAGTTCACATGGAGTCAAATACATGGGCTGTTCTTTCAGGCGCTGCATCGCATGATCACGGTATAGCCGCAATGGATGCTGTAGATCAATATCTTTATACTCCCTACGGTCTTAAACTTTGCGATCCTGCTTTCTCCGAGCCGGATGATGAAGTCGGTTTTGTTACGCGCGTTTACAAAGGTCTTAAGGAAAACGCCGCTATCTTCAGCCATCCCAACCCGTGGGCGTGGGCTGCTGAAGCCGTACTTGGCAGAGGTAACAGAGCAATGAAATTTTATGATGCGCTTTGTCCGTACAACCAAAACGACAAGATTGAAGTGCGGAAAGCGGAACCCTATATGTATTGCCAGTTTGTCGCAGGCCCGGATCACAGTGCATTCGGAAGGGCTCACCACCCGTTTATGACAGGCTCCGCAGGCTGGAGTTATTTTGCCGCCACCCGTTTTATGCTGGGAATCCGCCCCGATTTTGACAGCCTTGTTGTTGACCCCTGCATTCCCGCGGAATGGCCTTCATTCACCGTCCGCCGTGTTTGGCGTAACGCTGTTTATAACATCACTGTGGAAAACCCCGGTAAAGTCAGCAAGGGGGTGAAGGAATGTAAGGTGAACGGACAATCCGTCAAGTGCGGTAAAGCCGGGGCGGAGATTCCTGTTCAGAGTAAGGGCAGCGAAAATCAAGTAACAGTGATTATGGGTTAACGGTATGGACTTATTTTAATTAATAGAGTTGTTCGGAAACTTCAGTTTCTGAACAACTTCCATATAAAAAAGCATTTTTGCAGGGCTAAAGTTTACTTTAGCCCGAAAAAATGCAAGACTTGTTCGACAACTAACCAAGTTGTCGAACAAGTCTAATATTTTTTACATATTTATCTATCTTTGACATAACAACATCTTCATCATAAGACAGAAGATTTATTATTATATTAATATGGTCTGAATTTTCTTCATTATTTATTAAGTATGTTTTTAATCTATCTAAAAACATATCATATGAAAATTCGGAAAAATCTTTACTAAATGAATCACTACTATCAGAATCTGGTGAAATTTGGTCAAATTTACAATTTATAAACCCATATTCTTCGTACATCCATGCGCTAATAATTACTTCATAATAATACGGGACTGTATAAGTATCATAATAAATATGACACCAAAGAAAATATTTACTGTCTTCTACGTTTCTGTAATCAAGTACAATACCATTTACCCTGAATATTCTGCTGTCATATTGTTTCGTTATTGACATAACAATATCTCTTTTTAAAGATATTAATTCCAATATAGTCTGTATATCTTTATTATTTTCCCCTTGTGATATTAAGTATGAATTTAAGGACTCTAATAATAAATCAAAATCAAATAGGTCAATAACTCGTGAATATCCTCCCGGAAAATCAATTTCAATATCGTTTTCATATTTTTGAAAAATAGAATGTACTAATTTATATTCAGGAAGTATTCCAATGATAATATTATAATATTTATTACCATTAATAACATTGCAATTTAGAATAACATTAGTATCTTCTGATGTTTTTTGCTCAATATAAATACCTTTATCAATATCTTCTGTTTCCTTGATTTTAAAATGTTCATTCTTTTTACCCTTCTCGCAGGATAATACTAAAACTATACTCAAAAATAATACAAAATATTTTAATATAACTTTCATATATTTTCCCTTCTATAATATAAGATAAAATTAATGCATCGTCAATATAAAACATTATCTATAATTATATTTTTGCCGTATTGCACATAATGTTCCGGTTGTATGCGACAGTTTTTACGGTTGCTATATATGTTCAGGCGCTTTACCAAAAGAGGTTGTTTTAAATTACTTTCTTTTAATTACATCAAACCCGACATAGGGAACAAGCGCGCGCGGAATACTCACAGAGCCGTCCGCCTGCTGAAAGTTTTCCAGAATGGCAATCACAGCGCGGGATACTGCAATTGCTGTTCCGTTTAGCATGTGAACAAACTTATTCTTGCCGTCAGAGCCCTTAAAGCGGATGTTGAGACGGCGCGCCTGATAATCTGTACAGTTTGAGGTGGAGGTTACTTCTCCCCATTCACCGTTGTTGCGTCCAGGCATCCACGCTTCAAGGTCCCACTTGCGGTACGCGGGAGCGCCCAAATCGCCCGTGCAGGTATCCACTACCCGGAAAGGTATATTAAGGTTTTCAAATATTTCTTCTTCTATTGAGCGCAGTTCTTCATGGAAACGGTCTGATTCTTCGGGCAGGCAATAGACGAACATCTCCACCTTTGTAAACTGATGCACACGGTATAGACCTTTTGAAAACTGACCCGCAGCTCCCGCCTCGCGGCGGAAACAGTGGGAAAGACCAGCCATGCGCAAGGGCAGCTTTTCTTTTGGAAGGATCATGTTTGAATAATAGCCGCCAAGTGTGATTTCCGCAGTACCGACAAGGCAGGCGTCCTCGCCTTCCAAAGTGTAAACATTGGATTCCGCTCCCCGCGGATTAAAACCTATACCTTCAAGTATTTCCTCACGGGCGATATCGGGAGTAATAAAGGGAGTAAATCCCTTTTTTTGCAGTATATCCAGCGCGTAACGCACAAGACCAAGTTCAAGAAAGACGCCTTCGTTTTTAAGGTAATAAAATTTAGTGCCTGACACCTTTGTAGCGGAATCAAAGTCAATAATATCAAGGTCCTGTCCAAGCTTCACATGATCGGCAGGCTCAAAATCGAACTTTGGAACAGCTCCTACTTGTTTTACTTCAAGATTATCCTTGTCTTCCTTGCCGACAGGAGCGTCGGGATGCGCCATATTCGGAATCTTCCGCGCCTCGGTTAAAAGTTTTTTTTCAACTTCAGCCAATTCGCTTTCCGTACCTGCAATTTCCTCTTTAAGTTTTTTCCCTTCTTCAATAAGAGCGCTTCGCTCCTGCTGTTCAAGTTTGCCCTTCATGGAATCGGCATTGACATTTCTTTTCTGCTGCAACGATTGAAGATGAGTTGTAAGTTCCGTCCTTTTTTCGTAAAGGCGCGCTACTTCCTGCGCATCGGCTTTCATAAAACGGTCGGAAATATTTGCCGATACAGCGTGAAGATTTTCCGCGATAAATTTATAATCAAGCATAGTTTTAGTTTAACGAAAAAAAATATTTTATGGAATAGAAACAAAACTAAAGCCTTTTGGAAATCCTGCCGGCTTTTTAACAACTCTGTTGATAAATTATAAATTACATTGCATCATAAACTATGCGTGTATTATTAATTTGCGATGATTACTGGCATCCCGGGCAGGTTGCCATTGACGGTATTGCTCCGCTTTCACAGCAAGGTTTTCAATTTGACATTATCACCAATGCGAATGATTTTTCACCTGAAAAATTGTCCCGGTATCCCATTGTACTGTTAAGCAAGTGCGATGAAGTGTCAAAGGAAGACAGACAGGCTTGGAAAACAGAAGCCGTCCAGCGTTCCTTTGTTGACTACGTTGAAGGCGGAGGCGGGCTTATCGCAATTCATACCGCAACTGTCGCCGGAAAAAACACGGAAGCCCTTGATAAACTTATCGGCTGCCGGTTTTCAGGACATCCCAACGCCTGCCCTGTTACTGTACAGCCTGTGAAGCCGCACCCGGTAACCGAAGGCGTCGGCCTTTTCTGTGAAGTTGACGAACACTACCATATAGAAATAATTGAAAACGATGCCGACGTATTGCTCGCTTCGTATTCTGCGGCGCAGGGAGAGGAAAGCAAATATAAGGAAGACCCTTACCATAATGTTCCGGCTGCAATCTGCGCCGCAGGATATGTTCGCGCGCAGGGCAAGGGGCGCGTCTGTGTTCTCACTCCCGGACATAATCTTGCTGTTTGGCAGAATCCTCAGTTTCAAAAACTTCTGACTAACGCTTTAAACTGGTGCGCAGGGGAATAAATAACCAAAGCTATCTCCAGGCGCTCAAGGTATTTTGCCGCTGTTACTAATGCTTTAGCTGAAGTTTTGCGCCTCTTCGGACTTCGCCTGTTTTTGTAAACAGACGGGAGGGCGCAAAACTTCTAAGGTGTAAAATCGACATGGATGTCGATTTTACACCAGTTGACCAAAAACCCAATAAATCGTAATATAACAATAACCACTAAAGTGAACGGACAACCAAACAATAAAAGGAAATAACCATGAAAATAAATAAACTAACGACAATAACCGCCGTTCTTCTCTCTTTTGCGCTTTTACTCGCTGCTTGCGCGGCAGGCGGAGACAATACGCCCTTAGGCACAATCACGCTGAACTTCAGCCGAAACGCAAACGCGCGTGCGGCAGCCTACCCGCCCGATAACGCGACACTGGCAAAACTAAGCTACACCGTACAGTTAAAAGGAGCCGCCAGCATAACGGCAGGTCCGACAACCCCCGGAAAAGACAAAATCAGCGTAAGCGCCCCCGCGGGCAAGTACGAACTGACAGTAACCGCCGCGCTGAACAGCTCTCCCTACGCAAAAGGAACTTCCTCCGTAACCATACAAGCGGGAAAAACCGTTGCGGTATCCGTATTAATGACCCCCGAAGGCGGCTTGGACATCGTTGGCGGCGGCGGAGACGGCATCATTATAAATACCGAATTTGAAGGAGACAGCATAGCCGCCTTCAAAGCATGGCTGGAAGCCCTGCCTAATAACACCAAAGACAAACCCTATAACGTTAAGCTGAACATTGACAGTCTCCCACACTTTACTTCTCCCTCTGGTAAAAGCGCAAAAAGCGAACTTGGAGATATATTACAGACATACTACACCAAATACGTCAACCTTGACCTTTCAGGCAGTACCTCCACTGCCTTTGACATCATTAATGAGGAGTCTTTTTATATTTGCACCAGCCTTACCAGTATAATCATACCTAACAGCGTTAGCAGAATTAATCAAAAAGCTTTTAAAGGTTGTACCAGCCTTACCAGCGTAACCATAGGAAACGGCGTTACCACCATTGGGACAGAGGCTTTTTTCGGTTGCTCCTCCCTTACCAGCATAACCATACCAAACAACGTTCAAACCATTAATGAAGAAGCTTTTAATTATTGCACCAGCCTTACCAGCGTAACTTTAGGAAATAAAGTTGAAACAATTGGGGATAACGCTTTTATGAATTGCGGCGAACTTACCAGTATAACAATACCTGCCAGCGTTACCACAATTGGAGATTATGCTTTTGACTCCTGTCCAAAACTTACCACCGTAACATTCCAGGGAAACAGCACAAGCACTATTGGTGACGATGCCTTTCCTGGCTATAATAATTTAAAAAATACTTATTTTACGAATGCAGCCGGAACATATAAGTTTATAGGTGGAGGTTGGACAAAACAACCCTAATAACGCCCCAGCCTATCTAGGGAGCACCCCGAGCCGTGCGGGGAACTCCCCGAGCCGCGCGGGGAACTCCCCGAATCACCCGTATAGCTCCCCGGAACGCTCGGAGAGCGCTCCCGATGATTCGGAGAACACTCCGGCGCGCCCGGCAGGCGCAGGCGGACACAAAGGCACAGACAAACGCTTTACCGCCGGCGGGCGGTTTACAAAAGCGGTAAAAGCTGATATAGATAAATAATGAACAATCAACCCCCCGATAACCCCCGATTGCCCTCTACCCTCAAAATTGAAGAAATAATGGCAAACATAACAGAAATAATGGACACACTCGCCTTAACCGAGGTAGACATGGACAGCAGCGCCTCTGATCTTCTCCGCAGTGAAGAATTATTAGCAAAAATGAAAGAAATGCTTGGCGCGCTCAACTCATACGAAGCGGAAATGCCCCGCCGCAAACGCAAACACATCCATAACGAAGAAGACATGAAAAAGAAAGTACCCTTCGCAAAAAAAGCGCTGGACTCGGCGTTTGAACATCAGGACTTAGTATCACCCGAATTCCTGGAAAAATTCTGGGAAAACTATGCCTCCTTCCTCACCATGAAAGACCTCTATGAAAAAGCCGGAAAGTTACAAGACCAACTGGAAAAACTCTGCCCCGAAGCCGCCATCCCGCATAGTACCGACAGCACCAAAACCAACGGCTGACGCGGCTTCGGTGTACCGGCAAACGGTATTTACCGGAACGTTATGATATAATGGACATGAAAAAACCTGTAAACTACGGAGAAACCAGTGATCTTGTGCGTAGGAGAGGCGGTCATTGATTTAATTCAAGCGGATATAGCGGGTACGGGGCAGGCGTTCTTGCCCGTGCCGGGAGGGTGCGCCTACAATACGTCAATCGCCATAGGAAGACTCGGTTCGCCCGTTTCGTTTTTGGGGCGCATATCAAAAAACTTCTTCGGCGATATACAGACAAGCCGTCTGCGTGAAAACAATGTAAATGACACTATGTTAATTCGCTGCGAGCAAAACCCTGTTCTTGCGTTTATCAAAACTGAGGAAGGAAAAGACCCCGAGTATGCCTTTTACGAAGAAGGAACGTCCGACCGCTCCCTCTCGCCCGATGAAATGCCTGCGCAATTACCCGAAAACACTGACTGCATAGTCTTCGGCTCTATATCCGTTGTCATGGAGCCTATTGGCTCAACAATAGAAACCTTTATTCTTGGCGATACCGCCCGCAATACTGTTACCGCTTTTGACCCGAATATCAGACCGTTTGTAATAAAAGACCGCGCCGCCTATTTAAAGCGTTTTGAGAAACTGACAGCCGCTTCCGCTATCGTAAAAATTTCTTCGGAAGATTATGAATATATTGATGCGGGTTCGCCGCCGCAGGAAGCGCTGGAGAATTTAATTGATATGGGAACACGGCTTGCCGTTATTACTCTCGGACCGGAAGGAGCGCAGGCGATGCTGCGGCGTAGCAACGGAAGCGTAACAAAAGTCAGCGCGCCAGGGATTGACGTTCCCCGTATCGCCGATACCGTAGGAGCGGGCGATACTTTCCACGGGGCGTTCCTTGTGTGGCTGGAGCAAAGGGGTAAATTGTCGCGTAACGCCATAGCCGAACTGGACGAAAACGATTTATTCAGCGCCCTTGCCTTTGCGAACAGGGCAGCCGCCTTTGTTTGCGGCAGGCGCGGAGCGCAGCCCCCGTATATGAATGAGATTGAATAGATAGATATTAAGCCTTTATGCGGAGCGGCGTCCTAGATTCTGAAAAGAAAAAGCATAATAGCTTCGATCATATTGCCAATCGGGATAATGGTAATATCCAGGAAATTCTGAATAAGCAGAATAAGTATTAATACGGGCATCCCGATCTTTCTGATTTTTTCTTCTGTCTCAGGATTAAGGTTAAGACCGGAAAAAACTATATGACTGCCGTCAAGAGGCGGTATCGGAATCAGATTGAAAATAAAAAGCCCGAAGTTAATAGATGCGGCTATAAATAAAACATTAAATAAATAATTATCAAGAAACACCCCGTAGTAAAAAATAATTGCCCTAATTATAAAGACCAGTATTGTTCCCAATATAAGATTTGAAAAGGGACCTGCGGCGGCTATCAGCGCTTTGTCACGGCGGTAATTCTTTAGCTGCCATGGGTCAAACTGTACGGGTTTAGCCCATCCGAAACCTGCGATTATAATGAAAACAAACCCGACAATATCAATGTGTTTTAGCGGGTTTAACGTGAGCCTTCCCTGATCGCGGGCGGTGTTGTCGCCCAGTTTCCATGCGCAAAAAGCGTGGCAAAACTCATGAACTGTCAATCCAAGCAGGATACCGGGAATTGTATACAGCGTACTTTGTATATCCATACTGCCTATCTTGTCATTATCATTTTTACGGAAAATCTGGTAATTTTATACAGCCCAAAGATTGCCAGCAGAGGAATCAGTATGTATATTATCATAAAAAATATCAGATAATGTATCATGTCTTTAACGGCGGTATCGCATACCTCTTTGGCTTTAGAGACATTATTCATTATTGTTGTAGCGACTCTCCTTAGCCCTCTCAATTCACTTTCAAACTTAACGGCATTCTCCTTGTTTTCATCAATTGAAGAAACAAGGCTGTTTACACTTTCAGATAACGCTTTTTCTTCGATAACGGCTGATAATTTAAGGGATATGGGAACAGCAAACAGTACAACAAGGCTGATTAAAACGGAAACAATCGCTATCTTGTACGGTTCTTTTTTACTATTGTTTTTCCATATAATTGAGATAGTTATCAAAACACATAACGGAATTAAGATCATAAAAATTAAAGATACCGAAATTGCCAGGAATGTTTTTTCGAAAATTATAACTCCGTATGCGAACTGAAACGTATTGGATATATTGTTCAGTATTTTATCAAACGGAGCCAGAGATTCTACGGGGTTTGTAACAACAAAGACTGTTTTTGCATCAACCGACTGCAGGACATTTACGGCTCCGCGGACTGTCTTTAGGACAGACCATACTTCCAGAAGCTGCTCGGATTTATTTGTAAGCGTTTTTTGTATGCTTTTATCGACTTTGGGCTTTTCCTCTTTTACCTTTTCTTCTTTTTCAACCTTGACTTCCGGTACAGGCTCTTTTTTAACTTCAGGTTCTGCTGTTGTTTCGGTTTCCGTCTTCTTGGCTTTTTCCTGCCATGCAGCCATTAGTCCGAAAGGTTTTAAACCAATAATGAATGATAAAACTCCGAAAAGCGCTAAAATACAGGAAAAAATGATTTGCTTTTTCATATACATGATTATAGGATAAAAACACCTGTAGCGCCAGATGTAAAATTTGCCGATTTAATAGTAATGCTTATCGGTCTTACGGGAAAATACTGCGCCGGAAAAAACCATATCGCCGCTGTTCTTGAAAAGAAGGGGCTTTCTGTTCTGGATGTAGACAAGCTTGGCTACTATGTGCTGGAAACCGAAAAAACGGCGATTTTTGCCCAATTCGGCTGCGATCTGCAAAAGCCTGACGGTTCTCTTGACAGGCGTCTTTTGGGACAGCGCGTTTTCGGCAATCCCGAAAAATTGAGACTTCTTGAAGCAATAGTACATCCGCCTGTAAACCGCCTGATGGCGGAATGGACGGCAAATAATAAAGATAAAACCTGCGTAATAAATGCCGCCCTTCTTCACAGAGCGGAGGTTTTTGATAAACTTGACCGGATAATCCTTGTAACAACTCCGTTTTTGACACGGCTTTTGAGGGCAAAACGGCGGGACAGGCTTTCCTTGACGGAAATTCTTAAGCGCTTCTCCAGCCAGAAGGGTTTCAACACTCAATATTTGTCCGCAAACGCCGAAATAATAAGAGTAGGAAACCCGGGATTATCCGGCTCCCAAAAACTCCAGCAAAAACTGGAACGCCGGATTGACATGATATTAGAGGGGATTTGTTAAAATGGAAAAAGAACAGAAAAAATTGCTATTGGTCGCCGTATCAACCGGCGTATTTTTACTTGTAACCGTTGCTGTAGCAATAATAATGCTGACACCAAAAATACAGCCGCAGGAAACCGCCTTTTATTCAGCCGGTAATATAACCGGAGCTATAAAACCTGCAGAACCTGCAAACGATATTTCTTCACAGCCTGTTATAAATAATTCTCAGGAAACCAATATATATATTGACGGAAAGACTGATCCGATTGCAATTGACAGAAATAACGGAGACAGTCTGACTATCCAAATACCGAGACCCGGAACTCCTGCTGTTCAAGGCATCGTTGATATTAGCAAAGCACAGACACCCGCAGCCGTAAAACCGGCTTCTACTACTCAACAGCCCGCGAAAACTCAAGCGTCAACAGTTAAGCAAACGGCTTCAGCCTCAAAAACAACAACTGCTTCATCAGGAAAGACTGCCTCAAAGATAATAAACGATTACTGGATACAAACCGGCGCTTATTCTTCGATGGTCAGAGCCGAAGATGTAAAAGAACGTCTTTCATCAAACGGGCTTACGTCAATTATAGAAAACCGTGAAGTTGACGGCAGAGTATTGTACCGTGTACGACTCGGTCCGTATACTTCCGAAAATGAAGCGAATTATTGGCTTTCGCTTGTAAAATCCATTGACAATTTCGGCGACAGTCAGGTACGTCAGACAGTCAGGCAGCAATAGCCGGTTTACCTGACAGGTGATACCTGTCAGGGCTAGTACACTATGAAGCTTATAATTACTTAAAATTAGAAGTATACTTAAGATAAGAATAACAGGAGGGGAATATGCGAAAACCAAATATCAAGTATCGGGTAACATTGGCTGAAGATG
>Ga0268262_10005658_pt1 | contig 12312 bp, 16 predicted proteins | sample TergutNc150P3_FD_190354 | JGI IMG/M metagenome (GOLD analysis project Ga0268262, IMG submission 190354) | Nasutitermes corniger P3 segment gut microbial community from laboratory colony in Florida, USA - Nc150 P3 (SPAdes) (version 2) | ecosystem: Host-associated > Arthropoda: Insects >... | reverse complement strand
TCCATACTTGACTTTTAAACCCGAATACCCTACATTGTAAATAGAAAACTACATACAGTTTGATTAAATATGGAGTGTATCCTACACAACGCAGTGTATTTGTTTGATACGCTACATTTTTATAAAAATTGTAGGGAGAAAAACATGGAAAAGAAAGAAAACCGCAAGAGCCGCTACAGCAAAATGGTAATCCGCGAAAGTTTAATGGAACTTATGAAATCAAAGTCGATTTTAAGCGTTTCGGTGAAGGATATATGCGATCTTGCCGACATAAGCCGCTCTACTTTTTATGATCATTACAAAGACCAGTACGATTTATTAAAGCAAATTGAAGACGAGACCCTCGCGTATTTTGAGGATATGCTGAACAAGTACAAGGACAAGCAGACAAAAAAAGAGACCGGCCAGATGGTAGAGGAAATGCTTACATATATAGCGAATAACGGCAAAACCATTCATGTGCTGTTAAGCGAAAACGGCGACATAGATTTCCAGAAAAAACTGTTATACCACTTTATTATGCATAACCAGATAACAAAGTATTTTTCTGAAATGCAGCACGAAGACGCAATGCCATATTATTCCGTCTTTCTGGTACACGGCGCCATTGGGCTGATTCAGCACTGGCTGAAGAACAATATGACGATGCCTATTCCGCAGTTGGCGAAGATGCTGATGAAGTGGACGGAGCATCAGATTAAGTTTTAATTCGGCGTTTATAAATTATGTCTCATGCGAAGAATACGATAAGAAATAATATAAACAAACATAATTCTATAAATGTAGCGGTAAATGTTTTGTCGTAAAATGCGAGGCTCAATTATCTTTCCTTCAATTAATCAGCGGGCAGTAAATAGAAACTCTATAATCTGCCCGCTTTTTATTTGTTAGTTCGATGTTTTCGTCCACGTTGTACTTGATGTATTCGGTCTTGTATATGTTCCTATGCCTCCGCTGGAATATGCAGACTTCAAAGATGTATCGTTAGCGGTGTTAATGAACGTAGGTATAGGAACACCAGTAATGCCAATAGTAGTATTAGCTCTTTCAAATCTTACGCTGGTAAGGCTAGTACAACTATCAAAAGCAAGATACCCAATGCTGGTAACGCTGTTCGGAATTGTTATGCTGGTAAGATTAGCGCAATATGGAAAAGCGGCTGCCCCAATGCTGGTAACGCCGTTAGGTATTGTTACGCTGGTAAGATTATTACAATTGCTAAAAGCGCCAGCCCCAATGTTGGTAACTCCGTTAGGTATTGTAAATGTATTGTTTGTTTTCTCTGCCGGATATGTATGTAAAAGAGTTTTATCTATGTTATATAATACGCCGTCTTGTAAACTATATGCGCTATTACCGGCGTTAACATTTATTGTTGTAAGGCTGGTGGTGCCAGCAAAAGCGCCTTCTTCAATACTGGTAACGTTGTTCGGTATGTACACACTACCCCAAAAATAAATCCTTACTACATATAGACTTAACTTAAAAACTTGCTTTTTAGTGCAGTTTTTAGGGTAAACCAGCCGAGGCCAACGGCTGACAAGAAAGGCATTCAGTTCTCTTCGGTAAGAGAACTTTTTGTGCGCCTCCCCGGATTGTTGGCCAGTCCGGAGGAGGCTTTTTAATCTGGAAAGAAAGGGGGAAGGAATGAATTCGGAAGAATTAAGAAAACTTAATGATTGTCTAGCCAGCATGGGTTTTTTTATTGAAGAACTTAAAAGAGTAGGCGTTTTTTTCCCAATGAAAAATGAAAAAGACGAGAACAATTTTATGTATGACGGGATAAAAATCGTATTTAGTAGAAAACAGGATTTAAGAAAATGAAAAACGAAATATTACTCTTCATAACCAACATTGCAAATCGGGCATTTGTAGATAATATATCCGGTTACGGCCTTATAAGGTTTTTTGAGATGTACCTTCAAATTTTTAGAATCATAACAAGCCGGGCAATAAGGAACATTGTCTTTGTCCAGATACATGCCTCCGTCAAAATGAAGCGGGTTGTTTTTCATTTCTTTGATTTCTTCTTTAAGCGCTTGGTTTTCATTCATCATATTGGCCGCATCAATTTGGTTCTGTGCTATTTGCAAGATCAAATCGGAATTTTGCTTGATAAGTTCTACATTATTAAGCGTTTTGCCAATTTCAAGCATGCCTTTGGCCATGGTTAAAGCGGCGCCGATGCCGGCTATTAGTTCGGTCATAAAGTCCCTCCTTGTGGGGTGATGGTTTTGTGGTAATTCGATTATACCACATCGGGGGACTTTATAAATATTTTTGTAGGGAGTTTTTTGTGGAAGTGTTTTGTAAACAAATTGGTAATTGCACACTCTACCGCTGCGACTGCGTAGAAATATTACAGTCGTCGGTCGGCAAAGTGGACACAGTCGTTACCGATCCGGTATGGCCGAATAATTCCATTCCGGAATTTGCGCATATCAATCCCTATGTTTTATTTGATGACGCGTGGCGGCATATTGTCGCTAAGAGGGCGGTTGTCCAGTTAGGCTGCGATTCAAACCCGGCCATTCTCAAACCGATAACGCTTCCTTTTTTCCGCGTGGCGTGGCTGGAATACGCCCGACCGGGACACAAAGGCAGGCTGTTAAATACCGGCGACGTCGCTTATATGTACGGTACGCCGCCGCCGGCGATACCGGGGAAAAAATTAATTTCCGGAAAATGCTTGTCAAAAAATAACTTTGGAAAAGAAGCGGAGCATCCCTGCCCGCGAAAATTAGAGCACGTCCAATGGCTTGTAAACCAGTTCACGGAGCCGGACGACGTTGTGCTAGACCCTTTCATGGGAAGCGGCACCACAGGAGTGGCATGTGTAAATCTTGGCAGGAAATTTATCGGGATTGAAATTAATGAAAAGTATTTTAACACGGCTTGCGAGAGGATAGAAGAAGCGGCATCACAGAAGCAACTGGATTTTTAAAGGAGGGGCGTTATGGAGGTAGTGTTTTTGGTGTTAGGCGTATTTATTGTCATATCGGCGGTACTCATGCTTTTTAAATATTTTTCAATGAAGGAGGATAAAGGTTTTCCGTATTCACGGAATAGATAGGCTTAATAAAGGGAATGGCGGTTATGCGGAGATTTCGTAAGGCCGAATGGCAGGTTCGACACCTGCCGTTCCCATCTGATAAGGAAACGATGGTGTAACGGAAGCACGACAGCTGAAGCACGAACGAAAGCTAGTGAGTAGTTTGTGCTGGGCAGCATGGTTACAGTTACTGACCGAGGCAGCGGGTTCGACTCCCGCCGTTTCCATCTGGCAGGGTAAAGCAATGGCAGCTTGCGTGGCTCATAACCACAATGTTGGAGGTTCGAATCCTTCCCCTGCTTTTAGGATCAGCTTCACGGAAGCATGGCGTCCCCTTCCTTTAACGCCATACAGCGGTTCGACCCCGCTCTGATCCGTACCTGTCCGGAACGCGAAAGTCGGCCGTCCGTTGGACGGTGTTGGGGAATCAAAACTTGATGAAAGCGTTTCGGAGAGGTAATTTTACAGGTCCGCGCCATGGCGGAGAGGGGGAAATATGCCCGTGTTAATGTCGAAAAAAAGGATTACGGAATTCATCGTTGAAAAAGAAACGTTAAAAGCGATGTTAATTAAAATAAGCGACGTAAGTTTCTGGATACAAAAACGGTGGTTGAAGGCAAGAGAATCGGGATGGGAGATGACGCCGGCCGGATGGAAGACGTATTACACGGTCGCCCAGGAACAGGCGAAGCATGCGGATTTTGACGCGCTGAAAGAATTTAAATTTATCCGCGACACGGAGAAGGCGGTGCTGCTGGAATGTATGGTGCAGCTGCCCGACGAACAAAAGGCGCCGCATGAATTCTGGCTGCCGAAGTCGATGACGGACAACTTCAGGTTCGTGAAATTAAAAATGAACGAAATAGAAAAAAGTTATCCGTTTGAGGGGACTTATGTTTTATGGAGCGGCGCGGCGCCGGCGAAGGACGGGAAGAAATGAAGGAGCAAAAAACACTGTATGCTGACGGAGCAATAAAATGGGGTTTGAAAGAATTAATTGAGGAAACCGTCAATCTTTCTGAAGTTGTAAAGGGTAATAAAAGTCCTTGCGAATACTGTTCGGGCTGCATAAAAAAAGATGACCGCAAAGGTTTTTGCGAGGCTTTTATTTATAAGTTTAACAAAATTTATTATACAGAGGAGAAAGAATGAAATACTATGAATGATTATAAACATTTGGCTTTTTTAGAATTAGGTTCCTTAACAAAAACAAAAAAATTTAAAGTCGTGAATAAATTAACTTTTTTCAAACTAGGTGAAATAAAATGGTATTTCCCGTGGCGGAAATATTGCTTTATTATTGATTCTCCTGGACTTGGCCTTGTATTTGACGCCGGCTGCCTTGCGGATATTCAGGACTTTATTAATAAACTGATGGCGGAAAGACTGAAGGAGGCGGAATGAAATACTACTGTAAAAGCTGCGGAAGCGTGTTTGAGCCCGGGCCCGGAGTTATTACTAAATCCTTAAAATATCCCTTGGCATGGGATGGGAAATGCGTCGTGTGCGCCGGCGGCAAGCTCATGGAAAAAATCCCAGGCCACGAAACGCCGGCGCAGTACAAGGCGCGCACGGGCAAACCGTATCCTGATGACGGGCTTGTGTTTTTCAGGCACGTTTTCGACGACGAGGTCGGCAAATGGAATACGAGTACTTATTTGAAAGCGGCGACTTATTGGGCGACTGAAGGGGAAGACGACATCGTCATAGCGGATCCGCCGGCGGCACCGGCGGATGACTGGAGGCCGGAATGAACGAAGGAGCAATAGGAACATGTGATATATGCGGAAAGGAAAACGTTCCTTTGACACGAACCGATTATAAATACGAAATTAAATGCGAATGTCATTCTCCGTATCATTTAGTAACAATATTTCATTGTGCTGCTTGTGTACTTAAAGAACCGGAAACGACTCGCATAAAAATAAAAACAAGCGAGTTGCGTCGATTAGAAGAATAAACCGCCCGGTAGTGGCGGTAAATAAATTAGGAGGAAGAAAATGGAAATTAAAACGGTCAAGTTAGCCGACATTAAAGGCGACGAGAACAGGAAGCACACGAAGGACGAAGGCTTCGAGCAGCTGGTGTCGAGCATTCAGCAGTTGGGCGTAATCGAGCCGCCGGCGTTGAGGGAGCTTGTCGACGGCGGTTACAAGGTAATGGCCGGCAGGCGGCGTATTGCGGCGTTGCGCAAACTGAAGGCCGCGGAGACGGAATGCAAAGTGTATGACGCGACGGATCCTGTAAGCGACGATGAAATCGCGCTGGCGGAGAACGTGAACCGGCTAGAGATGCACCCGCTTGACGAGACGGCGCTGTTCGCGAGCATGGCGGACAAGGGGATGAGCGCCGAGGAAATCGCGAAGTATTACGCGCGAAGCCCGTCGGCGATATACAAGCGGCTGCGGCTGCGTACGCTCATCGATGAGGCGAAGGGGATGTTCCGGGACGGAAGGCTGAACATAAACGGCGCCGCGCTGCTTGCGGAGCTTCCGGAAGAGGACCAGAAAGAATTCTATAATTTGCGTGGCGTCAAAACCGATGACGGTGATCATGAATATGACGAACATGTAATAAGGGCGGTAGAAAGTCATATAGTAAGCAATTTCATATACAAAAAACAAAAAAATATGATTGAAGAGAGCATGAAAGAAATTTGCGCCGGCTGCAAAAAAAGGACGCATAACGAGGATAACGCCTTGTTTCCGGAAGAGTCGGAATATTTCTGCGACGTCTGTCTTGACGGCGAATGTTACCGCGCGAAGTGGTATACGATGATAAGCGACGCCCTGGAAGCGCAGATGATCCAGATGAGCGAAGCGGGTTTGAAAACCGATGATAAAATATTTTTTATAGGCGGTGCTCCGGAGCGTATATACAAGAACGCGGACAAAGTGAATTTCAATATCTTTGATGAAAATGTGAGCGTAATATTTACAGTGATGCGCGATAAAAATTATGAACGCACGGGCCAAACCAACAGGAAGAAAGACGCCTGCTGGGAGGTGCGCACGGACTCGTCCGGGAAAATAGACGTACGGCGCGTCGGGTACAAGGAGAGGGAAAAGCCCGCGGGGAAAGTGTCCGGCGCCGGGAAAAAAGAAGCCAAAACCATTAATGAAAAAATTAAAAGTTACGGAAGCTCCGCGCTGGAAACTATTGCCCAAGACATGCAAATGCCGACGGCTGAAGTGGTAAAAAAACTTGATGATAAATATAAAAACGAATGGAAATTTAAAAGAGAGATATCGGAACATGTATTTGAACGGGTTGTGGCCATAAGGATCGAAAAAGACGGGTTTAACGGGGAAAACCGGTCGCGGGAGTACCTGGAAATTTTACTTAGCCAAATGATAGACGTTCTCGGTTACGGCGACAGGAGTTTAGATGAAAGCGAATTTGACGAATTTCAAAAGAAATGGCTGCGCGGATTGTTCGGCAATATGTTTACAATAAAAAAAATAGCTTCGCTGCTTTGCGAAGAGGCGCATCAATTGTTTCATTTCTTATTTCTATCGATGTTTGACGCCGATGATGACAGCGTCCCTGATCCTGACGATTTAAAGAAAATCGGCAAAGAAAAAAATATTGACGATTATCAATGGTATTTATTCTGGAAATACGCCGGTATGAGTGTCGAGGAATACACGGCGCTGTACCTTCAGGCGGCGAAGGACGTCGCGGCCGCGGCGCTGAAGCCGGCGGAGAAAAAGCCGAAAGCCAAACTGAAGAAAAAAGCCGGCGCGAAGGAAGAGGACAATTACCCGTTCAGTCCTGACCCGCAGGATCCGGAAGATGGCGATTAAGAAAAAGACGAAAAAGGACCGGCTAATAGTCCGCGTATACCTTGAGGCGCGGCTTATAGGGCGAATAATTTACGAGTCGACGTACAAGGACGCGAGGGAAATCATTGCCGGCTCCGGGATTAAATGGCGGCAATTGTACGACAAGAAGCACAAAGTTATCTGGAGGGCGCTAGAGAAGCTCGATTTGAAAACCCTGGACGAGCGGATGAAAACAATTGAAGAAGAGGCGTACGCGGATCCGGAAGCGTATCCGGCGATAGCAGACATGGACGACGTGCCCGGATGGGACCGCGTGTGGGGCTTTCCCGGCTCCATAGCTGCGAGGGAATTTAAGAAGAAGCTGATAAAGGAATCGAGAGGTCATTTCTGGCTCCAGCGGGAACTTGAGAAGACCGGAGCGCTGCGCCTTGCCGGCGGAAAAGAGTATTTGCGCGAGCTCGAGAAAATCGGCGAGAACGAAATAATGAGTATAGAAGATTTGTTACGCGATATAAAGAAGGGTTTATGGTTATAAAGACATGCAAACATCCGGACGCGGCCGTAAAGTGTTATTACAAGGAATGGTTTTGGTCGGCGGCGAAGGGAAAGGCCGTAAGGCTTTGTTTACGTAACGGCGTTTGCATATGTAAGGAAGAAGAGGGGGGGAAAGTTAAAAATGGCGAGGGCCAAGGCGGCGAAAGACCACTACATTGACAAAGGTCTGCAAACGAAGAAAACCGACAAGCGCGAAGAGACGGCGGCAGGCCGGCTTGCGGCGTTTGTCATAGGGAAGATCCCTGAAAATTACGACATATACGAAGACCACGATATAAACGAGGTGCACGTGTCGCAGGCGATAACGGAGCACTGCGGGCGCTGGATACGCTACTGCCCGCAGATAGGCTGGCTTGTTTACAAAGAGGACGAGGGGAGGTGGACGGAGCGTTACGCGGAGAGCGCGGTCCAGAAGGTGATAACGCACTTCGGCGAGCTGTTGTTTGAAGGCGCGAGCGAGGCGAACGGCGGGGAGATATCGTTTTCCCGGCGCATTCTGTCCAGCGCCGGCATAGGTTCGATAAAGAACATACTGAAACACAACACGGTGATAAACGTCGAGCAGGAAAGGTTTGACGCGGACGGGGACTGGCTTAACTGCTTAGGCGACGCGTACAACCTGCGGACCGGGGAAACGCGGCCGTCGGCGCCCGAAGATTTGTTTATGAAGAGCATGAAGTGCAAGGCTGCCGTAATGAAAAAACTTAAGGACGGCGGCTGGGCGTTTCCGAAGATACCGAAAATGTTTGAAGATTTTTTAAATAAGATAACGAGCAAGGAAGGGAAAATGAGGAGCGACCTGGCGTATTACCTGTTGTCTTGGTTCGGGTACTGCCTAACCGGTGACAACGGCGCGTCGTTCTTCGTCAACTTCCACGGCGAGGGTGCGAACGGCAAGTCCGAGCTTTTAAGCATGATGCTGGAACTGTTCGGCGATTACGCGGCGCCCATCGCGGAGGACATAGTAATTGAAAACCCTTTCCAGAGCCAGTTCGACTACGCGGGGCTTCCGGGGATAAGGCTTGGTTTGCTGATAGACGCTCCGGAAGGGCGGCTCAACATGGGCAAGCTGAAGTCTATAGTGTCGGGCGAGAAAATAAACGCGAAAAGAAAATATTTGAAGGACTACAGTTTCAACCCGATATGCAAGATAGCGGTGGGCAGCAACCACAAGCTGAAGCTGAAGGACACGGGCATGGCCGTACGCCGGCGCGTGCGCATGGTGCCGTTCGACTACACGGTGCCGGACAAGGAAAAAGTAACGTACATACACAAAAAAATACTGAAGGAAGAGGCGCCGGAGATACTGGCGCTTTTAATCTGGTTTGCGCGCGAATACTACAGGAAAGGGGAAGGTCCGAAGGCGTTTCCGCCTTGCGCTGTGGTGGACGAGGCGAGCGAGGAATACATCAAGAGCGAGGACTTCGTGGGCCGATGGAAAGAGGAGCGCACGGAAGCGGTTGAGGGGAACACGGAGAGCATAGCGGATTTGTACGAGGATTTTAAGAAGTGGACCGAGGGCGAAGGGACGCGCAAGGTGATGGGCAAGAACAGCCTGGGCGACCATCTTATTACCGCGGGCGTGAAGAAGAAGCGCGTAGGGGACGTTATACATTATTTAGACATAAGGCTGAAGTACAAGCAGGCGCCGCTGCCGGGCGCGGGCGGCGGGTAAGCCGCGGCAAGGGCAGGAAAATCGGAGAAAAACAGAGAGACTCAAAAAAGCCGACGCAGAACTTTTGCGGAGAGTCCTGCGTTTCGGCATTTTTTGCCATGCCGTTCCTCTTCTTTTAGCCTGAAGAGGGGAAGAAAAGCGGAAATTCGGGTCATAATGACACGAAAAGACGCAGCACCGCAGAAGGGCGCAGAACCTGTTTTTAAAGTTCTGCTTTAAATAATTCTTTACGTAGTAAAGAATTACATTATCAACCGCAGAACCGCAACAGAAATATAGAGAAGTTTTTAATAATAAATTAGAAGAAGAACATATTATAAAAAACTTTTCAGGCAAAAAGTTCTGCGGTTCTGCGTCCGCGGACGCAATTAAAAAAAAACGCGAATATTTTATCAAAACCGTTGACAACGTCAGCAAAACGAATAAAAATATAATTACCGAAGAGAACTAATGCCTCAAAAAAAGAACGAGGGGGAGTTCTCCGTGGTGACGGACATAAGGCAGCAGGATTTATTTCCGAAAGAAGCGCCGATGTGGCATACCGGGCTTACCGGGCGGCGCAGGCGTTTTGTGGAATACTACTGCACGAGCAAAGAATGTTTCCTAAACGCGACCGCGGCGTACGTTAAGGCGTACGGGAGCGGCGTCAAAGAACTGTCCGAATCATCGATACAATCCAATTCATCGCGCATGATGCGCGACCCCAAGATAAAAGACGCGATAGCGCGGCTGCTTCGTTCCCATCAAAATGAAGAAGATCAGATAACGGAATACCAGTTATTGGACATTCTTAAAACGCTCTCCTTTTACAATCCCGCAGACATAATAGACGAATACGGAAATATCAAGGGCACATTAAAAGAACTGGGCCCGCTGGCGTACTGCATAGTGGGCATAAAGAGGGGCAGGCACAGCAAAGAGATAAAGCTGTTCGACCGGACAAAGGCAATTGACGTGCTGTGCCAGTATCTGAAGATAACGCGGCCTGAAGACGGCGCGACTGTAATCAACCCGGTTGTGATGCTTACGGAAAAAGACTTTGAAGTGAAGCGCGGGGAGGAAAGCTCCAATACCGCCAACACAGCCGCGGCGCAGGACGCGGAGTTTGAAGTGATGGGGGAAAAAGCGTAAAAAAATGACAGGTTTTGATAAGTATTCTGAAAATAAAACCGCGTACAACGTCATTTGGAAGCCGCAGTGGAAGCAGTATCTGGCGTTAAAGTCAAACGCGTTTGAGCTGCTCTTCGGCGGTGCCGCGGGCGGGGGCAAGAGCGATTTTCTTCTTATGGACTTTTACGCGGGCGTTAACAAATACCTTAAAAACTGGCGCGGGATAATATTCCGCAGGACGTACGCGGAGCTGGAAGAACTGTTAAGGCGCGCGGACGAGCTTTACCGCCCGCTTGGCGGAAAGTTTACGAAGCACGACAAAACGTACACGTTCCCCGGAGGGGCGACTATAAAGTTCCGTTATCTTGAGCATGTGGGAGACGTTCAAAACTACCAGGGGCACCAGTACACGTGGATAGCGTTTGACGAACTTGGCAACTACCCTACCGACTTCGCATGGCGTTACATGATAATCCGCTGCCGCTCATCGGCGGGGGTTCCGTGCTACATGAGGGCGACGGCCAATCCCGGCGGCGTCGGGCACTCGTGGATAAAGGCGAGGTTTATCGACGGGTTCGAGCCTTACAAGACGCATAAAACAATTGAGACAAAAGGGTTATTAACCATACCGATAACGCGGGCGTTTATTCCGTCGCTGCTTGAGGACAACGCCGCGTTAATGAAGAACGATCCGGGATATTCCGACCGCTTAAAGCTGCTGCCTGCGCAATTATACCGGGCCATGCGCCTTGGCGACTGGGACGTGTTCGCCGGGCAGGTGTTCGACGAGTTCCGCAGGAGCCTGCACGTGGTCAAGCCCTTTCCGCTTGAGCCGGGAGTATGGAAAAAATTCTACGCGCTGGACTGGGGATACACGAAGCCGTTCAGCCTGGGCAAGTGGGCTGTAAACGGCGAAGGGCAAATGGTCCGGTACGGGGAATGGTACGGGTGCGACAGGGACGAGATGGACACGGGCATAAAGATGGACTGCGAGGAAGCGGCAAAGAAGTCGTGGGAAATGGCTGTGCCTGAAGGCGTAACGGAGTGCGTCTACGACACGGCGATGAAAAACAAACAGGGAACGGGACTGTCCGCGGCGGAGATATGGGAAAACGCGGGGTTCAAGATGATAGAGGCGGACAAGGACAGGATAAACGGGCTGTCCATATTCCACCAGCGGTTAAAAACGATGTGCGAAAACGGTCCTATGCTTATAGTTTGTGACAACTGCGTCGACTTCATAAGGACTATACCGGTGCTTACGCCGGACCCGTCGAAGCCCGAAGACGTGGACACGAAGCTTGAGGACCACATATACGACGAAGCGCGTTACGCGATGATGAGCAAATTCGCGCATAATCCGCAGGCTTGGCTGCGCAAACAGAACGGGCAATGGAACACGAAGAAAAAGAGCGCGGGATGGGATCCGTTTGAATACGGCTCGTTCAGCGCTTAAAGGATAAAGGGGAGGGGAAATGAGCGAAGATAAAGACAAAGAGCTTGTCGACGAGATAAAGACGCGGCTTGAGTACCTGCGGACGGTACGGGCGAAATTCGAAGGGGACTGGAAGGAGGCGCAAAACCTCGTCGCGCCTTCGCTGTTGAACTGGGACAACCCCGGGGAGAAGACCCCGAAGAGGCCGAAGAGGTTCACGTCAAGGCCGACCAATTTCCTTGACACCCTGCGTTCCGGGATAATCGGATACTCGATATCGCCTAACATCTCATGGCTTAAGCTGGGGTTCGAGGAGCCGGAGCACACGGACAAGTACGGTGCTAAGGACTGGCTTGAGGCGGTGGAGGCGGCGCTTTACGCGGAGTTTAATCGGTCCAACCTTTACAAGCAGACTTCCAGCTTCATAGAGAACGCGGCGACCTACGGGCACGCGGTGATGCTCATAGACGAGAAGCTGTCCGACAACAAGCTGCGGTTCACCAACTTTAACGTGGGCGAGGTTTGGCTGGACGTCGACGAATACGACGAGGTGGACGCGGTTTTCCGCCGCTATAACATGACGCTCAAGAACGCCGCGGCGTTTTTCGGAGAGGACAAGCTGCACGACACGCTGAAGCTGGACCTTAAGGACAAGAAGAAATGGAATAACGACGTTACGATTATGCACGCCGTTTACCGC
>Ga0268262_10005657_pt1 | contig 12314 bp, 14 predicted proteins | sample TergutNc150P3_FD_190354 | JGI IMG/M metagenome (GOLD analysis project Ga0268262, IMG submission 190354) | Nasutitermes corniger P3 segment gut microbial community from laboratory colony in Florida, USA - Nc150 P3 (SPAdes) (version 2) | ecosystem: Host-associated > Arthropoda: Insects >... | reverse complement strand
GTAACGATAGGTCTACCATTGTTTCTTTTTTGGAAACAACCTTAGTGCGTCTTGTGAAGCTGCCAAGGTGATGACGCGTATTGCTGTTATCATGCTCAACACTGTGTTATCAAAGGGGACATTTTGAAAAAGACGGGGTTTGTATTCTCGCCTGTTTTCAAGTAAAAAGACATTTTGTCCCTGCCTTCAACAACAACCTTATGCAACACTTCTGAGCAGACCGAATCCCCAAATTCCTTAAGCCTTACAAGGTTTTCAATGACCGCTTCGATATTTTCCAGTTTTTGAGTTAAATCTTCGACAGCTTGATTATCCAACTTTAACACCGACCACTGCTTATTTAAAACCGCCAACTGCTTATCATACTGGTTATTAGTTTTTTCAAACTCAGCTTTAGTAATCAAACCGTCCACACACATGTCAATTAGCTTTGATTTCCGTATAGACATCTTTTCAATACCCGCCCCGATTTCCTTTATTTCAGCGGATTTATCGGGATTATTGTCTATCGTTTTACGTACATGCTCTTTTAATTCTTGTACAACGAGGTCTTTATTTTCAATAACCGTATTGAGGACTGCTAAGAAATTATCCTTTAAAACCTGCTCATGTATGGCTCGGCAATTACAACCAACCTTCTGACCCTGCGCGTTCACCTTTGCACTGCCGTACTTTAACGCCTCTGTACATTGCCACATAATTTGCTGATTCTGCGCCTTTTTATTATTAATTCTGCGCTTAAAGCTCGAATTGCAAAAGGCGCATTTGACCTTACCGCTCCACACATGACGGTTAGAATATCGGCTTTTTTCAAAGGTTGCCGTCTTTCGACGTTGTATTTCTTTTTGCGCCCTGTCAAAGGTTTCCTTATCAATAATCGGCGCGTGATTATTTTCTACCGTGATTGTGGCTTCTTCGCCTTCGTTTGGTTTGCGTTTGTGGCTTAAATAGTCAACCGTGATAAATTTTCGCTGTTTTAGTACGCCTGTATATTTTTCATTCATGAGAAGCCGACGCACTACGTTGGGTTTCCACCGCTGTGCCCCGTTTGGCGAAGGTATGCCTCTATTTGCAAGCTCTTTGCTTACAAGCATAAAACCCATGCCCGACAAGTACAAATCAAAAATGAGCCGAACCGTCTTTGCCCCAGCCTCATTGACTGTTAGCTTGCCGTTTTTCAGGTCGTATCCTAACGGGCACGCGCCAAAGACAACCCCTTTTTCCATCTGCCGCTTATGCCCCCACTTAACCCGCTCAGATGTTTTGCGGCTTTCCTCTTGGGCAATAGATGACATAATTGTTAAACGTAATTCCGAATCGGCGTCTAAGGTGTTGATGTTGTCATTCATAAACAGCACCCCAACGCCTAACGCTTTCAATTTTCGCGTATAAAATATGCTGTCTAAGGTATTCCGCACAAAGCGTGAAATCTCCTTTGTTAATAGTAAATCAAACTTTTTGTTTTCAGCGTCAGCAATCATCCGTTGAAAATCTATCCGTTTTTCTACGCTAGTGCCGCTTATTCCTTCGTCAACATATAATCCGCAAAATTCCCAATCCAAATTCCGCTTAATATATTCCTCAAAATACCGCTTTTGATTCTCTAAGCTGTTCAGTTGGTCGTCCTGCTCTGTTGAAACTCTGCAATAGGCACAAACGCGCTTCATAAAACTCACTTTTTCACGCGCTGTTATACGGTTTACGGCTTATATTTATTGTGTTATATTTAATGCAAAAGTATGCAGACGCATTACTCATATTATATATTATACCGTTCCCCCCCCCCGCTTGTCAAGACTTTTTTACAATTATTTTGTATCAATTCAAAAGAAGATTTAAAAATCACTTTCACTACATAGGTAATGCTTGAGTAGGGAAGAAGGATATGTTTGATTCGTTAGAGAAAAAAGGAGACCAAATACGCAAGTGTTACACAGAAGGCAATTACAAAGAAGCAATCGAAAGATACGAGCAACTTCTAAAAAACAACTATAGTGCTAGCAACTCATTTCACCGCGATATATATTGTGAATTAGGGGAATGCTATTATAAGGCTGATCCGCCATATAACAACGCGAATAAAGCTGTAGAATTGTTTAATAAAGCCATTAATTTGGGTTGTACATATGCAAAATATCACCTGGCTTTTTGTTATATATTTGGCGATGGAGTTCCTGTAAATTTGCAAAAAGCTGTGGATTTGTTTAAAGAAGCGGGTAAAAACGACATGGATAAATGTGCAGACTTTATGTTAAATCATTTAATTGATGTACGAGTTTTGTTCGAATTATCTAAGCAAGGAAAGAAAGATGATGTTGTATATGCACTATCTGACCCTATGCGGTTAAGAGATTTTACTTTCATAATTAGTATGTGGGCGGTAACGTCTCATTCTTGCAGGGGGGTTCATTTTCGTATAGAAGAAGCGGAAGAAGTGTTAGAAACTTTAAACGATATGAACCAAAAAAACGGATACCTGACAAGTTCTAACAAGTTATACTATGATTCAACCCGATTAAAAACTTTAGCAGATACATGGGAAAATATTTTTGGTTCAATTAGCCCCGATAAATATCATCACCACGCATTTTTAGAATGGTTTAGATATTTTCATCATACGGAAGGCGAAACAAAAAAGAGGATTATAAGCACCATTAATAAGGTCGCTTTGAATGCTAATTACGAGTCAGCGCAAAAGTTATATGGTGCAGCACTCTTCTGCCTTACCGAAATGTCGCAAAAAGGTTATAGAATGCCATAATTTTTATTGCAGGATTATGCACAAGCCAACTTGCGGACTTTGCGCGACAAGTGACATTTTTGAGTGAATTTGTCGAGTCACAGCTTACAACCAATTTTACATCATTATTTTCGATAAAAATAATAAAGATGTTCTGCATGGATTTTCAAAAATGAAAACTGCACCGTAAAATGTGCAGTTTTCTAAACGTTTGGGAGATGCGTAGTGAAAAAAGCTATTACAGTTTAAATTGCGAGGGATATTTTCCTTGTGCGATAGTCTGCGCGGTTGGATCAGACAATCGGTTGCCTGGCTTTTCTGCCAAGCTTGCTGATTTCATAAATTCATTATAAAATTTTGAACTTATCGTTTCTCCTTGCTTAGCCTCCTTCGTCTTATCCACAAGATACGTTGATGCTCCCTTCAAAAAAGAAGTATCGGGTTTATTAGGCATTTTTAAGCCCCCTTTCTATAGTAAACTAAAATTTATTTTTTCAATTTGTCACCCTTATTTTATAATGGGAAAATCCGCAAAGTTTTGTATTAAGCCACTTCCTTCACCTTCTATTATATCATCCCCCCCCGCTTTGTCAAGCGTTTTTTTGAAAAAATTTACTTTTTTACAAAAAAGTTTCATAAACGGCATTTTTAGACATTTCAAGGCTTTTATCTGCCCCCTGTCCTTCTGTTTGGTGGTGTGCGAGCGGAGAGGACTTTGACAGAAACGGCGCTTTTAGCAGAGAATCGCGGCGGGTCAAAGTCATTTCAGCATATCACCCTTTAGGGTGTAACGCCTCGTAGCGAGCGCGGAATATTTGTTTGGGAAAATAATTGACAAATGCTGTCGATATGATATAATGGCTTTGGGTGGGGCAAAGAGATGGTCGCTCATCTCCGAAAGGGGGTGTGCGTATGAGGAGATTTATCAACAGAGTAATCTTTTTGACAATTCTGTTCCTCATATATTTTACTACAAAAGTAAAGTAGCCGCTTCTCTCTCAAAGTGACGGCTACTTTATTCAATCTAAAGATTTTTGAGCGACTGTTTCGGTCTTGTCTCGCCCAAACTTGTTAATTACATTATACAATATATCCGCAAAGTTGTCAATATATGCACGACAAAATTTTATTAGCGGCTTCGTTCGATTGTTCGGGTGCGCTCTTTTGTTTTTTCTTGTTCTTGTTTGATTGCTTTGGTGCGTTTGCGTTCTTCGATTAGGATTTGTGCGTGTTCTTGAGGTAGTTTTTCGAGGACTTTTTGAAAACTCTCGTCGGGGATGATGTTTAGGCGGCGGTCGATTCGTTCTTGGAGTATGCGGTCGCGGACGGATTGGGGCGGCGTGTTCATTTGCTCCAATAGTTTGTCGAGGTGGTCTTTATCGTGTCGGGTTTCGGCGAGTAGTTTTTGGGTGGGTTATAAACGTGTTTACGATTGTCCGAAAAACCGTATGAAATAGGGGTAAATTAAAAACGAAGTGGTAGATTGTATGATTATCTGCTTAATACCCCGAACAAAAGTCACAGCGTACCGCTCACGTTTAGCATTCGTGACATGAGCATAATGTTAAAACGGAGGCAGTTAAAAGTTTATTGAATACAAGTTCTTAGTTTCGGATGGACTATTGTTTAGGCATAAGTTTTTCTATTATACTAATTACGGCATGTATGGGTTTACGTAATGGGCTCAGTCCTTCCACAATTGTTTTAATGTTTTCCAAGTCTGTGTGGGTTATGGTTCGAGTGAAAATAGCAATGATCATAAAAACAGCCGCAAACACTATTACACCTATAACCAGTCGAATTGGGCTGATAAATGGTAGTTGAGTTACTGTAAGATATGTCAAAATTCCAGTAACTGCTGAGGCTGAACTGATTTTTGCTGAAGTTTTCCAGTCTACTGAAACATCGTAACGTTTTTTTATGAAACCTAAACTCAAAAATAATCCTGGAATAGACGCTATAAGGGTGCTAGCAATCAAACCGATTATGCCGAATTGTGAGATCAACACGTAGCTTAGGGGGAACCCGATAGCTGCTTGGAGAATTGCTAATTTGAGGTTATATTTTGTATCTCCTTGGCTATTTATGAGGCTGCTGATGCTTAGGCTGCCAAGTGCAGTAAACAGATAGGATACGGATAGTAATATAAGGTAAAAATGTGCTTGTGAGTAACTAGGAAATAGAGTATTGATGGCAGGTTCTGCAAGAGACATAACTAGGATAGTAATTGGTACAACTATGAGTGTTGCATATTTTACGGAATATTGAAAGATGTTTTTTAGGTCTTGAGAATTTTTTCGGTAATCAAGTTTGGAGAAGGCGGGAAAAAGCATAGTTGTTACCGGTGTAGCAAAAAAAGTGATTAAAACAACAAAAGTTTGTGCAATTGCATAGTTGCCAACGATGCTGTCATCAGTGATAAAAATTGGTATAAGGTTAGCGTAGAACATACTAAGAATGCTAAGCAGGATTGTGCCTATAGAAAGTGGTATACTGTATTTTAGCAGGGTTTTTATTGTTCTACCTATGGCTAGTTTATCGTCCGGTGATTTGGATAGGGATGAGTACAGAGTATATAAGAGCAAAACTCCGGTTATACCTGCGACAAGACCGCTTATAGTAAAACCAATGGTTGCACCTATAGTGCCTAAACCAAAATACACAAACGTAATTATTAAGACTGTTTTAATTATGGCTTGGATAATTAGCATAATACTGTTAAGGTGTAGTCGTTCCATACCCGTAAAGGCTGCGCTTGCTGCATTTATCAAGGCACCACTTAGAATAGATAAGGAAGCGATTTGGATTAATTGAACTATTTCAGGTCGGTTATAGAGTGTGTTTGCCAGAAAGCCTGAAAGTACAATAGATAGAATTGTTAGTGCTAAACCGAATACAATTTCGAAAGCGAGTCCTGCAATAAATACACTTCGTATCTTGACGGTATTGTTTTCACTGTTGTACTGGGCAGTATAGCGAATCATTGCCGTGTTTATTCCCCAGTCTCTAAAAGTCACAAATATTGTGGAAGCTCCAATGACAATTGTATAGAGTCCAAAGTTGCTTGACTCCAACAGATTACCAATAAAGTAAGTGCCGATAGCGGAGATAACTGTTGATATGACAAGCCCCAAAAGTAAATGGAAACCGCCCCTAACTGAAACCTTTGCCATATCAGTAGCCTTGCTCATCTTTTGTTCGCTCAACACACATAATTATAAGTGTCATGTTGGTGGTAAAGGTACTGTTTATTATTTTTGGTCTTCAAAATAATTAAATAACGCACTATCCAAACAGTTGTATGCTGATTATGGCTATAAAAAAAGTGGTTTGTGCGTCTAAAAGACGTCACATATATTTTTGTGGTTATGTCACGTAGTTTATTGAACAGCCTAACTCATACGATATGGTAGTTTAAATGAACTTACCACCATGACCAAGGTGCTCCAAGACCCGTCTCTTTTCCCGTTTGTGTGTTTATGTCAATTACATTCTTAATCTGTTCACTAATTGTGTTTATTACTTTATTAAGACCAGAAATAAGGCTGTCTAGAAATCTGGGGTACATAGAGATGGGAAGAACTGAATTCGCTTGATTATGATTAGCGAGTGTTTCTGTGGACGGCTGATTTGGGGCTGCATTTACGCTTGTCGCCCCACAAACGGAAACAAACAAACATAACACTAATCCTATCAACGAAATTGAGAGAATTTTTTTAGATGTATTTTGTATTTTACTTTTCATAGTATTCCTCTTTTACATAGATGATACTGACACAATTATTTAACTTTTGTCAGGGGTTATTTTCACATCCTCGTTTCGTAATTCTTCGCCCGACCATATATGACGCCATTTCTACTAAACGCAATTTTTTGCTTGTTTTGTACGTCGCTGCGCCTGTTGCGTCGCGTCCCGAGCTGCGCCCGATTATTTTTACGTCCATGTAAAAAATAGTCATAACGGAACCGCCTGTCTTAAAGTCCGCTGAATTGTCGCCTCTCAAAATCTTGACTTTACAACAGCTTATTCGCTATAGCTCGTCCATTTTCGTAAAATCGCAACATGTTGCGAAGCAACATATAGTTGCGCCCTTCCCACATTAACGCCAAAAGTATCGTCCAAAAAGAGTACAAGACCCACAGTGACAGCGGTTTCGGTCTTGGGTTTCGGCTTGGCTACCACTCGTCCCTTTTTGGTGGTTTTTGGAGTGAGGGCAGAGAAACGCCTTTTCGGAGAGTGTCTGATACTCACAGGAGTGTCAAGAAACTCTGCAGGGGGTCTGCTCGTTTTTTCGTCTGTAATGATTGCGGGAAAATAATTGGATATATATGGGGTTTTTATTCGTAGAGCTTGTGGGTTTTGTTGGGAAAACGCCCGTTTAGAGTTTTGCACAAGCGGTTTTCTTGTGTGAAACTCTGGGCGAATTTTCCACAAAATCCATAAGCCAAAAAAACGCCCTTGCACGGAACGTTTGACGTTTACAGCAGGGACGGGTATTTTGGCAAAAAGTCGGAGTGCCACTTTGCTACACTCCGATATAGATGTCTATTTTCAGGTTTTGATAAAGGTGAAAAAGCCGTGCGCTATGCTGATTGTTTGACTTATACCCCTTTTGATACTTTAGTAAATATCAATTGTGTGTGCTTTACCAATAACATGACACTTTTGGGGTAACACTTTGGCAAATGCTTCCCAGTCATCAGTGTAGAACACACAGTTTTTCAAATGTCTAACTTTTTAGTAGAGACGTCTAAATGTTGCAGTATCGCGCCTGCCAAGAACCCAGGCAATCGTTCTTCGTGTAGAACAATCAATTGCTTTAAGAACCCAAAGCTTGTTTTTTTACAACTTCATTTATTGAAGGATAGTCTAAAATAGAAAAAATGTATTGTTGTTAAAGTTGGTTTGAATCAAATATTGGTTCGGTGATTATTTGATTGAGCATTTTTTCTGTGGTTTCTTCTTGTTCTTTTGATCCGTATATTGCTAGGTATATTGCACCTTCTGCGCCACATGTACCACCAGAGGCTATTAGTTCGGCTGTTGTGCCGGTTAATTGTGTTATTGCGTCGAGTTCTGTAAAGATTTGACCTGGAATTGGCAGTAGGCGGTATCCGGTGTTTCCTGGTGTGTTTATTTTTTCTGCTAATGTGTGTAGGTTGTTGTTGACGCGTTTTTCGAGTCCTACGGCGACTATTAGTTTTACTCTTCTTCCAACTACTGCGGGTATTGTGATGCCGATTGTTCCTGCTTTTGGGTGTCCTATTAGTACTGCGGCTTGTTTGTGTTCCAAGTTGATGGCGTTTGCGCCTTTTATGATAACGTCGCCTTCTTTTAGGGTGTCTGCGATGACGTTTATTGTTTTTCCTTTTTGCCATTTACCTTTGGTAATTATTACATCTCCTGGGAATTTGCTTTCGTCAATTAGTCGTCCTTCTGTTGAAAGCTGTAGGTTAGGTGGGAGGGTTAGTCCTCTGAAGAAGTGTTTTCGTGAAAAGCCGGTAATGTCTAAGTTTTTTAAGAGCTCTTCAGCTATATACCCGTTTGTTGTTCCGGCGATGATAGCTAATGTATTGTTTTTTGCTGCGTTTATTACTGTTGGGTTAACGGCTAAGGCTTTGCCTATTAGTCTTTTGCCTGCTTGTGAGGTGATTATGAATTGTTTCATGGTGTTTCCTTGGGAATTTAATGTTTATTGAAAAATAAAAAGGGTCTCTTTTACTTGTAAATTTGTGTGCTAATTTTTAGAAACAGTTAGAAGATGTTCCTTTATGGGAAGTAATAAATAATTGTGTCAGTTACATGTTTTGAACGCTTATGGTCACTAAGAGTATAACGCGTGTAGTGTCTAGGAATTTGTTTTTGGTTTTTATTTTGCTATCGGTACTTTTATTATCATTTAGGACATATACGTTAGAGTCTGTAGAGGGTAGTAGTTTTCCAGCTAAGGATGGGGGTATTAGGATAACATCGTCTGGTGATGTTGAGGGGACAGATAAGATACATAGAGAGGGGAATGTCTATACGCTTATGGGTGATTTGGAGAGTGATGTTGCAAATGGGGTGATTTTTTATTAATATTGAGCGTGATGGTATAATTTTTGATGGTGCAGGGAAAACTATTCAGGGGGCAAATAGTGGGGTAGCTATTGGGCTTTATGATAGGAGCAATATTGTAATCAGGAACATTCGTATAGTTAATTTTGGAACGGGAATTAATCTCTTTAATAGTCCATCAAAATTGGCTTTGAATAATGAGATAGTTGATAGTTATTTTGAGATAGGTATTTTGCTATTGATATTCGTAGTGTTAAGGGTCTTGTTATTTCGGGGAATACTTTTGTTGCGAAAGGTGTTAATGCAGTATGGGAGGCGCCCGATAATCTAGGGATATTGCTATTGTAAATAATGCGTTTGTAGATTGTTGTTTCACAGGTGATATTAATATTTTAAAGAATTTTTTGGGTAATACTGTAAATGGTAAGCCTTTGGTGTTTCTTGAGGGGCAGTCGAATCAGGTTATTGATGGTGTTTTTCAGGTGATTCTTGTTAATTGTGCAAATATGGTTGTTCAAAATGTTGAGGATATAGGTTTTAGGGATATGGGTTTTAGTCAGTCTATACAGCTTATTGGAACATCAAATACTGTGGTGACTAATTGTAAGACGCATATTTCGTTGATAAATTCCAATAATAACACTGTAAAGGGTAACAGGCTTAGTAATGCATTTATAACGTTGACAAATTCCAATGATAACATTATTGCTGATAATGAGCTTTATGATGTAAGGTATTCTGCAGTGAGACTATATTCTTCATCTCATAACATGATAACGCAGAATTCGATAACGGGGGAGTATGGTGGCGGCATTATTATATATGGCGAGTATAACAGGGTATGTAGAAATAATATTTCGTATCGTATAGTGGTGATGATGTTGGTACAGGCATATCTGCTAGTGGTCGTGGTAATTATGTGTATGAAAATAATGTAACTGCTGAGGACAATGGTCTTTCTTTGGATAGTGGGGAGCATAATTTTGTTTTTAATAATAATGTGTACCAGTGTAAAAATGGTATTGCCCTATCGGCTTCGTTGAATAATTATGTTTTTGGGAACATTTTTTTCAAATATAAACTCAAGTGCGATTAGTCTTTACATGTCGGATTTTAATAGTTTTTACTGGAATTGTTTTAAAGATAACTCAGACGTATTTGAAGTTCATGAATCATACCTGTTAACTTTCACGAATTTTACGTATTATGCTGAGTATAATAAGTGGGATAATGGTAAAGAGGGAAATTATTGGTCAGACTATACAGGTAAAGATAATGGATACGGCATAGGTAAAACGTCATATAGTGTCTATGATAATTTTATTGACAATTATCCTCTTACTCAACCATATGATGTTAGCAAAATAAAAGTTACTTTTGAAACATGGGACGAAGAGTACACGGGCTCAACATGGGACAATATAGATACAGGACCACGGACAGCAAATTATAATGAGGATGATAATGGGGGTTCTTTGAAAAAGTTTTCATTGATACTAATATTTATTATTGCTGCTATTGCCCTCATAGCGTCTATTGCTCTTTTGTGGCGTTTTAAAATTGGTTCTAGAGTAGAACGCGTTTGATGTTGTGGGTATAAAAATTTAAAAAAGAATAAAGTTAGAAGATGTTAAAGATGCAAAAGCTTGCGCTTAGTATCTTCGTGGTGGTCTTCTTTTGGAATAACACTCGCGGCAGTAAACTGGCCTGCTACCGTCTGGTTTGAATGGAACATCACATTCATTTCCGCAGTCTGCGCAGGTTGCCTTGTGCATCTCTCTGTTACCATATGACATTTATCTATTTCAACTCCTATACTACTATAGTTGTGTGTAAGAATTATCTCTCACACAAACTAAGGATAGGACACGTTGCTTATAAACTGATACCCTATTAATCTAAACACGCACCTAAGAAAACAGCAAATAAGAGCCAAATAGACATGTGTAAATAAGTGAGGATGAATATTTTAATGCTTGAAGTTTTTTATAGTTTTTCTATTTTAGCTTGTATGTTAATTTTGCATGTTTTATTTTGAGAGTTTTGTTGCTTTAAGTCTGAAAAAGCGTTTTAGGCGTGTTAGAGGCAAAATATACATCTTTTAACAGTCAGACTAATATAGGAAGACAGCGTGTGTAAGTATAATCGTTTGGATTCTTGAGAAGGACGTAGAACGTTTTTTCTCTGTTTCTAAAAAAAGTAGAAAGGGGAATGTTACATTTGAGGCAAAAAAAATCCACGTTAGGCGAACATCTTGCTCTTGTATCAGTTAGATATAATGTTTATCCAGCTGAAGTTGTCCAAGCGTTAATAGATGCTAGAAAGAACGGCAAATCCACCTGTGGAGAACTCTCTGTAGATTATCGTGGAAAAGCAAAAGAAGAAATGATTTTTTTAATTAAAAAAGACGACAGTGTCGTTGCCCAATTCAGAGTTGACGAAGACTTCCTAACCCGAAGCAGCGATACAACTTTTGAAAACTATATGGCAACAGACAAAATACGCAAAAAAATCGCTAGACAAAACACCGACACAGTTTTCAGCACAATCTCAGACTTACGCTCCGGCATGAGACATATAAACCTTAAAGCAAAAGTTCAAGAAATACCAAAACCAGCACAAGTACACACACAATTTGGCAACACAGCCATGGTAGTAAACGCCATAATAGGCGATGACACAGGTACAATCAAACTCTGCCTCTGGGAAGGACAAATAAATACCATAAACATAGGCGAAACCATCGAAATCCAAAACGCCCAAGTCTGCCTCTTCAGAGGAGAAAAACAAATAAGACTAGGCAAAAACGGAACCCTAAATGTAATAGACACAACACAAACAATCGCACAGTAAAAACAAGCAGTCAACCACATACCAAAAATACTGAGAAACCGGATGCAACTTGGAATTATTAAGGAACTGTAATAGAATAACTTGTACTATTTGGTTGGCTGATGCAGTTCATATCCACATTAAAAACGTCTTTTACAACCGTTAACAGCCTATTTTACTTCTAAAGCATTACAAGTTGCTTTCTTACAGATCCCAAGAGTACCAAACGTCTTTTCTGCTAATCTTCTGCTAATCAAATGGCTACCTGATTTGTATTTGAAGCAATAACAAAGTTATGAGTGCCATTTAATCTCGTGGTTTTGTCTCTTCAAACTTTGTTTATCATGTTTGCAAAATAATGTTACAGCCATTCTGTTTTATTGCATCTTGTTTTTCTTCACTCTTTAGCCCTGCTCGTCCCATTCTACTGCAAGGTCTGCAAGTTCAGACCAACATTTCGTGGAGTAGCTGAGCGGCGAGACACTGTTGCCAGCTCTTTTCCAGTCAGCCTTCCCCAAACGCAACATGAGACTTTCGGGGCATGTCATAAAGTATTTTAATATGTGAGTGGTTGGTTGTTTTCAATTAGGTCAGTACGTGTAGGGTATCAAAAGTTGTAAAAATATTGTGCCCTTTTTGTGGTAGTGACAAAGTCTCAAAAAATGGACACAACAAAACAGGAAA
>Ga0268262_10005656_pt1 | contig 12314 bp, 11 predicted proteins | sample TergutNc150P3_FD_190354 | JGI IMG/M metagenome (GOLD analysis project Ga0268262, IMG submission 190354) | Nasutitermes corniger P3 segment gut microbial community from laboratory colony in Florida, USA - Nc150 P3 (SPAdes) (version 2) | ecosystem: Host-associated > Arthropoda: Insects >... | reverse complement strand
CATAAGGCATACTTTTTTCATGGGTACAATCATATAGCCGCCTTCCCTGTTCCGCCTTTGGCGATCTTCCCGCGGACAACAGAAGCGGTTTGCTGATCACCAAGGTAAACCTGAATTTTTTTTATATTTCCTCTTGCTTCAGGTATTTTTACTTTTTCAAAAAGATTTACACGCTGAGTAGTTATACGCAACTCACGATCAAGCCTTCTGCGCTGTTCTTCAACAATCTGAGCTTCAAGATCAAGCAGGAGAGCCTGTTTTATTACATCTATCGCTTTATCCAGCCACGAGGGAGTACGCGCAAGATCGTATTTCGCGGTTTCAAAATCCGCGCCCTCAAATACCGGAATCGAAACACCGGCAATGTTTCCTTTTCCTGTTTTAAGATTAACAATTTTCAGAGTATTATCCGTAAAAAATCCTGTCTCACCGAAAACCGCAATCCATGGTTTAAAAGATTCATCAAGTTTCTCTTTGGCTGAGTAAAGTTCGTTTAAGCGTAAATCGGTAAGCCTTATTTCTCTCTGCAACTGCTGTTTTTTCAACATAAGCGTCGGCAGATAACGCCTGTACATTTTAAGGGAATCTTTTTGTTTCTTTAGCTCGTTCTTGGTGAGCTTAATCTTCGCCATTACCCTACCCTAGTCTTTTTTCGGCCAGAATTTTGATATTAGTTCTGTTCTTAAACCTGTTTCTTCGGGACTAAAACAATCAGATAAAATCTCCCAGCCAAGATCAAGCGCTTTTTCAAGCGGTATATTGACGGAAAGATCCATCATTTTGGATTCAAACTGATATCCGTATTTCAACAGCTTTTCATCCCAGTTTGTCATGATAAAACCCATTGCCTTTTTTTCCATGGTGTCACGGAAAGCGGAATACAGTTTTATCATACCGTCCATAATAGCCCGGTGGTCTTCACGGGTTTTTCCGTTAACCTGCTGTTTTAGACGGGAAAGGGAACCAAACGGTTCTATGCGGCCATTTTTAAGATAATACTGGCCTTCCGTAATATATCCTGTATTATCAGGTACAGGGTGGGTAACATCGTCACCGGGCATTGTGGTAACGCCGAGAACCGTAATTGATCCGGCGGTCTCAAAGTCTACGGCTTTTTCATAACGGCTGGCAAGCTGGCTGTAAAGGTCGCCCGGATAGCCGCGGTTTGACGGAACCTGTTCCTGAATAATCGAAATTTCTTTCATGGCATCGGCAAAGTTTGTCATATCAGTAAGAAGTACAAGCACGTCTTTGCCCTGCAACGCAAATTGCTCGGCAACAGCCAGTGACATATCAGGTATCATAAGGCACTCAACAGTCGGATCGCTCGCAGTGTGAATAAACATTACGGTACGAGCCAAAGCTCCGCCGTTTTCAAGCGTATCTTTAAAATAAAGATAGTTGTCATATTTAAGCCCCATACCGCCTAGGACAATTACATCTACTTCCGCTTGCATTGCGATACGCGCAAGCAGTTCGTTATAAGGCTCTCCGGAAACAGAGAAAATAGGTAATTTCTGTGATACGACAAGAGTGTTAAAAAGATCGATCATCGGAATACCTGTACGGATCATCTTCCGCGGTATAATACGCTGAGAAGGATTAACCGACGGACCGCCGATTGGTATCATGTTTTCGCTTAACTCGGGGCCTTTGTCACGCGGTTTGCCTGAACCGGAAAATACCCTACCCATTAGATTTTCGGAAAACGGAACTTGCATCGGGCGTCCGAGAAAACGGACTGTATCGCCTGTTGAAATACCGCGTCCGCCCGCGAATACTTGAAGCGCGACAGTATCACCCTGCAGACGGTTTACTTCGGCAAGCGAGGTGCCGAATACTGTATCTACTTCGGCAAGGTCCCCATAGCGGATTCCGTCGGCTTTTACGGTAATAACGCTTCCTGTTATCGATTCAATTTTACTGTATACTTTATTCATATTAACCTCTTTACCCTACGCAAGGTATTTTTCGGCAGCTTTATCAATGCCTTTTGACTGTTCACTCAGGGCTTTCGCTATTTCTGTTTCAAGCTTTTCAAAACGCTCGCTCTTCCATTCCGAACCGTTGTAATCAAGGAATCTCTGCCTCAGCCTGTTAAACCACGACCTCGCTTCGTTCTTGTCATGAAATTCAAATTTGGAAGCCAAAACTCCAATCAGTTTAGAAAACATATAAATTTGCCGTTCAGGTTTTACAGCGGCGTCTACCGCGTCAAACGAGTTTTGTTGGAAGTATACAGAGTCTATGAGCTCGCCTTTCAGGTAAATAACAAAGTCATCGATACTTGTGCCTTCTTCGCCGACTACTTTCATCATTTGTTCAACTTCGGAACCGCGGCGTAAAAAACCATGAGCGTAACCCACTTTTTCGCTGTCAATTATTCCCTTGTACTTTGACCATGAATCCAACGGATGAATCGCGGGGAACTTGCGCGCGTCGGATCTTTCGCGTGAAAGTCCGTGGAACGCGCCGACAACTTTTAATGTCGCCTGTGTTACAGGTTCTTCAAAGTTACCGCCGGCGGGGCTTACCGTTCCGCCGATTGTTACGGAACCAAGACTTCCGTCTTTAAGCCTAACAATACCGGCTCTTTCGTAGAAACTCGCGATTGTGGATTCCATATACGCAGGGAATGCTTCCTCTCCCGGAATTTCCTCAAGGCGCCCTGACATTTCGCGCATTGCCTGCGCCCAGCGGCTTGTAGAATCGGCAAGAAGGAGAACGTTAAGCCCCATTTGCCTGTAATATTCAGCAAGTGTAACGGCGGTATAAACCGACGCTTCACGGGCAGCGACCGGCATGGACGATGTGTTACAAATAATGATAGTCCTTTCCATAAGGGAGCGGCCTGTCCTTTCATCTTTTAATTCGGGGAATTCTTTTAGTGTTTCAACAACCTCACCGGCGCGCTCACCGCACGCGGCTACAATTACAATGTCAACATCGGCAAAACGGCTTGTTATCTGCTGAAGAACTGTCTTACCCGCGCCGAACGGACCTGGAATACAGTATGTGCCTCCGCGCGCTACAGGGAAAAAAGTGTCAATTAAACGTACGCGCGTAACCATTGGCTCAGCGGGTTTTAACCGCTCTTCATAGCAGTCAACCGCTCTTTTTACAGGCCAATGGAAACTAAGCGTTACAGAAACTTTGTTGCCTTTCTCGTCCGTAAGTTCCGCGATAGTATCGCGGATTTTATATGACCCTTCGGGTTTTATCCATGAAACGGTATAAGTTCCGTACATATTAAACGGAACCATTATTCTATGAGTAAAAGAACCTTCGGGAACAGTACCCAAAGTATCGGCGCGCTCTACTTTATCGCCGGCTTTGGCTTTGGGTGTAAACTGCCAGCTTTTTTCTGTTGACAGCGCGTCAAGGTAAACACCCCGTTCAAGGAAGTAGCCTGCCGCCTGAGCAAGCTGAGGAAGCGGGTTTTGAAGACCGTCATAAACCTGTCCCAAAAGGCCGGGCCCCAATTCTACAGACAACATTCCGCCCGTGAATTCCACTTCATCGCCAATGGTTATACCCTTGGTGATTTCAAAGACTTGCAGCTGGCTTACTTCGCCGCGAATCCTGATAACTTCACTTTTCAGCCGTTTGCCTGCGACTTTTACATAGCCGACTTCGTTCATGGAAACTATTCCATCAAAACGAACGCTTACCATATTGCCGTTAACAGCGACTATTGTTCCTTTTGTTCCGATCATTTAAGTTCTCCCGGAGATTGCTGCGCTTTTCCAAGAATGGAAGCGTACAACGATTTATATTCAGAAATTCCTTTTTCATTATTGAATGACGCTCTTCGCTCCATCAATAATAGTTTCAGATAATATGCGAGGACATGACTCAAACTGAAGTATTCAAAACCCGCGATTTCAACAATGGCATTCCAGCGGGCCTTATCAATTAAAAACTCCGCTTCTAACGGAGAGTAATCTCCGGAAACGGCTTTTGACGCGATTAACGCGGCATCCGCCGGCATGACAGGCGGCTCAATAGATGAAAGCTCTCTTTTTAAATGATGTGCGCGCTGTTTGGCAAGGTTAAGCCTGAACGTACGTTCCCACTCCCGCCAATTGTCTATAAATTCGCAGCCTGTAGCGGGGGTTGCTTCTTTATATGACGGTTCCGCTTTCTCAGGATCAGGATCAATAGAAATAAGATTAAAAAAACTTGAATCGTTTTCATCCAAAACGGATAGGGCAAGAGCTTTAAATTCCTCAGAAGACATCGGCAGCTTTTGATCGTATATGAGTACAGGAAGCTGCGCCATGAGGTAATAAAAACTCACTGTTAAATTCCTTTAGTTGAGCTTTTCATTATTTCAGCTAATTTCGGGTTTAAATAAGCTGAAAGCATTTCAACAACGGCTTCCGCTGAAAAATCGTAATATGCGGAACCGTCTTTATTGGAAATGTGAAAACCGGAAGTTAATTTCCGGCTGGATTTTAATTCCACCCCTTTATTAAGCTCGCCGGTAAACTTTTCCGTAAAGAAAGACTGAAGCCTTGATAACACGTCCTCCGGCAGAATTACGGCAAGATCGCCTGAGTTTTTTTCCGCCCATGATTTTAGCAAACTTGGGAGCGTATTTTTTAAAACATCATCGCCGTATTGCGCGGCAACTTGCGTATTTATAATTTTCTTTAATAAAGCCTGGATTTCATCCTTAAACGCGAGTACTAAATTACGGGAAGCCTGTTCCAAAGCGGCTATTCCCGCTTTCTCAAAACGTTCAGCGTCTTGTTTCCCCCGGTTGACTATATTCTCCGCTTCTTTTTTGGCGACATCAACAATCCGACGCGCTTCAGCTTCAGCTTCAGCTCTTATACGCGACGCTTCTTCCGACGCGGTATTGATACCGTCCTTTTTTATTTTATCAATAAGTTCCTGAACCTGAATTTCCATATCATCCTCTTTTTGCAGAAAATAAAGCGTTCAGGTTTTAAACCTGAAACACTTAAATATATTACAACAGTTCCTTGTTTTTCGCTAGTAGCAAAAAAACAATTTACCGTAAATTACCGGTACCCTTTTTAACCGGTTAAACCAGAGTACAAAGATGTAAAAGCTGGATAAAGTAATTTATCCTCTTATAATCCGTCACCATCCTTTGAGCGAGAGGCTCCTTGGAAGCAGAATTTAACTCTCTCCAGTTTATGAGCAATTCGGGATGTTTTTTCTTGATGTCTTCAATAAGGTTTTTCATATGTTTTCCAATAATTATCAACGACTGCGCCGCCTCATTAATTATATCCTGGGCTCCGTCATTTATCTTTCCTACAATACTGTTAATGTAACGAGCCTGAGTCGGATCACGATCAAGCCTGAGCAATGCCGCGCGTAAACGGGAACCGTCAGGACCGTCTTCGGATAATTCAGCGTCAAGCCTTGTAATTTTCTCTATTAAATCAATAAGACTGTGTAAAGCTTCGCTCATTTCTCTTGACATTAGGTTATTTGTCCACTGACCGCGTATAAGCAGGATATCGCAGACTTCTTTTATTTCTTTATCTACATAATCGTCCAGAAAGGCCTTTAAATAACTTAATCCTTCAGCATACAGAAAATAATCAACCCTTTTTCTACGGTATGTTTCACTGATTTGTACAATATAATTTTCAAGCCTTATAAGATCAGAAGATTCAAAAATCTCATTGGTCAACGCTTTTATCTGGCTGTTTTTCCTCGCGTTGTTAATTTTTGAAATATATGCCTGAGCTTCCGCTTTATTGGCCGCAAGCCATTCTTCACCGATTGTTTCATGGATAATCGTATTTTTATACTGCCAAACAGGGTTTCTTAAAGAATACTGCACCATTAATTCCAGGATTTTTGAAGCGTGTATTTCCCTTATTGTTTTGATCATCGCGGTAAATTGTTCCGGAATAACAAGGTCATGTCCTTCGCACGCTTTTAAAAGGCTAAGAAGACTGACCCAGTCATCTTCCGGTTTTAAAGATTGGGTAACAGAAAGAAATTCTCCTATTTGATCAATAACTAAAATAGTTTTTATCGCGGGGAATTTCGGTTCAATTAAAAAACTTCCGTCAGCAAAGTGCGGATCGAATTTCTTGAAAAAACCCGCGAAATTAAAGTTAACAAACATTCCAAGAAGACCTGCCAATTCATAACGATGGTTGGCGGTATTGATACGGTCAATATTAAACTGGGAAACTAGTAATTCGACTTTTGCTTGTATATCATTAATAAGATCTTCAGGAGTTGTCGTTTTGGCTTTCGCGTCAAGAACAGCCGGATTAAGCTGGTGAATAGTTTCCTTAATATTATTGTCAATACAAGATTCAACAACCAGGGATTTAAGCTTGGCAAGTCTTTTCTCATCCTTGTAGAATTCTTTTATCGGGAATATTGTCTTGTAAATAGAAAATAACAAAGATGAAAATGACGAATCAACTTCTTCGCTCCTAACCCTGCAAAACTTGACATATTTGTTCTGATTAAGCTCTTTTGCTATGCCTCTAAGCATATTTTGCTTTTCATCAGACAAACCGTCGTTAGAAAAGAAAGAAAAGACTTTATCCATTAAATCTTCAGCAGCCATAACTTCCTCTTTTTGGTAATTTTATGATATTTTCTTTTTTTAATCAACTGGAATTTATTAATCTTACAATTATAAGTGAATATAATTGAGTTTTTATTAACCATTGTAAATGTACCTTATTTCTGCTAGTATTCCCCCATGAATGCCAATGAACTTCGTAAAAAATACATAGATTTCTTTGTTTCCAAAGGCCACGCTCAAATACAAGGCAAATCGCTCCTGCCTGAAAATGACCCTACTGTGCTTTTTACCACCGCCGGAATGCATCCGTTGGTTCCATATCTGCTGGGAGAAGAGCATCCGGCGGGGAAAAAGCTTGTAAATTATCAAAAATGTATACGCACAGGAGATATTGACAGTGTCGGTGATTCCAGCCATTTAACTTTCTTTGAGATGCTGGGTAACTGGTCGCTTGGAGACTATTTCAAGGAAGGTGCTATCGGGATGAGTTTTGAATTCCTCACTTCGCCCAAATGGCTCAATATTCCGCTTGAAAAATTAGGAGTTACGGTTTTTCAGGGAGATACAAGCGTACCGCGTGATGAAGAATCAGCTATACTATGGAAAAAACTGGGAATTCCTGAAAACCGCATTGCATATTTACCTAGGAAAGATAACTGGTGGGGACCAGCGGGAACCACAGGTCCATGCGGCCCTGATACCGAGATGTTTTACTACACAGGAGAGGCGCCTTGCGGCCCTGAGTGTAAACCGGGTTGTTCCTGCGGAAAATGGCTTGAAATCTGGAACGATGTGTTTATGCAGTACAATAAAAACACAACAGGGGAATATGAGCCGCTTGAGCGAAAATGCGTAGATACCGGTATGGGTATTGAAAGAACCGTAACCATCCTCAGCGGTAAGGTAAGCGTTTACGATACAGAGATTTTTTCGCCAATAATAGCGGCAATTGAGACGGCTTGTGGCTTTAAATACGGAAAAGACAGCGAAAAAGACAGGTCAATAAGGATTATTGCCGATCATATTCGCTCATCTGTCTTTATTTTAGGCGATCCCAAGGCCGTAACTCCCTCAAATGTGGGAGCCGGCTATGTATTACGCCGTCTTATCCGCCGCGCCGTCCGGCACGGGCGGAAAATTTCAAGCGAAGGGATAGATTTTTCTAATATTGCGGCCGTTATTGTTGAGCTTTTTGGGGCCGCATACCCCGAACTTGAGAAAAACAAGGCTTTTTTATTGAGCGAATTAATAAAAGAGCAGGCAAAATTCATGGAAACATTACAAAAAGGCGAGCATGAATTTGAAAAACTCCTGCCGAATCTGTTAAAAGACCCCAGAAAAATCATTTCCGGGCGGCTTGCTTTTAAACTTTACGATACTTACGGTTTCCCAATCGAGCTATCGGAAGAACTTGCCGCTGAACACGGAATGACGGTAAATAGGGAAGAATTTGACGAAGCTTTCAAAAAACACCAGGAATTATCCCGTTCCCAAAGCGGACAGACATTCAAAGGCGGTCTTGGCGATCAGGGAGAGATGGCGGTTAAATACCACACAGCGACACACCTTTTGCATCAGGCTCTCAGGATGACTTTAGGACAGCATATCGGGCAAAAAGGCAGCAATATCACAGCGGAGAGGCTCAGGTTTGATTTTTCCCATGACACGCCTATGACGACGGAACAAATTAAAAAAGTAGAGGATATTGTTAACCAACAAATACAAAAAGACCTTACTGTTTTTATGGAAACAATGGGATTGGAAGAAGCAGTATCTTCCGGAGCAATCGCGCTTTTCGGTGAGAAATATGAAGCACAGGTAAAAGTCTATACTATAGGTAATTCCGTATCGGACTTTTTTTCAAAAGAAGTATGCGGCGGTCCGCATGTTGAAAAAACCGGAAATCTTGGAAAATTTAAAATACAGAAGGAACAATCTTCATCGGCAGGCGTAAGGCGGATTCGCGCAATTTTAAGTTAACCTTTCCCATTACTTTTTGTTTATATTATGATATATTACAAATAAAAGGAATTATATGAAAAGAGCAGTAATTTTTATTTTTTTAATCGCGTTAACGGCGGTTTCCGGTTTTTCCCAGTCGGATTTACAAACTATCGCTGTTGTTAATCTGATCAGAACTGAACCAATAACTGTCAAGCAGCTCCGTTCCCAAGTGGAAATAACGGAAAAAGCAACAAAAGCTAAATTAAACCCGGAACAACGTATGCAAGTGCTTGACGTAATGATCAATGAGCGTTTGGTTGTTCAAGCCGCGGAACGCGACAAAATTGTTGTCAGCGACAATGAAGTAAACATGGAAATTCAACAGTTAAGAAACGCGTTAGTGCAGCAAACAGGACGCCAACTGACAGACGCGGAATTTACCCAGTTTATTAAGAATCAAACTAATATGGAACCACAGGCTTACAAGGATTATACTCGAAGGCAGTTAATTGGTAATAAATACCTAATGGCAAAAAAAGGCGATTTGATAAATTCTGTTAAGTCACCTACGGATCAGGAAATTCAAGCTGAATACAATGTTAGCAGAAGCGATCTTTTTCGCCCTGAGATTGTACGCATTTCTTTAATACAAGTTCCATACGGAGCTGACGCGGCGGCCCGCACAAAAGCCAGGGATCTTGCCAATAGTTTAGTAAAGGAAATTGGAGCAAATCCTTCTAAATTTGATGAAATTTCAGTGCGCGGCGGAGCTCCTAATTCAGGCTATCAGACACACAATGGAGTTTATTTACCCAGAACTCAGGATGCAAGAGCGCGTATGGGCGATAAATTCATGGATGCCGCGTTTTCTTTACGACAGGGACAAGTTTCATCGTTAATCGAAGGCAACGATGGATTCTGGATAATTAAAGTAACGGAAAATCATTCGGAAAAGATTCTTGGACTGGATGATGTTGTTGAGCCCGGATCCAATGTTACTGTAAGGGAAGCTATCCGCAGGAAATTGCTTAGTCAGCGGCAGGAGGCAATTGTTTTACAAGCCAGTCAGGAAATTGTTAATGAATTAAGAGCGGGCAGGGATTTTAAGATCCAGAATAATCTTCTTAACTGGTAAATAAATGGCTTCCAGGCGAAAGGGGCGCATTCTCGCATTTCAGGCACTTTACTTCTGGGAATCCAACCGTGTTCCGGTAGAGGAACTGGTCAATTTCGCCTGGCTTGAAGAGCAAAAACGTATTTTACTTGACGAGGAAACCGCTGTTTTTTCAAGAGCTATAATCGCAGGTACAGTTGAAAATATTGATAATATCGACAGAAATATAAAAGATCATCTGGAGAACTGGGACATATCACGGTTAAACCGCGTTGATCTTGCCATTCTCAGAATGTCTGTTTATTCACTTATGTTTCAAAAAGATATACACGCATCCATAATAATTGATGAAGCTATCGGAATCTGCAGGGAATACGGCGCCGATGATTCGTACAGGTTTATTAACGGAGTTCTTGACAGTGTCCGAAAAACCCTTCTTGAATCGGAAAAAACATGCGTCTGCCAAACATAACCGGAATTCCAAACCACAAAGTATTACGCATAACACTTATCTCGGGATTAATTATTTTTATTTTAGGTTCAGGTGCGCTGGCGGTTTTTTATCTTACGGAAAGAAATTCGACCAAAATAACGAGGCAGCAGGATAATTTCAGCAGACGCCTGAGCGAATACGATACGCAGTTTTGGGATAATAGCGCAAACAGGGATTTTGAACGCTTGACCCGTGAACTTGACAAACTTGAAAAAAAGACAATAGGTGTTGAATCGTGGCTTTCCGTCCTGAAACGCAGAAGAGCACTCGCCCGTATACATCAGCCTTCTCTGGAAAACTACAGAAAATCAGTTAATAACGCTGTAGAATTATACCCAATGTCACAGCCTATCGCCGCTATTGCCGCCGAGGCTCTTATCAGGAATACGGCAATTAACAGAGAAGCCGAAGCTAAATTACGTGAATGGATTGTTCTGTTAAATGATCCTTCTTTTACTACATTGCGTCTTGGACTGCATATTTTACTGGGAGACTTTAAGAATCCCGAAAAAGCGATGCAGGTTCCTGTTTTAATTTCAATTTCACCGGACATAACAGAAGACATTTTGCTTGATATGGTAATTTTAAGAATTCTTAACAATGATATTCACGGTGCGGCTTCTGATGTCCAGGCAATACTTCGTTCACCGTCCCCATCCGTCAATTCATTGCGCTTTTCAGCCGAATTTTTTTATGATTTCGGCGATCTTGAACGCAGCGCTGAGATTTTTTCGTTAATTAACGATGAAAAGGCAACAGGCCGCGAAGCTGACGCTCTTTACCTTGCCGGTTTTGAGGGAAGCGCGAGATTAATATGGTCCATGCTTTCTGATTCTCAAAATGAACCGTTAAAAGAACGCAGTCTCTATAACCTTGGCGTAACTGCATATGATATATTTGAAGCGGCTTTGTATTTTGGAAAACTTGTTAATATTGAAATTGCGAATAACGTTCCTGTTTCCGCGGAAAAACAATTCGGCCTTATATATTACAGCCGCCTCCTTGACATTCCGCAGGCAATAAACATACTGGAAAAAATTAAACCTGTAAATTACCCGTATGTTGATCTTGAACTGTGCAAAAGACAGGCTCCCGTACGGGAACTTAGAAAACAATTCGCAGAAGCATGGCTTCTTCTCGACCGGCATTATGACAACGAAGAGTTGTACAAGTGGGTTTCATGGCTGTTTCTTTTTCAGCGTAACTACGACGAACTAAGAATTCTTCTTAACCGCGTTGAAAATTTAAAATTAAACGGGCAATGGACTCCTGCCTACTGGACTTCTACCCATTGGGTAGAAGTTTGCAGATCCATAGAATTAATGTTTGAAGGCGATATTGAAACCGCGGGGAATATACTGCGTTCAATTCCCGCAGAGGAAGCGGATTGGACAGTCCATGCCAATCTTGGCAGGAACATTGAAGCACAACGCTCCCCTTCACGCGCTATTGAACAGTACAACCTTGCCTTATTAAAAACAGAAAACTACAAAACATCCGCTAAAATCCAATTTCGTATCGCAAAATGTTTTTCCGCTCTTGGCCGCGCTGATGAGGCCCTGCGCTCTCTCCAATACGCGACAGAACTGGACCCTGAAAATCTTGCTGTCAGACTTGAGCTTGACAAAATGTTTTAATTAAGTGACCTGCTTGTCAGGTATTACGCAGTACGTATTGACGTTTTTACCTTGTTTTTGTATATTGTTGACAACAATTATATAAATACGGAGGAAAAAATATGAAAGTTAAGCCTTTACTGGACAGAGTCATGGTAAAACTGGAGAAAAACGAGGCGAAAACCGCAGGAGGAATCATTATTCCCGATACCGCCCAGGAAAAAACCCAACAGGGAGTAGTTGTTGAAATCGGGGATGACAAGGAAGTAATAAAGGTTAAACCCGGACAAAAGGTCATGTATGATAAATATGCGGGAACCCAGATTAAAATTGACGGTGAAGAGCATTTGATCCTAAAAATGTCCGATATTATCGCTGTTGTTGAGTAATTTTTAACCTGCAAGAGGTAATAGGAAAAATGCTTTTTAAAGCAAAATATTTGTTATTCTTATTACCTCTTACAGTCATTTTATTTTTCCCGTCATGTTCAAAACTTGGGTGGGGTATCTTACTTTGGTCCACAGATGATCCTCCCATTTTGTCAGGTACCGTGCTTCCCGTATACATCAGATCAAATATCGATCATGTTTGGGTAGTCGGCGTTCCGGATTC
>Ga0268262_10005655_pt1 | contig 12316 bp, 11 predicted proteins | sample TergutNc150P3_FD_190354 | JGI IMG/M metagenome (GOLD analysis project Ga0268262, IMG submission 190354) | Nasutitermes corniger P3 segment gut microbial community from laboratory colony in Florida, USA - Nc150 P3 (SPAdes) (version 2) | ecosystem: Host-associated > Arthropoda: Insects >... | reverse complement strand
CACTTCCAGGGCAGCGGCCCCGCCTGTATTCGCTTTGTCAGCAGTTCTTCGGCGCGGGAAAAATCGCCCGCGTCGAGATTCTTTCCCATGAAAACGCCCCAGCGGGAATTTGCTTTGTCAAACCACGCGCTTATGTCTTTCGGGCTGATAAGCCGTTCTTCTTTTTGTTCAAGAATTTCAAGTTTTACCTTGAAGCCCTGTGATTTAAAAGAAGACGTTACATTAGCCGAATCCCAGCTCCACGCGGTAAGCGGGCCTGATGAAAAAAAGGCATCCTCGCAAGTTTTGAGTTTTTCGGCCAAGGCTTTATCTTCGTCCATAATGAGCTGAGAGATCCTCTGGCCCATAACAGGGGGCGAGCAGAGCAGGACAACGCGGCCTTCGGGGGCAAGCAGGGCCTTTGCGTCTGCGGCGAGGCTGGAAAAATCGGCTTCCGGGCCGGCGGCGGAAAAGCCCCTGCGCCAGGGTTCCCTTATCAGTATAAAATCGAAAATGTTTGAATAAAACCATTCGTCGGCCTGCCGGGGCGAGGGCAAAAGCCCTGTTTCCAGCACGGCGATTTCCGGCTGCTCAATTTCATCCAGCGCCGACGCGTAGCGGAACAAGGTCTCACGGGCGGTTTCATTTGCGACTAACGCCGCGCTGAGGCCTTCGGGGCAGCGGCGCAGGCTTTCCCAGAGCAGCAGGCCGTCGGCGGCAAGCGGGACAAGGATCCGGCTCTGGCGGCCGGGGGAGGCGGCGTTGAAAATCGCGTCGCGGTCCTTAAGCAGCAGGGCGCTTCTGCCTGATTCAAGGCGCTTGAACCAGCCTTCCCTTCCTTTTGCCGCGGCCGACCAGCTTAAGAGTTCCCCGTCGCCTGTTTGATCATCAAGGATAACCGCCGCCTGAAGCTCCCTTTTTCTTAAGACCTCGTCCCTGATCTTTCCCTCATAGCCGACAGGGGAGGGGATATAAAAGGTTCTTCCGCGTAAGGCTGTTGGCAGGTATTGCTGGGCGGCCCAGTGATCGCGGTAAGCGTGGGGGTAAATATAGCCCTCGCCGTGGCCGAAACTTTCCGCGTCCCGGCTTGCGTCGCGCAGATGGTTGGGAACTTCGGCGTCTTCCTTGTCGACTTCTTTCATCGCGTCAAAGAGGGAAAGCGTTGTGTTGGACTTAGGCGTTGTGGCAAGGTACAGGCAGGCGTGGGCAAGGGGGAAATTCCCCTCCGGAAAGCCGATGCGGTCAAAGGCCTCGGCGCAGGAAACAACTACGCCCAGGGCATGGGGATCGGCAAGGCCCACGTCCTCGCTGGCAAGGATTATCATGCGCCTGAAAATAAAGCTTGGGTCTTCGCCCGCGCGGAGCATTTTCGCGAGCCAGTACAGCGCCGCGTCCGGGTCGCTGCCCCGCACGCTTTTGATGAAGGCGCTTATAGTGTCAAAATGGTAGTCGCCGTCGCGGTCGTACAGAACGGCGCGCCTCTGTATGCTTTCCTCGGCCGCTTCCATGGAGATGTAAATCGCCGCGCCTTCAGGGGGGGGCCAGTGCGAATTATCCCCCCATGAACTTGTTTCTACGGCTAATTCAAGAGCGTTTAACAGGCTGCGCGCGTCGCCGCCGGAAACTTCGACAAGATGTTCAAGCGCGCCCGGCTCGAAGCTGATCTTCCATTTGCCGTAACCCCGCTCCACATTCGCAATGGCGTTATGGGCGGTTTTCATAAGTCCTTCCGCGTCCAGGGGTTTTAGCTGGAAAATGCGGCTGCGGCTGACCAGCGCCCGGTTCACTTCAAAAAAAGGGTTTTCAGTAGTCGCCCCGACGAGAATGACCGTGCCGTTTTCCACCCAGGGCAGAAGCGCGTCCTGCTGGGCCTTGTTCCAGCGGTGCACTTCGTCAACAAACAATATGGTTCTCCGCTGGTACAGCCTGAATCTTTCATCGGCGCGGTCTATGGCCTCGCGTATGTTTTTTACGCCTGACAGCACCGCGTTAAGGCTTTCAAAAGCCGCTCTTGTGGTGTTGGCTATTACCCTGGCAAGGCTTGTTTTTCCGGTGCCGGGAGGGCCGTAGAATATCAGCGAGGAAAGCCGGTCGGCCTGTATTGCCCTTCGAAGAAGCCTTCCCGGGCCTACAATGTGATCCTGGCCAATGATGTCCTCAAGGACGCGGGGGCGCATTCGATCCGCAAGGGGGCTTTTGTTTTCGCCTTTTCCGGACGCTGCTCCCGGGGAGAAAAGATCATCCAATTTAATTCTCGGCGTTCCATTGCGGTCCGCCTTCTCTGATTCTGTAAGACCAAAGCCCGGCAGTTTGGGTAGAAGCGAAGAAAGTCCTGTTGCTGTCAACCGACTCAGGGGCCTGGAAAAAATGGTTAACAGGGTGCTTCCCGATAGTTGCCGTATAGCGGTCGGTATTCCCGTCTACGGTTATGTCAGGATTTATACCGCGGCTGCTGGAAAGAACAAGCCATCCATCATCAAAAGTTAATACCGTATCCAATTCTATTTCTACATACCCATGTGAATATGACGAAGATGAAGACGTAGAGAACAAGCTGCCCTGTATGCCGGCAATAAGCATTTTTATTCCATCATTATCATCATTGGGCGTGACTTGCTGCCATTCAGCAAGGGCGCCGGTGGCGAATTTACCGCTTGATACAGTTCCGTTGGGATTTCTTAATTCTCTAAATCCGGATTCCCGCACCTCGAAAAACGTCCCGTTGTCCCGTTCAATAACTATAATTGGCCCGTTATTTTCTTCATCTTTATAGAGTTGGGTCATGCCCATTAACAGCCGGTTTTCCGACCCGCCAAGTTGGGTTGCAGGTGTATTTACCGATAGATCGGTTTCGCTGATCATATAAACGCCTCTGCCCTTGGTGCTTAGGAAATAGACAAGATCTTTTTCCCTGCGGCTGGCGGCGCCTGACAGTATTTCTGTATCGCCGACTATTAGCCGCAAAGCGGGGTCGGGTGAGGTATCGTCTAAACACAGAATCCCATAATTTATGCCGCTGTTATTCCTGGCTCCGGCAAACAAATACGGTCTGGCTTCCGAGTTTACAGCGTAAATTGATTGTACCAATGTGTACTGACTTTCAGGGTTTTTTATTTCCGCCCATCCTCCTGTACGCCCTTTGCGTTGCAGAACGGTAGTTACCCCTGTGCCAATAATGCATAAAGCGTATAAATGCTCGTCAGTAGCCGCGAGTCCTATTACTTTACCGCCCGGCTGCATGCCGTCATCCCATCCGGAAGCGCTGTTGTACGAGAACAACCTGCCTGACGCGACATACATTCTGTTATCAAATACCACCATATTGGTTGGGCCGCCCGGGATACGCGGTTTTACCGGTTTTGTTTCTGTGGAAATGGTGAAAAAAATCGGGTCTTGGCTGCATGAGAAAGCAAGAGCCAGTACAAAAAAAATGATGGTTTTGCAAAAAATATTTTTTTTCATTATACTCATTATTTTTATCTTCCTTCAGAGTTATTATCCTAAAAATGATAACGCGCGCTAAGTATGACGCCGATAAAATTACCTTCTATGTCTTTTTCCGGAATCCTTTTTCCGTCTTTCATGGGCCACTGTGGATACCAGCTCCAGTCCACTATTATTCCGGCTGACCATTTAGGGTGAAAGCGGTAATAGGCGGATAACGCGGCTTTAAGATACATCCCGAAATACCCCAGGTCAAGGTAACGCTGGGGCGCTATGCCTATAGTAGCATAAAGCGGGAATTCAAAACGCCAGAAAACAAACTGCCATCCGGCGCGGAACCCGATTGGTATAATAAAAAGCGCGCTTTCACCCAGGGTATAAGCGGTGGCGAACCCTACCTCTCCGCCAAGAAAAAGGTGCGGCCCCAAAAAGTAGCTGTACGCGAAAGACAAGAGACCGCCTACCGGGGGGTTAATGTTATGGGTGATTTCCTTCCCATTATTAAGAAAAATTGTCGGAAAAATCGTACCCAGAGAAATGGTAATTGTCTGGTCCCCTTTTGTGTACAAATCGGGAATAAATGCGAAAAAATCAGATTCCGGGTCGTCATCAGAGTCATTGTCGCCAGGGATGGTTTCTTTGTAAGGGGAATCCTCCTGAGCGTAAAGAATCATACCCCGGCTGGCAAAGCAACACAAGGCAAGCATTAATATTAAAGCCGGGATTTTTTGCATAGATACTCCTCTATATACACATTATTTTAACAACAAACAACATCAAAGAGTTACCGGAAATCCTGTCCGGAACCGATTTTTTTTCATTTTTTGCCCTTTTCCAGAGCAATATAATCCAACAAAATAGGGTATTGGGTCAATAAGGCCCCATACAGTTCCAATTCATCAAAACGGAACATCGCGTCCATACGGTTTTTTGCTTTTTCCCGCATATCGCCCGACATATAGTCCTTTTGCGCGGTCATGTAATTATCAAATAAAGCCTTTACCTGCCTGTAAAGTTTAAAATCGGGGAATTGTGCGGATTTTACCTTTAACGAAAGGTTATTCAGGAAGGGGAGTTGTTTCATTATTTCCCTTTCAAACCAGGGGTTTTCGCCGTCTTTTAACAGCGTTTCAACCTCCCCTGAAAGATCTTCCTGTCCTATATACCGCAGGATTATCCCCTCGATTTGCCCGGCAATATCTCTTTCGTAGCGGGTTAAATCCTCCTGCGAGCTGACCGTATTCGCGGTAAATAAAGGTATGATGGCATCAGGGCTTATGCTGAATGTTACGGCGGCGTTAATTCTCCAGGAAAAATCATCTTTGATTCCGGCGAATGTGGAATATATTCTGCCGGAAGGCAGGGCGCTTTCCGCGGTGAATACATGGTTAAGGGGATTAAGCCTTAAAACGGTTGTTTCTGTATTTGTAGGGATTAATTTGTACCAGATCCACAGGAATTCTCCCGGCTGCACAAGATGAGGATATAGACCGTGGGTTTTTGAACGGATTACCCCATAACCGTCAGGGGGGATCCCAAGCTGAGCCCAGCCGAAAAACAACGCCAGTCCGGCGATTATAAGGAGAACCAGAATGGTGGTAAAGAACTTTTTCATACTTATAAAGCATGATAACCTAAAAACGTATAGTAAGGCAAGACCATTATATGATATACTGCCGGTGACTGGTTTTTATGGATGAAGAAAATTATAACGATAACAAGCCTCCCGAAACAAAAGAAAACTGGAAAGAGGCGGTGGAGCGCCGCTGGATTATATCCGGTTATGTAAAAAACGGCGTTCTTGTTACCCTGGGCCTTTCGCTTGCCATTCTTGCCCTGTATATGGCCGGCTGTATGCCCGATACCGGCTTCTCGGACAATACCCTTTTTCTCCTTCTGCGCCTGCTTAGGTATTCATCGCTGCTTCTGAGCGCTTTCTCGCTTTTCGCGATGGCGTACAAAGTAAAGGGGCTGTTCAACCGTCCCGGCATAAAGAGCGTTTTAAGCCTGCTTTTTTATTTTTTTATAGGCGTGCTCGGCGCGGGGTTTGCGATGCTGTATTCTTTCATTGTCGCGGCGTCGGAAGGAAATGTATGAAAAAATGGATAATTGTTATTTCGTTGTTTGTGTTATTTGCCTGTAACTCGACAAAAGAAGCCCCTGTTGCCGATACCGCCGTAAATATTAACGATTTACTGGAATCCGAGACGCCCGAAACCGTCAAAAAATCCACCCCATTTACGCGGGGCGTAAATTTTTCCGAATGGTTCGAGCAGCAAAGCGCGGAAAGAATTGTTTTTACAAAATACTCGGAACAGGATTTTGCCGACGTGAAGAGCCTCGGCGTTGATATAATCCGTCTTCCGATACGGATGCACAGCATGACAGGTCCTGGTCCCGAATATGCGGTTAATCCCATGCTGCTGCGTTTTCTTGACAAAGCGGTAGACTGGGCTGAAAAATATGAAATATATATCATTATTGATAATCACTCTTTTGATCCCGCTAAAAATACCGCGGACGATATTGACAAGGTCTTGCTGCCTGTGTGGGCTCAAATGGCGCGGCATTTCAGCAAGCGCGGTGATTTTGTGCTTTACGAAGTTCTGAACGAACCGCACGGTATAAGCGACGCGCGCTGGGGTGAAATTCAGGGTATGGTAATTGATACAATCCGCAGGTACGATAAAAAACACGCGATAATAGTCGGCGGCACAGAATTTAATTCAATCGCAAAACTTCCGGCCATCCCTAAATATGATGATGCAAACCTGATATATACGTTCCATTTTTATGATCCTTTTATGTTTACCCATCAGGGCGCCGGCTGGTCGCCGCCCATGGAATATCTTGGAGGGGTTCCGTTTCCCTATAGTGCTCCCAGAATGCCAAAGCTTCACAGTAATTTAAGGGGCACATGGATAGAAAGAAATATACGCAATGATTATAAAAGGGAATCCGATCCCGCGTTTATGCGAAAAACGCTTGATAAGGCAACGGCTTTTTCCAATGAGCGCGGCGTTCCTGTTTTTTGCGGGGAATTCGGCGTTTATGATCTTGTAAGCCCTGACGCTGATCGCGTTCTATGGTACCGGGTTGTTACCGATATGCTGTCCAAACGCGGTATTCCACGGACAAGCTGGGATTATTTCGGCAGTTTCGGCGTATTTAATAAAAGCGGCGGCAAGGATTTTTACAGGGACTTGAATGTTGATATTGTACGCGCGATGGGTTTTACGCCGCCCGCTCAGATGCCGCGCAATACGGCGCCGCTTGAAAAAGGTTTTGTCATTTATGATGATTTTCCGGCGCGTGAATATCCTCTTGGCTGCTGGGGCGAGGATATAGTGTTTAACTTATACGAAACCGGCGCGTATCAAGGTGAATTCTGCATCAAATGGGGGAATGTAGAGCAGTACAACTCTTTTTGGGTCTCACTGTCCAGAAGTAAAAATTTTTCCAAACTCGCGGCTTCCGGTTTTGCCGTTGAATTCTACGCCAGGACAAATACGGCTTTGAGTTTTGACCTGCGTTTTATAAACCCGGATACCCGGGATACCATCCCCTGGCGCATAAGGTATACTATTGATGAAAAGACGCTTCCCCCTGACGGAAAGTGGCATAAGATCCGCGTGCCTCTGGAAGAAATGACAGAACACGGCGCGTGGTTAAGCTTACAGCAGAAGTGGATCCCGCCGCAGGGAAAGTTTAGCTGGGATAACGTATATCAGCTTGAATTTGTAAGCGAACACCAAAGCCTTAAAAATAAATTTGTCTGGTTTGATGAAATAAAGATTACAGACGGTAAATAGTATAACAATTTACAAAGGGCGGGGTACAGGGTTTGAACCCCGTACCCCCGAACCTTCATGTTACAATTTCGCCGGAATTACCTTGCCGTTATATTTCTCCAGAATGAACTTGCGCGTTTCTTCCGATTGCAGGGCCTTTACCAGCTTATCCACGGCCGCCCGTTTGTCCGCGGCTAAATCACTGCGAACCGCGATAATGTTGGCATACGGTGAATCTTCCCCTTCCCTGAAAAGGACGGTAGAAGTGATGCCCGCTTCCAGCGCTTTGTTGACATTGGTAATAAACACGTCAAAATCCGTTCTGGTGGGGATGATCATACCGGCGTCCAGTTCGATTAGCTTAATCGGCTTAAGGTATTCCTTTACGTTGGACACGGACGCTTTCAGGTTCCGGTTTGCCGCGTCATCCAGCTTGATAAACCCGGCAATTTCCAGAATTCGCAGGGCGCGGAATTCGTTGGTCGCGTTGTTTGGAATGGCGACGGAAGCGTTAGGCGGTACATCGCTAACCGTTTTGTACTTGTCCGAATAGGCGCTGATAGGCTCCACATGGATGTCCCCCGCGTTAATCAGGTGTCCGCCGTTAATTTCGTCCCACTCGCTAAGATACGGGAAGTGCTGGAAAAAATTGAAATCAATTTCTCCCGCCTCGGTGCGCTCATTGGTGGTTTCGTCAGCCGCCGTGGAAACCAGATTGACGCTGACGCCGTCGAGTTGGTCTTTGACATGGTTTACCAGCTCGCTGTGCGGGACAAGATCGACAATGCCCTTGATTTCAACGCCATTGGCTGTTCTATTCGAAGAGGTCCCGGACGAGGCTTCTTTTTTTGAGCAGGCTGTAATGACCAGAGCGGCTAAAACGGTGATGAGAACCAGTGTAATCATCTTTTTCATGGTTTATTCCTCCTAAACCTTAAAATATAGTAAACATATATGTTTACTATGAATTAGAATAACGGTTTTTCCGCAGTTTGTCAATAGCAATTCTGAAAAATCAACTAAATTAAATGTCTTTTTTTCAGAATGAGTTTTGACGCAAAATCGCCTGAAAATTGTATGATCTGTACTATTATAATCAGCACATAAACGCAGGCAAACAGCATTTCATGCTGGAATCTCTGAAACCCGAAACGCACGGCAATATCGCCTATGCCTCCCGCGCCGAAGTTACCGGCAAGGGCGGTCATGGATATTATGGCGATAACGGCCACTGTAAAACCGCGAATCAGCGAGGGCAGGGTTTCAGGCAGCAGAACCCATATGACGGTTTGCAGGTTATTGCTGCCCATGGACTTTGCCGCCTCGATTTTGCCTTTCTCTATTTCCAACAGGCTGCTCTGCACAATGCGGGCGTACATTGGTATACAGGAAGCGGACAGGGCGATAATACATGAATTAATGCCGTAGGATTTACCGAACACCAGCCGCGCCACAGGTATCATCAGAATTATCATGATCATCTGCGGCAGGGAGCGCAGACAGTTGATAATCCAGCCCATGCCTGTGTTAAAGGGCCGCACCGGGCACAGCCCGTCTTTGGTGGTGACAGTCATAACAATGCCCAAAAGCAGCCCGAACACCAGGGTAATAATGGACGCGATAAGGGTCATGTACAGGGTGTCCAGGGTCGCCGGTAAAATCACTTTCCAAACATGAGGAGAAAATGACGCCAAAAACACAACCCAAAACGGGGTATTCAACAAACTCATATACCGTCTCCTTCCAGAAGGCCGTTATCCTGCAATTCAAAATAGACTTTAAGAAATATCTTGCCGGTTACGCTGTTGGGGTTGGCGAAAATATCCTTGGTTCTGCCGCTTTCGCTGATTACGCCGTCTTCCAGCACGGCCATATTTCTGGTAGTGTATTTAATGACATCTAACTCATGGGTGATCAGTATAATGGTCAGTCCAAGATTGCGGTTGATGTTTTTAAGCAGTTCCAAAATGCTTAAGGTTGTCTGCGGATCAAGGGCGCTTGTGGCCTCGTCGGAAAGCAGGATGTCAGGGTTATTGGCAAGCGCCCTGGCAATGCCCACGCGCTGTTTCTGCCCGCCGGAAAGCCCCGCAGGGTAAGCGTCCAGCTTGTCCTGCAGGCCGACAACTTCCGCTATTTCACGCACGCGTTTTGAGCGTTCCGCTTTTTTTATGCCCCGGATTGCCAGCGGATACGCGATATTTTTGTAAACTGTTTTAGACTCAAAAAGGTTGAAGTTCTGAAAGATCATGCCTATGCGCTGGCGCTGTTCCAGAAGGCGGTGTTTGGGAAGCGTCAGCATATCGACGCCGCCTATGTTAATGCGGCCCGTGTCCGGCGTTTCGATCCTGTTGATACAGCGCGCCAGAGTGGATTTTCCCGCGCCGGACAGCCCGATGATTCCGAATACGTCCCCTCTTGAAACGGACAGGGAGATTCCCTTTAATACCTCAAGGCGTTCGCCTCTGACCATGAAGGATTTAGTCAGGTTTTGAATATCAATATAGTTATCGCTCATGACGCTTAGCCTCCCTTATAAAATCTTTTCCAGATAGCCTACGTCCAGCCAGCGGCCGAACTTATACCCGACTTCATGAAAAAGCCCGATTTCACGAAACCCCATTTTTTCGTGGAACAGTTTGCTGGGTTCGTTGGGGTAGCCGAGTATCGCTATCACGGCGTGAAAACCTCCGCGCGTTAAATCTTCCAGCACAGATTGATACAGCTCGGTCCCGATTCCGCCGCGTCCAAGGCCCTGTTTTACATACACGGTGGTTTCGGCGGTAAAGCGGTAAGCCTCCCGCTGGTGATAGGGGTGGGCGTAGGCGTAACCGGCAATAGCGCCGTCAAGTTCGGCCACCTTGTACGGAAAACCCAGTTTAAAACGGTACTGCTCAATCCTCCCGCGGAATTCAGCCAATGACGGCGTTTCTATTTCAAAAGTTACCCATGTGGTTTCCACATAGGGCGCGTAGATGTCGAGTAACGCCTGCGCGTCATCCAGCCGTACGTCACGAAGGGTCAAGGGCATATTTTACGCTCTCCATCTTTCTGTTCCTTCCCGGTTAAATGCGGTAATCGTTTTTGATCGCGTCCATCAATCCGTATTCCATCAGTATTTCCTCCAGCCGTTCCTGCGTCATGGGCTTGGGAATGGTAAACAGGGTATTCTCTTCAATGGCTTTAGCCAGATTGCGGTATTCCTGGGCCTGCCTGTCTTCCGGGGCGTATTCGATAACCGTCTTCCGGTTTATTTCCGCCCGCTGGACCACATTATTACGGGGGACAAAATAAACAAGCTGAGTGCCAAGCTCTTTTGAGAACGCCTCAAGCAGCTCGTTCTCCCTGTCCACATTGCGGCTGTTGCAGATAATGCCGCCCAGCCGGACGCCGCCCTTTTGGGCGAATTTTGCAATGCCCTTGGCTATGTTGTTGGCGGCGTACAGGGCCATCATCTCACCGCTTGCCACAATGTAAATTTCTTTTGCCTTGCCCTCGCGTATTGGCATGGCGAATCCGCCGCATACCACGTCGCCCAGAACGTCATAGAACACAAAATCCAGTTCTTCGGTATACGCGCCAAGCTGTTCCAAAAGGCCGATAGCTGTAATAATGCCCCGTCCGGCGCAGCCCACGCCCGGTTCCGGCCCCCCCGATTCCACGCATTTGATTCCGCCGTAACCTTCCCGCATGATGGTGGAAAGCTGCACCTCATTGCCGGCGGCGCGGATAGTGTCCAGTACAGTCCGCTGGGCGAGGGTTCCAAGCAAAAGCCTGGTGGAATCGGCTTTGGGGTCGCAGCCCACAACCATTATTTTTTTACCGTTTGCGGCAAGACCTGCGGTAAGATTCTGCGTGGTGGTGGACTTGCCGATCCCGCCCTTGCCGTAAATGGCGACTTGCCTGATTTTTTGTTCCATTGCATAAAACTCCTTTGGCTGTCCGCATGGACAGACACTAATTAACCGCGCCGGAAGGCGTTACCTTTCCAAAAAATTTCCTTCCGCAAGTTTTGCCAAAATATCCTCTATTTTGCCGCTTGCCTCAAACACCCGCTTGCCCCTGGAAATCATAAACGCCGCCGCGCTTTGCCCGATTTTGCTGATAAATACCGCGTCGCAGTCGCCCAGAATTTGCAAAAGATGATCAAATCCGCCCTCGCAATTCCCCATACATTTCGCCTGCGCTGCGCGGGTTTCAACATGTTCATGCTTTCCGTTGTCAGCGAGATCGTAAACCTGAAAATACCGCGCCGATCCGAAATGCTGGTCTATGTATTCCCCTGTGCTTGCAAACGCGATCCTGTAACCCATTTTATTTTTCCGTTAACGGTAAGTCGCCAGCACGTTGTGGTAAATATCTTCGATCACCCGCAAACCGCCGGAAAAACCCGCGTAGTTGGTGGTCAATACCAGACGGTAGGGAGTAGGCGCCGCCGCCGAAAGGAAATCATAATCTTTCTCCCTGGCCAGCTCTTTGTCCCAGCCGCTTCCGATAATCAAACCCCGCCCGCTGTGTGTAACACCGCGTATCTGTTCCTGCGCCAGCCCCGCGTCCGGTTCAAAAATTACGGGAATTTTTCGCTTTTCGGAAGTAGAAGCGATGTCAGCTGTAATTTGTTCCTTGAATTTATCCGGCGTGTTATCTGTTATAAATTGTTCTTTTGGCACTATGCCTACTTCGTGCAGAAGGAATTTTGAAAGAGAGGCCACATAACCCGCGTCGTGCAGTATATGCATGTGGTTGGGCAGGCCGTAACGGAACTCCAGCAGAAAGGTCGCCAGATTGTCTATTTCCTCATAATAGGCGTCAATCTCCCTCTTGATAAACGCTTCGGCTTTAGGGCGATCTATTTTCGCACCCTGCTCCAGGGCGAAATCCAGTACCTGGCGCAAAAACTGTTCACTCTGATTCGCGCCTATAGGAATATGGTGAAACCATGTATAAGGCTGGCCGTATTTGCTTTCCAGGTGATCGGCAATCGGTTTTCCGTACCAGGGGGAAACGAGAATATTGAAATTCGCCCGGGGTATGCTTTGCCATTCTTGTACGCCGCCGGATAAAGGCCCGAACAGGATGTTGACCTTAAGACCCAGCCTTTCAAG
>Ga0268262_10005654_pt1 | contig 12317 bp, 9 predicted proteins | sample TergutNc150P3_FD_190354 | JGI IMG/M metagenome (GOLD analysis project Ga0268262, IMG submission 190354) | Nasutitermes corniger P3 segment gut microbial community from laboratory colony in Florida, USA - Nc150 P3 (SPAdes) (version 2) | ecosystem: Host-associated > Arthropoda: Insects > Digestive... | reverse complement strand
ATATCCCCGAGGTAAATGGAATATAGAAAATTTACTACCTTATTTTTGGAGAAACAAAATGAAGATTTTTTTGACGGGTGGCACGGGTTTTATTGGGCATTTTGTTGCTAAGGAATTTTTGGAGCAAGGGCATAGCCTTAGAATTTTGGCGAGGAATCCCGGTAAAATTCCGAGTTTGGCAAAACAGAAAAATGTTGAGATGCTCGGTGCGGGTTTGCTGGATTCAGAAGCTATAAAAAAAGGGTTGGAAGGCTGCGAGGCTTGCGTTCACATTGCGCTTGGCTGGGGAGATACTCCTCTCTCTATGCTCGCAAACGACACCGCCGCTACCGTTCAGCTCTTGGAATTTGCCGCGCAAAGCGGTTGCAAAAAATTCATATACACATCCAGCACGGCGGCTTTTGGCAAAATTCGCAATAACGCAAACGAAGATATGGTATGTATGCCACAAGATTTATATGGCTCAACAAAACTCGCTGGCGAGGCTTATGTTCTTGGATTTTCAAAAGGCTATGGGGAAAATTTTCCGAGCGTTGAGATGAAACGGAATGTAATTCGCCCAGGCTATACTTTTGGGCATTTGGCTTTCCCGGATGGCATAACCCAACCCGACCGCAGGTTTTTCAACATAGCTAAAGCGGTGAAAGAAAACCTGACTGTGCGTTTAACAAAACACGATGGTACGCAGTTTATACAGGCATCTCAACTGGCAAAGCTCTACGCCGCTGTTTTGAAAAGCGACCTGAACGAGGAGGTATTCTTTGGGCTTGGCACGGAATGGCTCAGCTGGAAGAGCATAGCGGAACGCGCCATAGCGATGTGTCCGGGGACAAAAGCCGTTATTGAAGAAGAAGACAAGGGTTGGGGCAAGGAACCTTGTTTGTTTTCTTTGGAAAAAATTGAAAAATATTTCGGCTTGAAATTCAACGGCAATGATTTTATAGATGAGCATATAAGGTGGAATTTACAGCAATAATTTTCTACATTCCTTAGATTATGTTTCCTGCGTTGCACACGTTTCATATCCCTGTTATGGGAACTTGCTATACGGCAGATACCCCTGCAAGGGTAGCTCCGTTTGGGATATCCTCTGTTGTGTCTCTGGTGGACGATTTGCTTTTGGAGAGATTTCGCAAAATTTATGCGGAAGAGTACAAGCTGCAATATGAGCCTATTCCGCAACGGGAATTGGACGGCAGGGCAAAGAGGATAACCGCATATCTGAACACTTTGGCAGAGGTTGTGAAAATTCGCTTTGAAGCGATAAAAAAACAGCCTTTCTTTTCTAAAAACGACAAAGCTAAGTATTTTGAAATGCTCCCCACCGGCCACCCTCTGAGGATTCTCTACTTAAAGCTGATGGGCATGAAGGATTCCCCAGAAAGCGAAAGAGAAGATATAGAAACCACTTTAAATCACGGCATGGTAGAAGGCTCCATAGATGTAAACATAATGGTTAAGCTGGACCGCCTGCCTCCAAATCCAAACGGCAAAGAGCCTTTGGACTTAGAATGGACAGACGCCAAAACCGCTTTGAAAGGCTATGCAAAATCTTCTCTGAAAAATTCCGCCATAGTTTTTAGCGCAGGCATAAATCAGAGCCTTTACAACTATATGGCGCAGTTCAAGGAATTTTACAGAAACGCCGCAGGAGAGATAGGCAAAAGGATTATAATAAAGGCTTCGGACTTTCGCTCCGCTTTGATTCAAGGAAAATTTTTAGCTCGCAAAGGTTTGGAAGTGAGCGAGTACAGGATAGAGTCTGGGCTTAACTGCGGGGGCCACGCTTTCCCAAGCCAGGGGCAGTTGCTCCCAACCATATTAAAAGAAATTCATTCCCAGCGCGGGCTTTTGCATCAGTTCAGAGAGACGGTTGTGAATTTTTACAAATCCAAAGGCTGGAATACAGATGCTGCAAGGGAGGCACCACCTCCAAAAGTAACTGTGCAAGGCGGCATTGGCAACTATGCGGAAGATTTGAGAATGCGGGAATATTATGGCATAGACGGCACAGGCTGGGGCAGCCCATTTTTGCTTGTGCCAGAAGTTTCTCCAATTGATGAGGAAACAAGAGAACAACTCGTTAAAGCCACGCCAGAGGATTTGTATATGAGCGATGCCTCTCCGCTGGACATTATTTTCAACAATTTGCGAGGCTCAGGCTCTGAGATATGGCATAAAAAACAAGCGGAAAAGGGAAACCCCGGCAGCCCGTGCAGAAAGGGCTTTTTGCAGAACAACACGGAATTTAGCGAAACCCCTGTTTGCAAAGCGAGCCGCTTTTATCAAGAACGTAAATTAAAGCAAATAGAAGAGAGCAGCGCAAGCGAAGAGCAAAAAGAGGCTATGCGAAAAAGCGTTCACGCAAAGCAGTGCATTTGCGACCACCTTGGAAACAGCGGTTTGATTTTTTTAGGTGCAGAGACAGCAGAAAAAGCTCCGCAGGCAATTTGCCCTGGCCCAAACTTGGCTTGGTTTAATCGCCGCTATGAATTGCAAGAGATGATAGACCACATCTACGGGCGCAGAGCGGATTTAACCCCGGCAGAGCGCCCCCACATGTTCGCTAAGGAAGTTGAGATGTATGGCGATTGGTTTGCCTTGCAGGTGGAACGGTGGAACGGCGATAAAGAACACGCTGCGTGGCTTAAAGTTGCGGCCAAAAACTTTGACGAAGGTATGGATTATTGCTTGGAGGTCGCACAAACAACGCCTTTTCCCGGTGAAAATCTGGCGAGCATTCCGTCAATAGTTGAAACGGAAAGAAAAAGGCTAATGGGAAACCTAAGCGCTTTGGAAAAAAAATGCGAATATTCCTAACCGCTATATTTGCGGTTTCTATTGCTTTTTCGCAAGATACACTTAAAATTTCAAAAATTCATATTCGCTCTAAGGATGTTTTTGAAGATGCTGTAGTCAATACGCCAGTAGAAGAGGGTTTATACAGATTTGGAAATTGGTTTCATATAAACACGAAAGAATCCGTTATAAGAGGAAGGCTTCCTTTTGATGAGGGGAGTGCAGTATCGTTAAGGGAAATTCAAGAGGCAGAGAAAAATTTACGCGCTCTGCCTTATATTTCAGATGCTAGAATTGAAGCTATGTCAGACTCGCTTGGAAACATAGACTTGTATGTGGAAACCAGCGATAACTGGACTTTTGCGCCAGCCATTTCCATAGGGAAACCAGGCGAGAAATGGCTTTGGTCCATAGGGCTTTTGGAAAATAATTTGCTAGGGCTTGGGTATAAGGTTGGTTTTTTTTATGAACGTCAGGAAGATAGAAATCAAAAATATTTGCTTTACAAAAGTGAGGATTTTCTTATCCCATACCACACCTTTGGTTTTTTATTGAGCGAAAACACAGATGGATTTTCCAGAAGCCTGGAACTGGGTTACCCATTTATTAGCCGTTCAAAAAATCAGTGGTCATATAATGCGGCATTGCTTTGGTCAAAAAGAGATGAAAAATACTATGAAAGCAAAAATCCAATACCCATTGCGATGTTGGAAGGTTTAAAAGAAGATTCTTTGTCTCTGTGGTTTTCGCGTTCCTTTGGCGGCCCATCGTTTAAAACATATTTGGGAACGGGATATGATTTTCATAGAATTAATTCCGGCTCAGATGATTGGCAAAAAGATTCTCGGTTAGGTTTTAGCGTAGCGGCAAGCCGCCTCCGCCTGGATAAAAGATATAATCTACATCGTGTGAAATGGGCGGAAGATGTAGAATACGGTTATTATATCAAGGGCGTAGTTGGGAAAAATTTCAAAGAACTAAAAGCAGTGGACGACGATTGGTTTTTTGAACATAAAATAAATTTGTCGCTTGGAACAAGAGAGCATTATTTTTTGGCAAGCGAGCGAAGTCTTTTTTATTATAACGGCGATTCCATCAGAGATATGCACAGCGTAATGTTTAGCGAATATATATTCAAGCCGATTTTGGAATACTCTTCGGTTTTGAGTGCAGAAATAACTTCTTGGCAAAAGAGCAGCCATAAACGTCAGTTGTATTTGGATGGCGACAATATTTTTCCCGGATTCCCTGCGCATTATTTAGTTGGCGAAAATACTTTTGCCTTTAAGGTAGAGCAAAGATATTTCCCGAAAGTTGAAATTTTAACTCAAATTCCGTCTTTTGCAATATTTTTAGCAGCAGGGCAGGCAACTGAGAACTTGCACGATTTTGAACCACACGATTTGCTTTATATGGCTGGAATAGGTTTAAGGGTTTCTAACTCAAAAACAGTGCAAGGTGTGGTTAATCACGTAAATTTGTCTTGGCCTCTGAATGGCAAGCTCAACAAAGGCTTTGTGCCCAGATTTTCTTTTGTTGGGAAATTAACGTTATAAAATTTTCCCAAAGCGTCTTTGCCTTGCGTTGTAAAATTCAACGGCTTTTGCAAAATCTTCTTTTGTGAAATCGGGCCACAGCACATCGCTTACAAAGAGTTCGCTGTATGCTGCTTGCCATAGCAGATAGTTGGAAAGCCTATACTCTCCGCCAGTGCGTATAACTAGGTCTGGATCCGGTGCATCTCGCAGATACAAATGCTTTGCAAATTCCGCTTCGTCCAGAGTTTCTGTGTTAAGCTCGCCTTTTTTTGCAAGTTCCGCAATTTCCTTTGCCGCATTTACAATTTCCATCCTTCCGCCATAAGATATTGCCAAATTCAACTGCATTCCTGAATTTTGTGCTGTTTTATCTATAGCTTCTTGGAGTTTTTTGCGAGGCTTTTCTGGGAGTTTGCTCAAATTGCCTATCACGCGCAGCTTTACATTTTTTTCCATCAGATGAGGTAGCTCCTGTGCCACCATTTCAACTAAAAGGCTCATCAAGTACTCAACTTCAATCCGTGGGCGTTGCCAATTTTCAGAGCTAAAAACAAAAAGGGTTAAATGTTCTAAACCCCAATCTACGCCGGCTTCAACGGTGGACACCGTGGCTTTTGTCCCTTGCCTGTGGCCTAAAAATCTCTCCATTCCTCTGGATTTTGCCCAGCGTCCATTACCATCCATTATCACGGCTATATGCTTTAATTTCTTTTGCACCAAAGTTTAATTTAGTAATTTATTCCTCTATGAGAATTACAGAGAGCTTAAGGCAGTATAAATCCAGAAGCCTTGCCCAAGCAATGGTTTATTTGGTTTTTTTATTGCTTTTTATTTCAACTGGCGTGTTTGCGTTTTTCAATTTTATAAAGTTAAAGGAAGAAATAACGGAATTGAATATAAAACAGGTGCGTAATCTAGTTATGGCGTATTCAGAAACCTTAGACGGCGACAGTATAGAAGTGGACTTGCAAAGAAAGGAGAAAAATGTCTATTATAATAAATGGGATAGTGTAATAGATAGTTTGCTTAAAAAGACTAAAGTAAAATATTTTTACGTTATGAACTCATCTTATGACGATTCCATAGAAGTCTACATAAGTGCAAGAGACCACGCGGGGAAAAGCAGATTTTTGGAAAAAATGAGCATTAACGATTTTGATGTTGATATTATAAAAAAACTTAAAGGCAAAGCAGAGACAAATATCTCTAAGATAGATTACTATCCTGACCATGGGGGGTGGCTTATATATTCCTACGAAGCTATAAAAAATTCAAAAGGCGAAGTTGTTGCTTTTGCCGGTGTGGACAAGGAAATGTTCGATGTTTATAGCGATATGAAAAAAATCGGAGCCAATCTTTTGATTGCGAGTGTTTTGTTCCTTGCGATAGTATCTTTGCTTATAATATATTTAATCAAGAAAATTTTCATTTCGCCTATATCAAAGATAATTGTGGCGGCGGATAATTTTAACCTATTAAATGTTTCCTTCAAAAATTTAGACTTTACCTACATTAAGGAATACGATGCCCTTATAAAGAGCTTTAGAAAAATGGAGCACAAAATAAATTATGCAATTAAGAAGAGTTTTACAGATGATTTGACAAAACTCAATAACCGTTATTTCTTTACGCTTTCGTTAGAAAATATTTTAAAGCCGGTGCAACAGGAAAAGAAAATTGCTTTTTTAATAATAGATTTAGATTTTTTTAAACAGATAAATGATACCTATGGGCACGAAAAGGGCGATTTTGTTCTTAAAAACACGGGAATCATTTTGAAACAGGTGTTTGGGGATTTGCCAGGCGTTATAGTTCGCCTTGGCGGCGATGAGTTTGCGGTTTGCTTGGATGGTATTACAGACAGGCAAATTGTTGAAGATAAATGCAAAACCCTTAAAGAAGAGCTTTCGCAGATAACTTATGCCCAGGATAAAACTGGCGTTAGCGCAAGCGTTGGGGTTATCGTAACTAAATTTAGCGAAGTTGCGCCTATTTATACGGAAATATTTTCCGCTGCCGATACCAATCTTTACAAGGTTAAGGCAAAGGGAAAGAACGGTTACTTAATCTCAGAGATTTAATTGTACAACGGTCTCTTTTTGCAAAGCGCCAAAATGCTTTCCCTTATGCTTTCCAGTTTTTTGTTGTCGCTGTGGTTTTCAATAGCTTGCGTAATAGCGTTGGCTACAGTGCGGGAGTCCGCTGCGTCAAAACCTCTGGTTGTGATTGCCGGAGTTCCCAGCCGAATGCCAGATGGGTCCATCGGTTTGCGCGGGTCAAAGGGAATTGTGGAACGGCTCGTGGAAATGCCTACCAAATCCAAGACACGCTCGGCTTCTTTGCCTGAAATACCTTTGCTGGTGACATCTACAACCATCAAATGATTATCCGTTCCGTCTGAGATTATTTTGAAGCCTGCTGCCATAAGCTCTGCTGCCATCGCTTGGGCATTTTCAATGACGTTTTTTGCATAGGTTTGGAATTCAGGTTGCAGTGCCTCGCCAAAAGCCACCGCTCTAGCTGCTGTTGCGTGGTCGTGAGGGCCGCCCTGCATACCGGGGAACACGGATTTGTCTATGTCTTTTGCAAATTTTTCTTTGCACATTATTATTGCGCCGCGAGGCCCTCTTAAAGTTTTGTGCGTTGTGGAACTGACAATATCAAAGTAAGGAACAGGGCTTTCTATAGCTTTGCCTGCTATCAAACCTGCTATATGGGCTATATCCGCAAATGTTATTGCCCCCACTTCATCCGCTATTTCCTTAAATTTTTTCCATTCCAAATTCCTGCTATATGCCGAGAAACCTGCCAAAATCATTTTAGGTTTTTCCCTCAAAGCAATTTCCCTAACTTTTTCCATATTTATTCTGCCGGTTTCTTTATCAACTTGATATTGCGTAAAGTTGTAGAGCAGGCCGGAGAAGTTTACAGGATGCCCGTGGGATAAGTGCCCGCCGTGGTCCAACTGCAAACCAAGAACTTTGTCGCCAGGTTTGAGGGTTGCAAAATAAACGGCTGCGTTTGCAGGGCTGCCGGAAAGCGGCTGGACGTTCACGTGTTCGCAATTGAAAAGTTTTTTGCATCTCTCTATAGCCAGACTCTCAACTTCGTCTATAACCTGATTGCCGCCGTAATAGCGTTTGCCAACGTAGCCCTCGCTATATTTGTTCGTAAGCGGGCTGCCAAGGGCTTCCATAACGGCCTTTGAAGCATAGTTTTCAGAGGCTATAAGCTCTATGCCTTCTTCTTGGCGTTTGGTTTCCTTGCTTATCAGCTCTAAAACTGCGGAATCTGTCTGGGAGAGGTTTTTCATAGGGGAAAGATAGAAAATTAAAATAAATCTTTTTTGGGATTTACGACAAACACAACAAATTCATCTCTTTCTTTATCCTTTCAGCATTCACAATGTTATCAAAAGGGAGATGAGTTTCTATGGATTCATTGAACGTCCAGTCGTTTATTAATTTTTTAAGAGTTGCAGAAAAATAGTTTTGCAAATTGACCTCTGCTTTTTTACATTGCTCAAAAATATTATGTACATTATTCCACAAATATACAATATCCTCAAAATCATGACTCATACGCAAATCTGGCAACCCCCTGTGCAAAACGGCTTCAAACTTAGTAGCTAAAAAATAAGGCAGCTCAAACAATTTTATTTTCAGATTTTTATTTAATTGATAATTCAAAGGATGTTTCATTCCATCTGCATACCATTTATTTGTAAATCCCATTTCCATATTCGGAAGCATAATATCTATATGAACATTGTTGAAAATCCATCTGCAAATCGGAGCGTTCTCAGACATATCATGCTTAAAACCGCGATAGCGCAACAATTTTTCCCAGTCTCTAAAATCCAATTTTGAAGTTATTTCAAGAACGCAATCAACATCCTCTGTTGGTCTTATAGGATCATTTGTAGAATTTTCCAAATAAAGCTCTACAACAGAACCTCCAATAAAATATATATGCTCTAATAATTCTCCAAGCCCTTTAGCAACGGTGATTAGCATTTCTTTATTGGAGTGCATAATTTTTAAACCTCGTCTTTAACTCATTTTTTGCCAAATTAATTTCGCGAACTCTACCTATGCGAATGGCTTCTATAAGAGACATTAATTCATAAAGGGTTTTATCTTTTTGAATTGCCAGCACAACAGCAGGATAAAGCGGTTCAATGCTTTCACCAAAAGCTGTTCCGTTTTCGCTTGCCCAGACCGTTGTTGTTTGGCTTGTTATTTTTTTCCTAAGCGGAGCCGCAGAAAATGCCGTTAAAAAACCTCTTTGGCTGCCTTTTATTGTAGCTGGGTAAACATAGCGAATACCATGCTCCAAAAATTCCAAAAATGCTGCGACATTTACTTTTCGTTTGGAAAAATCCAAAAGCCTCGCATATTTTGAACGGTTCAACGATTCGGAAATTTCAGCTTCGCTAATGCATAGTTCCGTTGCCAAATCCCGCCCTTTCCACGGATTTTCTCCCATAGACACTATTTTTGCCAAAACAAGTATGTCTTGGGGTTTCATTTCTTTTGCTCTCATAAGCATAAATCTACAAAATTTGCAATTTGCGAATTGCAAATTCATAGGTCCTGCGTTTTTTATATTTATCTGTTTTATTGACATTTCTACAGAAGGCAGGAGGTATCAACCTCAACGCCACCTAGACCCTTGGGGATAAGGTTCAGACATTAAAGCCATAATCGGGAGTAATGTAGAAAATAACTACATTATATCCTATGTTCAAATTTTCCATCCCTATAAGCAATCCGCAAGAGTCCTTTGAAAAAGCAAAAAATGCGATTAAAAATGCCGGTGCAAGCATGAAGGGAGATAGCAATGCAGGCTCTTTTAGCGGCTCAGGGCTGGAAGGCTCTTATGTTTTTGAAAATGGCAGCTTGAACATAACGATAGATAAAAAGCCGTTTTTTGCTCCAGATGCTTTGATAAAAAGCAAAGTGAAGGAATTTTTCTCTTAATATCAGCGGCGGCTCAATAGCTCTTCTAGGATTTTTCTCTGTTCAGCGTCCGGCTCTTTTTGCAAAGCCATATTTGCCAAATAGCGATAAACGGCAAAGGTTTGTTCGTTTGCTTCTTGCCCCCTTGCTTTGAACTGGGAGTAGCGGTAGTTTGCCGTTAAATTTGCGAGAAGCAGGGAATCCGCTTCGCGCTGTTCCATACCTAAATTTCTAACAAGCCCGATTATCGGCATATTCTTGGAGAATTCCGCATAGTCTTCAGTTTTTACACCGAGCATAAAGTTAACGCTCCCTTCAGCCCAGTTGCTTTTTATTATTTTACGCATAAGACTTTCCTTATGCATAAGCGTATCAATTAAATTTGGATAATTCTTCAAAATCTGCTTCTTATACCACTCTCTGTAAGAAAGGGATTCGTTTATCACCGCTACGTCCGTGCGGTAATTCTCTGCCATCTGCATATACCATAGGGGGAAAGTGTCGTTGTCGCCATAAGTTATTAAAATGCCGTTTTGCGGAATGCTGTTTAAAATGTTAACCGCAAAGTCACGTGCTGTGAAATCCTTTGAGCGATTATGCGTGCTGAGATTGCAAATAAAAGGTATTATCCACGCGAAGATGAGCAGGGGTGCAATCAGTTTATCCATTCCGCGGTATTTTTGAAGAACTACGCTGAAAGCAACCGCAGCCATTATCGCAAAAAACAGAAAAGCCGGTGTAAAAAAATAATCTCTGTCCCTTACTTCCCTGCGAACATTTTCCGGTGGCGAAGGCATTGTTTCGCCGTGTTCTTCCAGAGCCTCATCCCAAGCGAAATAAGTCCTCAGCCCATCTGCTGCTGTTGCGCTATTCAGCCAGCCTCCGCGCATATTACCAGGCAAAGCATAATAAAAGGAGAACTGCATATTTATCTGCCTAAGGCTTGGTAAATCTGGAATTGAGTCCGGCACAAATTTTCGCAGTTCCTTTACTTGCGAGTTCCAATGCTTTACATTATAGCTATCCGGCCTTGTGCCATCTGCCATATTTAAATAAAACACCAAGCCAACAGAACTGAGCAAAAACATAGAACTAATCAAAATCACTTCGGAGTTTTTTCTGTAAACCCATATACCTGCAAGCACCGCTATGAGCAAGAACTCAAAAATTATTCTATGAAAGAATTGCAATTTTTCTAAAGGATTTTCGCCCCAATCTCCAAAATTCTGCGCTCCCAAAGGTGCTGGTATCCATTGATTTAAGTGATAGCCCAAATAACCTATGTTTTCTGAAAATCCAAATTGACCGCCAAGCGAGGCTCTGCGATACAGCGCTCGCTCAAACATGCTCATATTGCCATATTGTTTTCTGTTGAGCACATCTAAAAAATTTTTTAATTCAGCAGGGTTATTTTCGTTCAAAACTGGCTCTGTGGAAGAGCGAATTGGCAAATACAACTGAGAAGACAGTCCCAAAATAATTAAAAATGCAGCAGCGAAAAGCAATTTAAGCGAAAATTTAATTTTCTTGAACAAAACAAAAACAAAAATTGCAGGCAAAGGCAGCAAGCAAAAAGTGTGAACGCCAAGCCCTAGAGACGCTATGTATAAAATAAAAAACAGATATTTATTGCCACCGGTTTCCTTCCATTTTAGGACAGCCCATATTTGAAGCATTATCAGGAGCATTGCGGGGGCGTAAGCTCCGGTTTCCACCGCATTAAACCAAAAAGCATTGCCAAAAAGGGAAATTGATGCTGCAAAAAAACCCAACAGACAGCGCAGGCTTTGCCTAAAATATATGCGTTCATCCAGTTCTTTTGGCAAAATTTTAACGGTGATTTCAAAAATCAATAGGCAGCACAAAATTGAACTTATCGCGCTTATTAAATTAACGGCAAAAGCAGGGCCATTCAGCCAGCCAAAAAGCAGAATAAAAACGCGCCCCAGCAGAACAAAGAGCGGATTTCCCGGCGGGTGCGGAATGCCAAGGACATTGGCTGCCGCTATATATTCCCCACAGTCCCAAAAACTCACGGAACGTGCCGTTGTGAAGGCGTAACCAATAACGCCAAGCAAAATAATAGCGAGACGCCCACGCCCTACTTGCAGCATCTAAACCCTACAAAAGGATACTCGTTCTGCGGGTAAAAACTGAATTTGGTCTCTGTGCAACTGCTAGCGTTTTGCGTGTTCCACGCACCGCCTGCAACCAGAAATAAACCCTCTCTCTCGGCAGGCGTGCTTGTCCATTCCCATAAGTTGCCGCTCATGTCGTACATGCCGTAATAGCTGCGGCAATGCTCGGCATAGCCGGAGCGGTTTGGCTCTTTTGCGGATTTTAAGTCTGTTGCGCATTTTGTTTGATTGTAGGAATTGCCGTAAGGGTAGCGCGAGTTCTGATTGCCCTGGCAAGCGGCTTGCCATTCCTCTACGGAACACAATCTTTTGCCGGCATTTTCGCAAAGCATAACGGCGGCATTTTGGCTGACCATATTGCGGGGTTTTTCGCCATATTTATTTGGGAATTCATAAGCATCTATGCAAACGGTTTTTCCTTTTACGGGAATGGGGTAGGAATTTTCTGTGCAGTTGTTGTCCTTTGCCATGTCGTAAATGGCGGCTTGCCATTGGCTAGCATTGTGAGCGGAATCTATAGCCCTGAAATAGACTTTGCCTGTTTTGTTGTAGCTCTCTATTTTCCCTTTCACGGGGTTTATGGAATCGCCTATGGAAATTTCCGTTTCGCACTTGGGTTCGTTGCATTCAACGCGCAAATCTATGGGCTTGAAGTAGCGTCCGGGCGGGGGGAGAATAGATGCTTGCGGCGGGGTTGAGTCCGCCACTATTTCCGCAGGGGGCGTTGCGGGGGTGTCCCCCGCATAGGGGGTAGCCGAAGATGCGCTTTTGCGCATCGCAGGCGAGGGGGAAACTTCCCCCACAGTATCGGCTTTTTTAACGGAATCCTTTTTGATGAGCGAGTCCGCGATTTTCTGCGCTTTTTCTATAGCAAATAGGAG
>Ga0268262_10005653_pt1 | contig 12321 bp, 9 predicted proteins | sample TergutNc150P3_FD_190354 | JGI IMG/M metagenome (GOLD analysis project Ga0268262, IMG submission 190354) | Nasutitermes corniger P3 segment gut microbial community from laboratory colony in Florida, USA - Nc150 P3 (SPAdes) (version 2) | ecosystem: Host-associated > Arthropoda: Insects > Digestive... | reverse complement strand
GGAAGTGGCGGCGGCGGCGCCAACGGTGGCGATAGCGGTATTGATGGTTTTGATTTCTCCGACCTTATAAGCTCCCAACCCGCAGACCTTTCAGTGCCGGACTCAACGCCTGATATTGACGCCCAGCCCCCGGCTGACGACGCGGCAGCGCCAAGCTCCGATGATTTATATTTCCCCGATGAGCTTTTATCCGATCTTTCCAATGGGCTTGAGCCAATTCCCCCGGCCGACTCTTCGGCAAGCGATAACGGCTCAGGCCTGGATAATCTTGACAACCTTGAAAACTTCAGTTTCCCTGCGTCTGACGCTGAGCAAGCGCCGGAGGCAGCCGAAGCTCCTCCCCCTCCGGATGATGTCGAAGGGGCCCTGGATTTAAGTGTTTTTGATGACTTGGGCGATCTTGGCAGCCTGACCGCTTCCACGGATGCGCCAGACGCGCCGGCCACGCCAACCGATGATAGCGAAACATTAGACCTGGCTGACCTTAGCGATCTTGATCTCACCGCCGAGACCCCGGCTGCCAGTGACAGCGAAACCGCGGACGCAGGTGACCCTGGGGCTTTAGGCGACCTTGACCTCCCAGACGCGCCTCCCGCTCCCAGTGACAGCGAAACCGAGGACTTTGGCGATATGGAAGCCTTGGGTGATCTTGATCTCCCAGACGAGCCTCCCACTGCCGGCGATGGCGAAACACCTGAATTTAACGACATGCCCGATATGGCCGAACCAGCGGCTGCCGAAGATAGCGAAACACCGGACTCTGTTGATATGGATGCTTTCGGCGACTTGAGCTTGCCAGACGAGCCCCCGGCTGCCAGCGATAGCGAAACACCGGACGCGGGTGACGCGGGTGCTTTCGGCGACCTGAGTTTACCGGACGAACCAGCCGCCTCTGCTGACAGCGGTGAAGCCCCGAACCTGGACGACTTGGGCGACTTTGGTATACCAGACGAACCAGCCGCCTCTGCTGACAGCGGCGAAGCCCCGAACCTGGATGACCTCGGCGACTTTGGTATTCCGGACGAATCGGCGGCTGCCGGCGATGGCGGCGAAGCTCCCAACCTGGATGACCTCGGCGACTTGACCGCTGAAAGCGGTCTTGGCATTCCGGAAGAACCAGCCGCCTCTGCTGATGGCGGTGAAACCCTGAACATGGAAGACTTTGGCGACCTGAGCCTCCCAGAAGAGCCCCCGGCCCCGAGTAAGAGCGAAGCGCCGAAAGCCAAAGGCAAAGCCTCAAAGAAAAAACCCGAGCCCACAAGCGACAGCGAGGACGGGCCTGAAATCGGCGAGCTTGACGACCTTGACACCTTGGGCGATTTTGGTATGCCGGAAGAACCCGGAGCTTCCGAAGTCGGCGATCTGGATGACGGCGGCCAGGTGGAAGAAGAGGAAGAACCCGAAGAAGAAGAAGAGGAAGAAATCCCCGGCGTAAATCTTGGAAACCTTGACGAGCAGGTTTCTATAGAAGACCTGGTTGAAACAGCCGCCGATGACGCGTTCGTAAGCTTTGATCCCTCGGGCGGCATTGGCCTTGAAAAAGAAGGCGGCGAAGGCGGAGCGGACAGCGTTGATTCCATTGAAGATTTTGATGATATGTCTTTCCCGGATTTGGACGCCATTACCGGAACGGTGACGGAAAAGAAACCCGAGGATACCAAGAAAGGCAAAGGCAGAAGAAGAAAGAAAAAAGAAGAAATTGAAATTTCTGATGATATAAATGAAATTGAGCTTAACCCCAACGAGCTTCGTTATATACAGGAAACCCTTACCGAATATCCGCTGAACCTCCGTATCGCCTGCGAAGAGATAATCGCGGAAAAAGAAATCCGGCCGGAACAGATGGCGAGGCTGTTAAGGAACCTCATCCGTGGGGCTCCCGCCAGAGAAACAGCCTTACTTGCCAGCGAAATACTTGACAGGCCGATTGTCGTACCCAGAGGCTTTGAAAAAAGCTCGGGCGAGGCGCTGGAAGCCGAGAGATCCAGTTTCACATATATCTTTATCCACAGCTTCCTTCCCATGCTGCGGCTCTTTACTCTTGTCGCTATTGTGGCGGCCTCCGCTTTCTATCTTACATATAAATTTATTTATATCCCCCTTAAAGCGGAATCCATATATAAAATGGGTTACGAGCGGATACCGGAAGGCGAATACCAGCGGGCCAATGAACGCTTCGACGAAGCGTTTAACATACACCGCAAAAAAATCTGGTTCTTCAAATACGCCGACGCTTTCATACAGGAAAGGCAGTATATATACGCCGAACAGAAATATGACGAGCTGCTGCGTTATTACCCGCGCGACAAACTCGGAGTTCTGGTTTACGCGCAGCTTGAAACTCAATACCTGCGCAATTACGCCAAGGCGGACAGCCTTTTAAGGCATCAGATTCTCGATTATAACCCGAATGATATTGAGGCCCTGCTTGCCTTGGGCGACAACAGCCTCGCCTGGGCGGAAATCGATCCCTCAAAATATGAGGACGCGCGCTTCTCCTATGCCCGCCTGCGTGATTTGTGCGGCGAGATTCCGCCGGTTATGGAACGGATGCTGAGATACTTTATCCGCACCGACAACCTCAAAGAAGTGCTTCCGATCTGGGAATGGTTTAACTATGATACCAAGAAAAGGCCCCTGGGAGCAGAAACGCTTTCGGAACTCGGCGGCTACCTCCTGGACAAGCAGCTTGAGGAAGTCAAAGGCGTTCCCAATGAATATGTCGCGCTCATAGATGATGTCCGCGAAATCCTGCTGCGCGCGGTAAAGCAGAATCCCGACCTGCCTGAACCGCACTATCATCTTGCCCGTTACTATAAAAACCTCAGCAACGCCCATGAAGAAAGGGTTACGCTGGAAATCGCGCTCGACCGTTTTGAGAAAGCGGAGGAAGGCTCCCTGCGCCGTCTTACTAACCGTATTGACGCCTACCAGCGCTATGCCGACAACCTGATCGACAGCAGGGAATTCATGCACGCCGAAGAGCAGCTGAAAAAAGGCATTAACCTTTACGATGACGCGATCTCGCGCCGGCTCCTGACGCCCTCGCCGCAATACGGAAGACTCTACGCCGGGCTCGGCGACCTTGAATACTTCGTTAAAACAGGAGATATGGGAGCGGTCCTGCGCTATTACAACATTGCGCAGCAGAATGGCTGGTCTCCGCCTGAAATGCAATACCGCATGGGCGTGGCGCATTATCAGCTTGGCAACTGGCAGAGCGCGCTTGAGTATTTCTTCGCGGCGTCCACGAAGCTGCCGCTGAACCGCCGCATATTGTTCTCTCTTGGAAACGCGGCCTTAAGGCGCGGCGATAATTTCGCCGCCCAGGGTTACTACTCGCGCCTGCTCACCATACTTGAAAACCAGCGTGCCCGCCTGCCGCTGCTGCTGCCCAATGACCGCCCCGAATATCTGGATCTCGCCGAACGCCTGATGATGGCGCGCAACAACGCCGGTGTCGCCAACGAGAAGCTCGCCGCGCAAACCGGAAGCAGGGCCTACCATACCCGCGCCATGTCCTTGTACTCGGAATCGCAGAGCGCCTGGGATTCACTTACACGCGACCCGGCCTCGATGGTTCGTTCCGCCAGTACGCCTCTTCCGTTCCTGAACATGAGAAATATTCTTTATCCGCGGCAAAATTATGAACCCCAGATATTCACGCGCATAGACAGAGAGGCGGAAGCGTCGCGCTGGGAACAGCTTGCCCCGCCCTTCAGAGACTAGTTCTTTTCAGAGATTAATTTTTACCCAATTCAGTTGATCGTTTCCACGCTGTTTCCACGGCCTTTATCGTTGTGGATCTAAACGCGCCAGCCTCAAGAGCGGCAACGCCGGCAATGGTAGTGCCGCCCTGGGAGGCGACCATGTCTTTAAGCTCGCCGGGGTGTTTGCCTGTTTCCAAAACCATAGCCGCCGAACCAATCACTGTCTGGGCGGCGTAAATCAGGGCCTTGTTGCGGGGCAGGCCAGCCAGGACTCCGCCGTCGGCGAGAGCCTCAATGAACATGAACGCGAACGCGGGGCCGGAACCGGAAAGGCCTGTAATGGCGTTAAAATAATTTTCAGAAATTTTGTCAACAATACCGGCCCCGTTGAGCATTGCCTCTAACGCGTCGGCTTTTTCGCCGGAAGCCGCCGTCGACACGGCAAAGGCTATCATGCCTTTTGAGATCAACGCCAGCGAACTGGGCATTATCCGCGCGACAGGAAATTTTGACGGGGAAGTTCCCCTTGAACCGCTGGCAATAGCCATTTGAATTTTCTCAATGGTCCAGCCTGCCGCCATAGACACCAGCAGTGGCGCGCTGCCTTCAGTTAAACGTTTTTGAACAACCGGAGCGATCGCGGCCAGCATATCAAAAAGCGACTGCGGTTTAACAGCGAGAAAAATAAAATCCGCTTTTTCGGCGGCTTCGGTATTGGAGCCGTAAACCTCGGCCCCCAGCGCTTCAGCGGCGGCTTTTGATTTTTCCGGATGAACATCGGTAAAACCAATGCTAATGGATTTGTGCGAGTCTTTGCTCTGGGCGGTAATACCCTTCATAAGGGCAAAACCCATGTTCCCGCTGCCAATACACGCGATTTTTATATCACTCATGCCTCAATCCTCCTTTACCTTATTCGCAATTGTAGCAAAAATAATAATTCTAGGCTATATTAAAAAAGAGGTAAATCTTGCCCTTGCTCACAGACCTGCATAACCATTCCTGCCTTTCCCCCTGCGGCTCACTGGAACTGTCGCCCCGCCGTATACTGGAAATCGCCTCAGCGAAAAAATTACAGGTAATGGCCCTCACCGATCACAACTCAAGCCTTAACTGCCCCGCGTTCGCAAAGCTCTGCCCGCAATTCGGCATAATACCGGTCTTCGGCATGGAAGCGACAACCAGCGAGGAAATACACATCCTCTGTCTTTTTACCAGTCTGGAGGCGAGTCTGGCTTTCAATGAATACGCCTACTCTATCCTGACTCCTTTTCTCAACAATCCTGAAAAGACCGGGGATCAGGTTTATGTTGACGAGGAAGACAACATTGAGGGTGAGGTTGAGTATTACCTTGTAAACCCGCTTGAAATTTCCGTTGACGATATCGGAGCGAAGGCGGCCGAATACGGCGGCATAGTTATTCCCGCCCACGTTGACCGCCCCGCATTCTCAATGACAAGCCAGCTCGGCGTGCTGGTAAAAGGCCCCTGGGCCGCGATTGAGTGCGTCCGCCTCCCGCCCGCTTTTAACGGCCAGCCCCTGGACACGCTGGGCTACCCCCTGACCACCTCCTCCGACGCCCATTACCCCGAGCATATCGCCCGCCGCCCCTTCCAGCTTGACATTAGCGCCGAGGAATTGCAGCCCAAGGGCCCCGGCACTCCGGCCGACATGGCAGCATTTGTCCGCGCCCTCGAAAAAAGGCCTCGCTAACGAAGGAAAAAAATAAGAACCCGCCTATCTTAACTTTTTTCATTCTTCCCTTTTCCTTCTTCCTTTGTTCTCTTTTCTCTTTTCTCTTTTCTCTTGTACTTGAACTCCTCCCCTCTTTCATGCTAGGCTGGTAAGCTAAGACAGTATCCCTTGAAAATGAAACGAGGGGCGCTAATTTAACTTAATAAGGAAGCATTTATGAATTCGTTAGTTCTTAACCTGTTGATGGGAGCCCCCCAGGGCGCGGAAGGCGCCTCCGGCGGCGGCAACCCCATAATGACTTTTCTGCCCTTTGTGGCGATTATTGCGATTTTTTACTTTCTGATAATCAGACCCCAAAACAAAAAACAAAAAGAAACACAGAGAATGCTCTCCGCCCTGAAAAAAGGCGACAAGGTAGTCACCATTGGCGGGATACACGGGACAATCCAGAGTGTAAAAGAGCAGACTGTCATATTAAAGGTTGATGAGGACACTAAACTTGAATTCAGCCGCAGCGCGATCTCCACCGTACAGGCAGCGTCCAAAGATGAAGACAAAAAGGAAATTGAAGAGTCTGGAGAAAAATCATGAGTAAACGATACCGGTTTGCCATTATCGTAGTGATAGTGGCGATTTGTTTTGTATTCCTGTGGCCAAGCCTGCGCTGGTATTTCTTTATTCCAAAAGATCAGCAGGCCCACGCCCTGGAATCCCGCGAGCAGATTAAGATTTACGCCTCACGCACGGCGCAGGCGGATTTACAGCGGCTGATTACGCTGGCGCAGGAAGACGGCGATGTTCCTGAAGAGCTGTCTTTCCTTGTAAAGCAGGCGAAAAAAATCTACAAGGATACCAAACAGCCCTCGCCTGAAAAGTGGGACGCCAAAACAACCCTTTCCGCTTTTACAAGCAGAAGGGAAGCTCTGGAAGCCATTGAAACAAAATACCGGGAAGATATTTTCGCGTTGAAGGATTTACAGAAGAACGCCGTACAGCTTGGCCTAGACCTTTCAGGCGGCTTAAGCATTGTCCTGCAGGCGGACATGGACGCGCTTCAGCAAAAACTGGATCGCTCCCTCACCGACAAAGACAGGGAAGACGCGGTAAACAGCGCGCTTGAAGTGCTCAACAACCGCATTGACAAGTTCGGCCTTACGGAGCCTGTCATAAGGCGGCAGGGGCCGGATCAAATTTATGTTGAAATCCCCGGCAGCGCCGACCCCGAGCGTATAAACGACATCATCATGGGCAAGGGAAGCCTGGCTTTCCACATGGTGGATACCGAAGCCACGGAAAGTTTTAACGGTTATTATCAGGCGAACCCCGCGCGCACATTTAACGATGACGAAAGCCTCCGCGACCCGACGATAGTTCCCGCCGACGTGATGATTTTGGGCGTATACCAGAAAGACCGTTACGGCCTGGACGAGCATACCCGGAACAGCGACGGCAGCTTCCGCTATGTCGCGGTTAAAAAAGAAGTCGGCCTTGACGGCAACCATATCCGCAGCGCCGTAGTGGACAGGAATAACCTGGACGGCAAACCGGAAGTCACCTTTATGCTGGACAGCGAAGGCGGCGAGATTTTCTACAGGCTCACCTCCGCCAATGTTGGAAAGCCCATGGCCATTGTGCTTGATAACAGGGTAAAGTCACAGGCGACAATACAGACTGCGATCCGCGACGCGGTGCGGTTGACAGGCTTTGGCGCCGACGAAGCGAATAACATAGCCCTTACCTTAAGAACCGCCGCCCTGCCCGTGGAACTTGAAGTTGTAAACCAGCAGAGCATCGGAGCCTCAATGGGCGAGGATACGATCAGGCAGGGTCTTTACGCCCTGCTAGGCGGCATTGTCGCGGTCCTTATATTTATGCTTGCGTATTATAAAATTTCCGGGATCAACGCGATTGTCGCGCAGATTTTTAACTTCTATATAATGTTCAGCGTTCTTTCCGCGTTTAACTTCACACTGACCCTGCCAAGTATAGCGGGTTTCATCCTGACAATCGGTATGGCGGTAGACGCCAGCGTAATTATTTTTGAGCGCATGAAAGAAGAAATGCGCCTGGGCAAAGGCAGGAAGGCCGTAGTCGACACGGGTTTTAACAAGGCGTTCTGGGCGATCATGGACTCCAACATCACAACCTTTATCGCGGCCCTTTTCCTTTCACAGCTTGGTTCCGGCCCAATACAGGGCTTCGCCGTAACGCTTTCCGTCGGGGTATTCTCCTCGGTCTTTACGGCCCTGTTTGTTTCCCGGCTGATATTTGACTTCGGCACGGACGTTATGCACAGCAAAAATGTTTCGATAGCCTGGTCAAAACTGCATGCCGGAGAAGCGGCCGCGGGGGGGAACAAATAATGAAAAGAATCATCCGTTTTTCCAATATGTTTATTCCGGCGGCTATTTTCTCCGTCCTTCTTACAGCCACCGGCGTTGTAAGTTATTTCCTCCTGCACTTTAACCTCGGCGTGGACTTCCAGGCCGGCCTTATACAGGAAGTGCAATTCGCCCCGACGGCGTTCAGCCTTACATGGTCTGGCAGGGGCAACGCGACCCTCTCATTCGACCGCAGCGGGATGTACATCATTAACACGGGCGTGGGCATTGAATCGCGCACGCTCTCGTTCCCGTTCAGCGAGTACGCGACCGTAGGCTCCCTTGTCAGGGCGCTCGGCGCGATTGAAGGTTTGGGAATCAAAAGCGGCATCCCTGAGGGAACCAGTTCCCAATGGCTGGTACGCAGCGCGCAGGGGAATCCCCAGCTGGGAAACAATCCCTATCTGGTGCATTATTTGGATCCTCAAAGCCAGAAAATAGACATCGCCACCGTGAAAGAGGCTCTGGTCAGCATGGGGCAGTCTGTCTCGGTTCAAAACATGGGGCAGGAAAAGGACAGGCATTTCATGATCCGCCTTCAGGACAAGGGGAACACAGGCGAAGCTGAAACCGCCGCGAGCGGAACCTCCGGCGCCGAGGCTCCCGGCGAAAAGATCACCAGGGTTCTGGAAAATTATTTCGGGGCCGGCGAAGTGGTAGTACTCCGCTCGGATTATGTCGGCTCACGCTTTTCCAAAAACCTCACCGATCAGGCCGGGATACTGATAGCCTGTACCCTGCTGCTGGTACTGATATACGCTTCCATAAGGTTTAAACCACAGTACGCCATCGGCGCGGTACTCGGCATTATCCACGACTGTCTTGTCATAACATCTTTTGTGGTCTGGACCAGAATGGAATTCAACACAACCACCATAGCGGCGATTCTCACGATACTCGGTTATTCGATCAACAACACAATTGTTATCTTCGACAGGATGAGGGAAAACCGCCGTCTTTACCCGGATGATGTTTTTGTAACCATACTTAACCGTTCCCTGACAGAAACGCTGAGCAGAACAATTATAACAACATTAACAACAATGCTGGCCGTCCTTTCCCTGTTCATCTTTACGACAGGCTCAATGAAGGACTTTGCCCTTGCTCTGCTTGTAGGCCTTGTCTCCGGCGTTTATACGACAACTTTCATTGCCACCGGTTTTGTGTATTTCTGGGATAAAGAAAAAACAAGACGGGCAAAGAAGAAAGCCGTTGCACCCGCAGCAGCCAAAGCCTAAGAAAAGGGTTCAGGGTATGGGGTTTAGGGTATGGTTCGTTGGAACCAAAACAGACCCCGAACCCCGTACCCCAGACCCTAACACAAATGATAATATTACGAGCTAAAGTCTTAGGTTTTTGCATGGGAGTGAGGCGGGCCGTTGAGTTAGCCTGTACTCAGGCGGAAAATTCCGCCGGAAAAGTTTACACGCTCGGCCCTTTGATACATAACCCCCAGGCGCTTGAAGACCTAAAGCGCCGGGGCGTCACAATACTTGACGAGGCCAATTTACCGGACAATCTTTCAAGCGCCGTTGTCATCATACGCGCCCACGGAGTAAGCCCGGGGACAGAAGCCGAACTGCGAAGGCGCGGGGCGGCTGTTGTTGACGCGACCTGCCCCAAAGTAAAAGCCAGCCAGTTAAAAGCCGCGTCTCTGGCGAAACAGGGCTACAGGCTTTTCCTGGCCGGAGAAGAATCCCACGCGGAAATAGCCGGTATACTCGGCTACGCAAGCGATGCCGGAAGCGGGCAATTTTTGCAGGTTGTAAGCAATGCCGGGGAAGCCCAGGCAGCGGCAGAAAGACTGCTTGCCGAAGATAAGGCGCTTAAAAACGGCCCGGCAAAAACGGCTCTTATCGCGCAGACCACCATTTCAGATGAGGAATACCATGCTATTGGCATGGTAATCTCGCGGTATTTTCCCATGCTGGAAATAATTCAAACAATATGCGCGGCAACAAAAGAAAGGCAGGACAGCCTGCGGGAGCTTCTGGGCAAAACAGACGCGCTTGTAATCGCCGGCGGGAAAGGCTCCGCAAACACCCGCCGCCTTCTCGCCATCGCTCAAGCCTCGGGCAAGCCCTGCGTTATCGCGGAAACCGCCGCCGACATACCGCCCGAAATCTTCAGGCTGGAAACCATAGGCCTTTCCGCCGGGGCCTCCACGCCTGATACTGTAATTGACGATATTGAAAAGGCACTTTTACAGTAGACCAAACCCCTCCACCACATTTATTTAAGCATACATTTCTGTCTGTCAACTTTCTTGTTCAATATCTCAACCATAACTATATTAACTATCAATATCACGCCGATGAATAGCGGGAAAATTTTGAAGCCTGAAAATGTTGTTATCCTGCCGAAGAGGGGGGGCATGAAGGTAGTACCGATATAGGCGCTAGCCATTTGTATGCCCATTATCGCCTGCGATTTTTCACCGCCGAAATTTACCGGGGTCTCGTGCAGAAGACTTGGGTATATGGGGGCGCAGCCGAGCCCGATTATGAAAAAACCCGGCAATAACAACAACTTGCCGAAGGGCAGTATTAGCGCGACAATGCCCAGGACGACAAGGGCCTGTCCCAAACGCACCATCTGACGGTTGCTGAATTTCATTGTTAAAAAACCTGAAACAAAACGGCCGGCTGTTATACCGATATAAAACAGCGAAATCCAGCGAGCGGCGATTTCCGGGGATATGCCTTTTTCCATAACCAGAAAACTGCTTCCCCATAACCCGGTCGCGCTCTCAAGGCTGCAGTAACAAAAGAACGCTACCAGAATTTGTTTTACCCCAACAGTGCGCAGCAGCTCTTTAAATTTTATTCCCTGACGGGATTCTTTTATCCCATTGCTATCCTGAGGCTTATTCTTTCCCCACAGCGATATATTTACAAACAACAAGGCGACAAGAAAACATTGAAGAATCCCTATCGCGCGGTACCCCAAATTCCATGAGCTTTTTTGAATCAAAAAAAACGACATGATAATAGGCCCTATGGAAGCGCCGACGCCCCAAAAACAGTGAAGCCAGCTCATGTGTTTTGCCTTGTAATGCAGGGCGACATAGTTGTTCAGAGCCGCGTCAACAGAGCCCGCGCCTAAACCAAGCGGAATGGCAAAAACGCACAACAGCGGAAAATAAGACGAAAAGGAAAATCCAAGCAGGGCGGCGGCGGTCAATAAAACGCTGAAAGCCGTAACAGCGCCCGTTCCCATCCGCCTGATAATCTTCGCGCTGAAAAAACTTGAGACAACAGTCCCGCCCGCGATAATCATCGAGATATAACCGGCATAATGGGGCGGGACATTCAAGCCGCCGTACATTGAAGGCCACGCCGATCCAAGCAGCGAGTCAGGCAAACCAAGGCTAATAAACGAAAGGTAAATAATTACCAAAAGTATGGTTGAAAACACTTTTTTCTCCTCAATTTCCATAAGTTTATAGTAAAACACGAAAAAAAACTAACTTTCTTAATCATTTCGCGTCAAATGGCCTTTAAACCTCATCAAATTCGGCCCAATAAAGGGGTTTTACACCCTTGCCCAAGTTTCCCGTTTTCTATACAATAGAATCAGATTATTTGGCTGGAGTTAAATAAATGGCAATTCTCAGTACAGTGTTATTGGTTTTTTTCGTAATAATAGCGGTTATGCTTATATTACTGGTTCTTGTTCAGAATGAGGAGGGGGACAGCCTGGGCGGAATCTTCGCCGGAGGCAGCAGTTCCGCTTTTGGGTCACGCTCAGGTAACGTGCTTACGCGCGCCACAACGGTCTTGGGGGCGCTTTTCCTGGTCATAAGCCTGGGTCTGGCCCTGCTTAACAGGACTCCCGGCGGCTCAGGCGTTGAGGCGGCCGGACGGGAACTTTCCAGCGAAGCCGTTGGAAGCAACTGGCTGGATGATGAATTAAATACACAGTCCCAATCCGCGCAGGACGATATCTTTACCGATGAAAATTCGGGAAACGACGCCGCGCGAGAGGGCAATGCCGCGACAGAATAAAAAAAGTGTCTGGAGGTCAAGATGTTCCTGCATGATGTGTTTCCGCCCCAATTCATAAAGGTTAATCTGGAAGCCGAGGATAAGGACGAAGCATTTGAGGAGATGGTAGATCATTTCTGCCAGGTAACTAAATCACACGCCAGAGAAGAAATTCTGACGTCGGTTAAGGCGCGCGAGGCGAAGATGTCAACCGGTATACAAAAAGGCATCGCCATACCGCACGGGACTACAAACGCCGTGGGAACGGTATGCGGCGTGCTTGGCATTTCCAGGGATGGAGTTGACTATGACGCCCTGGACGGAGAGCCTGTTTTCCTTTTATTTTTGCTCATAGCGCCGGAAAAAGATTCTGAAAAACATTTGCGAATACTCCAGCGTCTGGCGGAGCTGTTGGGAAACCCCCAGTTCTCCCAGGATTTGCAGACGCAAAAAGATCAGCAGGGCGCGTACAAAATAATCTGCAAATATGAAGATATACTTATCTCCGTGGATTAATTATGGATAACAATGAGGTTCTTGACCATCTT
>Ga0268262_10005652_pt1 | contig 12321 bp, 9 predicted proteins | sample TergutNc150P3_FD_190354 | JGI IMG/M metagenome (GOLD analysis project Ga0268262, IMG submission 190354) | Nasutitermes corniger P3 segment gut microbial community from laboratory colony in Florida, USA - Nc150 P3 (SPAdes) (version 2) | ecosystem: Host-associated > Arthropoda: Insects > Digestive... | reverse complement strand
ATGAAAGTGTAAAAACAAACACAGCAACATTCACCATAAATGCGGCAGGAAATGAAATGGTAATAAGTAATGCGGCTCTCACAACTTCTGGCGTTTGGGGAACATTGCAAGGCACATACACGAAAGGCAGCGGTGGGGGCTAACGCTTCACAAAACATTTAATACCGTAGCCCTAAACCAAACCGAACAAAATTCGCAGGAGTGCAGTCAAATACGAAACCAAATGGGTGAGGGCGTATTAACGTTAGCAATACGCTCTTGATGCCGCAACCGCAAAAGCACAAGACACATTAAGACTCGCCTTTCGCCCTTTCATTTGAATGGATATTTTATGGTCGCACAAAGCGAGGAGTTCTTTTGCTATTCCAAGTTCCTCGTTTCCAACCACAAGCAAAAATTTCTGAGGAAATTTGAAATTATTTATGCTTTCGCCACCCGTTTCCAAAGCTATTACGGAATAATTCTGCTCTTTGTAAAAATTTATGCAATCAAGTGGGCTTTCCCATCTATTGCTCTTTAACCAAGTTTCGCACCCTCTGGCTGCGCTCTTTAAGGCTGGGTGTTCTATGCCTGGCGTGTAGCCAGATAAATTTATTTCCGAAAAACCAAAGCAATCCGCTGTGCGAAAAATTGAACCTACGTTATAGGCAGAGCGCAAATTGTGAACTAAAACAGCATAAGGCTTGGGCTTGCAAAAAGGAGTTTCCCTGTCGCTCTCTTCCTTGCCGGCAAGCATATCGCGTTCTGGCCCAAGCCCTGCAACTTGCCGCCAATGCAGATAAAGGTCTAAAATTCTTTTGTGCTGCGTGGAATTTCCTATTAAAATACTCGGTTCAAAATCTTCTCTCAGAGAAACACGCTTGTCGTAGATTTCGGCAGCTTGCCGCCAGTCTTTGCCTGTTCGCAAAATATAGTTGCGAAGTAAATCTGCAAGTGATTTTGGAGAAGGAGGCTTCATGATTTGGGGGGGAAGATAGAAAAATTTGGCTTTTTATATATCAATCATTGATTCTTACTGTCGTGCCACTACTTCGAAAAGCTAGGTGGCGGCCATCTGGGATTTTTAGAAGACATATCCACCATGTAGAATTGCTTGCTCATATAGCTGTAGTCCATATCGAACATGCGAAGAACATAGCGAGCTATCCACTGGCCTAGTTTCAGCACAACCATTTTTCGTCTTAGCCTGCCTTGGCAGTCTCGGTTTAAAATATCGGGCAGGGTATTGGTGGTCATTATTTCGTCTATAAAGGGGCTGTTCAGTTTTTCGCGAGCTTCGTGGCTGGAATAAAAATGCGTAACACCAAAACAAACTCGCCGCGGGTTTGCGCTCTTTTTCAAATATTCGCAGCATTGAACAATGGTTGAACCTGTGCGAACCATATCATCTAAAATAATAACATCTTTGCCCGTTAAATAACCTATATCCACCTCGCTCGCAGGATTCAAAGCCATGCTGACTTCGCGCTCGCCCGTGCGTTTTTTATCCAGTATCACTCGCTTGCACTCGCTAAGGCAAAGCGCATCTAGCACTCTATGTCCAAATGGCGCCGCGCCTTTGTCTGGTGAAACAATTACCAAATTATCGCCGTCTTTGCCTGTTTGAACAAAATCCGATGTTTTTATATAATGGGCATATATTTCTGCGGGAATAAGATTGTGAAAATCGCCTTCAAAAATATCTCTGAAAAGATTTTCAACTTTTATGGAATGATTGTGGACAGTTATTACGGTATCTACGCCAGCTTCCTTTAATAATTTGGCATAAAGCAAAGAGGTGAACGCCTGTCCGTCAAATTTTTTCAAATCCAAAATATCTCGGTCTTTTTCAATTTCTCCAAAGCGGTACGCACCTCTGTCTTGGGCAGAATAGAACAAATCCGGCTCAATTAAAACCACTCTTTTTGCGCCATTGTCTTTTGCGGCTCGCGCCAAAATCATATTTCGCATTGCACAATCGTTGCGGCTTCTGTCGGAAAGCGAAACCGAGCATATAATAACAACCTTGCCTTCCAGGTAGCGACCCACTCTCTCCAAGTCTTCAATATCGGAGATATAACGCGGGCAAAACTCGCTATTGGCATAAGTTTTAAGCGACACTTCATCTGAAATATCGCCGCGCACACCCAAAAACTGCGCCACATCCATAGCAAAGGAGTCGTCTGTAAAAGTACCTGTTACAACAATGCTGTCTGACATAGGGGAGAATGTAGAAAAAAGTGGATAGCCTAAATCTTTCACGATGGCAATAAAATACACGAAATGAAGCGCGTTGCCTTCCAAAGCATTGCTTGATTTTCGCTTTTTGCTATATTGTAATTATGAAATTTTTAAAATTACCTCTAATAATAATAACATCGCTTATTGCATTTAGCTGTTCCCCAACAAAACCAAAAGATGCAACTCCACCTGTTTTGAGTGCAACCCCGTCTTTTTTGAATGTAGCTCCTCCTGTTTTGAAAGTATTTGGGAAGAAAAAATCCGTTGTTTATTTGCAGTCGCTTGATATTCAAGTAGAGGTAACTGGAAATATAGCCTCCACTCGCTATACAATGGTTTTCAAAAACAGAACAGACCGCATATTAGAAGGCGAATTAACTTTACCCTTGCCCGATGGGAGTACTGTAACATATTACGCATTGGATATAAACGGCAAAATGCGTGACGCCGTGCCTGTGAAAAAAGAGAAGGCAACGGAAGTTTTTGAAGAGGAGCAGGTTGACCCTGGTTTATTAGAAAGAGTAAAGGGCAACAATTTCCGCACACGCATTTCAATACCAGCAAATGGAACACGTACCATTTCAATAGGCTACGAAGAAGAATTGCAGCTCGAAAATAATTTACTGCGTTACGGTTTGCCGATGGTTTATCCCGATACACTGGAGAAATTCTCGGCAAGCGCAACCGTTTGGCAAAGCGGCAAAGAACCTTACCATCCTTCCAATGCTTTGAATTTCGCATTGCCCGCACCTATGGATATTCCGCGTGTCATTATGCAGCAGGCGCAGGGGAACAATTATTTTTTTGCATCGGTTGCGTCAAAAATGGAAATGAGAAAAAAACAATGGGATAACAATTTGGCAATTATTTGGGACGTTTCGCTTAGCGGCTCGCAACGCAACTTGCAACGCGAAATTGAAATGCTGGATATTATTTTCTCCGAAAAGAAAAATGCTAAAATTCATCTTTATTTTTTGAACAATACATTTAAAAAAATAGCAAAGGGTAATTGGAATGAATTGAAGAGCATTTTGGAAAAGGCTGTTTATGACGGTGGCACGGATTTTTCAAAAATCAACTTGAAAGAGATTGAAGGAGATGAGATATTGTTTTTCTCCGATGGGATTTCAACTTTGAGCGATGCAGATTTTTTGAAAAACGATAAAGCAAAACACCCGGTGCATTGCGTTGTTTCTTCTTCAAAATCCGATTACGGCGCGATGAAATTGATTGCAAGCAAAACAAAGGGCAAATTTATCAATGTCAATGCTTTATCCAACGAAAAATTGAAAAACGAATTGCTGAACGAAACTCTGCAATTTTTGGGAGCGGAACACGGAAAATCAGTACGCGAAGTATATCCGAGCGTAGCAACGCCTGTTTATGGCAATTTTTCTGTGGCGGGTATTTCTGAAGCAAAAGATGAGGAAATCACTTTGCTCTTTGGTTTTGGAAATAAGGTTATGAAAAAAATAAAAGTGAAAATAGATGCAAGAAATGTGGACAAACAGGGAAATGTGCATAGAATTTGGGTGCAGAAGAAAATTGCAGAGCTTGATTTGAGCTACGAGAAGAACCGCAAAGAACTTACGGAACTCGGTCAGCAATTTGGAATTGTAACGCGAAACACATCACTTATAGTCCTTGAAACACTTCGTGATTATGTTGACTATGGCATTGAACCGCCTGCTACCGAACCCGAACTGCGAGCCGAGTATCAAAGCAGGCGAAAACAGGATGATAAGAAAAGCAATATATTGGACTCGGCAATAGCTGCAGCCGAAAATCTAAAAAAATGGTGGAATACAGATTTTACGCCAAAAAAAGACGAGGCAAACGAAGAAGGTTGTATTGGCGAGTTAGGTGCTTTTATGGGTGGTTCTGTTGGAGGTATAGGTACAAGGACTGTTTGCGGTTTACGGATAGATAGTAATAGTAGTGATATTGATAGTGTTTGGACAGAAACCTTTGAGCCTGAGCCTATCATTACGATTAAACCTATTAGGGAAGATAATGAGTATTTGAAAAAATTAACAGGAGATGCAGCGGAAAATTATCAAATATATTTGAAATTGAGACAGGATTATGGCAACTCCCCAACTTTTTATTTTGACATTGCAAACTGGTTTTACACTCACAAAAACAAAGAAATCGCTCTGCGCATACTCACATCCATTGCAGATTTGGAATTAGAAAACGCCTCGCTTTACAGATTACTGGGTTATAGGTTTAAAGAATACGGTGAATATGCCCTAGAAAAATTTGTTTGCCAAAAAGTTATTCAATGGCGACCGATGGAGCCGCAAAGCTACCGCGACTATGCCTTAGCCCTAGCCGATAACAATGAGATGCAAGCAGCACTGGACTCGCTCTATTCATTGCTCCTAAGACCATATTCGGAAAGTATTATTGAGCGTAGCAAAGGAATAGCAGAAGTTGTGGTTATGGAAATAAATAATTTAATTTCCAAAAACTCAAAACTGAATACGTCAAAAATTGACAAACGTTTGATAATGGACATTCCTGTGGATATTCGCGTTGTAATAAACTGGAACATGGACAACGCAGATATTAATTTGTATGTAAAAGACCCAAGTGGCGAAGAATGTTATTACTGGAACGAAGAAACTCGCATTGGCGGGCGCATAAGCACAGACAATACAGGTGGCGATGGTCCTGAGCAATTCCTTTTGAAAAAAGCGATAAAGGGAAAATATCAGATTTATGTAGATTATTTCGGAGACCGTCAATTTACGGAGGATGGTCCATCAACCATTATGGCAGAAATTTTCACAAAATACTCAGACAAAACCGAGCAACGCAAAGTTGTATCTCTGCAAATGTCCAAGGTGGAAAAAGAAGTAGGTAAAAAAGAAGATGAAAAAGTAGAGGTAGCTGAGTTTGAATTCTAATTTGCTATATTGCAATTATGAAATCTTTAAAATTACCTTTGATAATTGCAGCAGCGGCTGTATTTTTATCTGTTGCGCTCGGTTTGCTAATAGCGACAATAAACACCAAAAATCAAGATAAGGAAGAAGAACAAGATGAACCGCAAGAGGTTGTTGCCGTTTGGGATACAACTTTGGTGCAAGCAAATCTGCCTGTTTTGAACATAGATGGGAAAAAAAATCCCGATGTTTATCTGCAATCTCTTGATATTCAAGTAGAGGTAACTGGAAATATAGCCTCCACACGCTACACAATGGTTTTCAAAAACAGAACAGACCGCACATTAGAGGGCGAACTGACTTTCCCCTTGCCAGACGGACGCACCATAACACATTACGCCTTGGATATAAACGGCAAAATGCGCGATGCAGTGCCTGTGGAGAAAGCAAGGGCAACGGAGGTTTTTGAGGAAATAGAACAGAGACCGGTGGTGGTGGATCCTAGTTTGCTGGAAAGGGTAGAGGGCAACAATTTCCGCACACGCATATATCCAATTCCCGCACGTGGAAAACGCACAATTTCAATAGGCTACGAAGAGGAACTAACTCTTGAAAAAGGACTGATGTATTACCGCTTGCCAATGGCTTATACGGATTCTATAGAAAAGTTCGCGGTAAAGGCAAGTGTTTGGAATAGCAAGCAAAAACCGCTTATACCTGAATTTGGAAATGAACTGAGCTTTGATGTATCTGGAGAAAATTATGTTGCTTCCTTTGTTCGCGAAAATTACCGCCCTTCCCAAGCATTGAATTTCGCATTGCCCGTGCCAACCAACATTCCGCAGGTTATTATGCAGCCAGCGCAGGGAAGCCACTATTTCTTTGCATCGGTTGCACCGAGAATGCAAAAACAAAAAAAGCAATGGGACAGGGATTTGGCAATTATCTGGGACGTTTCGCTCAGCGGCTCGCAACGCAACTTGCAACGTGAAATTGAAATGCTGGATATTATTTTCTCCGAAAAGAAAGATGCCAAAGCAACTCTTTATTTTTTGAACAATACATTTAAAAAAATCGCAAAGGGTAATTGGGGGGAATTGAAAAGCATTTTGGAAAAGGCTGTTTATGATGGTGGCACAGATTTTTCAAAAATAAATTTGAAAGATATTGAAGGAGATGAGATTTTATTTTTCTCAGATGGAATTTCAACTTTGAGCGATGCCGATTTTATAGGAGATACAAAGGTGAGCAGCCCTGTGCATTGCATTGTTTCCTCTCCAAAATCCGATTACAGCGCGATGAGGTTGATTGCAGGCAAAACAAAGGGCAAATTTATAAACGTCAATGCTCTGTCTCCCGAAAAACTAAAAGACGAATTGCTGAACGAAACGCTGCTATTTTTGGGAGCGGAGCACGGAAAATCCGTACGCGAGGTATATCCGAGCATCGCAACACCTGTTCATGGCAATTTTTCCATAGCGGGCATTTCCGAAGCAAATGATGAGGAAATCACTTTGCTCTTTGGTTTTGGAAATAAGGTAGAGAAAAAAATAAAAGTGAAATTAGATGCAAAAAATGCGAGCAGCAAGGGAAATGTGTATAGAATTTGGGCGCAGAAAAAAATTGCGGAACTTGATTTGAATTACGAAAAGAACCGCACTGAACTTACAGAACTCGGTCAGCAATTCGGCATTGTAACGCGGAATACATCGCTTATAGTCCTTGAAACACTTAGTGATTATATTCAATATGGCATTGAACCGCCTGCTACCGAACCAGAAATGCGGGCTGAATATCAACGCAGAACAAAAGGAATGAAAATAGTGCAATGGGACGGCTCGGCGCTCCCAAACTCAAGAAGATCTAGTGCCTATGAACGTATGAGAGATAATGCTGCGGGTCTTCAAACCAGCGGCAAAGACGAAGTTGGCGGTAGGCGTAATTCACTTGGCGGCAGGCGTGGTTCTGCTGCTGCTGGTTTTAACGAAGGCTACGCAGAAGGCGGTTCGGGTGGCATTGGCGATATGCTCGGCGGTTTAATGGGCGGCAGCGCAGGTGGCTTGGGCACAAAAGCCAAAGGTTCTTTAAAGGCACCAAGCGCAAGAGATATTGATATGGGTGCAGGTGATGGTCCCCGTTCCAAAGCGGAAATTATGGCTGTTGCCAATGCCCGTATGCCGGGGCTTAGGAACTTATATAATAAATATTTGAAATTAAAACCCGAATTTGGCGGCAAGATTACTCTCAAATTCACCATTAATCCTTGGGGCGATATAGTCGATATTTCCATAGTGTCCAGCACAACGGGCTATGCTGAATTTGATGAAGCAATTAAGAATATGGTGGCAACTTGGAAATGGAAGGTTATCAAGAGTGGCAATACCACTCCAACCATACCATTTACCTTTGATGACTTTGGAAAAGGGTCTGTCTCACAAGAGACACAACCAGTGGCGCAATCGTCACAGTCAGAGCCGTCATCACAATCGGCGCAACCGCCGCAACCAGCACGGTCATCGCAATCAACACAACCTCCAACTCCGCCCAGAAAGCTAGATGGCAGTATGCTAGATGAGGCAGTATTCGCAGCGGGAAATATAAAAAAGTGGTGGAATACAGATTTTACGTCTTCTACGCCTCAGAAATCTAAATATCCTATGCCAGATGAAGGTGGTTTGGATATGTCTGAAAAAATTGAAAAAGTTGAAATAGACAATTTTGTTAAAGACAGCGAATATTTGAGCAAGCTCACAGGAAAAACTGAGGAAGACTATCAAATATATTTGAAATTGAGAAATGATTATGCAAATTCTCCCAAATTTTATTTTGACATTGCAAACTGGTTTTACAAACTTGGCAACAAAGAAATTGCTCTTCGTGTACTAACGTCCATTGCAGATTTGGAACTTGAAAATTCCTCGCTTTACAGATTGCTGGGATACAGGTTTAAAGAATATGGAGAATATGCACTAGAAAAATTTGTTTGTCAAAAAGTTGTTCAATGGCGACCAATGGAACCGCAAAGCTACCGCGACTATGCCCTAGCCCTCGCCGACAATGGAGAGGAGCAGGCAGCACTTGACTCGCTCTATTCGCTGCTCACAAGACAATATTCAAAAAATATCACTAGGCGTAGCCGAGGGATAGCAGAAGCTGTACTTATGGAAATAAATCGTTTAATTTCCAAAAACTCAAAGCTGAATACTTCTAAAATTGACAAGCAGTTGATAATGAACGTTCCCGTTGATGTTCGCGTGGTGATAAACTGGAATATGAACAACACCGATATTGACCTGTACGTAAAAGACCCAAACGGCGAAGAATGTTATTACGCCAACAACAAAACGAAAATTGGCGGTCGCCTAAGCATAACCAATACAGGTGGCTACGGTCCAGAGCAATTCATTTTGAAAAAAGCGATAAAGGGAAAATACAAGATTTATGTCGGTTACTACGGAGACCGTCAATTCATCGATGCAGGTCCCTCAACCATTATGGCAGAAGTCTATACAAAATACGCAGGCAAAACAGAGAAACGCCAAGTTGTATCTCTGCAAATGTCCAATGCTAAGAAAATAGAACGCGGGAATAAGGCAAAAGTGCAGGTGGCAGAATTTGAGTTTTAAATAGAATTCTGCAACTGGTCTATGCCTTCTTGTATTTTTTTATTGACATATTTCTTGCTAAGCCCAAAGACCGCGGATATTTCGTCTGCGGTCCAGCCCTCGCCAAAAACAAGTTCAACAAATAACTGCGAAATTGGGCAGGGCATTCCAGAAGCCTTGCCAACAGTCCATACGGGAGCTTGACTGTCTCTCAAAAAAAGATTTCCTTGGAGCAACCATTCTTCCTCTATTTGCTTTTGCTTTCTTCTTGTTCTAAAATAATCCACGCAACAGTGATATGTTATTGAGTAGAGCCAAGTTTTCACAGCAGACTGGTCTTTAAAAGTTTCTGTGCTGCTGAGTATTTTAAAGAAAACCTCTTGGCGAATATCTTTTGCCATAGCCGGATTTCTCACAAAACGCTCGCAAACCCTAAGCACAAAGTCTGCATTTTCAGCCCAAAGTTCTGATATATTCATAAACAACCTCCAATTATGCCTTTGATATATATTATTACTGGGCTATTTGCACAAAAGCCACGCATTTGGCATACATCTGTTTGCAAAATTCTGCATTTTTCTACATTTAATACAATGCCTTTTTTGTCACTCATCTTCTTGCTTCTGATAGCTTGTTCCGATAGTTTGCTGCACAGCGAAACAAAATCGCTGTCTATTGAACGCATATCTATTAAAGTTCAAAATAAATCAGACACTGTTTTAACAGATTACTCCATTCCTTATTCCGACACAATTTTAAAAGGCGATACAGTATTTTTTTATGCAAAAATAAACCCGCCAAAAGAAAGGAGTTGCTATTGGTCTATTGAATCAAAAGAATATCCTTGCTTGCCTAGAAACAGACATACATATATCTTTAATACCAGAGGTCTTTATCCGATAAAATTATACGTGTTAGATAATTTTGGCGACACTTTATCTGCAAATATATTTATGAGAGTTTCTAGCAAACCAATTTGCAATAGCATAAACCTAAATTTTTTTCAAGGCTCGCCTATTTTTAAATGGAATTGCAAAAATACAGATGATTCAGCCGAGCTAACTTACAGATTTATACTCCAAACAAAGGCAAAAACAGATACCCTGTTTTTGAAAGAAGATTCTCTGCAACTGGGTTATTCCTTGCCAAGCGATTATTGGAAAGTTCAACTGAATGCAGAAAATAGCTACGGATTCAAAGATTCCATCGAGCTTTCGCTATGATTAAAAATTTTCTTTTTTTCCTTGTAATGGCAGTATTCTTAATATCCTGCTCTGATAGCGATAAGTTTGATGCTAACAGCAAATCTAAAATTGAATTTGAAGTTTTTTATAGAATATCTAAATGCCAAGGTAAACCGTGCATATACGCCTACGCAGATATATTACCAGAAGATAACGAAGAAATATATTACTATTATTACTGGCTTATAGATGGAGAACGCCTTTATAGGTATGATAACAGAGACATGAGAAGAGAAAGCGTATCTTACGGTGAGCATTTTTTAGAATTTGTTTTGATGGATAATTTTTTTGGCGATACTTTGAGCGATGGCGGTGTTATTCAAGTGGATGAGCCGCTTGAAATTACCCTGCTTTCTCCGATAGAAGAGTATAGTGCGGCAAAAACCGATACCATTGTATTTCAATACAAAATAAGCGGCATAGACACTTGGGAAGAAAATCCAAAAACGGTTGTTTATGTTTCTACAAATGAAAATGTTTGGGAAAATGGAAAACCTGTAAAATATAATTTTTTGCTTCCGCCGCTGAATGAACAGGTTTATTATTGGGGAGTCAAGGCAATTACTAAACAAGATACCACATTTTCGGAGATAAGGAGCGTATGGATAAAAAACTAATTATAATCATAATGATGGCGGTGGGTCTTTCTAATTCGGCTCCTCTATTGATGTTTCCCCTTGAATCCGATTTAGATAGCAATATTTTGGCTCTTTGGGAAAATTCCATTAAGCAAATTTTTAAAGAGGCCGCTTTTGAGCCTGTGAAAGTTGAGCAGAATTATTTTGCGCAGTGCGAGAACGTGGAATGTGCAATATCTTCGGCAAGGGTAGCCGGAGCGCAGGGACTTTTCAGGGGGCGTTTGCGTGCAGAAGGTAAAGATTCAATTAGCTTTAGGTTTCACATAGACTGGCTTGCAAGCAATTCAACCCCCCAAAGCGATATACAAGGCACAGCCCCGCTTTCGTGGGACGATGCCATGAGGAGTGGAATTTTACCAAAGCTTTTATCTGGAATAACAGGCAAAAGTACGGAAATTGAAATCGCAAAAGGGGAGAAAACTTATGTAAGTGTTGAAACTAACCCAGAAAATGCCGTTGTTATGCTAAACGGAGAAGCTACGTGTTTTTCGCCGTGTGAATTTTTAGCCAGCGGTTCTAGAGCGCAAATTGCGGCATATTGGCAATCTGGCGATAATATATGGGCGGCAAAAACCGATGTGAAATTAGGAAAAGACACTGCAAAGGTATTGCTGGAACTGAGGCGTACCTTTGCGTACACGGAAATTCGCACATTGCCAGAAAATGCTCTGATATATATGGGGAGCTTTTTAGACTTAAATTCAAAATCTTTGGGAAAAACGCCGTATAGGTTTCGTAGTTTGCCCGGAACTACGCAAATCCGTCTTTTTCGTGAGGGCTATAAAGACTCTTTGATAGACGTTAATGTTGATGCTTTGGAAAAGCAGGTTCAAATTGTGCAATTAAATCCCATAACAGATGCGAGGCAAATAGCGGATCAGAGTCTTTTCATAAAAAGCCAAACAAAGAGAAAAATAGGACTAGGTCTTTTGGGTGGCAGCGTAGGGCCACTCACTGCAGGTACCTTGCTCTGCATTTTAGCAAAAGACGATTACCAAAAAGCCCGTGAGATAAAATCGGAATTATCTTACCCTGCCATTGGCGGCGAAAAGTTCAAGGCAAAAGTAAAAGAAAACCACAATGCCGTTGAAAGAGGAGACAAAAAGCTCATTTTTGGTTCAAGTTTGATAGGAATTTCACTAATTTTAGCTGGAGTTGGTTTTTCGATGAGTTTTTAGCAAATATACAACCACAAGGGGCAGACACGTAGGTCTGCCCCTACGGTCGCACCATTTTGTGACAATTACGCCACGAATGTTGGGCGGGGGTTGCCTTTAATGAGCCAGCCTGCTATCCACGTACTCCTTGTCTTCGTGTTTAAAAGACCCGTTTTTCTCCAAGGCATAAGTCAAGGCTTCTATGGCACTGTTCAAATGAGCTATATCGTTGTGCTTCAACTCGTCTATTCGACCATTCATATCTCCCCTTAACTCGTCTATTCGACCATTCAAAGTTACATTTAGCTCCTTTATAGAATGTCCCATTTCTTTCATTTGGCTTTTAATAAGCACAAAACCGCTAAAGCAGAATGCCAATATCACTAGCATCCGTACATTTTCTGCATTAACTATGAGGTTCAAAATGCTATCCATAGAACTACCTCCTTTAAAGATACAAAACTGTTACTGCCACTGCAAGGTCTAGCCTTTTCTTTTTTCATAGAAACCTCCTTTTTTTTGGTTCTATTACTTAGACGTAAAAAAAGGGAAAAAAATTCCAAAAA